>Ga0102924_1000193_pt1 | contig 77185 bp, 82 predicted proteins | sample PaiPotPPM11metaG_FD_80116 | JGI IMG/M metagenome (GOLD analysis project Ga0102924, IMG submission 80116) | Iron sulfur acid spring bacterial and archeal communities from Banff, Canada, to study Microbial Dark Matter (Phase II) - Paint Pots PPM... ...
GGGGGAAGGGTGGCTAGGTTCGCGGGTCGTCGGATTGGTGATGAGTTCGAGCACCAGCCCGGCCGTCGCCAGCGCGAACACACCGGAGAGCACGAAGAACACGCTGCGCCAGCCCATCAGGTCACCGAGCACGCCGCCGGCGGCCTGCCCGCAAAGCTGGCCGAGGATCTGCCCTGTCAGGTAGCGCCCCAATATCGGCTGCCGTCGCTCATAGGGAATTACGTCACCGACATAGGCCATCGAGATCGGGATCACCCAGCCGGCGGCCGCGCCGGTCGCAAGGCGCGCCAGCGCAAGCTGCGGCAGCGACGCAGCCATACCGCAAAGCGCCACCAATACGGTAGCGATCGCGCACATTAATGCCACCGTGCGGTACTTGCCGAACCGGTCACCGATAGGGCCGATGACAAGCTGGATCGAACCATGGGCGACGGCATAGGCGGTAACGACCATGGCCGCGGCGCCCACGGTGGTGTGGAAGTCGCCCGCAATCTGCGGCAGCAGCGAATCCATCACGCGCACTTGCGCCTGAGCTGCGAAGCCCGCGACTGCGAGCAGCATGATCGACCGCGTCGGCGTCTTGTACGGTGCGGCCGAAACAGTCTGTGAGGGTGATGTCACGTCGGGTTTCGCTCGGAATTGACGCTGTGGCGGGACGCCAGCGTTGACAGTCAGTGCAGGGCGGGCTTTTTACCCCGCGATGCGCCAAAAGCGAAACGGCAATGATCGATAAGACGTATCAGCCCGGCGCGGTCGAGGGCCGCATTTATGCCGCCTGGGAGGCAGCCGGCGCCTTCCGCGCCGGCCGGCCTGAGCGCGCCAAAGCCGCGCCCTATTGCATCGTCATCCCGCCGCCCAACGTCACGGGCTCGCTGCATATGGGCCATGCGCTCAACAACACGCTGCAGGACATCCTGTGCCGCTTCGAGCGCATGCGCGGCAAGGACGTGCTGTGGCAGCCCGGCACCGACCACGCCGGCATCGCCACCCAGGCGGTTGTCGAACGGCAGCTCATGGAGCGCCAGCAGCCCGGTAGCCGCGAACTCGGCCGCGAAGCCTTCATCAAGCGCGTCTGGGAATGGAAGGCCGAATCCGGCGGCACCATCACTGCGCAACTGAAACGGCTCGGCGCGTCCTGCGACTGGTCGCGCGAGCGCTTCACCATGGACGAGGGGCTGTCACGCGCGGTGCTGAAGGTGTTCGTCGCGCTCTATCGTGAGGGCCTCATCTACAAGGACAAGCGGCTGGTCAATTGGGATCCAAAACTCAAGACCGCGATATCCGATCTCGAAGTGCAGCAGATTGAGACCAAGGGCAATCTGTGGCACATCAAATATCCGATCGAAGGCAGCGGTGAATTTATAGTCGTGGCAACGACGCGGCCCGAGACCATGCTCGGCGATGTTGCCGTCGCCGTTCATCCCGACAATCCTCGCCTCAAGCATCTGATCGGCAAAACGGCGATCCTGCCGCTGGTCGGCCGGCGCATTCCGATCATCGGCGACGACTACGCCGATCCGGAAAAAGGCACCGGCGCGGTCAAGATCACGCCGGCGCACGACTTCAACGATTTCGAGGTCGGCCGGCGCCACAATTTGCCGTTGATCAACGTGTTCGACGAGGAAGCGCGCCTGACGCTCAAGAACAATGAGCCGTTTCTAAAGGACGCTCATCCTGAGCTCGTTTTGTCGGATACGCTGGAAGGCAAGAGCCGCGAACCAGCGCGAAAGCTGATCGTCGAGCAACTTGAGTCCCGTGCCCTGATCGACAAGATCGAACCAACAAGTCATGTCGTGCCGCACGGCGACCGCTCCGGCGCTGTCGTCGAGCCCTATCTGACCGACCAATGGTACGTCGATGCCAAGACGCTTGCCGCACCGGCGATCGCTGCGGTGCGCGAGCGCAAGACCGAGTTCGTGCCGGAGCAATGGCAGGCGACGTTCTTTAACTGGATGGAAAACATCCAGCCATGGTGCATCTCGCGCCAGATTTGGTGGGGTCATCAAATCCCCGCTTGGTACGGGCCGGACGGCAAAATCTTCGTCGCCGAAAACGAGGACGACGCCGTCGCCGACGCGCTGGTGCACTACACTGAGATTGAGGAAATCACGGCGGAGGAAGGTCACGATATCGCGGCCGATGCAGATCGCCGCGCACGTTTCGCCAACGAATATCTGTATCGCGACGAGGACGTACTCGACACCTGGTTCTCCTCGGCGCTGTGGCCGTTCTCGACGCTTGGCTGGCCGGACGAGACGCCGGAACTGAAGCGGTTTTACCCGACCACCACGCTGGTCACCGGCTTCGACATCATCTTCTTCTGGGTCGCGCGCATGATGATGATGGGGCTGCATTTCATGAAAGAGGTGCCGTTCCACGACGTTTACATCCACGCGCTGGTGCGCGACGCCACCGGCGCCAAAATGTCGAAGTCGAAGGGCAACGTCATCGATCCGCTGGCTCTGATCGACGAATACGGCGCCGACGCCTTGCGCTTCACGCTCGCGGCTATGGCGGCACAAGGCCGCGACATCAAGTTGTCGGCACAGCGCGTCGAAGGCTACCGTAATTTCGCAACCAAGCTCTGGAATGCGGCGCGCTTCGCCGAGATCAATGGGTGCGTGCGCGATCCGGATTTCGATCCGCGGCATGCCAAGGAAACGTTGAACCGCTGGATCGCCCATGAGACGGCCAAGACTGCGGCTGAGGTCGTCGAAGCCATCGCGGCTTACCGTTTCAATGACGCGGCAGGCGCGGTCTATCGTTTCGTTTGGAATATTTATTGCGATTGGTACCTTGAGCTTGCGAAACCGATACTCACTGGCTCCGATGGCACTGCAAAGGACGAGACGCGGGCCATGGTTGCATGGGCGCGCGATGAGATTCTAAAGCTCCTGCACCCATTCATGCCGTTCATCACAGAGGAATTGTGGGGGGTGACGGCATCACCGAAACGCGATTCTCTGCTCGCACTCAGCGAATGGCCATCGCTCGAAGGCATCGGCGACGCCAAGGCAGAAGCCGAGATTGGCTGGGTGATCGATCTAATAACTGCGATCCGCTCGGTACGCGCGGAGATGAATGTCAACGTGCCGCTGCCGCTCGTGATGGTTAGGGTGGGTGATCATGTTTGGGACAGGGCCGAACGTTGGTCTGAATTTATAAGGCGGATGGCCAAAATTTCAGTCGTCAGTAGAGCGCCCATGCTCACGTCGGAAACTATCCAACTCGTTGTCCGGGGCGAGACTGTAGGGTTAGTCCTTTCGGGGTTAGTCGATCTCGCCGCCGAGCGCGCGCGGCTGGCGAAGGAAATGGCCAAGGCCGACGCCGACATCGCGCGCGTCGATGCCAAGCTCGGCAATGCCAATTTCGTCTCGCGCGCGCCAGAAGAGGTGGTCGAAGAGGAAAAAGAGAAACGCGAAGAAGCCCAGGCGCGCAAAGCCAAGATCGCCGAGGCGCTGGAGCGGCTAAAGGCTTCAGCGTGAGGTGATATCAAATGTCCTTGCGCGACCCGCCGCTTCGTCATGGCCGGACTTGTTCCGGCCATCCACGTCTTTGATTTGCGGCGCGGCTTAAGACGTGGATGCCCGCGACAAGCGCGGGCATGACGGGGCAGAGCTAGGATGGTCGATAGGTTCGCATGAAAGTCTTTCTTGCCGGAGCGAGCGGTGCGATCGGTCGGCGGCTTATGCCGTTGCTGCGCGCGACCGGCCACGACGTTACCGGCATGACGCGCTCGCCTGAGGTGGCGCGGGAACTCGAAGCCGCGGGCGTTCATCCCGCCGTCGTCGATGTATACGACCCCCCGGCGCTCAAACGCGCCGTGATGGATGCGCAGCCGGAGATCGTCATCCACCAGCTCACCGATTTGCCTCGCGTTCTCGGCGATGAGGCGCAACTCGCCGCGGCGTACCCGCGCAACGCACGGATCCGTACCGAAGGCACGCGCAACCTGATTGCTGCCGCGCAGGCTGCGTCCGCTGTGCGTTTCATCGTGCAAAGCGTCGCGTTTGCTTATGCGCCTGGCAAAGAGCCCTATGAGGAATCCGATCCGCTCAATGTGGCCGATGGCCCTCGGGTGGTGACGGTCCGGGCCGCAGCCGACATGGAGCAACAGGTACTGGCGTCCGGCATGGCGGCCATCGTGCTGCGTTATGGCCTGCTGTACGGCCCCGGCACCTGGACCGAGGGGCCCACCCGCAAACCACCGCTCCACGTCGATGCCGCCGCCCAGGCCGCACTGCTCGCGGTCACGCGCGGGCGGCCGGGCGTCTACAACATCGCCGACGACGAGGGCACGGTGTCGATTGAGAAAGCCCGCAAGGAATTGGGCTTCGATCCCGCATTCAGGATGAAGTGAAACCTGGCCAATTCGAACGCCAATGAGCCAGAGCGACCGTGCTACGCGCTGCGCTTGCGTTTTGTCTCCACATAGCTGCGTAGCACCGCGCCCATACGCGACTGATAACCTTTGCCGGTGTGCTTGAACCAGCGGATGACGTCGGGATCGAGACGCAGCGTGATCTGCTGTTTGGACTGCGGCATGCGCACTGTTGCATTGTCCCAAAAACCAGGTGGGATCACGCCGGCGTCTGGATCGGCCGCCGCGCGGCGCTCCGCCTCCTCGTCGCTCATGTCACGAAACGCTTTGCTTAAAGGCTTTGGCGGCGGCATATCGTCGAGGCTTTCATACCTGACGAGCCTGCTGCGCTTTTTGGTAGCGCTTGCGGTCATTTCTATTCGCCTTCCAGGCCGAGATGATGCGTATACTTTCACTGCGTTCAGTGAAAATGAGTCGGATTACCTCGCCATCATATTCACCCAGCGCGATGAACCGCCGCTCGCCGTAATAGTGCCTGGTATCCTCGTCGACCAGGATGAAACCGCGGAAAATCTCAGCCGCCTCGCGAAAGCCGATGTCGTGCTTGCGCCGGTTGATCGCGTCCTTGGCATCATCCCACTCGAAGCGAATGTAACGTAACTACAAAATGGAGTTACCGCAAGGGTGGTCTTGACGCCTAACGTTTACGCACCGCGGCTGCTCACGCAAACGGCTTGCTCAGGAAACGAGAGCCTTTGGCCCCGTATCGCCAAGGCTTTTCGACAGCCTTGGTGATGCCAATGCGCGGTCCGGCGACGACCTCGACGGGACCAGGGCGCGCAAAAAGCTCAAAAGGTGGCTCGTCGAGCGCAAGGCCGTTGTCGGCCCCGGTGATGCGCAGCGCCTCGCAGATGCGGCCCGGCCCCGAGCAAAGCAGCCGATCCTCATGAATGCCCCGCCGGCGGCGCATGGCCCTCAGGCCGGCGGTCGGCTCGAGGGCCCGGATCAGCACGGCACTGGCCGAGCCTTCCGGCTCACAGACGAAATTCAGGCACCAGTGGATGCCGTAGGACCGGTAGACGTAGGCATAGCCCGGCGGGCCGAACATGACCGCGTTGCGGGATGTAGGGCCGCGAAAACTGTGCGCTGCGGCATCGGTGTGGTGGTAGGCCTCGACCTCGACGATCCGGCCGCCGACCCCGCCAAACAGCAGCGTCGCCCCAATCAGATCGGGCGCGACCTCATGCACGCTTCGCTTGAAAAAGCCGCGGGTCAGTCGTTTCGGCATGCGCCCATCGTCGCAGGCCGGGGCGCCCTTGGTAAATCGCGAGTTAACGTTGGAGCGCCAGCGGCCGTCAAATCTGTGGCTTCGGAGCAACAGCCTGGGAACATTTGATCCTGCCACGCCGAAGCCATCCTAAGCGCCGCTTTTTAGCCATAGGATTTTTCGACATCGATGCTGCGGCTGTCGGTCAGTCACGACAAGCCGTTGCGGTGCTTCCGATTTTCAGGGCGTCCGGCCGCCTTGGTCGGAGGGGAGGGGCGAAGGGCCAGGTTGGCCCGCAAGTGTGCAATGGACGCCAAGAGCGATTTGAAATTGCGACTGCCCAGCCGGCACGCCACCGAAGGCGCCGAGCGTGCGCCACACCGCTCGTTCTATTACGCGATGGGATTGACGAAGGCGCAGATCCACCAGCCTTTCGTCGGGGTCGCCACCTGCTGGAACGAAGCCGCGCCCTGCAACATCGCGCTGATGCGCCAAGCCCAGGCGGTCAAGCGCGGGGTTGCCGCGGTCGGGGCGACGGCGCGCGAGTTTTGCACCATCACGGTGACCGACGGCATCGCCATGGGCCATGCCGGGATGAAGGCGTCCTTGCCGTCGCGCGAAGTCATCGCCGATTCGGTGGAATTGACGGTGCGCGGCCACTCCTACGATGCCCTGATCGGCGTCGCCGGCTGCGACAAGTCGCAGCCGGGCATGATGATGGCGATGTGCCGGCTCAATGTGCCGTCCATCTACATCTATGGCGGCTCCATTCTGCCGGGCACCTTCAAGGGCAAGCCGGTCACCATCCAGGATGTCTACGAGGCGGTCGGCAAGCACTCGATCGGCGAGATGTCCGATCCCGATCTGGAGACGCTCGAACAGAACGCCTGCCCGTCAGCCGGCGCCTGTGGCGCGCAATTCACCGCCAACACCATGGCGACGGTTTCGGAGGCCATTGGTCTCGCGCTGCCGTACTCCGCTGGAGCGCCGGCGCCGTACGAGATTCGCGACAAGTTTTGCATGCTCGCCGGCGAGATGATCATGGATTTGATCGTCAAGAACATTCGCCCGCGCGACATCGTCACCCGTGAGGCGCTGGAAAATGCCGCCGCGGTGGTCGCCGCAACCGGCGGCTCGACCAATGCGGCGCTGCATCTGCCGGCCATCGCCAATGAATGCGGCATCAAGTTCGATCTGTTCGACGTGGCGGAAATCCTCAAAAAGACACCGTATATCGCGGATTTGAAACCGTCCGGCCGCTATGTCGCCAAAGATATGTTCGAAGCTGGCGGCGTTCCGCTTCTGATGAAGACGCTGCTCGACCATGGCTTCCTCCATGGCGACTGCCTCACCGTCACCGGCCGCACGATCGCGGAGAATATGAAGACGGTGAAGTGGAATCCGGATCAGGACGTCGTTTACCCGGCCGACAAGCCAATCCTGCCGACCGGCGGCGTCGTGGGTCTCAGAGGCAATCTCGCGCCAGACGGTGCGATCGTTAAAGTTGCCGGGATGGCAGGCTTGCGTTTCACCGGACCGGCGCGCTGCTTCGACGGCGAAGAAGCCTGCTTCGAGGCGGTGAAAAATAGAACGTACAGGGAAGGCGACGTGCTGGTCATCCGTTACGAGGGCCCAAAAGGCGGTCCGGGCATGCGTGAAATGCTGTCGACGACCGCTGCGCTTTACGGACAGGGCATGGGCGGCAAAGTGGCGCTCATCACCGATGGCCGTTTCTCCGGCGCAACCCGCGGTTTTTGTGTCGGCCATGTCGGGCCCGAAGCCGCCGTGGGCGGCCCTATCGGTCTGCTTCGCGACGGCGACATCATCGAGCTCGATGCCGAGAAGGGAACCCTCGACGTCAGGCTGAGCGAAAGCGAGCTCGCGAGCCGGGCGCGAGCATGGAAGCCGCGACCTGAAGAATATGCGTCCGGATATTTGTGGAAATACACCCAGCAGGTGGGAGCGGCGCGCAACGGCGCCGTTACGCACCCGGGCGCGAGTGCAGAGAATGCGTGCTATGCGGATATCTAGCCGGACCGTTCGCCTGGCAACGAACACAGTAGCCATCGGGCTACTGAGCGGGCTGTACATCGGTCTTGGGCTCGGCTTTGGCGCCGGACCGGTCCCCGGATTAGGCTTGCTGATCGAACCGGCTTTTGCCTTTGACGGCACGACCACTCCCAATACCGCTTCGCTTTCGCCGAACGACGGCCTGCGTAATGCGAATCGTCCGGTCGAGGGCGGTGACAAGGCGAAGGAATTGAACGCTCTTCAATATGCGGCCGATCAAGGCTTGCCGGCGGCGCAATGGAAACTCGGCCGGATGTACGCCGACGGCGATGGCGTGCCGCAAGACGCGCTGCGCGCGTTTAAATATTTCAGTGATATCGCCAATAGCCATCCGGATGAGACACCGGGCACGCCGCAAGCGCGCATCGTCGCCAATGCTTTCGTGGCGCTCGGCCGCTACTACCTCCCCGGGATTCCCAACACCAACATCAAGCCAAACCCGGCCCGCGCGCGCGAAATGTTCGCATATGCCGCGACCTATTTCGGCAATGCCGATGCGCAATACGAGCTCGGCCGCTTGTACATGGACAGCACCCCGAGCGATCCGCACGAGGCTGCGCGCTGGTTCCAGCTTGCCGCCACCAAGGGCCAATGCCGCGCCGAGGCTGTGCTCGGCGACATCCTCTTCAAGGGACAGTACGTGCCGCGGCAAGCAGCGCGCGGCCTGATGTGGCTGACGCTGAGCCGCGACTGCGCCGGCTCCGACGAGACTTGGGTCAAGCCGCTCTATGACAACGCTTTCACTCGCGCCAACGACGACGAGCGCGCGATGGCCCTGGTCTATCTCGAGGACTGGCTCAAGGGCCGGCACGATTAGCCGGCGCTATTTCGCCTCTATTCCCAGGTCGATCCATACCGGGACGTGGTCGGACGGCTTCTCCCAGGTCCGAACGTGGCGGTCGATGCCGGCGTCGTTGAGCTGGTCGGCGGCGCGCGGTGACAGCAGCAAGTGGTCGATGCGGATGCCGTTGTTCTTTTGCCAGGCGCCGGCCTGGTAATCCCAGAATGTATAGAGCCCGGAATCGTCACTGGTGGCGCGCACGGCATCGGTGAGACCGAGATTGACCAGCGCGCGGAATTCATCGCGGGTCTGCGGCAAAAACAGCGCATCGCCCAGCCAGGCGTTCGGATTGCGCGCGTCGGCCGCGGTCGGAATGACGTTGTAGTCGCCAGCCATGATGAGCGGCTCTTCCAGCAACAGCCGATCGCGGGCGTAAGCCGAAAGGCGCTTCATCCAGCCGAGCTTGTAGGAATATTTTTCGGTGTCCGGCGGATTGCCGTTGGGCAAATAAATACTGGCGACGCGCAGCGCGCCCTGCGCCGTCGACACCACCGCTTCGATGAAGCGGGCATGATCGTCCTTGTCGTCGCCGGGGAGGCCCTTGTTCACTTCGTCGAACGGCGCCTTCGACAGGATAGCGACGCCGTTGAACGTTTTTTGTCCGTGGATGGCGACATTGTAGCCGAGACTCTCGAAGACCTCGCGCGGAAACCCATCATCGACAGTTTTTGTTTCTTGCAGGCACACGATGTCGGGCTCGCGCTCGGCGAGCCATGCGCGCGCGGAGTCGACACGCTGCTTGATCGAATTGACGTTCCAGGTGGCGATGCGCACGGGGCTGCCGCCCTATTTTAGTTGGCGCATGATCTTATCCGAAAACCGGAAGTCCACTTTTCGGGATCATGCGCTAAAGCGCGAAGCTGGTACCGCAGCCGCAGGACGCGGTGGCCTGCGGATTATTGACCTTGAAGGACGCGCCGATCAGATCGTCGACGAAGTCGATTTCAGAACCGGCCATGTAATTGAGCGAAACGGGATCGATCAGTACCGTCGCGCCGCTCCGCTCTATGACGATATCATCGTCGGCTTTGCTGCGGTCGGTGTCGAACTTGTATTGAAAGCCGGAGCAGCCGCCGCCTTCCACGCTGACCCGCAGCATGGTGCCGGCCGGCTCCCGGCCGAGGATTTCGCCGATCTTCCGTGCCGCCCGTTCGGTCACTAAGACGTTGGCTGTCATCATCAAAACCTCCCGCTGGGAATCGTACCGATTGCCACAGCGTCAACACGATAGTTAAGTGCGGCAAAGGCCAAGGTCAATTGCAGGCGGCCGGGTACCTTAATGGCGATGGATGGCGCAAATCTCCGCGCGCGCTATGCGTGCGACTCCGGGCACAGCCGCGGCCGGCTGCATGCTGAGCCCGCCAGCAAAAGCCGCAGCGCCTTCCGCCGCGATTGCGACCGCATCATCCACTCCACCGCCTTTCGCCGGCTGAAGCACAAGACCCAGGTCTTCGTGTTCGACGAGGGCGACCATTACCGCACGCGCCTCACCCATACGCTCGAAGTGACGCAAGTGTCGCGCGCGCTGGCCCGCACGCTCGGCCTCGACGAGGACCTCGCTGAAGCGCTGGCGCTCGCCCACGATCTTGGCCACCCGCCGTTTGGCCATGCCGGCGAGCGCGCGCTCGATGACTGTCTTTCGGCTTTCGGCGGCTTCGACCACAATGCACAAACCTTGCGCATCGTGACGGCACTAGAGCGCCGCTATCCAGGCTTCGATGGGCTCAATTTGACGTGGGAAACCCTCGAAGGCCTGGTCAAGCACAACGGTCCGCTCACGGACCGGCAGGGCATGCCGCTAGATCGCTACCGCAAGCACGGCGTGCCCGAGACGATCCTGAGCTATTCGCGATTGCAGGACCTGCAATTGTGGAGCTTTCCGAGTGTGGAGGCGCAGATCGCGGCCTTTGCCGACGACATCGCCTACGACGCACACGATATCGACGATGGCTTGCGCGCCGAATTGTTTGATCTTCACGACATTGCCGCGGTCGCGCTGCCGGGCACGATCATCGGCGATATCCGTACTGCTTATCCGTCACTCGATCCCGCCCGGCTGGTGCATGAATTGATCCGGCGGCTGATCGGCCTCTTGATCGAAGATGTCGTCGCCGAAACCAGCCGCAAGCTTGCGGGGCTCGCGCCACAGAGCGCCGACGATGTGCGCCAGGCGCAATCTGCGGTCGCCGGTTTCTCGCCGGCGATCGGTCAGGCGGATCGCGCCATCAAGACTTTCCTCGAAACGAGGATGTATCGTCATACCCGGGTGATGCAGGTGATGGATCAGGCTTCCGGCGTCCTGCGCGACCTTTTCGCGCGATACAGCGCGCATCCCGATGACCTGCCGGGAGAATGGCAGGAGGGGCTCGACGGCATGGCAGAGGCCGCGCGCGCCCGCCGGATCGCCGATTTCATCGCCGGCATGACCGACCGCTTTGCGCTTGCCGAGCATGCGCGGCTCTTTGACTCGACTCCGGAATTGCGTTAGGCGCGCGGCGCGTATCCATGGCCACCAAAAATATTTTTGCCGACATTCTCGACCGTGTTCGCAACGCGAACAACGAATTGATCGCCGCGGGCCTATTGCCTGCCGGCATCGATCAGTCGCGCGTGACGGTGGAGCCGCCGCGCGATCCGGCTCACGGCGATATTGCGACCAACGCCGCCATGGTGCTGGCCAAGGATGCGGGAAAGAAGCCGCGCGAGCTTGCCGAAGCGATCGCGCAAAAGCTTCGCACCGATGACCTCGTCGGCAAAGTCGACATTGCCGGTCCCGGCTTCATCAATATCACGCTTAGGCCCGCGGCCTGGATTGACGCACTGCGCGGCGCAGTACAGTCGGGCACGCAGTATGGGGCGGGTGAAATCGGCGGCGGCGTGCCGGTGAACGTCGAATATGTCTCGGCGAATCCCACCGGACCGATGCATGTCGGCCATTGCCGCGGCGCCGTATTCGGCGATGCGCTGGCGAACTTGCTCGCCTTCACCGGCTGCAAAGTTACGCGCGAATATTACGTCAACGACGCAGGCGCGCAGGTCGATCAGCTCGCGCGCTCGGCCTATCTGCGTTACCGCGAGGCGCTCGGCGAAGCCGTCGGCGCCATTCCGGAGGGGCTGTACCCGGGCGAGTACCTCAAGCCCGTTGGTGCGGCGCTTGCGGCGCAATATGGCGACGCGCTGACAAAAAAGTCCGAGGCCGAATGGTTGCCACTGGTGCGCGTCAAAGCGATCGAGATAATGATGGCGGCGGTTCGCGCCGACCTCGCCGCGCTCAACATCAAGCACGACGTTTTCTATTCCGAGCGCTCGCTTGTCCAGGGCAAGACCGACCGCGTGGCGGAGACGATCGATTGGCTGCGCGCGCGCGGCTATGTCTACGATGGCCGCTTGCCGCCGCCCAAGGGCGCGCCGGTCGAAGACTGGGAGGATCGCGAGCAGACGCTGTTCCGCTCGACCGAATTCGGCGATAACGTCGATCGTCCGCTGAAGAAGTCCGACGGCTCCTACACCTACTTCGCCTCCGATATTGCCTACCACCGCTCCAAAATCGAGCGTGGCTTTCGCAGCCTGATCGATGTGTGGGGCGCCGACCACGGCGGCTACATCAAGCGCATGCAGGCAGCGGTCGCGGCGCTGAGCGATCGTAACGCGGCGCTCGACGTGAAGGTCGTCCAGCTCGTCAAGCTGTTGCGGGCGGGCGAGCCCGTCAAAATGTCGAAACGGTCGGGGGAGCTTGTCACGTTATGCGAAGTCGTGGACGAAGTTGGCCGCGACGCCGTTCGCTTCATGATGCTGTTCCGCAAGAACGATGCTGTGCTTGATTTCGACCTCTCCAAGGTCATCGAGCAATCGCGCGACAATGCGGTGTTCTATGTTCAGTACGGCCACGCCCGCGGCCAGTCGATATTCCGCAACGCCCGCGTGGCATTCCCGGACCTCCCGGAGGACATGGCAAATTTGGTAGATGTGGCCGAATTGGAGAGGCTTTCAGATCCGGCGGAACTGGCCCTGATGCGGCACATCGCGCTTTACCCCAGGGTCATCGAGGCCGCGTCCGTTGCCCATGAACCGCACCGGATTGCCTTTTATTTGTTCGATTTGGCCAGCGAATTCCATTCCCTCTACACGCTCGGCAATAGCGCGCCACATTTACGCTTCATTATCCAGAATGATCGACAACTGACTGTGGCTCGCCTGGTGCTAGTACAAGGTGTTGTCACCGTGCTCGCGTCGGGGCTCGCGCTGCTCGGGGTCGAAGCGCCAAGCGAGATGCGGTAATCCGCACTGCGCCGTTGGGGACTTAACGGGTGCGGACGACGGGGAATCAGATCAGTGTTGCGTAAACGCCTGAACAGAGGCGCATCCTATGGCCGACAATAACTTCCGCGCTTACCGCAGCCGCGATGCCGTCGCGCAAGACGACATCGCGGCGGACGCGCGTGCTGCCGCACGCGATCCGCTTGCCGAGCTGGCGCGGCTTATCGGCCAGGCCGATCCGGTGAGTGAGTTCAGCCGCAGTGCACGGCGCGATCCAGAGCCGTATAACGACGCGGAACCGGCCGCTCCGGCTCAGGATTTGGCGGCCGGCGACGGTTACGGCGAGCCGAATCAGTACGCCGAAGACAACTACGTCCAGCCGCGGCTTGCCGAGCCGTATCCGCCGCCGCGCGATAATCCGCGTTATGGCCGCGACGACATGCGCGAGCCACCGATCGACAATCGATATTCCAAGCGTGTGGACGATTTTGATCCGGTCCGTGACCGCGATCAGGCTTACGATGCGCGCTATCGGGACGACAATGTGCCGGCGGAGCCGCGCGGACGTCCGCTGCCGGCGCTGGCGCCGCAATCTTACGACGATGAGTATGAAGACGACGAGCAGTGGCAGGACGACGCCGACGATCAATCGTATGAGCCGAACGAATACGACGAGGAGTCCGAAAGCGGCTCGCGGCGCGGCGGCATGGTCGTTATTCTGGCCGTGCTCGGCTTGGCTATCGTCGGTGCAGCGAGCGCATTCGCCTATCGCGAAATGTTTGGCGGCACGATCCTGCCGTCGCTGCCGCCGATCATCAAGGCGAGTGACGGTCCGAACAAGATCATTCCCGCCCAAGCCGGTACGTCGGGCGGTGCCAATGCGGCGAGTGCGAACTCGGGCGAAAAGCTGGTATCGCGTGAAGAGCAGCCGGTCGCGATCCAGCCGCAAAGCGCCGCTCCGAGCGTCGTGGCGACGATACCGGTTGTGCCGGCCCCGGCCGCTGGTTCCTCGTCCAACACCGTAGCGCCTGTTCCGCCACCTGCTCCGATGGCGGCGCCGGCTCCGGCTTCACCGCCTCCGGCCGCGGGATCGACAGAGCCGAAGAAAGTCCACACCGTGCTCATCAGGCCGGATCAATCGGGCGGCGCCCATGCGGCGGCTGCCGCCGCTCCCGCTCCGCGCCCGATTGCGTCGGCGCCGGTTGCAACGCGGCCAAGCCCTGCGCCTAGGCCTTCAGCCAACGCTCCGCTTGCGCTGGTACCTACCGCGGAAGGCCGTGCAGCGCCCGTGGAACCACGCACCCAAGTAGCGCGCACGCAAGCCGCCCCAGCGCCACTCGCTCCGGCACCCGCCGCGGCGCCGTCGACCGGTGGCTATTCGGTCCAGATAACGTCGCAGCGCAGCGAAGCCGAGGCTCAGGCCGCATTCCGCGCTCTTAAGGCCAAGTTCCCCAAAGAGCTCGGCAGCCACGAGCCGATCATCCGGCGCGCCGATCTCGGCGGTAAAGGCACGTACTACCGCGCCATGGTCGGGCCTTTTGCCTCGATGGAGGCAGCGGCCGGCATGTGTAGCAACCTGAAGGCCGCCGGCGGCAGTTGCATCGTCCAGAGAAATTAGCGGCTGCGCGCTTGACCCTTGGCTGGCGCGCAAGCTAATCCGCCGCAATGCGCGCCTTCATCACCGGCGTTGCAGGGACTGCGCTGACGGACGAGGAACGCCGGTTCCTCAGCGAAACGCAGCCCTGGGGGCTCATCATATTCAAGCGGAATATCGCGGGCCCGGAGCCGTTGCGGCGCCTGATCGACGACGTCCGCGCGGCCGTTGGCCATGACGCCCCCGTCCTGGTCGATCAGGAGGGTGGCCGGGTGCAGCGCCTTGGACCGCCGCATTGGCCGAGCTACCCGCCGGGTGCGGCTTATGGGGCGCTTTTTGACCGGGACCGTGAACAGGGCCTCGCGGCGGCGCGGCTTGGCGCGCGGCTGATTGCGGCTGATTTAGCCGTCCTGGGGATCGACGTGGACTGCCTGCCGATTGCCGATGTGCCGGTCGCAGGAGCCGATCCGGTGGTCGGGGACCGGGCCTATGGCACGCAGCTGGACAAGGTGGCGGCCCTCGCCGGCGCGATTGCGGCGGGCTTGGCGGAGGGGGGTGTCCTGCCGGTCCTCAAGCACATCCCCGGCCACGGCCGAGCGACCGCCGACAGCCATGCAAGGCTGCCCGTGGTCAGCGCCTCCCGGGACGCGCTGAACGCCACCGATTTTGCCGCTTTCCGGGCGCTCAATGCGCTGCCGATGGCGATGACCGCCCACGTTGTGTTCAGCGCCATCGACCCCGTGACGCCGGCCACTCTATCGGCGCGTATAGTGCGTGACGTGATTCGTGATTCGATCGGTTTTCAGGGCCTTCTCATGAGCGACGACATCTCCATGGGCGCTTTGTCAGGCTCGCTTGCGGAGCGGACCAGCGCCGCGATTGCGGCTGGTTGCGACGTGGTCCTGCATTGCAATGGCGAGATGCCGGAGATGCGCGCCGTCGCCACGGCGGTCCCTGTGCTCGCTGGCGAAGCGGCTCGGCGGGCCGTGGCCGCGCTGGCAATGAAACGGCCGGCAGCGCCGATCGACCTTGCCGCAAGCCGGGCCGAATTCTCGCGCCTCATGGCCGGCACCTGGCAGCCTGCGGAAGGATGTGCATGAACGCCGACGATTTGCAGTTTGAAGGCGCGCTTCCGGAGCGCGCTTCCGACGAGCCCGCGCTCGTCGTCGATGTCGAGGGCTTTGAAGGCCCGCTCGACCTCCTGCTCACGCTCGCCCGGCAGCAGAAGGTCGACCTCGCCAAGATCTCGATCCTTGCGCTCGCCGATCAGTATCTCGCCTTCATCGAAGCGGCGCGGAAGCTGCGGCTGGAGCTTGCCGCCGATTACCTCGTGATGGCCGCGTGGCTGGCCTATCTGAAGTCCCGCCTGTTGCTGCCTGACCAGACTGAGCCGGACGGTCTGAGCGCCGAGGATATGGCGAACGCGCTGGCGCAGCGCCTGCGCCGGCTCGAAGCCATCCGTCATGTCGCCGAACAATTGCTCAACCGGCCGCAGCTTGGCCGCGAGGTGTTCGAGCGCGGTCAGCCCGAACCGATCGCAGAGATCAAACACCCGGAATGGTCGGCAACTCTCTACGACCTGCTCTCGGCCTATGCCGGGCGCCGGCAAACGCAGGCGCGAGCCTTTGTGCGCATGCCCAAGCGCACCGTCTGGTCGCTCGCCGAGGCGCGCGAAGCGCTCGAACGGCTGATCGGCATATCGATGGAGTGGTGCCCGCTCGACCAGTATCTCGCCACCTATCTGGCGGAACCGTCACTCAAGGCGACGGTACTGGCGTCGAGCTTTGCCGCGACGCTCGAAATGGTGCGCGAAGGCCACCTCGAGCTCAATCAGCACGCGGCTTTTGCACCGCTTTATGTTCGTAAGCGTCGGGATACGGGAGCAGGCGGCGTGGCTGCCGAAACGGGGAATGGGTAAGAGGGGAAGGGATCGCATGTCGAAGACTGCGGAGATGCGGGTGATCGTCGACAACACGCAACGTCAGGAGCGTGCCGAGGAACTGCGCATTCTTGAAGCGCTGCTGTTTGCCGCCGACAGCCCGCTCGACGAAAAGATTTTGGCGAAGCGGCTGCCGGCCGGCGTCGATGTGCGCGCGTTGCTCGCGCAATTGCAGAAGGAATACGAGCCGCGCGGCGTGAACCTTGTCCGTGTCGCCGGCAAATGGTCGCTGCGCACCGCGAGCGATCTCGCCTGGCTGTTGACGCACGAATCCGTCGTGACGCGGAAACTGTCGCGCGCCGCCATCGAGACGCTGTCTATCGTCGCCTATCATCAGCCGGTGACGCGCGCGGAGATCGAAGAGGTCCGCGGCGTGACCACGTCGAAGGGCACGCTGGACGTGCTGCTGGAGACTGGCTGGATCAAGCTTCGCGGCCGGCGCAAGGCGCCGGGGCGGCCGGTGACGTATGGCACCACCGAAGCGTTCTTGTCGCATTTCGGGCTTGAGGCCGTCACCGATCTGCCCGGCCTCGATGAGCTGCGAGGCGCCGGGCTGGTCGAACGGGCGGTGCCGTCAGATTTTGCCGTGCCGGTTCCTTCGGACGATCCGGCGCTGCGGGACGACGAAGACCCGCTTGAGCCGGGCGATCTCGATCTCGGCCTGGCGCCGCCCGAAGGCCGTAGCGAGGAATAGAAGCGTTGCTCGGCCGATCAAATGGCCGAATACTGCTGCGCCTAAGGTTAATTGCAGCGCGCTTACCCCTGCGGCGGCAGCGCGTTCCTGTCGCGCTTGTTTTTGCCCTGCTTGACGCCTAGGTTCTGGCAAAATCTACACGTTGCCGCGGGCCCGAGCGCCGTTGCGGACGGAGGGTTTCATGGGCTCTTTGAGCATCTGGCATTGGCTGATCGTCGGCGCCGTCCTGCTTCTCGTGTTCGGCGGCCGCGGCAAGATTTCGGACATGATGGGCGACGTCGCCAAGGGCATCAAAGCCTTCAAGAAGGGCATGTCGGACGAGGATACCGCCGAGGCGGCGCCAAAATCCGACGCGCCGATCAAGACTATCGACCATCAGGCGGCTGCCGACATGAAGCGGCGCGCCGAGTCCGAGAGCAAGGTCTAGCGCTCGCCGTCCCGGCGGCCTGGCGCAGAGTGGCGCGGACCGCCGGGCAACATTGACCGGCACGCTCTATGTTCGACATCAGTTGGACCGAGTTCCTGCTCATCGGCGTTGTGGCGCTGATCGTGATCGGGCCGAAGGAGCTTCCCGCCGTTCTGCGCACGCTTGGCCAGTACACGCGCAAGGTCCGCAGCATGGCCGGCGATTTCCAGAACCAGTTCCAGGAAGCGATGCGCGAAGCCGAGATGGCCGACCTGAAAAAGCAGGTCGACGACATGGCGCACGACATCAAGAACTACGATCCGCTCAAAGACGTGCGCACCGACGTCGAGTCGATGGGCAAGGATATCGAGCGTTCGCTCGATACCGCGCCGGCGCCGAAGCCGGAAGCGGCGGTTGCCGGCGAGCTTGCGGCGAAAGACGCGGCCGCGCCCGAGGTCGAAGCCGCCGTGCCCGCCGTAGCGGTCGAACGCAGCGAGCTTGAGACTGCGGCCGTGCCGGCAACGGAGCCCGCGGCGGAAGCCGCCGCGCCGGACGGCACGGGGCGCTCCGGATGAGCCACGAAGACGAAGAGAAGGAGATCGAGGCCACCAAGGCGCCCTTGATGGATCACCTGATCGAGCTGCGGTCGCGGCTGATCAAGGCGCTCGCCGCCTTCTTTCTCGCCGCCATCGTTTGCTTCTTCTTCGCCAGGCACATCTACAACGTCCTGACCTGGCCCTACATCTGGGTCGCCGGCGCCGAGAATTCGAAATTCATCTATACCGGCCTGCTCGAATATTTCGTCGTGCAGCTCAAGCTTTCGCTGTTTGGCGCCGCCGTGATCGCGTTCCCGGTGATTGCGAGCCAGATCTACATGTTCGTCGCGCCCGGGCTTTATCGCAACGAGCGGCAGGCCTTCCTGCCTTATCTCATCGCCACGCCGGTGTTCTTCACGCTCGGCGCGATGGTGGTCTATTTCCTGGTCTGGCCGATGCTGGCGCGGTTTTCGCTCAGCATGCAGCAGCTTGGCGGCCCGGGCGAGGCGTCGATCGAGCTATTGCCGAAGGTCGAGGATTATCTGTCGCTGATGATGAAGCTGATCCTGGCGTTCGGCATCGCCTTTCAGCTTCCGGTGATCCTGACGCTGCTCGGCCGCGTCGGCATCATCACCTCGGACCAGCTTCGGTCGAAACGGCGCTACTTCATCGTCATCGCCTTCGTGATTGCGGCCATCCTGACGCCGCCCGACGTGTTGAGCCAGATGTCGCTTGCGCTGCCGCTGGTGGCGCTCTACGAGGGCTCGATCTGGTCGGTGCGGATCGTGGAGCGGCGGGTTGCCGCCGAACGCGCGGCGGCTGCGGCGGCTAAGCCCGCAGAGTGATTAACGCCTATAATGCCGGTGACGAACGATTTTGATTCGTCATGGCCGGGCTTGTCCCGGCCATCTCGCTTAAATAGGCATTGTGCCAGTTCAATCGGGATGCCCGGCACAAGGCCGGGCATGACGCCTCGGGTTTGACATGCACGACATCCGCCTCATCCGTCAAAATCAAGTTACCTTCGACGCCGCGTTGGCACGGCGTGGCTTGCCACCAGTAGCGGCGAATCTCGTTGCTATCGATGCAGGACGGCGTCACGAGATTCAACAGCTAGAGCTTGCTCAGGCGCAAAGGAATGAAGTGTCGAAGCAAATCGGCCAAGCCAAAGCAAGAAAGGACGGGGCTGCCGCTGAAAGATTGGTGTCCGAGGCAGCTCCCCTCAAAGAATTGATCCCGAGGTTGGAGGCCGAAGTAAAGACCGCCGAAGATCGTCTAAATAGCCGTCTCGCTGTAATACCGAACCTACCCCTCGACGAGGTGCCCGAGGGCAAGGATGCAAGTGACAATGTGGAGCACCATCATTTTGGGGCGAAGCGCGATTATGCGTTCACACCTAAGCAGCATTTCGATCTGGGCGAAGCGCTCGGCCAAATGGATTTCGAAGCCGCCGCAAAGCTTTCCGGCGCGCGTTTCGTCGTATTGAAGCGAGGCCTTGCGCGGCTTGAGCGCGCGCTCGGACAATTCATGCTCGATGTGCACACCAACGAACATGGCTACACCGAAATCGCGCCGCCATTGCTGGTGAACGACGACGCTATGTACGGAACGGCGCAACTACCGAAGTTCGAAGATGATCAGTTCTTTGCCCACTCAATGGAAGTGAAAAACGAGTTAGAGACAATTTGGTACGACACTGTCGGCAATCCTGATCAAACTCGAATCGATATAGAACAGACGAGAGAATACATTGAGGACGCGTTGCAGACGCGCCGCCGCTGGCTCATCCCCACCGCCGAAGTCCCACTAACCAATCTCGTCCGCGAATCCATCCTCGACGAAGCGCAATTGCCGATGCGGTTCACGGCTTGCACGCCATGCTTCCGCGCCGAGGCAGGTGCCGCCGGCAAAGACACGCGCGGCATGATCCGGCAGCATCAGTTCACCAAGGTGGAATTGGTCTCGATCACGACGCCCGAGCAAAGCAAAGACGAACACGAGCGCATGCTCGCGTGCGCCGAGGAGGTGTTGCGGCGGCTCGACCTCAATTATCGGGTGATGACGCTATGCACCGGCGACATGGGCTTTGCGTCACAAAAGACTTACGACATCGAAGTATGGCTGCCGGGTCAGAACATGTATCGCGAGATTTCGTCGTGCTCGGTGTGCGGCGAGTTTCAGGCGCGGCGCATGAATGCGCGCTACCGAACCAAGGAGGGCCGCAACGTGCGGCACGTGCACACGCTCAACGGCTCCGGCGTCGCCGTCGGCCGCGCGCTGATCGCGGTGATGGAGACTTATCAGCAGGCCGACGGTTCGATCGCCATGCCGGACGCCCTGCAGAGCTATATGGGCGGAATAAAGAAGATCGAGAAGTGATGAACACCCGCACTCTTGCGCCTGCTTTAACCCTCCCCCGCTTGCGGGGGAGGGTAGGGAGGGGGCTTGCGGCATCAAGGCTTGCGCAAGCGCTCAGACTTGCCCCCACCCGACGCGCTCCGCGCGTCGCCCTCCCCCGCAAGCGGGAGAAGGCTTAAGTGCGCATCCTGGTCACCAACGACGACGGCATTCACGCGGAAGGGCTCGAGGTTTGTGAGAAGATCGCGCGCTCACTGTCGGACGACGTCTGGGTGATCGCGCCGGAATATGACCAGTCGGGCGTCGCCCATTCGCTGTCGCTGAATGATCCGCTGCGGCTGCGCCAGGTCGCCGAGCGCCGCTTCGCGGTGCGCGGCACGCCGACCGATTGCGTCATCATGGGCGCGCGCCACGTCCTCAACGGCACTGGGCCCGATCTCGTGCTGTCCGGCGTCAATCGCGGCCGCAATGCCGGAGAGGACGTGATCTATTCCGGCACCATCGCCGGCGCGATGGAAGGCACCGTTCTCGGCATTCCCTCGCTCGCGCTATCGCAGGCCTACAAATCGCGCAGCAATCAACCGCCTTATTGGGAAACCAGCCTGCGCTTTGCCCCCGATATCATCCGCCGCGTGCTGGCCGAGGGCATGCCGCGCGATGTGCTGCTCAACGTCAATTTTCCCGATTGCCCGCCGGACGCGGTCAAGGGCATCGCAGTCACCGCGCAAGGCCGCCGCCGGCAGGAACGGCTGCATATCGACAAGCGCGTCGATGGCCGCGGCAATCCGTATTACTGGATCGCTTATGTGCGCCAGAATGCGGTCAAGGCGGCGGACGGCTCCGATCTCGCGGCGCTTGATGATCGCTGCATCGCCGTGACGCCGCTCAAGCTCGACCTGACCGACGAGCCGACGATGACGCGGTTTGCCGATATTTTCGACAAGGGCGATTAGGCTGCGGTCTTCGGCGCGATGGCTTTGAGTGCCTGCTCCAGCGCTTCCGCCTGAAACGGCTTCTGCAGCGTCGGGTTATTGCGATAGGCCTCCGGCACGCCGCGCTGGCCGTAACCGGTCGCGAATACGAACGGCAGGCCGCGCTGGATAAGAATTTCGACCACCGGCGTGATCGGCTGACCGTTGAGATTGACGTCGAGGATGGCGGCGTCGAACTCCGCCTGCTTCGCCAGAGCCACCGCTTCGTCGATGGCGCCGGCTTCCGCCGTCATCGTGTAGCCGAGCTCCGCCAACATGCCGTCGAGCAGCATGCGGATCATCAATTCATCCTCGACGACGAGAATCCGCCTGCCTGCGGTCGCCTGGCCCTCTGCTGTCATCTGCTCCCCGTGCCTGCCGGACTCCAGTGCAGGGCCGGCCGTGCCGCATGCGCGTAACGTCCAAACATGCGATCGGTTCCACCGCCAAGGCGAATTTTGGCATCAGCCTGGAGGTCGCGCGCCACGGCTCATCCGGCCAATTGCCGTGAAGCAGTATAAGAGCCTCCGGCATAGTGCTAGAAGGCAATTCAGCACGGTCGTACGCCGAGGTTCTCGTGGCCGCCGTTCCAGCAGCCGACGTCGAACGCATGGAATTCCAGCTCGCGCTGCGCCGGCGCGGGATTAGCGACCAGGCGGTGCTGCGCGCGATGGACGAAGTGCCGCGCGAATATTTCGTTGCGGCCGAGTTCACCGACAGCGCCTACGCCGATCAGGCGCTGCCGATCGCCTGCGGACAAACCATCAGCCAGCCTTACGTGGTCGCCTACATGACCGAGCAGCTCGAACTCGGTCCGAAGCACCGCGTGCTCGAAATCGGCACCGGCTCAGGCTACCAGGCGGCGATCCTGTCGCGCATAGCACGCGAGGTCGTGAGCATCGAACGCTATCGCACGCTCGCCGATGCGGCGCGCGTGCGCCTCAAGACGCTCGGCTATGCCAACGTCACCATTCTCGCCGGCGATGGCTTTGCCGGGGCACCCGAGCAGGCACCGTTCGACCGTGTCATCGTGACCGCGGCCGCCGAGGAGGTGCCGAACGCGCTGGTGCAGCAGCTTGGCGAGGGCGGCAAGATGGTCCTGCCGCTCGGCCCGCGCCATGGCACGCAATACATCGTCAAGCTTTCGAAGGCAGCGGATGGGGGGCTGACGCGCGAGAACCTGATTGCCGTGAGGTTTGTGCCGCTGTTGCCCGGTCAGGCGCGCGAATTGTAGCGTTTAGGCCACGTGGCTAACTATTTGAAATTCTTTGCCCGGCACTTAAAGGCCTGTTTACCGCAACGTAGTTTATTCGCTCGCTAGTATTTGTTGCGTGCGGGCGAGTGATATGAGCGCATCGCGTGGGTTGGCCATCTGGCCGCGTTTGGTTGCCGTTTCGTTAATCGGGATGAGCGCTGCCGCTTGCAGCAGCGACTCGGGGCGTTTCTCCGATATTTTCAGCTCCAATAGCTCATCGCGCGGCGAAACCACCGGATCTATTCCACAGGGCAGTTCGGCAAGCCGCGTCGAGAGCCACCCGCTGCCGCATCTGGCCAGCGCCGACGCCGGCTTGTCCGGCGGCGGCCGCGGCATGGGGTCATACGAACCTAAGGGCGAGGTGACCGGTTCAGTCCCTGCCGCTCCACCGCCGCCAACCTGGACCTGGGAAGGCGGCGCGCCGATCACGGTAGGACCCGGCGACACGCTCGAAACGATTGCACGGCGGCATGGCGTGCCGGTCGCCGCCATCATGCAGGCCAACAACATCACCAACCCGGCCTCGGTGCATCCGGGCGAGCATCTGGTGATCCCGCGTCGTGTATCTGCGGCTCCCTATGCACCGCCGGCGACGCGTATTGCCTCAACAACGGCCGCCATGCCGCCGGTTGGACCGGTTGGCGCGCCGCGCACGGCGCTGGCGCCGACCGCAGGCGTTCACGTCGTGGCCCCGGGCGAGACGCTGCACAGCATCGCCAGGCTCTATGGCAAGCCCGTGCTTGTGCTGGCCAAGGCCAATAATATTCCGCCGGACACCCTGGTGAAGGTGGGCGAGCGCATCATCATTCCGGACGTTCAGCCGGGGCAGGGCGGGCTTGTGGCGCCGCGCGCCGCGGCTGCGCCGGCCGCCGGCCCGGACTACGCCACCGCAGAATCGCCGCACAGCGCGCGTCTTGCTGCGCCGGAGCCGCCCGCCCAACAAACCACAGTCAAGACCGCTGAGCCGGCAGGCGCGCTGCCGGGCTTCCGCTGGCCAGTGCGCGGCCGCGTCATTGCCGGCTTTGGCCCCTCGCCGAACGGCTTGCAGAACGACGGCATCAATCTTGCGGTGCCCGAAGGCACGCCAATCAAGGCGGCCGAGGACGGCGTCGTCGCCTATGCCGGCAACGAACTCAAAGGTTATGGCAATCTGGTCCTGGTGCGCCACTCAAACGGCTTCGTCACCGCCTACGCTCACGCCAGCGACATCCTCGTCAAACGCGGCGATGCGGTGAAGCGTGGCCAGGTGATCGCACATTCCGGCCAGACCGGTAACGTCACCTCACCACAGCTTCACTTCGAGATCCGCAAGGGCTCAACGCCGGTCGATCCGGCGCAATACCTCAACGGCGCCTGAGATTAAGAGGACAGACGGCAGAGGACGGACGACAGATAGTCCATCCTACTTTTCCGTCGTCTGTCGTCCGTCCTCCGTTGTCTTGATTCCCAGTCGCCCAGCTAGATCCTGCACATATTGCCAAGCCACGCGGCCGGAGCGCGCGCCGCGCGTCGTTGCCCATTCGAGCGCTTCGCGGCGCAGGTCGTCGCCGGCAAGCGGCACGCGATAGTGGGCGACATAGCCTTCGACCATGGCGAGGTATTCGTCCTGGCTGCAACGGTGGAAGCCGAGCCACAGCCCGAAACGGTCGGACAGCGAAACCTTTTCTTCCACCGCCTCGCCGGGATTGATCGCGGTGGCGCGTTCGTTCTCCGCCATGTCGCGCGACATCAGATGACGGCGGTTCGACGTCGCATAGAAGATCACGTTTTCCGGCCGGCCTTCGATGCCGCCTTCGAGCATGGTCTTGAGCGATTTGTACGAGGTGTCTTCAGCGTCGAATGAAAGATCGTCGCAGAACACGATGAAACGCTGCGATGCGCTGCGCAAAAGTCCCATCAGCTCCGGCAGCGACTCGATGTCCTCGCGGTGAATTTCGATCAGCTTTAAACCCGCGCCAGGATGCGCCGCGCCGATCGCGGCGTGAGCGGCCTTGACCAGCGAGGATTTGCCCATGCCGCGCGCGCCCCAGAGCAGCGCATTGTTCGCCGGCAGTCCGCGCGCAAAGCGTTCGGTGTTCTCCACTAGAAGATCGCGCACCCGATCGATGCCCTTGAGCAGCGACATCTCGACACGGTTGACCCGGCGCACGGCGGCGAGCCGCCGCCCTTCGGGATACCAGACGAAGGCATCCGCGAATGCGAAGTCCGCTTCCGGACGCGGGGGCGGCGCGAGGCGATCCAGTGCATCGGCGATGCGGTGCAGGATTTCGCCGCGGCCATCGCCGGAATGGTGCTCCTTGGCCTTGCCACGGGCGGCCTTGCTTGCCGCTTTGGTTCTGGAGCGTGACGGAGAATGAGCCATCTTTGCACCGGGTTACGCCTTCCCCTTAGCGGGGTGCAGGAACCCTCGCAAGCGCAGGCCCCTCCCTTTCCTCCCCCGCTTGCGGGGGAGGAAAGGGAGGGGGCGCGCGTTGCAATTAGGCCAACGGCGGCTATAGTCCGCGCCGATTTCGCGCGCAAAGTCGGCCGTTGTTCCGAAGGCTGGCGCGCCTTAATTCGGCCCCGGAGGATCAATGTTTATTACGCCCGCGTTCGCGCAAGGCTTGCCGTTCGGTCTTGGCGGTGACAGCAGCAGCATGATCGTTCAGTTCATGCCGCTGATTTTGATCATCGGGATCATGTATTTCCTGGTATTGCGTCCGCAGCAGCAGAAAGTGAAGCGGCACCAGGAGATGGTCAAGGCGCTGCGCCGGGGTGACACCGTCGTGACCAATGGCGGCCTCGTCGGCAAGGTCACCAAGGTCGTCGACGACGACCAGGTCGAGGTCGAGATCGCCGACGGCGTGCGGGTGCGGCAGATGCGCTCGATGGTGAGCGAGGTGCGCGCTAAGGGCGAGCCGGTGAAGGACGATAGCGCGAGTTGAACTATCGGCCCGGCCGGCGATTTGCCGCCCTAACGAGGAACTTGGAAGTCCATGTTGTTTTTCACCCGGTGGAAGGCGGCGGCCATCCTCATCACGGCCTTCCTCATTTGCCTGTGCGCCGTGCCGAACTTTTTCCCCGAGAGCACCGTGAAGAATTGGCCGAGCTGGGCGCAGCGCCACGTCGTGCTCGGGCTCGACCTGCAGGGTGGCTCGCACCTTTTGCTCGAGGTCGACTCCGGCGCGGTTCGCAAGGAGCGATTACAGGGTCTCGCCGACGACGTGCTGCGTGTGCTGCGCCAGGCGCGCATTCCCTTCACCGGCCGCGCCATCAAGGGCAATAGCGTGGAGGTGCATATCACGCGCGATACCGACGTCGACAATGCGCTTGCCAAGCTTCGCGAGCTGTCGACGCCGCTGTCCGGAATCCTCGGCGCGTCGGGCCAGCGTACCGTCGATGTCGTGCAAAGCGCCGGCCTCATCACACTCACCCCGACGGACGCCGCGCTCACCGAGCGCATCCGCCAGGCGGTCGATCAGTCGATCCAGATCATCGAGCGGCGCGTCAATGAGCTCGGACTTGTCGAGCCGACAATTCAGCGCGAAGGCGTCGATCGCATTCTTGTGCAAGTGCCGGGGCTTCAGGATCCCACGCGGCTGAAGGATATTCTTGGCAAGACGGCGAAACTCGATTTCCGCATGGTCGATCTGTCAATGTCGGCGCAACAAGCGATCGAGACGCATCCGCCGGCGGACTCCGAAGTACTCGACGGCGAAGGTGGCGCGAAATTTCTTGTCGAGAAGCACGTCCTTGTTTCCGGCGCCGACCTCACCGATGCCCAGCCGGGCTTCGACCAGCGCACCAGCGAACCCATTGTCAGCTTCCGGTTCAATTCGAGCGGCGCGCGCAAGTTCGCGGAAGCGACGCAAGCCAACGTCGGCAAGCCGTTCGCTATCGTGCTCGACAACAAAGTGATCGAGGCGCCGGTGATCCGTGAGCCGATCCTCGGCGGCGCCGGCCAGATCTCCGGCCGCTTCACCGTTCAACAGGTCAACGATCTCGCCATCCTGCTGCGCGCCGGCGCGTTGCCGGCGCCGTTGACCATTATCGAGGAGCGCACGGTCGGTCCCGGCCTGGGCCAGGACTCGATCACCGCGGGCGAGCATGCCGCCTATGCCGGTGCGGCGCTGGTGATCATCTTCATGTTCGTGACCTATGGCCTGTTCGGCCTGTTCGCCAACATCGCCGTTGCCATCAATGTCGCCATGATCTTTGGCGTGCTGTCGCTGCTCAGTGCGACGCTGACGCTGCCCGGAATTGCCGGCATCGTGCTCACGGTCGGCATCGCGGTGGATTCCAACGTGCTGATCTACGAGCGCATCCGCGAGGAAGTGCGTGGCGGCCGCACCGCGATCAATGCGATCGACGCCGGCTTTTCCCGCGCGCTCGCCACCATTCTCGATTCCAACATCACGACGTTTATCGCCGCAGCGGTGCTGTTCTACATCGGCACCGGTCCGGTGCGCGGTTTCGCCGTGACGCTCGGCATCGGCATTCTCACGAGCCTGTTCACCGCCTTCACGCTGACCCGGCTGATCGTCGCCTCCTGGGTGCGCATGTGGCGGCCGCGCACGGTTCCCATCTAGCCACTTTGAAAGAGATCACGTGCGCCTTCTCCGCATCGTTCCCGATGACACCCGATTCGATTTCATGCGCTTTCGGCGCATCAGCTTTCCGATTTCGGCGATGCTGTCGATCGCGGCGATCTTCCTCTACTTCTTCCACGGGCTGAACTTCGGCATCGATTTCATCGGCGGCACGCTGATCGAGGTGCAAACCAAGGCCGGGCCGGCCGATCTTGCCAAAATGCGCTCGACCATCGGCGGGCTCCGACTGGGCGATTTCCAGCTGCAACAGTTCGGCGCGCCAAACGACGTACTGATCCGCATCTCCGAGCAGCCCGGCGGCGATGTGGCGCAGCAGCAGGCGGTGCAAAAGGTCCGCGATGCGCTCGGCGACGAGGTCGATTACCGGCGTGTCGAAGTTGTCGGGCCGAGCGTGTCCACGGAGCTGCTCGCCTACGGCACGATCGGGCTTGTGCTCGCGATCGGCGCGATCCTGATCTATCTATGGTTCCGCTTCGAATGGCAGTTCGCGCTCGGCGCGATGATCGCCAACGTGCACGACCTGGTGCTTACCGTCGGCTTCATGTCGCTGACGCATATCGATTTCGACCTCACCAGCATTGCCGCGCTGCTCACCATTTTGGGCTATTCGCTCAACGACACCGTCGTGATCTACGATCGCATCCGCGAAATGCTGCGCCGGTACAAGCGCATGTCGATGCCCGATCTGCTCAATGTGTCGATCAATGCGACGCTGTCGCGCTCGATCGTCACACACGTCACCGTGGCGATGTCGCTGTTGGCGCTGCTGTTGTTCGGCGGCCAGGCGATCCATAGCTTCACGGCGACGATGATGTTCGGCGTCGTGCTGGTTGGCACGTATACGTCGGTGTTCATCGCTTCTCCGATCCTGATCTATCTTGGGGTCGGCACCGGCCGCATGGGCGAGGCGGAAGAGCCCGAACCGCCACCGGAGCCTCAGACTCAAGCGGCATCCAGGCCGTCTCAGCGTGTCAGAGCGCGGCGGTAGTGGACGCGCCCCATCTGCCGCGTCAGGCGCTGATCGACGCTCACGGCGGCGGCGGCTTTCGTTTCTCCGGCATGTCGCATCGTGGTTCCTTGCTCTGCCTGCCGGATGGCATCTGGGCGTGGCCGATTGGAGGTTGCGGTGAAGTGACGGAAGAATCATTGTCGCCGGTCTTCGCCTGTGCCGGCGATTTGGACTTTTTCATTCTCGGCACCGGCGCCGAGCCGTCACTGTTGCCGGAGGCTTTGCGGCTGCGATTTCGCGACGTGCACATCTCGGCCGACGCCATGGCGACGGGGCCGGCAGTCCGCACCTACAACGTGATGCTGATGGAGAATCGCCGCGTCGGCGCCGGACTGATTGCCGTCGACTGATGCTAAGCTCGGCGCCATGCAGGATGCTTTCGCCCATTGCGCTGAGCTAGTCCGGACCGGCGATCACGACCGCTTTATCAGCACATTGTTCGCGCCGGTGGAACACCGTGACGCACTTTACGCGCTCCATGCTTTCAACGTTGAGGTGGCGCGCGTGCGCGAGGTGGCGCGCGAACCGCTGCCGGGTGAAATCCGCCTGCAATGGTGGCGCGATGTGGTCAACGGTGAGCGGGCTGGGGAAGCGAGCGCCAGTCCGGTCGCCGCCGCGCTTCGCTCAATTATGGAGCGACATCAACTTGATGCGGCTCGGTTCAACGCTCTGATCGACGCGCACCGCTTCGATCTATACGACGAGCCGATGGCGCGGCTTGCCGATCTCGAAGCCTATGGGCGAAACACAAGCTCGGCGTTGATCGTGGTTGCGGCGCAAATCCTTGCCGGCAGCGATGCGGATGCTATGTGGCCGGCCGCAGAGCCGGCGGGCATTGCCTACGCAATCGCCGCGGTCTTGCGTGCATTTCCGCTGCACGCCGCGAGGCGTCAGCTCTATGCGCCGATCGAGCTGCTCTCGCGTCACGGCGTCCAGCCCCAGGACATTTTCGCAGGCCGGTCCTCCGCCGGTCTAAATGAGGCGTTTGCCGAACTGCGCGGCGTCGCCCGCCAACACCTTCTCGCAGCTTATCGGCAAGTTGCCGCCCTGCCGCGCGCGGCTCTGCCGGCTTTTCTTCCCGTTGCGCTGGTACGGCCCTCGCTCGACCTGCTGGCGGGCCGCGATGCGCTTGCGCCCGCCGGAATCTCACCGTGGCGGCGACAATGGCTCATTTGGCGGGCGGCGCGAAATCCGGCCCGTATCGCGGGATGAGCGGCACCGCCGCGTTAAAATGAGAAACGGTCGCGCAGATTGCGTCGCTCGGACACGATGCGGCCGACCACCGCGCGCTCGGCATCGCTGGTGATGAGCGGATCGATCAGGTCGAGCTGGTTCATCGCTACCAGTTCGAGGATTTCGCTGCGCACCTCGCCTTGCGGATTGCGCGGCAGCGTGTCGACGACCTGAAGGTGCTCCGGCCCTTTAGCGCCGAGAAAGTCGCGCAATTCGTGGTCGCTCGCGTTGCCCTCGACGAAGGCGTAGAGGCCGGTGCCGGCGCGGCGGTCCGGGAAAGCGACGATCGCCACGTCGTTGACTTGTGGATGGGTCCGCAACCGCGCTGCGATGGCCGGCGCATCGCGAACGAACCGCAGCCCGCGGCCCTCGCGGTCGGTTACATTCAGGCCGCGCGTGATCGCGTAATAAACCTTCTTGCCCGTCGCCATCCATGCCCGGGTGATAAAGCTCTTGCGCGCCAGCACGCGGCGTTCGGCAGCGGTGAGAGCCTCGGGCGCGTAGCGGCGTTTGTGTTTCAACAGGTGCCGCAAATCCTCATAGCGCGCGACGCGAAACAGCGGGCTGTCGCGGCGGAAGCGTGCGGCCAGCTGGAAATCGGTGAGATAGGCGCGCCCGCCGGCGTACAGCCAGTTTTGTTCCTTCGCGAGATCGTTATGGCTGATGCCGGCACGATGCAGCGTGCGCAATGCCGTCTTGGCGGAACGGAAATAGCCGGCGTCGCCATGCGGCTTGGCGATATGCAACGGCACGCCATCGATCCAGCCGCGGACCAACACGCGGCGGCCCGAAAGTAGTAGCGGCGGCGCAATGCCGAGCCGGCCCGCTACCGTAAGCGCGCGCTGTTCGCGCCAGAACAGCGTGTATGCCAGGCCGCGGCTCCACCACGGCACTTGATCGAGGCGGCGCAGCACCGCATCGATCTCGCCGGCGTCGGTGCGAAACCGGCCGCGCTCGACGGTCGAGAAGACATCGCGCTTGAGCACGACGCCGCTGTGCCAGCGGCCGCGAAGCTCTTCCGGGACGTCGTCTTTGACCATGCCCAAGCGTCTAGCACATCACTCGGCGGCGCGCGGCATGGCAGCGGCAATCCAGCCGTCGAGGTCGGCCAGGGCGCGTTCGCACAGCGCGCGCTTTTTGTTGTAATTTCGCGGCCCTAGACCGCCATCTTTGGCCGGTCTCGAAGCAATTGGCGGATCGTGGCCGAGCGGCGGGAACAGGCCGAAATTGATGTTCATCGGCTGGAACGACGGCGGTCCTTTGTCGATCGTCTCGAGATGACCTCCAGTAATATGCCCGATGAGGGCCCCATGGGCCGTGGTCGGCGGCGGCAGCGCGGGACTTTCGCCAAGCCGTTCCGCCGCGGCGAAGCGGCCGGCAAGGAGCCCGACCGCCGCCGACTCGACGTAGCCCTCGCATCCTGTGATTTGGCCCGCGAAGCGCAGACGCGGCATCGCTTTGAGCCGCAGCGTTGCGTCGAGCAGTTTTGGCGAATTCAGGAACGTGTTGCGGTGCAGCCCGCCGAGCCGGGCAAACTCAGCGCCTGCAAGGCCCGGAATCGTGCGGAATAGGCGCACCTGTTCGCCGTGTTTCAGCTTGGTCTGAAACCCAACCATATTGAACAGCGTGCCAAGTTTGTTGTCCTGGCGCAGCTGGACGATGGCATAAGGCTTTTGCGTTGGCAGATGCGGATTGGTGAGGCCGAACGGCTTCATCGGCCCATGACGCAAGGTTTCGCGGCCGCGCTCGGCCATGACTTCGATCGGCAGACAGCCGTCAAAATACGGCGTTGCCGCCTCGAAATCGTGGAACGAGATCTTGTCACCGCCGAGCAGGGCATCGACGAAGGCGTCATATTGTACGCGCGTCAGCGGGCAGTTGATGTAATCGGCACCGGAGCCGGCGGGTCCGGCTTTGTCGTAGCGCGATTGAAACCACACGATGCTGAAGTCGATCGAGTCGCGATGCACGATCGGCGCGATAGCGTCGAAGAAAGCGAGCGCGTCTTCGCCGGTCATCGCACGTATGGCGTCGGCTAGCGCGTGCGAGGTGAGCGGGCCGGTGGCGATGATGACATTGTCCCATTCCGGCGGCGGCTCCAAAATCTCCTCGCGGCGTATCTCGATCAGCGGTTCGCTTTCGAGCGCGGCGGTGATCGCGGTGGCAAAGCCCTCGCGATCGACGGCAAGCGCGCCACCGGCGGGCAACTTGTGGGCGTCGGCGGTGTGCATCACCAGCGAACCAAGCCGGCGCATCTCGGCATGGAGGAGGCCGATGGCGCTTGCCGCCGCGTCATCCGAGCGGAACGAGTTCGAGCAAACTAGTTCGGCGAATTGATCGGTTTTATGCGCGGCGGTCGAGCGCACGGGACGCATCTCGTGCAGCACCACGGGCACCCCGCGGCGCGCGATCTGCCACGCGGCCTCGGAGCCCGATAGGCCGGCGCCGATGATGTGGATAGGTTGTATGGTTCGCATCAGTTCTCCAAATTAGGCCTCGCGCGCGTGGCAAACAATCCGACCCGACGCCTTGCGGGAATTGGACGAATGAGTGCGTGAGCGGTGTTAATACCCTCGGCGAGATAGCAAGGAAGTTCCATATGCTGGAGGTTGTGAAGTCCGAGCTGCGCGAATTCGCAGCCGCGGACGGTTTCGACGTTGAGATTTTATCCGTCGCGACCGCCAATCCTTCCTTCCAGTTGAGCCAATCCGAGGCCGCAAAGCGCGCCAGAGAGATTTTTCCGCATCTCAAAGGCTTATGGAAGCTCTACAATAATACGGGTATTGACGTCCGCTACAATTGCGAACCGATCGATTGGTACCTCAGGCAGCATAGTTGGGCGGAGCGTACCGCTTCATTCCAAAAACATGCTCTCAATCTTTTGGCGGACGTGACGCTCAAGGCAACGTCGGCAGCCGACGTCGAGCTCGGCGCAATCGACATCCTTGTCACGAACACGATCACTGGTCTTGCCATACCCAGCCTTGATGCCAAGCTGTCCAATCGGCTCAAGCTCTCGCCGAGAGTAGAACGCCTGCCGATATTTGGTCTTGGTTGCGGCGGTGGCGTCGCCGGTCTCGCGCGGGCGACCCGCTTGGCGCATGCAACCGAAGGCGCGCATGTCCTGTTCCTCACTGTCGACCTGTGCAGCCTGTGCCTGCGCGTCAACGATCCAAGCCCGGCGATGTTTGTATCCGCCGCGCTGTTCGGTGACGGCGCGGCGGGCATTCTTCTGCGCAATACGGCGGGCGGTGCGAGCGGAGGCCCGCGCGTTCTCGCGATCGGTGAATGGTGCTGGCCCGACACCGAGCACATCATGGGTTGGGATATCAAGGACGATGGCTTTGGCGTCGTGCTGAGTCCGGAATTGCCGTCGCTGATGCGCAAGGCGCTGGTGCCGGCGCTCCATGACTTTCTCGATCGCAACGGCTTTCACCTGTCGGATTTCAACGGCTTCCTGTTCCATCCGGGCGGCCGCAAGCTAATCGAGACGGTGCAGGAGGTGCTCGGACTTGATCGCAACTACTTCGAGCATTCATGGGAGGTCTTGCGCCAATACGGCAATATGTCGTCGGCAACCGCGCTGTTCGTTCTGGAGCGTGCCTTGAAAGCGGGCGCACGCGGCCCGCACCTGCTTGCGGCGTTTGGTCCCGGCTTCTCTGCTTATTTCGTCGCGGTCGACCTGTAATGATTTTTGGCGGCGGCTCGATTCTGCTTGCTTTCCTCACCGTTCAGCGACTCGCCGAGTTGTGGTGGGCAAAACGCAATGAGGCGCGGTTGCTTGCCGCCGGTGGCACCGAATACGGCAGGTCGCACCTTCCGCTCATCATAGCGTTCCATTCCGCATGGATGGCGGGGCTTTGGCTGTTCGCATACAATCATTCGGTCGAACCCGTTTTCCTTGTCATGTTTATCGTCCTGCAAGTCTTGCGCCTGTGGGTCTTGTTGACGCTCGGCCCGCGATGGACGATCCGCATCATCGTGGTTCCCGGAGAACATTTGATTGCGCAGGGACCGTACCGTTTCATGCGCCATCCGAACTATGCGGTCGTGGCTGGCGAGATCGCTGCTGTGCCTTTGGCGCTGGGCCTGCCGATCTATGCCCTGGTATTCACGATCCTCAACGCCTTGGTGCTGGCGGTTCGAATCCCCGCGGAGAACGCCGCCCTGGCCTCCCTGCCGCGATGAGCGGTGTTGGCTCAAAAGGGGGCCTCTGCTATACGCGAGATATTGGCCCTGATGCGAATCCGAGGTCGTTGAAGGCGATCGCAGATGTCCGTTAATGCCGAAACCGTCCGCCGCGTGGCGCACCTCGCGCGCATTGCCGTTGCCGAGGACGAAGTCGCTAATCTTCAAGGCGAATTGAACTCGATCCTCGCCTTCGTCGAGCAGCTCGGCGAGGTCAACGTGGATGGCGTCGAGCCGATGACATCGGTGACGCCGATGGCGACGAAAATGCGGCCGGATGCGGTGACCGACGGCGATATGCCGGATACCATCATCCAGAACGCGCCGGCGCACGAGGATCACTTCTTCCTCGTGCCTAGGGTGGTGGAATAGCCATGTGCCTCGCTTGTGAACAAGACGCCATCTGGTTCGCCTATCTCGAAAGCCGGGGATTACTCAAACCCGACGATCCGGCGGCCGTCGATGCACTCTTTTCCGCGTTCCCCGTGCAGCCCCTGCCGGTGCAGCAGGCGCAAGGCGAAGACGTGCAGAACGCGCCGGCGAAGAAAATCGACAATCCATTTTCGTGCGACGATCCGACGACCGGATGACCGATCTCACTGTGCTGACGCTGGCGCAGGCACGCGACGCGCTGCGCAAGAAAGAATTTTCCGCGACCGAACTTGCCGATGCGCATCTCGCCGCCATCGAACGCGCGCGCGCGCTCAATGCCTTTGTGCTGGAAACGCCAGATCGTGCCCGCGACATGGCGCGGGCGTCCGATGCGCGGCTGGCGAAAGGCGAGGGCGGTCAATTAGAAGGTTTGCCGCTCGGCATCAAGGATTTGTTCTGCACCGCAGAAATACGCACGACCGCGTGCTCGCACATTCTGGAAAACTTCGTCCCGGCTTACGAATCGACCGTCACCGCCAATCTGTGGCGCGACGGCGCGGTGCTGCTCGGCAAGCTTAACAACGACGAATTCGCCATGGGCTCGTCGAATGAGACCTCGTATTTCCGCCCGGTAGTATCGCCGTGGCGCCGGCGCGGCGCAGACACAAAGCTGGTGCCCGGCGGTTCCTCCGGTGGCTCGGCGGCGGCGGTGGCGGCTCATCTGTGTGTCGGCGCAACCGGCACCGATACCGGCGGCTCGATCCGCCAGCCGGCGGCGTTTTGCGGCATCGTCGGATTGAAGCCCACATACGGCCGCTGCTCGCGCTGGGGCATTGTCGCGTTCGCGTCCTCGCTCGATCAGGCCGGGCCGTTCGCGCGCACGGTACGCGATTGCGCGATCCTGCTGCGATCGATGGCTGGGCCTGACCCGAAGGATACGACCTGCGCCGACCGGCCAGTGCCTGACTACGAGAAGGCAATCGGCGCGTCCGTCAAAGGCATGCGCATCGGCATTCCGAAGGAATACCGCGTGCCCGGCATGGCCGCGGAAATCGAGACGCTGTGGCAGCAGGGCGTGAAGTGGCTCAAGGATGCCGGCGCCGAGACGATCGAGGTGTCGCTGCCGTACACCAAATATGCGCTGCCGGCCTACTACATCGTAGCGCCTGCGGAAGCCTCATCCAATCTCGCGCGCTACGACGGTGTGCGCTACGGGTTGCGGGTTCCCGGCCGCGACATCATCGAGATGTATGAGCGCACGCGCGCATCCGGCTTCGGCAAGGAAGTGCGCCGGCGCATCATGATCGGCACCTACGTGCTGTCCGCCGGCTATTACGATGCCTATTACCTGCGCGCGCAGAAGGTGCGCACGCTCATCAAGCGGGATTTCGAACAATGCTTTGCGGAAGGCATCAATGCCATCCTGACGCCGACGACGCCATCGGCCGCGTTCGGCATCGGCGAGAAAGGCCGCGCCGATCCGATCGAGATGTATCTCAATGATGTGTTTACGGTCACCGTGAACATGGCCGGGTTGCCCGGCATTTCCGTGCCAAGCGGCCTCGACGCGCAGGGTTTGCCGCTCGGTCTGCAACTCATCGGCCGGCCGTTCGAGGAGGAGACGTTGTTTGCGCTCGGCGAGGTGATCGAGCGAGCGGCGGGACGTTTCCAGCCCGAGCCGTGGTGGCGCTGAAACAGCGTGTGAGTCGGATCATGACATCTTCGGCGTTCAAGCGCAGTCTGTCGGGCAAAAAGCCGCCGCCGGGACTTTCGCCTGCGCTCGCCGCATTGTGGTGGGCCGGCAACGACAAATGGGACAAGGCGCACGAGATTGTCATGAACGAGGACGGCAAGGATTGCGCATGGGTTCACGCCTATCTGCATCGCGCGGAGGGTGACCGGAACAACGCCCGTTATTGGTATCGGCAGGCGCGGCGCGAGCCGGCGATGGGCGATCTGGCGTCGGAATGGGCGGCAATCGCTACCGCCTTATTACCAGCTCGCAAGCATTGAAACCGAATTTGGCTCACGCGATTTTGCGCGGCGGATTCCTCGCTGGACACTCCTACGGCAAGGTGGCATCAAACCCCCGTTAATCATCGGTTTGACAGCGATACGCGATGAAAAGCTTTCTGCTGCGATTCTTTACTTGGTGGAACAGCCAGACCTTCGGCACCCAATTGTGGACGAAGCTCTACGGCGAATTTGTCGGCGAGGACGAATTCGGCAATCGCTATTACCGGACCAAGGATGGCAAGATCGATGCGACGCTGGGCATCGAGCGGCGTTGGGTGATCTACAATGGCGTCGCCGAGGCTTCCATGGTGCCGCCGAGTTGGCATGGTTGGCTGCATCACATCGTCGATGTGCCGCCGCCGCAGGATAAGACGCAGCCTTACCCTTGGGAGAAGCCGCATCGGCCCAACCTGACCGGCACTCCGGGCGCCCATCGTCCGAGCGGATCGACATTGGCGCAGGGTCGTCGCCCCAAGGCGACGGGCGACTACAAGGCCTGGACGCCGGGGAATTAGCACTTCGCCCTTTCCGCGCCGCATTCGAAATGTTAACCGGACGAACCTCAAGGCGCGTTGCCGTCGGCCGCGCATAAAACCCAAGGTTCCATGGTCCGCCTCGCCGTTCTTTTGGCCTTGATCGGCGTCAGCCTTGCAGCGGGACCGGCCGCGGCGCAATTCGGCAATATTTTCGGCAACTCAGCACCGCCCCGCCCGCCCGCAGACGTGCCCAACGGCGCGTTTCCGCCGCAACCGCCGCCGGTGGGGTACCCAGGGCAGTACTCCCCCCCGCCGGGTTCGGGGCCTCCGCCCTCCGGTATCCAAGCACAGCCGCTGCCGCCGCCTCCAGGCGCGGTCGCAGCGCCGCCACCGCCATCCCAGACCCAGCGCGCGCGAGTTGCGCCGCAGCAGACCGCTCCGTCGCCGACGGCGACCAATAATCCGGCACTGCCGCAGCCCGCGGACACGGCGCCAAAGCCGGACGATACAATTGTGACCGAGATGCCGAAGCAAAAGATCGCCAACGGCCGCGCGGTGTTCTCCGGTCTCGACAAGATCACCGGCCGCATCATTTCGTTCGATGCCGCGATCGGCGAAACGGTGCAATTCGGCGCGCTGCAAGTCACCGCGCGGGTCTGCTACACGCGACCGCCAACCGAGGCGACCAATACCGATGCTTTTGTCGAAGTCGACGAGGTGACGCTGAAGGGCGAGATCAAACGCATCTTCAGCGGCTGGATGTTCGCGGCGAGCCCGGGCCTGCACGCCGTCGAGCATCCGATCTACGATGTCTGGCTGACCGATTGCTCATCGCCGGTCGCGACCGCGCAATCGACCGCACAACCTGCGCCGCCCGCTGCGGGCACACCGCCGCCCGCGCAGCAGCGCTCGCGCCAGCCTCAGCCGCCGACAACACAGCCGCCGCGTCGCCCTGTGGTACTGCCGATCGCCCCATCGGCCCCGGCCAATTGACGCCGATCATTTTTCCGCAAGGTGCGCCAGCGCAATGCCGCCGGAGACCGGGCGGTCAAGCGCGAGCGCGCCAAAATCTCCCTCGCCGACCAGCGCTGCGTCGAGCAGCTTGTGGTAGGCGGGCCGCGTGACTTCGACAGCGCCGAATATCCGCAGATGCTCGGTGACGAATTGGGTGTCGAGCAGGCGGTACTGGCCGGCCCTCAGCCGCGCTACCAGATGCACCAGCGCGACCTTGGAGGCATCCCGCGCGCGGTGAAACATGCTCTCGCCGAAAAAGGCGCGTCCGAGGCTGACGCCGTAAAGGCCGCCGACCAGCTCGCCGTCGTCATAGACTTCGACCGTATGACAGTCGCCGCGCTCGTACAGCTTGCGGTACAGGTTGTGAATGCGGGCGTTGATCCAGGTGCGGCTGCGGCCCGGCACCGGCTGTGCGCAGCCGTTGACGATCGCATCGAAATCCCGGTCGACCACCACGGTGAAACGGTCGGAACGCACCGTGCGCGCCAGGCGGTCCGGAACGTGAAAGCGATCGAGCGGAATAATTCCGCGACGTTCCGGTTCTATCCAATATAGCGCCGGGTCATCGGCGCTTTCCGCCATGGGAAAGATGCCGCAGGCATAGGCCTTGAGCAGCACTTCAGGCGTGATGTCGATAAGCGCGGACTCGCGGCTCGCCATAGGATTTCGTTTAACCGGCTCCCGGCTCCTGGTTCAAGAGGAGCCATCCATGCTAACGCCGATAGAACTTTGCGTCGATTGTTTCGCAGTTTGGAGACCTCGATGACCCGGTCCATTTTTGGCAACGCCAGCGTCGTGATTGCGGTTGCCTGGATTGCCGTGATCTGCGGTGGAATTCCTGTCGCTTTCGCCCATGTGACTCTCGAACGCAACCAAGCGCCCGTCGGGTCGTCCTACAAAGCGGTGTTGCGCGTTCCACACGGCTGCGACGGCTCGCCGACCACGGCACTTCGGGTGCGGATTCCCGAGGGCGTGATCGACGTTAAGCCGATGCCGAAGCCAGGTTGGATGCTCAATATCGTCAAGGGCAAATACGCCAAGACCTATAGCCTCTATCGCGCTCAAGTCACCGAAGGCGTCATTGAGATCGACTGGTCGGGTGGAAATTTGCCCGACGACGAGTACGACGAATTCGCCTTCCTGTCGTTTCTGGCCAGCGATCTGCAACCGGGTCAAACCATCTATTTCCCGGTCGTGCAGGAGTGCGACAAGGGCGTTCATCGCTGGATCGAGATTCCGACCAAGGGTTCGGATTTTCCGGAGCCCGCTCCCGGCCTGAAGCTCGTGCCGAAACCGTGACGATCCGTCTCCTGACGTTGCCGGCGTGGCGATCGGTCCTGTGGCGCGTCGTCTGCGTCTGCCTCGCTATTGCGGTCGTGGTTCTGACTTTCGATCCGGCGCGGCAGGCGATCGCGCATGCCGCGCTCCTGTCGGCGCTACCCGCCGACGGCGTCACGGTCGCGGATGCACCAAAAACCCTTGAGCTCGAATTCAACGAACCGGTCTCGCCGCTGGTGATGCGCCTCGTGCGGCCGGATGGCCAGGTCGCCACGTTGATGAGCATCGTGGCGAAGAACAATTCGGTCACGATCGCTGCGCCACAGATAGCGGAGCCCGGCACCTATATGCTGAGCTGGAGGGTTGTCTCGGCGGACGGTCATCCGGTCGGCGGTATCGTCAGTTTTACCGTCGGCCATCCGAGTGCCGGTGTCAGCGCGCCACCGGCCGAGGGCGCTGCTGCGGTTCATGCCGCGATCTGGGCCGTGCAATTCGTCCTCGCCATAGGCTTGTTTGTTGGAGCCGGCGGCGCATTTTTTGTCGCTTGGCTTGCCGCCAAGCAGCCGATACCCCGGCAAGGCTTTCTTGTAGCCGTCATGACCTGCGGGCTAGTCGCGACGCTGGTCTCGGTACCGCTTCAGGGCCTCGATGCCTTGGCGGAGCCCCTGAGCGATGGCTGGCGGCAAAGTGTATGGAGCGCGGGATTTGGAACGTCGTGGGGCCTGACAGCCATGATCGCGGCGGCGACGCTGGTCATTGGACTTCTGGCGCTAGGGTTGGACAACCGGACAATCGCACGGGCGCTTGCCTTGATGGCGCTTACCGGAGTGGGCCTGGCGCTGGTTGCGAGCGGGCACGCAAGTACCGCCGAGCAGCGGCTCGTGACGGTTCCTGCGGTGTTTCTCCATGGCGTGTGCGTTGCGTTCTGGGTCGGCTCGTTGCTTCCGCTGATCATCACCGTGCGTGCCGGGGACGGCATCGCCCTGGAGCGTTTTTCGCGGCTAATTCCCGTGCCGCTTGTTCTTCTCATCGTCTCCGGAATTGTGCTGACATATGTCCAGCTCGATCGGCTCGACGCGCTATGGATGACCGACTACGGCCGCGTGTTGTCGATCAAAATCGCAATTGTGCTGGCGCTGCTCGCGCTTGCGGTGCTCAATCGCTACGCGCTGGTGCCGCGGCTTGCGCTGTCGGGAACACGGCGGCTGATCGTGGTTATCGCAACCGAGTTCGCGCTCGCAGTGGCGATTCTCGGACTCGTCGGGCTGTGGCGCTTTATGCCGCCGCCGGTGGCGCTCGCCGCTGCGGCGACGACCTTCATCCATTTCCATGGCGAACAGGCCATGGCGCAAATCGATTTCAGACCAGTGCGCGACCGGGGCGCGTCAATGAGCATTACGGTCACCGACACCGACGAGCATCCTCTTGCCGCCAAGGAAGTCGAGATTGTCATCTGGAACCCCAGCGCCGGCATCGAGCCGGTCCGCCGCGGTGCAATCGCCGCAGGCGATGGCGAGTGGCGCATCGCCGGGCTCCGCATTCCGGTCGCCGGGGTCTGGCGGATGCGCGTCGAAATCCGCATCAGCAATTTCGACAAAGTGATGCTCGAGGACAATGTCGTGCTGCCGCGCGCGCCGTAATTCACGACAGATTTTGGAGTTCCAACGCCGCGTTGTTGGCGCGTGGAATGACTCGTTGCCCGTTATTAACGGTCCGCAAACCACAAGTCCGCTAAGATTTTAGTCAGCTTGAACACTTTTGCGCGCGGGGCGTTACAGCCCTAGGACAATGGCGTGAACAATCGGGCTGCTGCGATGGAACCGGGCATAAGAGAGAATGAACCGATCCACGTCCTCCTCGTTGAGGACGAACTCCTCATCAGCGAATGGGTCGCGCAGTCGCTTTCGGAACAGGGATTTGTCGTGCAAACGGCGACGAACGCGGCCGACGCGTTGTCGCATCTCGCCTCAGACCCGGTGGATGTGCTGTTCACCGACATCAATCTGCCGGGCGGCATGGACGGAGCGGCGCTCGCGCGGCGTGCCAGAGAGCTGTTGCCCCATCTTCCCGTGGTGTACGCCTCCGCGCGGGTCACCATGCTGGCGCCTGAAGCGCGCGTGCCGGGCGCCATCGTCGTGCCGAAGCCTTACGAACCGGCCTTTCTCGGTCGGCTGCTGACGGCAGCATTGCACCACGCCGCGGCAGGCATGCCGGCCTGAACGGCCTTATTGCTCCAGCCCGCCGCGCGCGAAAAACCCTTCGAGCCAATGGATGTGGTAATCCCCGTCGATGATGTCCGTCTCACGCGCCAGCGCGCGGAACAGCGGCAGCGTCGTTTCGATGCCGTCGATGACGAATTCATCGAGCGCGCGCTTTAACCGCATCAGACACTCGCTGCGCGTCTTGCCATGAACGATGAGCTTGCCGACGAGTGAATCGTAGTACGGCGGAATTGTGTAGCCGTGGTACACGGCGGAATCGACCCGTACGCCCAGGCCTCCCGGCGGATGGTAGTGGACGATCTTTCCCGGCGACGGCCGGAACGACACGGGGTTTTCGGCATTGATGCGGCACTCGATGGCGTGGCCGTGGAATTTCACGCTGTCCTGCGCGAACATCAGATCGCTGCCGGCGGCGACGCGGATCTGCTCCACAACGAGATCGATGTCGGTGATCATCTCGGTCACCGGATGCTCGACCTGAATGCGCGTATTCATTTCGATGAAGTTGAACTTGCCGTCCTCGTAAAGGAATTCGACGGTACCGACGCCGAGATATTTGATGTCGCGCATCGCTTTGGCGACGGTCTCGCCGATCTGATCCCGCGTAGCGACATTGAGGGCGGGCGAGGGGCCTTCCTCCCAGACTTTTTGGTGACGGCGTTGCAGTGAGCAATCGCGCTCGCCGAGGTGAATGGCGCGGCCTTTGCCGTCGCCAAGGACTTGGACTTCGATGTGACGCGGCCGCTCGAGATATTTTTCCAGGTAAACCGTGTCGTCGCCAAATGCGGCCAGCGACTCGGCCCGTGCGGTGGTGAGACCAGCAGGGAGTTCGCTCGCTGCGCGGATTACTTTCATGCCGCGGCCGCCGCCGCCCGCTGCCGCCTTGATCATGAGCGGAAAGCCGATATCGCGCGCCAATCGGATTGCCTCGTCATCGGTGCCGACGCCTCCGTCGGAGCCCGGAACCGTCGGGATGCCGAGCTCTCTTGCGGCGCGCTTGGCGGCAATCTTGTCGCCCATCAGCCGAATATGCTCGGGGCGAGGGCCGATGAAGTGCACATTGTGGTCGGCAAGGATTTCGGCGAAGCGTGCGTTCTCCGCAAGGAAGCCGTAGCCCGGATGCACCGCGTCGGCGCCGGTGATTTCGCATGCTGAAAGCAGTGCGGGAACGTTGAGATAGCTGTCCTTGGCCGCCGGCGGTCCTATGCACACGCTTTCGTCGGCCAGCCGCACGTGCATGGCGTCTTCGTCCGCCGTCGAATGCACCGCCACTGTTGGAATGCCGAGCTCCTTGCAGGCCCGCAGCACCCGCAGCGCGATTTCGCCTCGGTTGGCGATGAGGATTTTATCGAACATCACTCGATGATCATCAGCGGCTCGCCGTACTCGACCGGCTGACCGTCTTCGACCAGAATCTGCACCACCGTGCCCGAACGCGTCGCGGGGATTTGATTCATTGTCTTCATGGCTTCAATGATGATGAGCGGCTCGCCGACCTTCACCTGACTGCCGACTTCCACAAACGGCCGCGCTCCCGGCCCGGGGCCGCGATAGGCCGTGCCGACCATCGGCGAAACGAGAACGCCTGGATGCTGTGCCGGATCAATCGGCGCGGCGGCCACAATAGACGCGCCCGGCACGCCGGCGGCGCTATCCATGGGCCGCGATCGTGCGGTAGGCGCGCCGACGTTTCGAGCGACGCGGACCGATACGCCATCTCGTTCAAATTCGATCTCGGTAAGTCCGGTTTCGTCGAGCAGTTTCGCCAGCTCGCGGATCACGTCGTGATCGATCGCCGGCGTTTTCGGCATTGGCGGGCTCCCGGGCTTGCGCGCCACGATCAATCCTTGGCGTCGATCATGGCGGCGAGGCCGGTGATGGCAAGTGCGTAACCCTGCACGCCCATGCCGCAGATCACGGCGCGCGCGGCGAGCGAGACATAGGAGTGCCGGCGAAACTCCTCGCGCGCATGGATGTTGGTGATGTGCACCTCGATGACGGGCGCTTCCATCGTAAACAGCGCGTCAAGGATCGCGATCGACGTCGTGGTAAATCCCGCCGGATTGATGATGAGCCCCGCCGCCTTCTTGGCGCGGGCCTCCTGAATCCAATCGATGAGCTCGCCTTCGTGGTTGGACTGGCGGAATACGACCGCCAGCCCGTGCTGCCTCGCTGTCGCGCGGCACAGCTTCTCCACATCGGCTAAACTGGAGCGGCCGTAGAGTTGCGGCTCGCGCGTGCCGAGCAGATTGAGATTGGGTCCGTTGAGAACATAGATGATCTTCGGCATTTTCTAAGGCTGCATCCGGCTGTTACCGCGGCGGCGAACGCCCGCCGCATCCGGTCAGGTTATAGGGAAGGCACCCACAAAGGGGAAGCCGGGATGGCGCCGGCCGAGGCGAAAAAACACCCTCGCCAAAGCGGAGAGGGTGATCGAAGACTTTTGCGGAAAGGAAACGCGCGAGCGTTTACTTCTTATCAGCCGCAATTTTCGCCTTCAGCCCGTCGAGACCGATGGCGCCGACAACCACTTCGTTGCCGATCACGTAGCTCGGCGTACCGTTGACGCCCAGCGCGTCGGCAAGCTTCATGTCCTCGTCGATCGTGGCCTTCACTTCGTCGCTCGCCATATCCTTCTCGATACGGGTCATGTCGAAGCCGACATCTTTGGCAACCGCAAGCGCGCGCGCCTTGTCGGCCGCACCCCGGCCGCCCAAAAGCTTCTGGTGGAACTCCAAATATTTCTTTCCCGTTGGATCCTGCATCCGCGCCGCGACCGCGACATGCGCCGCGTCCACCGAGCCCTCGCCCAGAACCGGAAATTCCTTGAGCACGAATTTGATATTTTGATCGGTCTTCAAGAGCGTCAGCATGTCGGAAAGAGCGCGCTTGCAGTAGGCACAGTTGTAGTCGAAGAACTCGACGACCTGGATTTCACCCTGCGGATTTCCCAGCACCACTTGGTGTGGCGAATTGAACAGGGTGGCGTTATTGTCCTTGATCGTCGCGCGAGCCTTTGTCGCCTCGGCTTCCTGCTGCTTCTTGTCCAGCGCGGACATGGCATCCTGGATGATCTCGGGATGCTTGATGAGGTAATCCTTGACGATGCCCTCGATTTCACGCCGCTGATCGTCGGAGAATGTCTGCGCCGATGCGACTGGCGCAAATAGCGCCGTGGCCGCAACCAGCGATGCAAAAAGGGCCAGGCGCGAACTGGCTAAAATCGGATGCTTCATGGGGCCGTCCTTCCGGTGATCACTTTAGAAGCGGATTCTGTTTGATATTCTTGTTGAACGCGACGATGTCGTCGGCTCTCACCCAGCCGGGTGATCCGATTGGGAAACGCTCCTTGGCTCGTGCCGCGAGTTCGCGCGCCGTCTTGTTATCGCCGCGCGCGAAGGCCGCCTGAGCGGAGGCAAGATCGGCGTCGGCCAAGTCGCCTTTGCGGCCGTAGGCCATCGCCAGTTGTAGATAGCCGTCGCTCGACTCCGGCTCCTTGATGAGCGCCGCGTGCAGCAGCGTGACCGCCTCGTCAGCCGATTTGGGTTCATTCGTGCCGATGAGAGCCTGCGCCAGCATGATCTGAATAAGGGTGGGATTGGGCGCAAGCTGAACCGCGTGCCGCAACGGCGCAATCGCTTCTGCCGGGTGTCCGCCTTCGAGCAAAGCCTGACCTTTGAGTTCGTAGAAATACGGGTTATTTGGCATGGACGCAATCAAGCCGTCGATATCGGCGATCGCGTCGCGCATATCGCCAAACCGGTAAGCGGAGATCGCGCGCGCGTAGCGGGCAGGCAGGCTGGTATTGGACATCGGATAACGTCGCAAGACCGCATCCGGCCGGTCGACGAAGCCGTACATCTTTGCCCGCATCATGTCGTGGCGGAATTGCAGTTCGGGCGGGTCCTTCTTGTCCCAGAAGGGTGTTTTGACCAGCTCCGCCAGCGCAGCCATGCGCTCTACGGGCATCGGGTGATTCTGCGCATAGGGATTCGCCAAATGCGCCGAGTACAGCGACTCGTCGGCGAAACGCTTGAAGGTGTCGTACATGCCCTTGGCGGACTGGCCGGTCATGGTCAGAAAGCGCACGCCGGCGCGATCGGCTTGTTCCTCTTGCGCGCGTTGGTAGGCGAGGAGCGAATTCTGGATGTAAGCCTGTGGCCCGGCGACCATCGCGCCGCCGATATTGCCCATATCGGTGTTGCCCGACCGCGCTCCTGCCGCTATGGCACCAACGCCGAGCAACAGGGCGATGATTGCGGCAGTCTGCGCATTGGCAAGCTCCTGTCGCATTTTCGACAGGTGCCCGCCGACGATGTGACCGGTCTCGTGCGCGAACACGCCGATCAATTGATTAGGCGTGGTCGTTTCCATCAGCGCACCGGCATTCACAAAGATGCGGTGCGCATCCATGACAAAGGCGTTGAACGCCTTGTCGTTGATGATAACGACCTTGATGTTCTGGTTGCCGAGGCCGGCCACTTTCATAATCGGCGCCGTATAGTCACGCAGCAGCTGCTCGATCTCGGCATCGCGAATCATGGGGATGCCGGCACTCGAGCCGTTTTGCGCCCGCGTCGGAACGCTGGTCAGTACGACCGCGGCTGCCGTGGCAAGTGCGACGGCGCGAGAAGCTGGCCTCACCGGGCGCACCTTGCTAGGAGGTCGTGCAACAATCATCTGGGGACAGAGGCGGTCCCTCGGCTCGGGACCCAAGCTATGGACGGAACAGGTTACGGTCAACACGAGGCCGACACGTTCGCCGCGCCGAAGCCGAGGGTCACGAAACCCGCCGAATACGGCAGCACCGGGGCGGCACGGCGTCGGCCAATATCCGGGATGTAAGGGCGAATTCATGCTGGAAAAGGCAAAGCGCCTATTGCAGCCGTCCGCCCGCAGTGCCGTGCCGCCATTCATGGTCATGGACGTGATGGCGGCTGCCGGGCGGCTGGAGGCACAGGGCCGCCGGATCATCCATATGGAAGTCGGCCAGCCGGCGGTGGGAGCGCCGGCACCCGCGATCGCCGCGGCACGCGCGGCGCTTTCGAGCGGCCCGCTCGGCTATACCGAAACCCTCGGCATTGGTTCACTGCGGCAACGCATCGCGCGGTCCTATGCCGATTGGCATGGCCTCGACATCGATCCGTCGCGCATTGTTGTTACGACCGGCTCGTCGGCGGGCTTCATGCTCGCATTTCTTGCCGCCTTCGCGGCGGGCGATCGGGTTGCGGTGGCGCTTCCGGGCTATCCACCCTATCGCCACATCCTCACCGCGCTCGGCTGCGAGCCGGTGTTGATTGAGACGACCGCGCAGACGCGATGGTCCATTACCAGCGAAAACCTGTTGGCCGCGCACCGGGAGCTGCCGCTTAAGGGCGTCATTGTCGGCTCTCCAGCCAATCCCACCGGCACAATGATGACTGCGCCGGCGCTCACCGAGCTGATCCAATGCGCCGAAGATGCCGGCATCGCGGTGATATCGGACGAAATCTATCACGGTCTCGACTATGCCTTTGCCGCGCAGAGCGCGGCGCACATCTCGCCCGAGGCGATTATCATCAATTCGTTCTCCAAATATTTTTGTATGACTGGCTGGCGCATTGGCTGGATGGTCGTGCCGCCATCGTTGGTGCGTGCTGTCGAGCGATTGCAGCAGAACCTCGCGATCTCCGTGCCCACGTTGTCGCAAATCGCCGCGCAAGCGGCATTCGATGCCCGCGCGGAGTTGACGGCCGTGCGGCAGGGTTACGAGGAAAACCGGCGCATTCTGCTCGAAGGATTGCCGGCCGCCGGCCTCGATTCCTTCTTGCCGGCCGACGGCGCGTTTTATCTCTATGCCGATGTCTCGCGTTTCTCGACCGACAGTTTTGCATTTGCCACGCGTATGCTGGAGGAGGCGGGTGTGGCGACGACGCCAGGGGTCGACTTCGATCCGGGGCGCGGAGGGAACTTCCTGCGGTTGTGCTACGCGGGCGCTCGCGGCGAAATGCGCGAAGCAGTGGAGCGCATTGGTGCGTGGCTAAAGGATGGGCCGCAGTGAGTTCGGTCGATAGTGCGCTCGTATTGTTTTCGGGCGGCCAGGATTCGACGGTATGCCTCGCTTGGGCGCTGGAACGCTTTGCGCGCGTCGAGACAATCGGCTTCGATTACGGGCAGCGCCACGCCGTTGAGCTTGCCGTGCGCCCGCGTATTCGCGAGTGTCTGCCGGCCGTGTCGGGGCCGTGGCGCGACCGGCTTGGCGAGGATCATGTCATTCGGATCGATGCGCTGGCGGCGATCTCGGATACCGCGCTGACGCGCGACGTTGCCATCGCGATTTCCGAATCCGGCCTGCCGACGACATTCGTGCCCGGCCGCAATCTCGTGTTTTTGTCTTTCGCCGGTGCGCTCGCCTATCGGCGCGGCATAAAGCACCTCGTTGCCGGCAGGTGCGAGACCGACTTTTCCGGTTATCCGGATTGCCGCGACGATACGATCAAGGCGATGCAGCTTGCGCTCAATCTCGGCATGGATCGCCAGTTTGTCATCCATACGCCGCTGATGTGGATCGACAAGGCGGCCACGTTCGAAACGGCGCAGAAAATCGGCGGCCAGCCGCTGATCGACATCCTTCTCGCCGAGACCCACACCTGCTATCTCGGCGACCGTGAGCATCGGCACGCGTGGGGTTTTGGCTGCGGCCAATGTCCCGCCTGCCGGCTCCGTGCGGAGGGTTACGCGAAGTGGAAAGCAGCGTCTTGAACAGCGATCAGCAGCGGCAGCGCCGGCGTGAAGGCTTGATATTCCTGGTGCTGTTCGCGCTGACGATACCGGCGGCCAATTGGCTGATCGGCCATGTCGGCACCACATGCGCCGCGCCGCACGGTCCCTGTGTGGTGCCTGTTGCGCCCGGTGTGATGGCGCCCTCCGGTGTCATGATGGTTGGAGTTGCGCTGGTGCTGCGCGATCTTGTGCAACGGCGGCTCGGCGCCGGCATGTCGGCGCTTGCGATCCTGATCGGGACGGCAATCTCCGCCTTGCTGGCGCCGGCCTCGCTCATCCTGGCGTCGGGCGTAGCCTTCCTGCTGTCGGAGTTCGCCGATCTGGCGGTGTTTACGCCGCTCGCCCGGCGCCGGCTCGTCGCCGCCGTTGTCGCATCGAGTTTTGTTGGACTGGTCGTCGACTCGATCGTGTTCCTATGGCTCGCATTCGGCTCGCTCGATTTCCTGTTCGGGCAGGTGGTGGGCAAGAGCTGGATGGTGCTGCTGTCGATTCCGTTTGTGGCTTGGCTGCGCCGCCGCGACGAACGGCTTGGGCTGGCGCCGGCGTGAATTCACAAAGCGAGGCAAAGATGGGCGAGCCCATGTTCGATGTTCTGCGCAAAGTGACGACCGCAACGATTACCACGATGCTCCTGAAGAAGGGCATCCGGCGTTGCTGGATGAATGGTCCGAAACCGCTCACGCCAACGGGCGAGCGCATCGTGGGGCCGGCATTCACCTTGCGCTTCGTGCCGGTTCGGGAAGATCTGGCGACGCCGGAAAGCTGGGCGGCGCCGATCTCAACCCGTGCCGCAATCGAGGAGATGCCGGATGGCGTGATTGCGGTCGCCGATGCCATGGGCGTGCCGAGCGCCGGCATATTCGGCGACATCCTCTGCGCGCGCATGAAGAAGCGGAATGTTGCCGCCCTTGTGACCGACGGCGTGATGCGCGACCTTGCCGGCGTCATAACGAGCGCGCTGCCGGTTTGGTGCGCCGGCGTTGCCGCGCCGGCCTCTGTCAACGGCCTGACCTTCGTCGGTTGGCAGCAGCCGATCGGCTGCGGCGGCTGCGCCATATTCCCGGGCGACGTGATCGTGGTCGATGACGATGGCGCGGTCGTCATTCCGCAGGCGTTAGTCGAATTCGTCGCGCACGAAGGCGCCGAGCACGAGCTTTACGAAAGCTGGGTCTTCACCGAAGTCGAGAAGGGAGTGAAGTTGCCCGGCCTGTACCCGCCGAACGAGGACGCCAAGGCGCGCTATGCGGCGTGGCGCAATGCTCGCGGCTGAATTATTCCTTATCTGTTTTCGGCTCGCGGCATGTCCGTTCCGCGAGAAACCGGCGATGGGAGGTGACTGACCGTGTTCTTCACCGTCTCCAAGGTGCTCGGTTTCTTCGCGCTGCCGACAAATTTCCTGATCTCGCTGGGCGTGCTTGGTTTGCTCCTGCTGTGCACGCGGTTCACGCGGCTGGCAAGTTGGCTCATCGTGACCAGCCTCGTGCTGCTTGCGATCGCCGGTCTGTCGCCGCTCGGCAATGTGCTGATCCTGCCGCTCGAGCAACGCTTCCCGCCATGGGATTCCTCGCACGGGCCACCCGATGGCATTGTCATGCTCGGCGGCGTGATCTCGGCGGATGTCTCGCTGGCGCGCGGCACCATCGCACTCGATGAAGGCTCGGCGCGGTTCGTCGCCACTGTCGAACTGGCGCGGCGCTATCCGACCGCGCGGATTATTCTGTCGGGCGGCAGCGATGCTCTCGTTTTCGACGAGGCGCCAGAGGCAGGCGTGGCCGTGCAGGAGTTCGAAGCGCTCGGCATTGCCCATGACCGCATCACGGCCGAAGAGCAATCGCGTAACACGATCGAGAACGCTGTGTTCTCGCGGCTGATCGCCAATCCAAAGCCGGGCGAGCATTGGCTTTTGGTGACGTCGGCTTTCCACATGCCGCGCGCCATGGCGGCGTTTCGGGCGGCCGGCTTCCCCGTCGAAGCCTACCCGGTCGATTTCCGCACGCGGGGGCCGGCCGATGCGGTTCGGCCCTTTTATATTCTCAGCAGGGGTTTGCGCCGCACCGACACCGCGGTCCACGAGTGGCTCGGCCTGTTGGGCTACCGGCTCAGCGGCAAGACGTCGGAACTGTTTCCCGCACCGTAACAATCGGCGCGCCGACGTCGCGGTAGCCGGGACGCTTTCACCAATCCTTTACCCAGTGAGCCGATGCTTTCGCCGGGAAAAACCGCGCGCTTTTCTCCCTGGGGAAGGGACAATCATGTCGATCGATATACCTGTCGTGCTCGAAACCGATGCGGCAAAGACCCCGGCTCTAGCTCAGTCACCATCAAGCGCATGGTTTGAGACCGCGCTCACGGTGCTATTTACGGCGGCGACGGTCCTTTTTATTTCATTCATCGCGGTCGTGACCGGCCTCGTGTGAGCCGGCCTGCGATCAGGCTCCATGCACGGCCCGCTGCGACAGCGATGCAAATTGGCGTCGCCATTGGACGACCAGGATGCCTGCCGTTGTGACGAACAAGGGTAGTGGGTCGAGAAACCAACCCAGATAACCGAAAGCGAAGAAGAACGCGCGCTGACCTCGATTAAAATGATGGCTGGCGTCGGTGATGACGGTGGCCGTCGTGCCCGCATAGGCCTTCGCTTCGGGCGTATCCTGTTCCGTTGCTGGCGGAATGCTGCCATCGCCGCAGGGCGACAGCAAGCGCAGGCCGCATTTCGCGATAGCAAAATCCGGGTTACAAAAGTCCATGGGTCTTCATCTGATCATCGGCAATAAAAACTACTCATCGTGGTCGTTTCGGCCGTGGCTGGCGATGAAAGTTGCTGGCATCGCCTTTGAAGAAACCGTGATTTCGCTCGAGGCGCAGGATTTCAAGGAGCGGGTGTCCGCGCTGAGCGGCGCCGGCAAGGTCCCGGTGCTGATCGACGGCGAGACGCGCGTCTGGGAATCGCTCGCCATCTTGGAATATTTGGCGGAAAAATTTCCCGCCGCCGGACTATGGCCGCAGCCGGCCGTGGCGCGGGCGCATGCGCGTGCGATCGCATCTGAAATGCATGCCGGATTCATGGCGCTGCGGCGTCAATTGCCGATGAATGTCTGGCGGCCGGTAAAACACCGTGCCCTGGATGACGAAGCGGCGGCCAATGTAGCCCGTATCGACGTGATCTGGAGCGATTGCCGCGTGCGATTCGGCGCCAGCGGGCCGTTCTTGTTCGGCGCTTTCGGCGCGGCCGATGCCATGTATGCACCGGTCGTCTGGCGATTCCATACCTACGCCGTCGAGGTGAGTACCGCAGCGCGGGCCTACATGCACGCCGTCACGGCGTTGCCGGCTTGGAGCGAATGGCGGCAGGCGGCGCGGCGCGAGCCTTGGGTATTGCCGCACGATGAGGTCGATTGGCCGCAAGTCTTACGGGAGTGATTGCTGGCGCCATCGTCCTTTTTCGCCCAGAACGGCCCGCCGGATGAGCGAGCAGGACCTCCAGGGCGGGCGTCCGGCGGACCGCCAGCAGTCCGGCGCTGGTTTCTCTAGTGCGGCGCATCCGCGCAGGTCCCGACTGCGGCTCTCTACCGCAGGACTTTTTCACCAGCCCTTGCCAAATAGGCCGGTGTCTGCATGATTTTGTCACGATTACGCCGACAATGCTCATTTCCTCGCTCGAGCTCGTTTCGAACGCGTCGGGGAGGGGGCACACCGAACCATTTTCTGCCTGGGAGCTGATGACAATGCGATATGGATTTATCGCCGCCCTTGCCGCTTTCGCGGTTGTTCTGGCGCCGGCCGTCAATGCCGACGATGCCCCGAAGGACGTTAAAGGCCTGTTTTTGATGAGTGACTATCCGGCGGTCACGGTACGGCCGGGACAGACATCTTCGATCAATCTGCGCCTCCAGAACTACGCGCTGCCGCCGCAGCGCCTGGCGCTGTCGGTCTCCGGAGTGCCGGCGGGCTGGACGGCAACGCTGATGGGCGGCGGTCAACCGGTCGCAGCGGCAATGCCGGCGACCAATGCGAGCGTCACGCTTGAATTGCGGCTCGACGTGCCGAAGAGCGCGGCCATCGGCACGCAAACACTCACGGTTTCCGCTGCCGGCGATTCGACGAAAGTGGATCTGCCCGTCGCCGTGACGCTCGCCAAGGACCTGCCGGCCAAGCTGACGCTAACGCCGCAGCTTCCCGAATTGCGCGGCACGTCGAAGTCGAGCTTCGAATATCAGCTCAACATCAAGAACGACAGCGGCAAGAAGCTGACCGTGAGCCTTTCCGCGCAGGCGCCGAAAAACTTTGACGCCACGTTCACCGAGCAGTACGGCAGCCAGGAGCTCAACGCCGTGCCGGTCGATGCCGGCCAGGCCAAGGACGTGAAGCTCAAAGTGACGCCGCCGAATACGGCCGCGGCCGGCGACTACAAAGTCACTGCGCGAGTCGGCGCAGAGGACGCTTCGGTCACAACCGATCTCGGCCTTACCATCACCGGCCAGCCCAAGCTCGACGTCAGCGGCCGCGAAGGACTTGTTTCCACGCGCGCTTCGGCCGGCAAGGAGACGTCGGTGCCGGTGGTCATCACCAATATCGGCACCGCGGCCGCTGAAGATATTCAGCTCAGCGGCTCTGCGCCGAGCGGGTGGAAAATCACTTTCGATCCGAAGACGGTCGATCGCATCGCGCCGAACGACAACAAGGAAGTGCAGGCCTTGATCACGCCGACCGAAAAAGCGATCGCCGGCGACTATGTGACGACCATCCGCGCGGCGGCGCGCGGCGAGTCCGCCGCGAGCACGTTCCGAGTTACGGTGACGACATCCACAATGTGGGGCATCGCCGGCGTCGGCATTATAGGCGTCGCGCTTCTGGTCATGGTTGGGGCGGTTGCAAGGTTTGGCCGCCGATGAGCGAGGACGCCGTCATCGAGGCCAAGGGCCTCACCAAAAACTACGGCAAGGCGGTCGCGGTCGATCACATCTCGTTCACCGTCGGGCGCGGGGAGATTTTCGGTCTCCTCGGCCCGAACGGCGCCGGCAAGACGACCACTATCCTGATGATGCTCGGCTTGACGGACATCTCGGGCGGCGAGGTGCGGGTGCTCGGCTTTAATCCCGCGCGTGAGCCGCTCTCGGTCAAGCGCCGCGTCGGTTATCTGCCCGACACCGTCGGTTTCTATGACGGGCTCACCGCCGCCGACAATCTGCGCTACACCGCGCGCCTGATCGGCTTCCGCCGCGTCGAGCGCGAAAAACGGATCGCCGACGCGCTCGGGCGGGTGGGGCTTGCCGACTTTGCGGACAAACGCGTTGGCACCTTCTCGCGCGGCATGCGGCAGCGTCTCGGCCTTGCCGAGATCCTGATGAAAGGCGCGCAGATCGCCATCCTCGACGAGCCGACGTCAGGCCTCGATCCGCACGCGACTGCGGAGCTGCTCGGCATCATCCGCGGCTTCAAGGCGGAGGGCGTATCGGTGCTGCTCTCCTCGCATCTGCTCGAACGGGTGCAGAGCGTCTGCGATCGCGTCGCATTGTTCAGCGTCGGTAAGATCGCGCTGATCGGCTCGGTGCCCGAGCTCGGACGCCAGATTCTCGGCGGCGGCTATGTCGTCGATATCGAGGCGGACGGCGCCGGTCTTGCCGAGCGGCTTGCCCTCATTCCCGGCGTCAGCGGCGTCGAGAAAACAGGCATCGGCAAATTGCGGCTACACGCCGACCGCGACGTGCGGCCGGAAGCGGCGGACGAGGTGGTCGCCATGCACGGCCGCCTCAAATATCTCGGCGTGCAGGAGCCAAGCCTCGAAGCCATTTACACCCGCTATTTCGAGGCCAAGCCCGACGAGGCCATGACGGAAGGATCGCGCCATGCAGCGTGAAGGCTCCGCCTTTCAAGGTCTCGGCGTGGTCATGCTCAAGGAGTTGTCGGACCACCTGACCAGCGTGCGCATGCGCGTGCTGGAATGGCTGGTCGTGCTGGTCGCGCTGGCGGCGCTCTATGGCGCCATCCAGCAGATCAAGGACACCACCGCCGAGGACCCGTTCCTGTTCCTGCGGCTGTTCACCACCTCGCGCGATCCACTGCCCTCGTTTGTCTCGTTCCTGTCCTTCCTCGTGCCACTCATGGCAATTGGGCTTGGCTTCGATTCGATCAACGGCGAACACAATCGGCGGACGCTGTCACGAATTCTCGCCCAGCCGATCTATCGCGACGCTTTGCTGTTCGGAAAATTCCTCGCCGGACTGGCGACGCTCTCGATCAGTATGATCACGCTGTGGCTGCTCGTTATCGGACTGGGCCTGCTGCTGATCGGCATTCCGCCCGGCGCAGAAGAGATCGCGCGCAGCTTTGTCTTCCTGTTGGTGACGATCGTTTATGCCGGCGTGTGGCTGGCGCTAGCGCTGCTGTTCTCGATTCTGTTCCGCTCGGCGGCAACCGCTGCGCTCGTCACGCTCGGCATCTGGCTGCTCGTCACGTTCATCTGGCCGGTTCTTGCGGGAGCGGTCGCGCAGATCATCGTGCCGCCGGACCCGCGCTATATGGCGCTGGGATTGCAGACGCCCGGCACCGCGGTGCTCGAGCAGATCCTGTCGCGGTTATCGCCATCGACCTTGTTCGCCGAAGTCGTGGTTGCGCTGCTCGACCCGACGACGCGCGCGCTCGGACCGATCTATCTCAGCCAGCTACAGGGCGCCGTGCTCGGCGCGCCGCTGCCGCTTGGGGCGAGTGTTCTGATTGCCTGGCCGCAGATAGTCGCAATGATCGCAACGGCGATGATGCTGTTTGTCGTCGGTTACGTGGTATTTCAGCGCCAGGAAGTTCGCGCCTAACCATTGCGCTGCTAAGCGCGCCGTAGTGGAATCCCTCCCGGTGGGAGGGATTCGTGGCTGTCCTTAAAACAACTGCCGACGTCGCCTCGAAGGAATTCGGGGCCAATCAGGCGGCAATGCGCGCCCTGATCGCGGAACTTGAAACGCAACGTGCCAAAGCGGCTGAAGGCGGACCACCGCAAGCGCGCGAGCGCCATCTCGGGCGCGGCAAGCTTCTGCCGCGCGAACGCGTGACGGCGCTGATCGATCCTGGCACGCCGTTCCTCGAATTGTCGCCGCTCGCCGCCAACGGCATGTACGACGACGCCATTCACGCCGCCGGCATCATCACCGGCATCGGCCGCGTGTCGGGCCGCGAATGCGTCATCGTCTGCAACGATTCCACCATCAAGGGCGGCACCTATTATCCGATGACGGTGAAGAAGCATCTGCGCGCACAAGAAATTGCGCGCGAGAACCGGCTGCCGTGCATATATCTCGTTGATTCCGGCGGCGCCAACCTGCCGCACCAGACCGAGGTATTCCCCGACCGCGAGCATTTCGGCCGCATCTTTTACAATCAGGCGACCCTGTCGGCCGCCGCCATTCCCCAGATCGCGGTGGTCATGGGCTCGTGCACGGCCGGCGGCGCCTACGTGCCGGCGATGTCGGATCAGACCATCATTGTGCGCAACCAGGGTACAATCTTCCTCGGCGGTCCGCCGCTGGTTAAGGCGGCGACCGGCGAAGTGGTAACGGCCGAAGAACTTGGCGGCGCCGATCTGCATGCGAAGAAATCCGGCGTTGCCGATTACCTGGCGGAAAACGATCGCCACGCGCTGGCGCTGTGCCGGCAAATCGTCGCCAATCTGAACACGAAGAAGGCCATCGACATTCCGCTCGCCAAGCCCGCTGAGCCCAAATACGACGCCGGCGAACTGGACGGCATTGTGCCGGTTGACCTCAAAAAGCAATACGACGTGCGCGAAGTCATCGCGCGCCTGGTCGACGGTTCCGAGCTCGACGAGTTCAAGGCGCTTTACGGCACGACATTGATCGCCGGCTTCGCGCACATTCACGGCATTCCGGTCGGCATTCTCGGCAACAACGGCATTCTGTTCTCGGAGAGCGCGCTGAAGGCCGCGCATTTCGTCGAGCTGTGCTGCCAGCGCCGCGTGCCGCTTCTGTTCCTCCAAAACATCGTCGGCTTCATCGTCGGGCGCGATTACGAAGCCGGCGGCATCGCCAAGGACGGCGCCAAGATGGTCACCGCGGTCGCCTGCGCCCAGGTGCCGAAGATCACGGTCGTCGTCGGCGGGTCTTACGGCGCCGGCAATTACGGCATGTGCGGCCGCGCTTACGGCCCGCGCTTTTTATTCACTTGGCCGAACGCGCGCATTTCGGTGATGGGCGGCGAGCAGGCGGCGAGCGTGCTCGCCACGGTGCGGCGCGAGAATATCGAAGCTGCGGGCAAAAAGTGGCCGCAGGCGGAAGAAGAAGAATTCAAGCAGCCGATCCGCGATCAGTACGAGGCCGAGGGCAATCCGTATTACGCCACCGCGCGGCTATGGGACGACGGCATCATCACGCCCGCGGAAACCCGCCGCGTGCTGGCGCTGTGCTTCTCCGCGGCGCTCAATGCGCCGATCCCGGAGACGAAGTTCGGGGTGTTCAGGATGTGACGCCGGCCATGCCTTGCGGCACCTCGCGCGCGAATGACCAGATGCGACTTACGCCTTCTTTCGCTTTTCCGCGGGCAGCTTTGCCGCCTTGCGTAACGCGGCGTTAATCCGGCTCTGCCAGCCGCGGCCGCTGCGGCGGAAGTGCGCCAACACATCCGGATCGAGGCGGAGACTGACCGGCCGTTTGGGATTTGCCGATTTCGGCCTACCACGCGGACCATGGGGGAGCGGTTTGCCGCCCCTGTGCCAGACGCCGCGTGCAAAATCTGCGTCGGTCAATTCCGGAATTTCGTCGTCGTCCTCTACGTCAGGCATGTGGGTGTCAGCTTTCGTCAAATCTGTGCTGATAGCGCTTTCTCTCTATCATTGGCTTTCCTCATCGAGATGATGTGACGCGTGTTGCCCCGCGGTGTCCAGCACACGATCACCATGCGCCCGTTCAGATGGCCGACCGTGTTGATCCGCGCCTCACCGGAGTTGCGCCGCAAATCAGGAATGTCGATCGTCAACCCCGCAAATATCCGTGACGCATGCTCGAAGTCGAGTTGCCGCTCCCGCAACGTCTATTCACGCTTTGCGGGATCGTAGGTTATTCGCATTGGCCGCCTGATTAAATGTATATACGATAAGTGAGATCGTCAAGGCGCGGTGCAGCAAACGGCAAGGTATAGACCGGCGGTCTGTGGTATTCGGCGCATCGGTCTATATTGCCATGCCGCCCGTCGCGCCGGCCATTCAGGAGCTTCGTCATGCCCAAAACCATCGAGCATATCCATTGGCCGAACGCTCCCGACCTATGGATGCCCTATGCGCCGGCGATCAAGGTCACAGGCGGTACCACGGTCTATCTCGCCGGCGTCACGGCCGCGCCGGTCTATCATCACCATCCGCATCGGCCGGAGGAGTTCGATGCCATGCCGCGCGATATGGCGGGCCAGGCCCGCGCGGCGCTGGAAAACCTCAAGCGCGGACTCGACGCGGTCGGTGCGACTTTTGCCGATGTGGTCACCGCCGATCGCTTTGTTACCGATCTGAGCGACCAGGACGCACTCAACCGGGTCTGGGGCGAATTTTTTCGCGATGCCAAGCCAACGACCACGACGGTACAAGTGGTGCGTCTTGCCACCGATCCACGATGCATGGTCGAAATCAACGCTATCGCCGTTATTGAGTGAAAGGTATGCCAATGTCGCAGATGGACTATCGAAACGCACTGATCGTCGGCGCCGGTTCGGGGCTGAGCGCTTCGCTCGCGCGTCTCTTTGCCAAGTCCGGCATGAAAGTCGCCGTCGCAGCGCGCCGCCTCGATAATCTCGCCGCTCTCGTCCAGGAGATCGGCGCCAAGGCGTTCACGTGCGATGCGACCAATCGCGATCAGGTCATCAAGCTGTTTGCCGACGTCGAAGCGGCGGGTGGCGCGGCCGATGTGGTCGTCTACAACGCGAGCTATCGCACGCGCGGACCTTTCGTCGAACTCGACCCCACTGAGGTCGAGCGGTCTCTCATGGTGACGGCGTTTGGCGGCTTCCTGGTCGCGCAAGAGGCGGCCAAACGCATGGTGCCGAAAGCGCATGGCGCAATCCTGCTCACCGGCGCCTCGGCGGGTGTGAAGGGCTATCCGCTGTCGGCGCCGTTCGCCATGGGCAAGTTCGCGCTTCGGGGCATGGCACAGAGCATGGCGCGGGAACTAGCCCCGCAAGGCATTCACGTCGCCCACATCGTCGTCGATGGCGGTATCTTGAGCGAGCGCCGGCCCAATCCGCCGGACAAGCCCGACAGCATGCTCGACCCTGACGCCATCGCGCAGAGCTATCTGGATTTGCTGCGCCAGCACCGCAGCGCCTGGGCCTGGGAGATCGAGCTGCGGCCCTGGGTCGAGAAGTTTTGAATCCGGCGCCGCGACCCGATTATAATCGCCCCATGCCGGGTCCATTCGCGAAAGCCGCGTTCGTCGCCATTGCGATCATCGCCGCGACCAGCGCCGATGCGCAGACGCGCCGCAAGCGCGAGCGGCGCGAAGTCGCGCCGCCGCCGCCGCCCGCGGTGTCAGTCGACAAGCGCGACAGCGTGGCCGTGGTAGCCGGTCCATTCAACGGCCGGCCATTTTGGCTGGCGCTTGCGCAATGCGGCGGCACTTACTTCAAGCTAAATCTTTTCTATACCGACGCCGCGGTGCGTGCCCGCGCGGTCAAGCCGGATCCGAAGGCCAACGCCGAGTACACCAAGGAGCTCAAGCAGGCGATTAAGACCGCCACGGTTTATTTCGACGGCGCGGAGCGTTTCCTGATGAGCGACCGCGGTATCGAGCGCGCCGATGCGGTGCTGACCTACGATCCGCAGTCGCGCGCTGCCGGCGATCGGGTGAAGACCATCGAAGCTGCGCAGGCTGCGGCCCAGTCGTGCCCCGCGCTTTATCAAGCTTGCCAGGGGGCGTATCCCAAGGCGTGCAGCGAGCCGCTTCCGCCGGTGAATTGAAGGCTGCGCCGCGTATGCGCCAATGAAGGAGGTGTCCCCATGAGGCCGGCATTTGCAGCCTTGATTGCGGCGGCGATGTTCATGGTCGGACCGGCGCGCGCGCAGGACACACCAAAACCGGCGGCGCCGCTGCCAGCCGCGAATGCACCGGAGGGTCCGGGTCTCGGCGAGATCATGATGCTGCAACAGCTTCGCCACATCAAACTTTGGTTCGCCGGGCACGCCGGCAACTGGCCGCTCGCCGACTACGAGATCGGCGAATTGGTACAAGGCTTTGACGACGTCAATAAGCTGATTGGCGGCGACACCGCTGAGAAGCACGTCGGCGGCCCGATCAAGGCTCTGGAGAAGGCGGTCGCCGACAAGAATCGCACCGCCTTCGAGGCTGCATTCGATAAGCTCAGCGCGGGCTGCAATAGCTGCCACCGAACGCTTGAACGCGGCTTCATCGCGATCCAGCGTCCGACATTGCAGCCCTACAGCAATCAATCCTTCGCGCCGCAAAAGTAATCGCTCAAAGCGCCTTGTAGATGCGCTCAGCCTGCTTGACGAGGCGATGGGCTGGGCGCGGCACCCCAACGACAACGGCCGCGTGGCATTGCTGATCGAAGGTGATGACGGCACCCGGCTGACCAAGCAGCAGATCGCTACTGCGCTTAAAAATCCCGAGCGAAGCGACGATCACGATCACGCCGCATAAGCCTGCGATCAGGTTTCCCGCCTGAGTTGCCCGCGCTCGTTGCGGGGGTCCGCGTCTTAAGGCCAGCGAACGGCAGCTTAGGGCTTAAACAGCCCCGATAACGCCATGTTCCCACGTTAATCTTTCGGCGCTGGACATGGCCCGCGGAGTCTGGCTTTGTCCTTGAAATGGCGGGTGAGACCGCCATATTGCGCGGATTGGGCCGGCGGGGCGGGGTTCCTTGGAACAGCAACACAACGGGAGTGCACGAGTGTCGCAGCTGCGAGCGCGCAACGTGCTGATGATCTACCCGCGCTTTGTCAATGAATCGTTCTGGAATTACCGCGAATCCTGCGCCGTCATGGGCGCGCAATATCCCACCATTCCGCTCGGTCTGATCACCGTCGCCGCCATGCTGCCGAGCGAATGGAATGTTCGCCTCGTCAACCTCAACACTGAAGAACTGAGCGACGCCGATTTGGACTGGGCTGATCTGGTGCTAACCGGCGGGATGATGTTCCAGCAGGCTGGCACACTGGATATCATCGAATTGTGTCGTGCGCACGGTAAGCCGGTCGCCGTTGGCGGCCCGGATGTGTCTTCGAGCCCTCACGTCTACGAACGGGCGAACTTCCGCGTCGTGGGCGAGGCTGAGGGCGCTATCGACAAGTTCATCAATGCGGTCGAAAGCGGCAGCAACGAGGGGCTATTCGAGGCGCCGAAGTTCCAGGTCGACGTTACCAAGACGCCAAAGCCACGCTTCGACCTGCTCAAGTTCGAGCAGTACATGTATCTCGGCGTGCAGTATTCGCGCGGCTGCCCATTCACGTGCGAGTTCTGCGACATCATCGAGCTCTATGGCCGGGTACCGCGCATGAAGGCACCCGAGCAGATGTTGGCGGAACTTGAGTCGCTTTACCAGCTCGGCTATCGCGGCCACGTCGATTTCGTCGATGATAATCTCATCGGCAACAAGAAGGCACTCAAGTTATTCCTGCCGCACCTCATCAAATGGCTCGAGGAGCGCGATTACCCATTCGAATTTTCCACCGAGGCATCGCTCAACCTTGCGGATGATGCAGAGCTTCTCGCATTGCTGAAGAAGGCAAACTTCTTCGTCATTTTCGTCGGTATCGAAAGCCCGGATACCGAAACTCTGATTGCGATGCGCAAGAAGCAGAACACGCGCCGCAGCATCCCGGAAAGCGTCCACAGGATCTATCAGGCCGGTATATTCGTAACGGCCGGGTTCATCGTCGGGTTCGATAGCGAGAAGGGTTCGGTGGCAGAGCCGATGATGGAGCTGATTCAGAACTCGGCGATCCCAATGGCGATCATCGGGCTATTGTGGGCGCTGCCAAATACCCAGTTGGCGCGGCGCCTTGCGCGCGAGGGGCGCATGCACGTCCACGCCGAGTTCCTGCCGAAGGGTTCAACCGATCAGTGCGCCAGCGGCCTGAACTTCGAGACCAAGCGTGCGCGCTTGGACATACTCCGCGATTTCCGCCGCGTGCTCGCGCATGCCTATACGCCTGAGGCCTATTGCGGACGCATCGACCGGCTCGTCTCGCTGCTCAATTGCTCGGACCGCCGCCGTGAAATGCCCAAGGGCGACGTTCGAGCCAAGCTCGGTACCGTCAATATCGTGCAGGAAATACTCCGACGCATGCCGAAGCACCGCGACCGATTCTGGCGCACGTTCACGAACTGCATGAATACCAATCCAGGCGCACTACGCGCGGTCGTCATACTCATGGGATTCTACCTTCATATCGGTCCGTACACGCGTTATGCGGTCCAGCAGATTGATGACCAGATCGAAGCGCTCGAACAGGGGCGGTTCGTAGCGCCACAACTGTTGCCGCCGGAGCAAGCACAGCCGGTCGCGGTGAACGCATAGCCGTCAGATCATAGCGCCAGCGACGGCAGCGCCGACAGATCAGTCACGGTGCGCACCGGCGGCCTGTCCGCGTATTCCTCCGGCATTTGCCAGCGATTGACCCATATGGGGCGGAACCCAAACGAAGCCGCTCCCATGATGTCCCATCGGTTCGATGAGACGAATGCGACGGCCTCCGGCTTGATGCTGAAGCGCGCCGTCACGAGCGCGTAGACTTCCTGCCGCGGCTTGTACATACGCACGGCGTCGACCGAGAGAACCGCATCACATAGCGCGGCAAGGCCGCCTGACTCCACGGCGGCACCGAGCATGTGCGGTGAGCCGTTGGAGAGTATGGCAATGCGTGCGCCGCGCGCCTTGAGGCTGATGAGTGAGGCGCGTGCGTCGGCAAAGGCGCCGAGCGTCAGGTAGGCGTCGAGCAGTTTCGGCCGCAGCGCGCGATCCACAGTGGGTATGCGCGCGAAGGCGTAATCCAGCGCGCGCTCGGTCAATGTCCAGAAATCCACGTAGTCGCCGGCGAGCGTCAACGTCCACGCATATTCGAGCTGCTTCAATCGCCAGATCTCGGAGAAACGGTCCGCGTCGGGGCCGGCCGTAGCGCGATGCCGCGCGATCGCGGCATGCACGTCGAACAACGTACCGTAGGCATCGAACACATAGACTTCAGTGGCGGCGCCACTCATGGCCTGATCTCCATTGCGGCGGGGGCGGAGACCTGTTTTCGCGAACGCGATGCTCAATCAATACGCCTATTGCGCATCGATGCCAGGCACCGTCAGCAGCGTCGAAATCGAACGATCGCGGATGTCATAGGCGCGCGCGAAAACGACGCCGTCGCGCGCGATTTCGAACAGCACCGGTGCATCGAGCTTGGCGCAGTAGAATTCGCCGAGCATCATGGCGAAATCCGCGCCTTTGGGATCCCACGTGGTGGTGAATTGAGGACCGAGCGCAACCGCGACCGGCGGATGCGGTCCGCACACCGCGACCGTCCACGTCCCCTTGGGCGGCTCCAAATGCCGCTCCGCGATGACCATGCGCAATTGTCGTGACGCTTCGGTCAGCGACAGTCCCCAATAATCGAGCATGTAGCGCGGCCGCGCTCCAGCGGCACCGCCGGCTATCCTGTTGAAATGCGTGTATTCAAACGGGTGCAGCCGCACCATCGCGACGACAGGAGAGGCGATACCGAGGATCAGAACCAGCGCCGCCGCCGCCACCGCGGCGCGTCCATACCGTTTAAGCCGCCGAGCGATCCATGTGGCGGCGAGACCGCCGAGCGCGGCGAACGGCGGCACGACGAAGACGAAGTGGCGGATGCCGTTGTACATCGCCGGCCGCGCGGCGACGGTGATCAGAACGGGCAGCGTCGCGGCAAGCACGGTGGCAAGCAGCGCGGCGCGGTGCCCGACGCTACCGCCGCGGTCGCCGCCGCCGACGATGGTGATGATCGCGCCGGCAATCCCGCTGAGGCCGAGCGCGAGCAGCAGTTCCGGCAACTTCAGCGCGACAAGCGTCGGCACATAGCTGCGCGGCATGTCGGGCACTAGAATCAATTGACCGTCGAACAGCTCGCGCCACGGCTTTTCAAAAAAGTATGAGAAGTACTCGACCGCGTGAAAGGGATTGAGCGGTGCAGTCACGCTCCAGGGCCAAACCAGGCCCATCACCAGATAGGCAAGGATTGCGCCCGGAATAAAAGCGACGAGGAACGATCCGCTTTCGCTCAGTCCAGGTTTCAGCCCATCGGGGCGGGCTCTGATGGCTAGAATGAAGGGTAGGGGCAGTACCGCGTCGAGCACCGCAAAACCGCCCATCACCCGCGAACCAATGGCGAGGCCAACGCCAACACCGCACAGCGCGATCGTTGCCGGTGTCGCGCGCGGATATTCTTCGAAGGCCCGCACAATGCCGAGCAGCGCAATGACGCTCATGACCGCGAACGGTCCGTCCTTGGGGTTGATGAACATATGTCCGTAGTAGAGCGGGCAGGTGGCGAGAAGGATGAGCCCGATCAGGCCGGCGAATGGCCCGCCGAGGCGGCGGCCGAGCCGCCAGGTGACGAACATGCCGATCAGGCCGACGGCAGCGCCGACCAGCCGGCGCGTCTCAAATAGACCGAACGGCAGAATCTTTGCCGATAATGCGGCGAGCAGATCGAAGCCGCCACCATACATGTACAGATTGACGAACGACAAAGCACGCTTGTCGGCGAAGCCGGACGAATAGAGCAAGACCAGGAGATTGCCGTATTGTGAATGCGTGTAGTCGTCCCAGCCGAGGCCGTAGTCGCGAAAAGTCGCCGCGGCAATCGCCCCGGTCAACACCAAAACGGCAATAGCGAGACCATCCAGCCAGCGCGCACGGACGGCCGTCTCCGAGGGCAACGCGATCGGCTTCGCTGCGGGTTGGTGCACGATGGTCCCGGTTTCAGATGCGCGGCACCGCAAGCCTCAACACATGATGCTCATTCGCGACGGGCACAATGCGTCAAAACAGCATTTTCCAACGCGGCGAGACTGGATCGCGTGCAAAAAGCGGGGCCAAAGGGCCCCGCTCGCATGCGCGGATCGCGGCGGCTGTCGCTTACTTCATCGCGGCTTCGTACATCTCGGCGACATAGTCCCAGTTGATGAGATGTTCGAAAAAGGCCTTCAGATAGTCCGGCCGGCGATTGCGATAGTCGATGTAGTAGGAATGCTCCCAGACGTCGCAGCCGAGGATCGGCTTGGCGCCGTGCACCAGCGGGTTTTCGCCGTTCGGCGTCTTCATCACCGTGATCTTGCCGTCCTTGACCGCGAGCCAGCACCATCCGGAGCCGAATTGCGTAACACCCGCCTGAGTGAAATCCTCTTTCAGCTTGGCCATCGGGCCGATGTCGGAGGCGATCTGCTTTTCCAGCTTGCCGGGGAGCTTTTCGCCGCCACCGCCCTTCTTCATCCACTTCCAGAAATGTATGTGATTGTAGTGCTGGGCGGCATTGTTGAACAAACCTGCGTTCTTGCCGAACGTGCCTTTGACGACTTCGTCGACCGACTTGTTTTCCCACTCGGTGCCCTTGGCCAGGTTATTGCCGTTGGTCACGTAGGCTTGGTGGTGCTTGTCGTGATGGAATTCGAGTGTCTCGCGGGACATGTGCGGGGTGAGTGCATCGTACGCATAGGGAAGGTCGGGCAGGGTGAAAGCCATAAGGTCTACTCCTCAATGTGCAGGCGGACTGATCGGCGGAATGGGATGAAACCGTCAAACGAAGGGAAAGGTTCCCTAGATTGGCCCAAAGCAGGGGGTTCAGCAACGGTCGCCGGGCCGCAGGATCGGCCCGACAGCGTGCGCCGGGCGCGCCCGCGAATATGGTTAGCACGCCGATTTGACATGTCCTGCAATGAATTACCGGGAGGGCGCCGGAGCCCGTGAGTCGCCGGCTTGACTGAGCCGATTATTAATCCTTGCGCCATGCCGAGAGCGCGGCCAAAATAGTTACTGGCTGGGGCCTCCGGGCGTCGGATCGGAGGGGACACGCGTATGTATGTGTTTTTGTTGATTTTTGGCGTGGTCTTTGCTGCGGCGGGAATTGCCCTGGTCGGCTCCGGCGTGTCGATTCAAGAGCACACATTCGACCCGACAATCATGACGCCCGGCGCAGTCGCGCTTGTCGGCGGGCTCGTGTTGATTGGGCTTGGACTTGCGCTTCGCTTGCTCGGACGTATCGAACGGGCGCTCGCAGCGCGACCGGTCACCCGCACCGCCCAAGCGGATGATGCGGCTATCAGCGCACCAGCAACCGACCGGCCGAATCCGCCTCCGATCCAATTCCCACCCATACCGGCGGCTGAGCCCGATCCGCAACCTGCGCTGCCAGAGGCCGTTACCGCACTGGCGGTGACACCGGCGCAAGATATGGCGGAACGCTTGCGAGAAAAATTCCCAAGCCTGGTGCGGCTCGAAAATGCGCCGGTTGTCGAGGAGACCGATGTCTCGCTGCTGCCAAAGGCGCCGGCTAGAGCCGACGAAGAGGTCGCCGAAGCACATAGTACGGTGACCGCGCGTCAATCATACGGTCGCGCGCCGGCGCGGACTTTGCCCCGCCTCGAAGTGAGCGCGCGTGCCGCCGGCCGGCCCGATCGAGCCCAAAATCTTGACGCCTTCTGGCCGCGGCGAAAGCGTCCGGGACAAGAGGTACAGGCGGCAAGCGCGCAGCCCGCGATGCCAGCGCCACCCGCCGAGCCGGCCGAGCCGGTGTTTCCACTCGAACAGGCGCAGAGCGGCGAGCTGGCGCCCGCGCCGCAGCCTGCAGCCGCGGAGGCGCCGACCCCGATTTCGATCCTCAAATCCGGCGTGGTCGACGGCATGGCCTATACGCTTTACTCGGACGGTTCGATCGAGGCCCAACTGCCGCAGGGTACGCTGCGCTTCGGCTCGATCACCGAACTGCGCAACCACATCGAGCAGAGCGCATAGCGCCATTCCGCTGAAAGTATTCCCAGCGATAGAGACTTTACTTTGCGGCTTCTCCGCTCTCGACTTGTGTGGCGCCGCTATATTCTTTTCATCGCCGAGATCTTTAAGTACTTTGTACCGAGACTTCACCAGTTGTGAGTATTTTATTGCGTTTGACTGTCGAAGGTAATACAAGTCAACTTCTATGCAGGTTTCGGTATCGCTCTGGCGCGATACGCCGCGAAGAAATGCTTACTTCTTCCAGTATCCCAAAGTGAGCTGGGCCGTGAAATGGGCGCGGCGCAAGATCACAGCGGGATCAGAACGTCCGAGAGATCAAGCCGATGGCCGAAAATCCCGGCGAAAGCAGCTTTATCGAGCTGACTGCCAACATCGTAACAGCCTATGTCAGCAATAACTCGGTTCCGAGTGCGGACATTCCTGCTTTGATCGGCCAGGTTCACTCGGCTCTCAAGCGTGTATCCGGCGGTCAGGCGGCGGCACCGGCAGAACCGCTCAAGCCGGCCGTGCCGATCAAGCGCTCGGTCAGTCCCGATTTCATCGTCTGCCTGGAAGACGGACTCAAATTCAAGTCGCTCAAGCGGCACTTGCGTACGCGCTACAGCATGACGCCGGATCAGTACCGCGAGAAATGGGGTTTGCCGCCCGATTATCCCATGGTTGCGCCCAATTACGCCGCGGCCCGATCGCAGCTTGCCAAGCAGATGGGTCTCGGCCAGCAGCGCCGCCGCCGCCGTGAGCGCGGCTGAAGGATCGCTATCCGCGCCCGCGCGATAGCGCCGGCCATCAGCGTTGCAGGACACCGACCACGCGGTTTGCGAAGCTGAGCCGCTCGGCCATCACCGCGACCACGTAGCCGAGCAAGGCCTGGCTGAGCGCCGGCTGCTCGATTTTGATTTTCTCATAAGCGTCCGTTGACAATTCGTAGAGCACGCTTGGCGCTTCAGCCTGAATCGTTGCACTGCGCGGACGGTGCGTAATCAAACCCATTTCGCCAATCGTGGTATGGCCGCCGAGGCTTCGCACGCGCATGGTGCGGCCGTCGCCGACATCGACAATGATGCCGACGCGGCCATCGAGAATGAAATGCATCGAATTGGCCGGTTCGCCCTGCCGGGCGATGATTTCGCCGGCGCCGAACTCGATCCGCCGGCAATACTCGGCCAATCGGTCGGCTTGCTCCGTGCTGCCCAAGGCCTCGGACAACCACGCCCGCAGCGACGGCTCATCGCCGGCGTCGGCAAGATGCGCCTCAATGACCTGCTGCTCGCAAGATTCCAGCGCCCGGTCGAGATCGGGCCCCACGGTCACATCGTGGGCAATGAATCTCGCTGTCCGAAAAGCCCTTTCGAGCTCCGGCGAAAGGTTAACCAGCACGATCCGGGCGCCCTGCGCGGTCATCGCTTGCTTGATCTGTGCAAAACTGTGCGTCGCGGACGAATCGATGCCCGTCACCAGCCGGAAATCGAAAATCAGGAACCGGCAGTCCGTTTGTCGCGCCAGCAGCGCCTTGACGTATTGATAAAGGCGATTGGCCGATCCGAAGAACAGATAGCTTTGCAGCGTGATTCCCTGAATCTGGCGGCCATGTTCGGCCAATAAAAGCAGCTCGCGCGGACCGCGATCGAGCGAAGAGCGATATTCCGATCCATCAAACGCGAATTTGATTGCGTTCACGCGGCTCGCGCTTAGCGCGAAGGTGGCGCAACCGATCACGATTCCAATCAGGACGCCGGCGATAAATCCCGAATAGATAATGAGCGCGGCGATCGCGATCAGCGATAAATATTCCAGCGGCAGCAGCCGTCGCGACGACTGCAACAGCCATTGATAGACAAGGTCGGAGCCGAGATAGAACAGCAGGCCGCCGAGAACGTATTTCGGCACATAGCCAAGGAACGATGGATCGGCGATGAGGACGCCAGCCGAGATCGCAGCCACCGTTAGTCCCGCTAATCTGCTGGTCGCCCCGGCCGTGCGGACCAGGATGGAGCGGCTGAACGACGTGCAGCTCACATAACCGCCGAACGCCGCAGTCAATAGATTGGCAATGCCGAGAACCTTGAGGTCGCGCTCGATGTTGGCCTCGCTGCGGGTCGCAATCTCGATTCCTGTCGTATTCAACAGCAGCGTGCTGATGGTGACAAACATGACGGCGAGCGCATCGGCGGCGAGCGAAGGCAGCGAAGCCCAGGGAAAGTGGCGGAGCATTTCGAGCTTCCACGGCAGAGCGAGACCAGCCGCCGGCTGCGGACGGAACATCCAGCCGTCGGCTTGCGCTGCGGCCAGCGTCGAGCCGCTCAGGAGCACGACGAGATGCGTCACCGCGAATGCCGCCAGCAGCACGCTGGGCAACACGAACGGGCTTTTCGAGCGACGCAGCAACACGTGCAGCGCGGTCGCGACGGCGGCTCCAGCGGCGAGCTTGGCGGCGATCGCAGAATCCGCAAAAGCGCCGAGATTGCCAAGCGTCGGCCTCTGGTCGGCGACCACCTGGATCGCGCCCGTCACCATCAACCAGCCGGTCGCGCCGAGGAAGCCGCCGATCACTGGATAGGGCAGGAAACGAATCGCGCGTGCGGCATGCGTAAATCCGAGTACGCAGAGCAAGAGGCCCGTCAGCGCTGTTGCCAATGACATGGCGATGAGAGCTGGTCCGAGCAGATCGGTGCTGCCGCTGGCGACAAGCCGCTGCATGATGGTGGCAACGAGCGCGGCAATGACGACCGAAATGGAGCTGTCCGGTCCGGCAACTGCGAAGGGCAGCGAACTGCGCAACGCCACGATCGATCCGGCGATGGCTGCCGACAGGAATGTGACGGCAATGCCGTAGGACAGGAAGCGATCGAGCGGTCCGGTGAAAATGAGGGCCGCGTAAGACAGACAGTAAGCAATCGACAAGATGCTGCAGACGGCGCCGGCAAACACGTCCGTCAGTCTTGAGCGCAGGGTATGTTGGAGGTTTTTCAACGTGCCGCCTACCTGGAAAGGCGTGCCGCCAACGTGCGGTGCGCGTCAGCTTCGCCGCCTGCGATAATTCCAGCCCTCAGCGAGACTTACAACACGATCCCGGGCGCTGCTAGGACGCGCCCACACCGCCGGGCACATTGAGCCGCATCGGCAGTATCACGCAACCGTAACCAGCGCGGCACGCGCATCGGAGCGGATGCGCTCCACCATCGAGCGGAAGCCGTTCGAACGCTGCGGAGTAAGATGCTCGCGCAATCCCATCTCTTCAAAATGGGAAATCGCGTCGATGCCGAGAATGTCGCGCGCGGTCTTGCCCGAATACATCGCGAACAGAATCGCGATCAGTCCGCGCACGATATGCGCATCGCTGTCGCCTTCGAATGTCAGCACCGGGCCGTCTGCGCCATTGGGACGCACGGTGGTATCGAGCCACACTTGACTGGCGCAGCCCTGGACCTTGTTGGCGTCGCTGTGCGCTACCGCCGCAAGCGGGGGTAGATCGCGCCCCAGTTCGATCAGATAGCGGTAGCGGTCGTCCCAATCGTCAAGGACGGAAAAGTTGTCGATGATTTCCGCGATTTCAGCCATTCCGCCATTAGTCCCACGTCACCCCCTATATATAGAGCGCCGTGGCGGGGAGATCGACCGTCTCGCCGGAATAAGGCTTAAGCCGAGTGTTTTGCGTCTTTGCGCGCCTGCGGCCCGCGCCAGGCCGGGGCGAGATCGGCGGGAGTGAGCGTATTCCGCGAGGCGTGGTCCGGTGGGGACTTGTCTTGCGCCGTCCTGGTGCTCGCGGAGCGCGAGACCGAGCCGGTCTCGCGTGGGGCAATCGCTTCGGTCAAGAATTCATAAAGCATCTTGGCGCCGGCCTGCGCCCTGTAGCCGAGCGAGACCGCCACTTGTGAGCCGACCGAGCAGGCGTCCGGCTGGCGCGAGCAGAAGCCGCGCACGTCCTGTACCGTTGCGGACGCCGCCGAGATGGCTTGGGACGCGCCGACGTCGCTCGGCGGCGTCGCGCGTTGCGACGAGCCGCTGGGCAACAGGATCAGCACGATGCTGAGCCAAAACGCCATTCGCAACAGAAAGAACATCAGACCCACTTCCCCCGCGGCATGTTCCGCCGCACGTGTGCGCAAACTAGCAGGCAGCATTGAAAGCCGGGTTCGCGGGACGGGGACGTTTTTGCGCATAATCGAGGAGAATACGCCGCAAGTTTTCGACCAATTGGACAAAATATAATTTACCTAAAATTTGAGCGAACGCGCGTGACTCCGGCTTTTACAACGGTTTTGCGGTGGCAAAAGACCAGCCATTTACAGGGGAATTCGGCATCCCCGCGAGCATCAAACAAATGGCAACCGTTCGTAGCAACGGGGGATTCACCATGATGGCTGAATGCGCGATGCCGCGAAGCCTCATCCGAACGGCGCTCGGTCCGGCGCCTTAGCGTTCGCTTAAGCGCCGTCTGACACGATTGGCCAATAGAACAAGGGGAGCGCGTCTGCAAAAGCCGGACGTGCAACGGGACCGTGGGCCTCTTCGCGCCAATACGCGAATATGTCGAAGCGCTGGTGCACCCTTCGGCGCAGCAAGACGCGCTGACGGCGGCGCGCCATCGCGCCTTTATCGCGCCGCGGCTGCTCGGCAGCATCGTCGCGCTGGCTTCGTTCCCGATCTATCTGTTCGCGCGCGGCGCGCCGAGCATAATCGAGCTGATCGTGTTTGCCTGGCTCGTGGTGCCGATCCTCACCGCGTATTTCCTGTCGCGCACCGGCCGCTACGAGAGCGCGCACGTGCTATCTTCGCTCGCTTTGACCGGCTTGGTGACTGCGGTCGCTGCATCGACCGGCGGCATCGGGTCGTTCGCCGCCATCTGGCTCGTTGTCGTGCCGCTCGAAGCGGCGCTGTCCGCGTCGCGCCGTGTCGTCGCAACCGCTTCGACGCTGGCACTGGCTGCCGCCGGCCTGTTGGTGCTGCTCGGTGCCGAACAGCTTCTGCCGGTGCCGAATCCAAGCGCCCATTCGGCGCTGGCGGCGCTCGGTATCGTTTCGGCGGGTCTTTACGCGGCAGGTCTGGCGCTCGGCGCCGAGGCGCTGGCACGAACAAGCTTCTGGCTGCTCTACGCCGAAGAGGATCGCTACCGGCTGTTGGCGCGCAACATGACCGACACCATCACGCGGCATGGCCGCGATGGCGCCGTGTTGTTCGCATCGCCGGCCGGCGAATCGTTGTTTGGGTCGCGGATCGGCGATTTGCAAGGCCATGGCCTGTTCGATCGCGTCCACGTCGCTGATCGCCCCGCCTATCTGACGGCGCTGGGCGATGCCGCGGCTTTGGGCGAGAGCCGTTCGGTGGAGTTTCGCGTGCGGCGCGACGGCGTCGATGCGAATGGCGCCCCGACCACGGAATTCGTCTGGATCGAGATGCGGTGCCGGCCACTCGATCATGCTGCAACCGAGGTCGGCCCTCAGGGCCATCGCGAGGTCGTCGCGGTGTCATGCGATATCACCGGGCGCAAGCGCCAGCACCATGCGATCGAGGAGGCGCGCGCGGAGGCCGAACGCGCCAATGCAGCCAAGAGCCGCTTCCTCGCCACGATGAGCCACGAACTGCGCACGCCGCTCAACGCGATCATCGGTTTCTCCGACATGTTGAAAAAAGAAGTGGCGCTGATGCTCGATGCCCAGCGCCGCAATGAATATGCCGGCCTCATCAATGATTCCGGACATCATCTGCTGGCGGTAGTCAACGGCATTCTCGATATGTCGAAAATCGAAACCGGCAATTTCGAGATTACACCGGAGCCGTTCAAGCCAGCGCAGGTTGTCATCGGATGTTGCGACATGCTCGCGTTGCGAGCGCGCGACGCCGGCGTCGCCCTCGAAAAGCTCGTGGGCGACGATCTCCCGGAGATGGTCGCCGATAAGCGCGCGCTTAATCAGATCCTGCTCAATCTGGTGTCGAACGCTATCCGCTTCACCGACCGGGGCGGCAAGGTCACGGTCAGCGCCTGCGCCGAAGCGGCAACCATCGCTTTGGTAGTCGAGGATAACGGCGTCGGTATCAGTGAAGAGGATCTGCCGCGTGTCGGCGAGCCATACTTTCAAGCAGGCACCTCGTACGATCGCCGCCATGGCGGCACTGGTTTGGGCCTTTCCATCGTCAAGGGCTTGGTCCGGCTGCATGGTGGTGAAATCTCCATCCGCAGCCGGATCGGCGAGGGCACGCGGATTACCGTGTGCTTGCCGCTCGACTGCGAACGGGCGCGCCCAGTGAAGCAGGATCCGGCCCAGGCAACGGTGAGCGCGCTGAATTCTGCCGCGAAGCAAGCGGCGGCCAAGGTTGCGGCGCAACGGGGCAATGTCATGTCGTTGCGAGATGTCCCGTCGTCGCGCGACGAAAGGGCAGTGAAGAAAAGTGCGTGAGCGCCGCAACGGATATCGCCGGGGCGGCACGCGCGGTGCCGCCATTGCCGCATCGCTCGGTTGGCGGCTGTGGATGGGCATTGCGCAGCGCCCGGTCGATTCGTTTGCAATCCTCGGCGCCGCCGGGGCGGCGCTTATGATCATTGTCAATGCTGTCTTCCTGCAATCGGGCGCCCATCCGGCGCCATTCGTCGCCGCTCCGGCACGGCTGACGGCGGCGATGGCGGATGCCCCGCCAAAACCTGCGGCGCAGTCGACGCTCAAGCCTGCCGATTTGATCCCAACACATTCGGTCCCCGCGCCGCATCCGCAACAGGGAGCTTCGGTGCCGCTGCCGCCGCGGCGTAACGACCCGATCGCCGATCTGATCGGCCCATCGCCGCGTATCCTGGCAGTGCAGCGCGTTTTGTCGGAATTCGGCTACGGCCAAATCAAGCCATCCGGCATGCTCGATGACGCCACCAGTGCAGCGATCGAGAAATTCGAGCGCGAGCACAATCTGCCGGTCAGCGGCCGGGTTTCCGCCAAGCTGGTCACCCAGCTTGGCGCCATGACAGGGCGCCCAGTCGAATAGCGAAGTTTGCAGCATCGGCCGGATCGAGTCATACCTCGGCCGTTGCGCCATCCGAGCCGAACCATGCGCCTGAAAACCGCGCTTTGGGTTGCCGCTTATCTGCGCCGCTGCCAGGTCGAAGGCATGGCTGCGGTGGTGCGCCGCCGCGGCGCCGAGGACGCCGGCGCCGTATTCATTCGCATCGATAGGCTCGACGGCACTTCGGATCTGTTCGGCCCGGCGCCGCAAAGCGAGTTCGACACGGCGCGGGAAACCGATCGCGCTTTCAGTCCGAGCCTTAAGGAGCGGTCGGCGCCCGATGCCGCGATCGAGGCCTATCTGGCGCGCGAGGTGAAATTCGATCCCGACGTCTGGATCGTCGAGGTCGAGGATCGCGCCGGGCGCAATTTCCTCAATCTCATCGCGGGCGGATAGTTCAGGACGCGTCGCGGCGTTCGCTGCGCCGCGGCGCGATTTGCGGGCGTCGTGGAATTGCGGCGACAGGACGTGCGCGTGATCGCTCGTCGTTCCAATGCAGCGGCTGATGGGTCGCCGCGGCGCGCTCGTCCTTTGGCAGCCCCTGCCAGATCGCAACCATGCCCTCCGCAGCCGGCAGCGTCATCTCGTCATAGAGCGCCGCCAGCGTTTGGACGCGCTCGACCGAGTGGCCGACGGCCGGATTGGCGAACATCAAGATGCGATGAAACACGTCGCGCGGAATGCCGAGCGCCTTGACCGCTACCGCGACGGGCTCGCCGAGATTGTCGCGCGTGATGCGGCGGGCTTGCTCGCGCGGAATGTGCAACGCCTGGGCAAATTGCTTGGCGAGGTCCTCGCGGTAGTTTCCCAGCGCCGCCGCTTCGAGGCGCTGGCCGACCGCCGGATCGCGCGAGATAGCAACCTGTCCGGCCGAAAGCGGCGCGACCACGTGCAGGTTGAGGAGGATGAGCCGCCGCTCATCCTCGGTCGCAGTGAAGAACAGTTCGTTGAGCTCGCCTGCGACTGCCGAATCGATTGAGCGGGAAAGATCCGCGGCGGCAGGGACCGCAACTGGGTCGTCGTCGTGATCCGGCGCGATCGGCGGTACTACGGCTGGAGGCGGCGCCGGGAGCTCGACGTGAGCGGGCTGGCGAAGCACGGCATGCGCCCGCAGTGGCGCTGCAATTTCCGGTAAATCGTTAACAAGATATTGCACGACGCGCAGCGGCGGCGACAGATGCGGCGCCAGACGCGCCGCTACGGCAGCGCGCGTCGGCGCGTCCACCGCATCGAGAAGCCGCAGCGCAAGCTCGGTGTAATGCCGCTCTTCCTCCGGCGTGTGCTTGAGCTTTTGCACGTAGAGGTCGGTGAGGACGCGAATGAGCGTCGGACGCATATCGACGCCGCCGCGTAATCCGATTTGGGCAAGGCCGTCGAACAGGCTTGGCATTTCCATCACACGTAACTCGTTCGCAACAGGAACCGGACGGGTAACTCCGATCATCAGCCTAAGTTGTGCGCGTTAGCGGAGCGTTAACCTTGCATGCCGCTTAATCATGAAGACGCCGATAAAGCGGATCGGGGCAGGAGGTCCGTGACGGCCGTCTGAGGAAAGTGGCTGGTGGGCACCGTTATCAAATTTCCCGATGAGGGGCGCATCGTGCGGTTCGGCCGCGCCGACGCGCTGGACGAATCCGCAACCGTCATCATCCTGCCGGTCGTCCGGATTGAGCGGTACGCCGATCCAGTTGCTGAGCGCGCCGGACCGCAAACGCCGCCATCTGCGACCAACGGCGGCCGACGCCGTATGAGGCGCCGCTGAAAGTCGGCACGCCGATATCGCCACGATCCCGTTTCTCCGTGTTCTAGCGCTGCCGGCTTTCGCCTTTCTCGGCGCACTAATCATCTCCGGCTGGCTGCCGACCCAGACTGCGGAAAAATAATTACTGCACCGGCTCGATGCGGCACTGCGCGTTGGCAAGCGCGCGGCGCGCCATGGCCATGAGACCCGGCTCCGGCGCCAGCGTCCGCAGCACGATCAGGCCCGTCGAGGTCGGTGACTCGATGATCAGGCGGTCGGCGGCGGTGACGTCCTCTTCCTCAGGCACCTGCGCATGTTGCTCAGGCGTCATCAGATCGAGCTCGATGGCACGCCGGCCGGCGGCGCGGTCATCGATCGCATAATAGGCGACGCTGTTGCGCGTATAGAACGTCACCGACGTATAGGCCTGGCTGAGCGGCGCGTTGAGCTTGATCGTGCCGCCAGAAAGATCGTACCGGCACACCGCAGCTGAAAACGCCGGATCCATGAACGGCATGACCGAGTTTTCAGCTGTCGGGGCCGGCAAGGGCACCATGGCGTTGACCTTGGTCAGCGGAACGAGACGCGAATAGGCGTCCTGAGTTGCGGCCTTCGGCATCGCCAGGACGGTCGACAGATGCACGATGCCGCCGAGCAGGATCGCGCCGAGAAGCCATAGCAGCGCGCGGATCATGAGCACGCCTTTCGTGCGATTGCCGGCATCGGTCCTTCCTTGCTGGTGCGCGTGGCGACGCCGATCGCCGTATCGTAAAGCCGCCACACCAGCACGTAGCGTTCTATGCCGCCTGTAGGCAACCAATTGCCGGGCCGCGCCCGCGGGGCAATGCTGATCGAGAACCGGCCATCGCCGTCGCGCACGATTTCCTCACTGGTGAAGCCATGGCGGTCGAGCGTATTGGCGACCAGCCGGCCATCGAGATCGTAGAGCGTCAGCGTCCAATAGCGCGCCGCCGGGGTCAGGCCGCTGACCGTGAAAGTGCAGCGGCCGTCGAAATTGTTTCCGGCATCGTCGGTGCGCGTGTAGAACGCAACGCCGTCACCGAGCCCGATCGGAAGCTCGCCGGTTCGCGCGATGGTGGCGCGCGCATAGGGATCGATATCGAGCGAGCCGCTCTTCGGCCACGCCGTCCATGCCCCGACGCTCAGCGAGCCGAACGCGACGCCGCGGGTGATGGTCAGCCATGTCGCGCCGAGACCGATCGCGGCGGCGAGGATCAATGTGAAACATGATCCGAACAGGAGCCGCATTAATCCCCGCGCGGCGCGCCGGCGCTTTCACGGTCCGACACCGTCGCTACGGCGCTTGGATTGGTCTTGGTGCCGTCGAGCGCGCCGAGCGATCCGGCGGATGAGGACTGTGCCGCCAGCGCATGGCTGGCGTCATCGAGCAGGCGCTCGATGCGCACCAGGATGTCGGTTCCCTTGCGCGTCAGCAGCACCGGGTGCGGTTCGTCGATGCCCTTGAACGCGGTGTCAGGCATAGCCGGAGGATGTTGCGGCGGCGGCATTCCCGGCAGCGGCCGCAATTCGATGCCTTGGTGCGCGTATGTCATGATGTTGTGCCACGTCATCGCTGGCAGCGTGCCGCCGGTCATGCGTTTGGTCGGCGTGTAGTCGTCGTTGCCCATCCACACCGCGCCGACGAAATTGCCCGTGTAGCCGACGAACCAGGCGTCGCGCCAGGCATTGGTGGTGCCGGTCTTGCCCGCGGTCGGGATACCTGCGAGCGCGGCGCGCTTGCCGGTGCCGTTTTCCACGACCGAATTCATCATTTTGACCATGTCGAGCGCGACTTGCGGGCTGATCACCTGTTGCGGCTTTGGGCCGTCGCGGTCGAAACGCCAGACCAATTGGCCGGTGCCGGTGCGCACTTCCAGCGCGGCATGCGGCACCACGGACTTACCGAGATTGGGGAACGTCGCATAGGCGACGGCGTGCTGATACACGTACACTTCGTCGGCGCCGATCGGCAGCGACGGGGTGTCCGGCAACGGCGATTGAATGCCGAAATTGCGCGCGGTCTGCACGATCATGGCGCGGCCGAGCTTGGGATTGCCGTGGCCTAGCTCGATCGAAAGCTTCACAGGAATGACGTTGATCGAATGCGTGATCGCCTCCATCAGCGTCACGGGCCCGGAATAGCCGCCCGAATAGTTGTGCGGGCACCAATTGCCGATGCAGACCGGCGAATCGACGATCACCGAGGTCGGCTTGAAGCCGTTCGCCAGCGCCGTTGCATAGACGTAGGGCTTGAACGATGAGCCGGGCTGACGCAGCGCATCGGTCGCGCGGTTGAATTGGCTGGCGCCGTAATCTCGCCCGCCGACCATGGCGCGCACGCCGCCGTCGAGATCCGCGATCACGGCCGCGGACTGGCTGGCGCCGTAGTCGTGACCGTACTGGCGCAATTCGCTCTCGATTTCGCGCTCGGCATAGTGCTGAAGATTGGTGTCGAGCGCGGTTCGCACCACGAAGAAGCGGTCGGTGACGGATTTCGGGAACGTATCGACGAGTTTTCGCATCTCGTCGAAGGCCCAGTCGAGGTAATAGTTCGGCGCACCATCGTCGCGGCGGTCAATCGGCGTCGCCGGATTGCGGCGGGCGCCGTAAACCTGGCCTTCGGTCATGAAGCTGTTGTCGACGAGATTGTCGAGCACGACGTTGGCGCGCGCGCGCGCCGCCGGCAGATTGACCAGCGGCGAGAACTTGGACGGCGCCTTGAACAGGCCGGCGAGCATCGCGGCTTCCGGCAGTGTCACGTCGCGCACCGACTTGCCAAAATAATA
>Ga0102924_1000194_pt1 | contig 77173 bp, 76 predicted proteins | sample PaiPotPPM11metaG_FD_80116 | JGI IMG/M metagenome (GOLD analysis project Ga0102924, IMG submission 80116) | Iron sulfur acid spring bacterial and archeal communities from Banff, Canada, to study Microbial Dark Matter (Phase II) - Paint Pots PPM... ...
ATCTCCTCCTTCAGCATCCCCTCGTACACCGGCGACACCGTGAATTTGGGGCCTCCGAACACAGTGGCGCCAGTGCGCTCAGCTTCGAGGAACGCGTACTCAGCCACTCGCCGGCAATGCTCGCGGGTGATCTTGGTGGTGCGGTAGGCGACCTCCTCCAGACCGGCTCCGTCCCGCCACTCGGTTGCTCCGTAGGCATCCTCGACCGCCATCCGGACCACCGTGATTGGTGAGTGAACCCCCCCAACCGGCGCAATCCCGGGGATGCGGCGGCCGGTGCGGACGATGACGTCGCCACCAACCTCTGCCCGGAGGATGGCGTTGGGACTGCCGACTCCTCCCAACCCCAGGGGTGTGACCGTGGCCGCTTTCAGCCCGAGGCCGCTGGCGCGGATCATCCGCGCCGCCTCATGGACCACTCCGTTGCCGCTGGCCTGCCTCGCCGCCAGGCTCAGATCGACATGTTCCAGCGAGATTCTTGGTGCCAACGCCGGGACCGCAAGTACCCGCAGCGCCTCGAGTAGGAGCTCCTCGCCGGTCTCATCACCGTGGAGAACGGTGATGGTGCGACGGACCTGCAATCTAGGTTGACTTGAGCAGCCGGAAGGACTCCGCGTAGGCGATCCCATGCGGCTCGCCCATCATGGCCATCCGCTGCAGTACCCGTTCCGAGAAATCCTCGCCGGGAGATTGCTGGCTTTTGTGCCTCGCCAGGGCGGCGAGTTTGCGACCCACCGTGGCGGTGACGTCGACGAAGAAGTCAGGGGTCTCGGTGCCTGACACCAGGACCTCGCGCACCGAGAAGGGCTGCAGCCCCGCGGCCAGCAGTTCTGGGTAGGCATAGGGATTGCGCGCGTAGGGGTAGACCGCCTCTATCGCCAGCTGGCCCGCGGCCAGGTGATCGGGGTGGTTGCCGTAGAGGTTCGAATAGTTGCGAACCGCGTTCTGGCAGATGATCCGGTCGGGACGGTACTTGCGGATCAGGCCGACTATCCGGGCCCTGAGCTCATCGGTGGGGCGCAGCCTCCCATCCGGCTGGCGGAGGAATTCAATCTGCTTGACTCCCAGGACATCGGCCGCTTCGCGCTGCTCCGCCTCCCGAACAGCCACCAAATCTGTCAGCTTTAGGCTCGGATCCGCTAGTCCGGACGCGCCGTCGGTGCAGATCACATAGTTGACTTCGACCCCCTGCTCCACCCACAGAGCCACGGTGCCGGCGGCGCCGAACTCGGCGTCGTCGGGGTGAGCAACGATGACCAGAGCGCGCTCAAATTTCTCCAGTTCCGTCGAACTCGCAACCATTCCCTGTTAGGATACGGGTCCCATGGCGGGCCACCGGCAGTTGGCCGGTCCACCGTGGCCACAGCACGCGGAGACGTCGGCCATGATTTTTCTGAGTGAGCTCTTGCGCGCGACCGTGGTTGACGTGCGTCAGCACACGGTGGGGACCGTGCGCGATCTGGTGGCCAAATTGGGAGATCCCTATCCGCGCGTCACTGCCATGGTGGTGAGCCATCGCGGCCACGAATCCCTGATCATCCCCTGGGCCTCGGTGCGCCAGTACACCGAGCGCGAGGTGAGCCTTCGCGAGCCGGAAGCAGACATCGAGCCCTATCGGCCCGCCGACGACGAGCTCTACCTCAGCCGCGATGTTCTTGACAAGCAGTTGATCGACACCGACGGTCGCAGGGTAGTTCGTGTCAACGACCTACAACTCGGCAACGTCGGCGGCAAGCTTCTGGTGGTGGGCGTGGACATCGGCGGCCGCGGCCTGCTGCGCCGACTGGGCATGGAGGAGGTGGGTAAGCGCATCGCTCGCCTCTTGCACCGCGATTGGGCGCAGAAGTTCATCGCCTGGGATACCGTGGAGACACTGGGCAGCGACGCCCGCAACATGCGCCTGCGCATGTCCTACAAGAAACTTGCCCGACTCCATCCCGCTGACATCGCGGACATCGTTGAGCAGATGAGCAACCCCGACCGCCAGGCTGTATTCGCGAGCCTCGACGACGAGACTGCCGCCGACACCCTGGAGGAGACGGACGAGAGCATCCAGGCCCAGATACTCGAACGGCTCTCCCTGGAACGGGCCGCCGACATCCTTGAGGCGATGGCTCCCGACGAGGCCGCGGATCTCTTGGCAGAGCTATCACCCGAGCGCCGAGCCGAGCTGATGGCGGCGATGCAGGCGGAGGAGGCCGGTGACGTGCGAGAGCTGCTGGCCTATGAAGAGGACACGGCGGGAGGGCTGATGACGCCCGATTATGTGGCCATTCCTCAACGTCTGACTGCTGCGCAGGCGATCGAAAGAATTCGCCAGCTCGAGCCTGAGGCGGAATCGATCTATTACATCTATGTCCTAGACGGACAGGAGCGGCTTCGCGGGGTTCTGAGCCTGCGCGACTTGATCATCGCAGCACCCGAGACCACCATTTCCAAGGTCATGATCCGCAAAGTCATCTCGGTACCGCTCGACGACTCCAGAGACGAGGTGGCTTCGCTGTTGGCCAAATACAACCTGCTGGCGGTGCCAGTCGTCGACGAGCAAGACCGCATCCAGGGCATCGTCACCGTTGACGACGTTCTGGCCGAGGTTCTGCCACCACAGCTGCGGCGACGGATGGGGAGCGGGGCGTGAGCCAGGCAGTCGGTGCTCGCCAACGTGCGCCGAGGCGTCGTGATGAACCTCCGTCACGAACCTGGGGGCCAGGCCCCCGAAAAGCCAGCCGCCAGCGCTCCCATCGACTCTGAGGGGAGAAGCCAAAGGGGTGTAACTCCGGGGGCGCGATGGCCGCGCCCTTCCGCTCCACGGCGTCCCACGCTGCTGCGCCGACGCCTGCGGCCCCGTCGGCTGCCCCGCATCTGGCGTTTCTTCGCCATCCTTGGCCCTGGGCTCATTGCCGCCAACGCCGGCAACGATGCGGGTGGTATCGCAACCTACACCCAGGCCGGGGCTCAGACCGGGTATGAACTGCTCTGGGCGCTGCTGCTGATCGTGGTTGTCGTGACGGTCGTCCAGGAGATGGCAGCACGCCTTGGAGTCAGCACCGGCAAAGGCCTCATGGCCTTGATCCGCGAGGAGTTCGGTGTCCGCTGGGCGCTGGTTGCGGCTGGAGTGGTGATCGTCGCCAACGGAGGCACCACGATTGCCGAATTCGCTGGAGTTGCCGCCGCATTGCAGCTGTTCGGTCTTCCTCCTGAGCTGAGCGCACCGCTGACAGGAGGCCTGCTCGGGTGGTTGGTGCTGCGCTCCAATTACGCCCGCGTGGAGAGGGTGTTCCTGGCCATGGGAGCGGTGTTCGTCTCCTATGTGATCACGGTGATCCTGGTTCATCCCCACTGGGGCACCGCTGTCCACGACACCGTCGTGCCCACTTTCTCGAGCAGCGGCGCTTTTATCTTCCTTCTGATTGCGTTTATTGGCACCTCAGTGACCCCGTACATGCAACTCTATCTCCAGTCTGCGGTCGCGGAGAAGGGCACCTCGGAAGCCGACTACAGCTACGTTCGCACCGAGGTCATCGTGAGCAGCATCCTGGCTGACATCGTGGTCGCCTGCATCGTCATCACGGCCGCGGCGACACTGCACGCGCACGGCCTTGTCAATATCACCACCCCGGGACAAGCGGCACGGGCCCTGAGTCCCCTGGCTGGCGCAGGAGCCAAGTACCTCTTTGCGGTAGGCCTGCTGGGCGCTTCGCTGCTGGCCGCTGGCGTGCTCCCGCTGTCGACCGCGTTTGTGGTGGCAGACGCGTTTGGCACGGAGCGCGGCATCTCCAACTCGGTGCACGAGGCGCCGGTGTTCTACGCCGTCTTTATCGGGCTCCTGGTCGCCGGCGGCGTCTGTGTTCTGATCCCCGGGATCAGTCTCATCACCGTGCTGTTGGTCACCCAGGTAGTGGACGGGATCCTGCTCCCGGTGGTCTTGATATTCATGCTTCGCCTGAGTAACAACGTGCGCCTGATGGGAAGAAGGGCCAACGGGCGTCTCGCCAACGCCGTCGGTGGCACCACGGCGGTGGTGCTGATCGTGCTCACGGCTATCTTGCTGCTGGACACGGTGAAGGGCTGAGCGGGCTGCAGAACCCGCATCACTGGGACCGCGATTGCCGCGGTAGCAGGCTCCCGCCGTGGCTCAGCTGGCGGGTGAGATTAAGCCCCGAGGACCGAACGCTGCGATCGCGGCCCGTGCCGCGCGCGCGCCATCAGCCATGGCCTCGCCAATCGCCTCGCTGTCGGTGCGCCGTAACTGAGCAAGACGGCCCAGCAAGCCACCGGCCAAGGCATCTCCGGCACCGGTGGGATCTACCACTGACGGCCCGGCGGCGGTCGAAAACTCACGTGTGGCACTCGGGGAAACGGTCACAGCTCCTCGCTCGCCGAGCTTGAGTATCACCTCCTGGAGATGCCAGCGCTCGACCGCTCTGCGGGCAGCTTGTACCGGATCACGCAGGGAGGACGAGAACAGTGCGCGCAGTTCCGCCTCGTTGACGAACAGAAGATCGCTTCGGATCAGTAGTTGCTCCAATTCTTCCCGGTGACTGGCGATGAAATCTCGCATTGTGTCGAGCGCAACCAGCTGGGCCGCGCCACATTGCCGCAGCACTTCCAGCTGCCGCAGGGGGTGCATTGACCCCAGGAAGAGGATCTCGCTGCTGCGCGCGGCCGGAGTGAGCTGCGGACGCCAATCCACGTAGACCCCGAGCCGCTGCTGCTCGTAGATGGGTACGCCCTGGCTGGGATGGTGCTCCGCGCGCCAGCGGTAGCTGGCGCCCGGCAGCTGGTCCACCGACGAACGGTCGATCCCGGCGCCGTCCAGGAACTCGAGCAAAGAGCTTCCGTCGGAGCCGACCGCCGCGACCACCCGGACCCTGGTGAAGCGGCATGCGGCAAGTGCGAAGTAGAGAGCGGAGCCGCCCGGGACTTCCCGCTGTCGTCCGGCCGGTGTGGTCAGGTCGTCGAAGCCGAGGCTACCCGCGGCGGTTATGCCCCAACTGGCGCCGGCCGAGTCGGTGGCCTCCTTAGGAGGAGGGGAAGAGGGGGATGATTGGGGCAAGGCCCCGTCCGCGTTCATCCTGCACCGCTCGCATCAGGCGTCCCTGCACTTGGAAGAGGACCTCGCCGACATGGTCGGGGTCGCGGCAGCCTCCGAGCGCTAGGCGCAGCCCGGGGTCTACCGATGACACCAACGCCGCCACCTGCTCGAACACCTCATGTGCGACGGCTGGCAGCGACTGCAACCGACAACGTTCGACATGCTCCAACAGCTGGTCGGATGCCTCCAAGCGCTGCCGTGGGGAGCGCCGGTGGCGGGAGCGAAATGTCAGCTGTGCCCTGGCAGCAGCGATCTGCAGCGCGGTCACTTCGTAGGGGTTGCTGTAGGCGGCTCCCAGCGACATGGGCGCCATCATACCCACGCCGCAGTTGACCTATCCTCAATCACACATGAGCGCTCCCGACCAGACCCCAGAGGTGTTGCTTGTCAGCCAGGAGCGGTTCTCCGGAAGGCTGATTCGCATCACCGTTGACCGGGTTCGACTGGACTCCGGGTTGGAGGCCGAGCGGGAGGTGGTGCATCATCCGGGCGGGGTCGGGGTGGTGGCCGTCGCCGAGGACGGTTCGGTGCTGCTGGTCCGGCAGTACCGACACCCCGCCAAGGAGAGTCTCTGGGAGATCCCCGCCGGTGGCCGCGAGGTGGGCGAGTCGCCTCTGGAGACGGCCCGGCGTGAGCTTGCCGAGGAGACCGGCTACGCCGCCGAGTCCTGGCTGGGCGTGGGTGCGACCTTCCTGGCGCCCGGCTACAGCACCGAGCTTCTCTGGTACTTCCGAGCCACCGGCCTGACCAGGGCGGAGGACCTCGTCCACCCTGACCCGGACGAGGTTTTGGAAGCCCGGGCCTTCACCCGATCGGAACTCGCCGATCTGGTGTTTCGCGGCCAGCTGCGAGACGCCAAGACCCTGGCCGGCCTCGCCCTGGCCGGAGCGCTTGACCTGGTGGCGGGAGCGCCAGGAAGCAGCGGCGCCCGATGAGCTTGCCCAGCCGGCCGCCAAAGGGGTGATCTCGGAGGAACTTCGCATCGACACCGAGGGCCGGCAGGTGGTCGACCTCACCGATCGGGTGCGCAGATTCTGCGCCGGCAAGGGAGATGGCCTGCTCCAGGCGTTCGTGCCCCACGCCACCGCCGCATTGGTCCTGATCGAGCTCGACGCCGGTAGCGACCAGGATCTGCTCCGGTGGTTGCAGAAAGCCCTACCGCCGGACGCCGACTACCGGCATCGGCATGGTCACCCGGGCCACAGGGCCGACCACCTGTTGCCGGCGCTCCTCGGCGCTTCGGTGTCGGTGCCGGTGGTGGACGGCGTGCCGGCCCTGGGTACATGGCAGAGCCTGGCCCTGGTGGACACCAATCGAGACAACAACCACCGTCGGGTTCGGCTCAGCTTCCTGGCGGGCTAGGCGCGGGCGGGGGCGTTGATCTGATCGGCCGGGATCACCCCGAGCTTGCCGGCGCGGTAGTCCTCGAACGCTTGCCTAAGTTCCGCCTCGGTGTTCATGACGAAGGGACCGTACTGGGCCACCGGTTCCCGAATTGGCTGGCCTCCCAGAATCAGGACGTCGAGGGCCGGGCTCCTGCTCTCCTGTTCCAGATCGGCGCTGATGGTGATCGCCTCGCCGGCCCCGAACACGACCAGCTGCCCCATCCCGAACCTAGCGCCGGCAGGGCCGGCCACTCCCGCTCCGGCCAGGCCGTAGACCAGCGCGTTGAAGTCCGGGCGCCAGGGAAGCACCAGTTGCGCTCCCGGGCTGAGAGTGGCATGAACCAAAGCGATGGGGGTGTGGGTGATGCCCGGGCCCGAGTGACCAGCGACGTCGCCGGCGATGATGCGGATCAGGGTGCCGCCGTCCGGGGACGACAGCAACGTCACCTTGCCAGCTCGGATGTCCTGATAGCGCGGTGGCGCCCACTTGGTGGCGGCGGGCAGGTTGACCCAGAGTTGGATCCCGTGGAAGAGCCCGCCCGAGATCACCAGCCGCTCCGGTGGTGTCTCGATGTGAAGGATGCCGGAGCCGGCTGTCATCCATTGGGTGTCGCCGTTGGTGATCAGCCCACCGCCGCCGTTGGAATCCTGGTGCTGGAAGGTGCCGTCGATCATGTAGGTGACCGTCTCAAACCCCCGGTGCGGATGCCAAGGGGTGCCCTTGGGCTCGCCCGGCGCATAGTCGACCTCGCCCATCTGATCCATGTGTACGAAGGGATCGAGCTCGGCCTTGCTGACCCCTGCGAAGGCACGCCTCACCGGGAAGCCCTCGCCTTCGAGAGCACTAGGGGCCGAGGTGATCGAGATCGCGGGACGGTGGAGAGTGAGCGCCGGATCAAGCAGGGGCAGGCGGGGAAGGGCTAGCGGGTTCTCGGCGGTGATGGCCGGCATCAGGGTCTCCTCAGGCAGCGGGCACGTCCCGCCAAAAGTGATTGCCCATGCAACTATACCTGACTGGGGTGACCCCAAAACTCAGGCGCTGACCGCCTCCCTGCCGTGCAGGTGCTCTTGGCGAGCGGCCACGATCGGCTGGGCCACCTGGGGCGGGACCTCCTCGTAGTGGCTGAAGCTCATGGTGTAGCGCCCCCGCCCCTGGGTGGCGGCGCGCAACTCGATGGGGAACTTGTACATCTCGGCCAAGGGCACCTTGGCCGAGACCTGCTCCAGACCCGCCCCGATGGGCGACATCCCCCCGATGCGGCCCCTGCGCGCGTTGAGATGCCCGATGACATCGCCCATGTTGGCGGCAGGGACGATCACCGAGACCTCCATCACCGGCTCCAGCAGATACGCTCCCGCCTTCTCGACCCCCTCGCGCATGGCCATGGCACCAGCCAGCTGGAAGGCGATGTCCTTGCCGTCGACGGCGTGGGTGGAGCCGTCAACCAGGCGGACTTTGACGTCGACGATGGGATAGCCGGCCAGGACTCCCTGCTCCAGGGTCTGGCGCACACCCTTTTCCACCGAGAGCCGGAACTGCTGAGGGATGGCCCCGCCGAAGATCTTGTCCTCCCAAACGAAGCCCTCGCCCCGGGGCAGGGGTTCGATCTCGAGGGTGCAGTCGCCATACAGACCGGCACCCCCCGACTGCTTCTTGTATTTGTGCTGTTGGCGGGCGGTCCCCCGGACCCCCTCCTGGTAGGGGACATGGGGGACGGCCAGCACCGCCTCCACCTGGTACTTGCGCCGCAATTTCTCCAGGGTGACGTCGAGGTGGACATCTCCGAGCCCGTGGAGGAGGGTCTCGTGGGTGCCAGGCTCCCGCTCGATCCTCAGGGTCGGGTCCTCCTCCAGGATGTGGTTGAGCCCGGCATGAATCTTCTCCTCGTCCCCTTTGGCCTTGGGTCGGATCGCCATGGTGTAGGAGGTTGGCGGGAATTCGAATTGGGGGAAGCCCTCGACGCCCTTCGGCCCCAGGGTGTCGCCGGTCCCAACGTGGACGAGCTTGGTGGCGGCCCCGATCTCTCCGGCTACCAGCTGATCGACCGCTTCCAGGGTCTTGCCCTTGGGCCGAAGCGGCCGGGCTATCCGTTCCGCCTCGCCGGTACGGGAATTGAAGAGGTGGGCATCTCCTCTGAGGGTCCCGTTCAGCACCCGGAAGTAGGAGATCTTGCCGAAGGGATCGGCGACCGTCTTGAAGAAGAACAGCGAGGGGGTGCCGTTCTGCTCGCCGACGGTTGCCGCTGCTGGACCGAGGCAGCTCGTCAGCGCCTCCAGTACCGGCCTCGCTCCCAAGCCCTGGGCAGGTGCTGCGACCAGCACCGGCGCCAGCTTGCCCGCCAAGGTGGCGGAGCTGAGCGCCGCTTTCAGTTGGTCGTCAGACGGCTCTTCGCCGTCGAGGTAGCGCTCCAGGAGAGCGTCGTCGGTCTCGGCGATGGCCTCCACCAGCTCCTGGCGGCGTTGCTTGGCCTGCTCGGACAGTTCGGGTGGGCAGTCGGAGTCGCTGTAACCACCTTGAGGCTCGAAGAGAACCGCCCTTGCGGTGAGCAGGTCCACCGCTCCCTTGAAGGAGTGCTCGGCCCCGATCGGGATCTGCAGCGCGATCGGTTTCGGGCTGAACTGGCGCTGCAGGCTGGTGTAGGTCGCATCGAAGTCGGCGTGCTCTTTGTCCAGCTTGGTGACAACAATCAGCCGGGGCAGCTGGCGGCTGGCCAGCAGGTCCCATCCGCTCTCCGCTCCCACCGGCAGTTGGCCGCCGGAGTTGGCTCCTACAACCAGAACCGCAGCATCGGCGACGGAGAGGGCTTCCAGAACCTCCCCTTCGAAGTCCTGGAAGCCGGGAGTATCGAGAAGGGCGAGGGGGAGATCGTGCCAGCGAAGACAGGCGATGCCGAGCTGGACCGAGATGTGCCGGCGCTGCTCCTCGGGCTCGTAGTCCAGCAGAGCGGTTCCCTGGTCAGTCGAGCCCAGGCGCGGGGAAGCCCCGGCGGCGAAGATCAGCGACTCCGCCAGGCTGGTCTTGCCGTCGTGGCTGTGGCCCACGATGGCGACGTTCAAGCTGGGTCCCCGCAAACCCTCTGCCATAGCACGCTGATTCTAGGCTCACCCTCTCCGGTGAGCTAGGGCTGCGGCAAACTGGGAGCGATGCCGGAGGACAGGGATCTGGGGAGCGTGGTGCGCCTGACGGCGCCGTATCCCGACCTGGCAACGCTGGGAGGCAGCACCCAGATCTGCCTGCGCGTCGAGGCTGGCGCCGAGGCCGAGCAGGTGATCGCCGATCTCTCGGGTGTCGCCACGGGTGGGCTGAGCCGTGACGAGTCTGGCTCGATCCTTCTTGAAGGCAGACTCGCGGAGCTGCTGGCGGGGGTTGAAGGGGCCAAAACCGGACGGCGGGGCCGTGAGGCGCTAAGTGCGGTGCGAGACGCATTGGAGCGACTGAGCTCCCCGGCGCCCGCCCTCAAGCTGGGCCAGACCGTCTGGGAGTTCGGCGAACGGACCTACCTGCTGGGAGTCGTCAATGTAACTCCCGATTCCTTCAGTGGCGACGGAGTTGGCAGAAGTCCAGAAGCCGCATTGGCCCGAGCTGCGCGCTTGGCGGCGGAGGGCGCCGACGCCATCGACCTAGGCGGGGAGAGCACCCGTCCCGGGCACCAGCCGATCACGGCTGAGGAGGAGATGGCACGGGTGCTGCCTGCCTTGCAGCTGATCGCGGCCGAGGTCCAGATCCCGATCTTCGTAGACACCAGCAAGGCGGAGGTCGCCAGCGCGGCTCTCGCCGCCGGAGCCCACGGCGTCAATGACATCTGGGGACTGCGCCGCGATCCTGACATGGCCCAAGTGGTCGCCGACGCCTCGGTGCCAGTGATCTGCATGCACAACCACGTCGGCAGCGAATACCTGGATCTGGTGAGCGACGTGATGGCAGGGCTGCGCCAGTCGCTCGGGCTGGCCCAGGCGGCCGGCATTCCCCGAGATCGAGTGGTGCTTGATCCGGGAATCGGCTTTGGCAAGAGGCCCGCCCAGAACTACGAGCTGCTGCGGCGGCTCTGTGAGTTGAAGACTTTGGGCTGTCCCATCATGGTTGGCACCTCCCGCAAGTCCCTGATCGGTTGGCTGCTCGACGAGCGCCCGGTCGAAGGTCGACTCCTGGGCACCGCTGCCACCGTCGCCTGGTCCATCACCGCGGGAGCCGACATCGTCAGGGTTCATGACATCGCCGAGATCCGGGACGTGACCAGGGTGGTGGACGCCCTGGCTCGGCGGCACCAGGCCTGAGCCGCGGTGGCGGCAGGTCGGCGAGCACGCCGCGCTGTCCTGGCGCTGGGTAGCAACCAGCCGCCGCGAGAGGGCTATCTCGATCTGGCTCTGACAGAGTTCGAGCACCAGGGGATCGAGATCCTGGCGACTGGGCCCCGCTGGAACACCAACCCGGTGGACGCCCCAGCGCAGCCCGATTTCCTCAATCAGGTGGTGCTGGTAAGGGGCCCCCGCAGGGGGCTGGGGTGGCTGGAGCTGGCGCAGTTGGCTGAGGCTCGGGCGGGACGCCGGAAGGGGATCGACCGAGGCCCCCGGACACTCGATGTCGACGTGATCCTGATTGAGGGCGAGAGCTGGGATATACCTGACCTGCGGGTGCCGCACCACGGGCTTCTGACCCGGCCCTATCTGCTGAGGGGGGCCGCCTTGGTGGCTCCGGAATGGATTGTCCCTGGCCAGGGACTGACGACCCTGGCGATGGCCCGGCAGCGATTGAGCGGAAGCTGGGCGTTGGCGGAACGGCGGCCATCAACGCGAGCTGCTAGAGGGGCAGCCGATCCGCGAGTGCCGGGGTGGCCTTGAGAGTGTTGGCGATGATCTGGCAGACGGGATCCAGGTCCGGCGGCTCGGCAAGGTCCAAGTACCAAGCCTGCTCAGCGTGGAAGCGGTCGACCCAGACGCCCCCCTCTCGCACCGAGAGCCCGACCCTCACCGTCCGGCCCTCCTGGTCCGGCACCGCCCGCCCGAGCATCCCCTCCACGGTTCCGATCCAACCCGAGAGCTCGGTCAGTTCGCGCAGTTCGTAGCCGCCATCCCCAAGGTCGTACTCAGCCACCAGCTCGACGAAGGGCCGTGGGGAATTGCGCCGGTGGGTGCAGACCTCGTCCTCGTCGTGGTAGAGCTCGCAGTCGCTGGCGGGACCGTAGGTGCCCACGTAGGTGAGGAGTGCGTCCCAGTGGAAGTGCAGCGAGGCCGCGTACCTGTGGGGAGGCTCGCTGGCGGCGAGCCGGACCGTGGCGTGGAAGGTCCGCTCGCCACTGCTGGGCTCGATTTCGTGGCCGACGTCGTGGACCACCAAAGAGCACTTCTCCAGACCTTCGAGGAGCTCCGCGGCTAGTTCCTCGTAGGTTGGGAAGTAGCTCTCGCCGTTCTCGCGAGCCTCCGCTCCACCGTCTCGCTTCATCGCCTCCCTCGAGTCCGGATCTTGTGGCGGGCCGAGTCAGCCAACTTCAAGATGGTGGCGCCGCCGGGCCGAAGCTGCATGAATCTAGATCCAGCGAACCGGATCTGACGGCCGCCGAAACCGAGCTTGAACTGCGCCAGCCCGCGCCAGGGGTGATCGGGATCATCGGTCTCGGGGATCCCCCAGAGATCGTAGGCTCGGCAACCTTCGTCCCGGGCTCGCAGCATCGCCCGCCACTGCAGGAGTTGGTTGGGCATCCGGTCTCGGTGCTTCCCGGTGGCGCCGCCATAGAGATAGGTGGCCTCCGCGGCAAAGGAGGCGGTCAGAATGGCGGCGACAACCTCGCCGTCTACCTCGGCGGCCAGGATGCGGGCGCTCTTGCCGAGTTGCTCGCACACAACTGCTAGGTGTTGGGGGCCGGGGAGATGAATCCGCTGCCTGGCTTCGGTCGCCTGGATGCAGGCGGTGAGGTCGGCCAGGGAGGCGTCCTCATTGACCACGACCCCGCGGCGCTCGGCCAGCTTCACGTTGTAACGGGCCTTGGAGTGGAAGCTGGCCAAGATCGCCTCGGGCCCAGGCACGAGATCCACCACGACCGTGGCCAGGGGTTGTCGCGCCGCCGAGGGCGTCCATTCCAGCCAGGGATGTCCGGGCGGCACCGCTTGCTCCTCCCAGGGCGTCTCCAGCTCCAGTGCCAAGGCGCGCCGCCGCCGACCCAGGTCCAGAAGTGCTTGCTCGACTGCCAGGAAGGCGGCTAGGTCGGTCGGCGCACAGGCCGGGCCTCTGGGCACGTAGATCCGGGTGAAGCCGGGCAGAGCGGTGCTCCCGACTTCAACCGAGATGGGCAGCGATCCCGAGGTGGTCTCGACCTCGAGCCGCTCGGTCTGCCAACCGGCCCGGGCCTGCACCTCGCCCCAAGCGTAGGACTGCAGCAGGTTGGCAGTAGGCCAGTCGCCGAGGCGAGCATCCCACTCCGCCGCCGTCCCCGACTGCGTCGGCGACATCACCGAGGCATTCTGGCAGACGGTCATCCGCAGTCACCTCAGCCCGCCCAATTCTGAAGTTGGCCTATGCTAGTATCGCGCCGACCGCACGCGGGAAGGGCGGACCCGGATTGACTTCGGTACGCCCTAGGGGAGCTACTCGGCAGAATGCAAAATCAGGGCAGCCTCGGGCCGACCACCGTCGCCGAACTGCTCCAGACCATGCAGCAGGAGCGGGCGACTGGGACGTTGTCGCTTGCCAGTAACGGCAGCAAAGTCGACCTGCACTTCCTCTTCGGCCACCTCTTCCATGCGGTGGGAGATGGCTCTGAGGGTGAGCCCGCGGTGATCGATGCGCTGGGCTGGCAGGACGGCGAGTACAACTTCAACCCACGCGCCAAGCTGCCGCCCGAGGAGACCATCAACAGCTCTACCGAGGACCTCCTCACCATCTGGCGCAAGGGGCCTGCAGGCTCGGCCGCAAGTTCCCCCGCCGAAGTCAAGGTGACCGTCGCTGCCGCCGCCGTGACCCCAGCCAGCAACGGCGGCGCCGACGGCGATCTCTCGTCAGACGAGGATGACTGGCTGGAATCTGTCGGGAGTGGTGAGATCGCGGCGGAGGTGGACGAGCCGGCCGACATCCCCACCTTCCAGACGCCCGTGCCGCCCTCCGTCGCCCCGGCCAGGGCGTTCGCCAAGGCGTCTCCGTCCCCATCCTCCCCAACGCCTGCATCGCGACCCGATGCCCGGACCCCGGCTGCTTCCACGGCGTGGCCCTCGAGCCGCAAGTCGGGAGCCGGCAGCGCCCCCGCCCCTGAAGCTCGCTCCACTGCTGTCCCGGCGGCCACCGATTCGGGCCAGCCGCCCCGCCCGGTGGCGGGAGCCACCCGGTCCCAGCTGTCACTGGTCATCCCTATGCCTTCAGGGTCCTCGCTGCACAGCGGCCTCAAGGCCAGCTTCCTGAACTTCCCGATGCTGCTCAAGACGCTCAGCCAGGACGGCTTCTCCGGCTACGTCAGCATCAGGGGCGAGAAGGACCCGCGCAACATCGGCCACATTCTCTTCAGGGAAGGTGCGATCCTCCAAGCCCAGCAGCGAGTCGGCGGCTCCTATCGCCGCAGCAAGGCAGCCCTCCAGGAGATCATGCGTGGGGTGGCGGCAGGCGAGGGGCTAATCGACGCCATAGAACTTCCCGCCGACCTGGTCGGATCGGTCAGCGGACTGATCGTCGCCAACACCCTCTTCCTCCAGCTACCCTCCCGAATCGTCGACTTCGATGCCCTGGTCGACTTCCTTGAGGAGCAGCCGCTCTCGGGCGGCATTCTGGTAACGACCGGCCCAGACCAGGTGTCGGTGGTGCTTCTCGCCGAGGGCCGGCCCAAGGGCAGCTACAGCGCGGCCGCCCCGGAACTGACTGAGGGCACCGGGGTGGCGTCCGCCAGCTGTGCCGAGCGCGATGCCCGGATCGACGTCGTCGCCGCTCCCTCTGGCCAAGCCCCTGTGATCGAGCTCGCGGAGATCGGCTGACCCTTCGCGGCATGCTGTCGGGAACGACCCCTCCCAGACGGCTGGCGGCGCTACTTGGGCTGGGATTGCTGGGACTCGTCGGCGGCAGCCTGTCCGGCTGCGGCCCCCTGAACCCACCCCAGATAACGGATGTCTCGCCCGCTCCCAGCCAGGGGGCGGTGCATACCAGCGACGCGCTGGTGATCACCTTCAACATGGCCATGAACGAGAGGTCGGTCGAAGACCGCCTCTACCTTCGCACCCGCAAGGACCACCGCCCCCCCGACTGTCGTATCAGCCGGGCGGTCGAGGGACTCAAAACCGGATGCCACTTCGTCTGGACCGACGGTCGGGTGATACGACTGGTTCATCCCCACCACCCCTGGGCCGTGATCACTACCTACCGGGCATCACTGCTGGGCGGGATCGAGGCAGCCGATGGCGCGGTCAACACCCTCTCGCACTCCTGGGAGTTCTCCACCGAGGGTGGCCCCCAGGTCTCATCGACCTCCCCCGGCAATGGCGGCACGCTGGGCCCGGATCAGGCGATATCGATCAACTTCAGCCGGGACATGAACCCGGTAGCGGTCAGGAAGGCGGTAGTCCTGACCCCGGCCCCGACGGGCGGCTATCAGCTGCAGAAGAGCTCCTCGGTGCCTGGCCGCTTCCTGGTCGAACCCAACCTGCCCCTGCAGCCGGGAGTTACTTACACCCTGGCCATCGCGAAGTCGGCGCTGGACATCGACGGCAACCAGCTCCAGCGCCCGGCTGTCGTCCACTTCGTGGTTGGCCACCTGGGCAGCACCTCGACCGTGGTCTTCCCGGCCGGCCCCTCGTCGAGCGACTACACCGAGGTGCTGGCAGCCTCACCGCCCCAGCTCTCCGGGGATCCGCCAGCGCTGCGGGTGCTCGCCAGCGCACCAGCGGGCCAGCACTACCTCTACACCTGGCCGTCTCCTGACGGCGATCGGCTCGCCGTCGAGTTGGCGGGCAACCAGCCGATCCAGGTGATCGACCTCAGCACCGGCAAGAGCAGCACCGTGCTCGGCAGCACCGGCAGCACCGGCGCGGCCTGGAGCCCAGACGGGCAGCAGCTCGCCTTCGTGGTCGGGGGCGTCCTTCGCGTCTACACGGTGGCCAACTCCACCTCGGTGACTCTGGCCGCGTCGCCGCAGATGCGCGGGCCGCTCAGCTGGACCCCCGATGGCCAGGTGGTGGCCGCAGTAGCCGCGCCCGCATCTGACCCCACCCGGGTGGCGCTGCTGAGCCCGGCGCTCAAGGCGATCACCTTCCTGCCGACCTCGAGCTCGGCGGTGGCGGCCGAGAGTGACCCGGTCTGGAGTCCCGACGGCAGCAGTCTCGCCTTCGCCGTCGGCAGCGGCGCTCTGCCCGCGCTCTGGATCTACCGACCGCTCGACGCCAGCTCGCCGCTCAGCCTGGTGGCCAGCCAATCCGGTCAACCCTTGGCCTTCCTCGACCTGGACACGATCCTGGTGCGAGAGTCGGACGGCGCCCTGGCGGCGGTTTCGACCACGACCGGAACCACGACGGTGATCGTCGGCAGCAAAGCCGGCCAGTTCCCACTCGCGGCGGCCGCCACCGCAGGTGGACGGCAGATCTCGTTCACTCTCAACGTGGCCGGCCGCGTTCAGGTGTTCCTGGCCAACGACGACGGTACCGGGATCGTCACCCTCACCGGCTTCAGCGCCAAGCTGCCCCTCGACGCGGGACCGCCTACCTTCGTTGGCAGCTGAGCCTCGGACCGGGCTCCCTGACTTGCGCGCGTCTCGCTTCCATCACGCTAACCTCTGGCCAAGATGAGGGGGGATCGCCTCGGTTAGCTGGCCCCGGTCACTGGGATCGCTGGCGAGCCTAACTCGGTGGGATTCCGATGCTGCCCTAGTCGCGATCTCGGTTCCGCCGGTGGTGGTGGGGATCGGCGTGGCCGCTCATCTCCACTCGGCAGGCGTGGCCAAGAGTCTGGGCGCCTTGGGAGTGGCCCTGGCCCTGGCGTTCGGCCTCCGGGCCGCTTTGAGCTCTCCGGGTCGGAACCCACTGCGGTCCATGGTCGGCCCGGTGCGCCTCCCTGCCGTCATCTGGATGGTGCCGGCAGCGGCCATCGGCGTGTGGCTCTCGCTGGCGAGCGCCTGGTGGCTGCTCGTGCTGGGGGCCGTCGCGACCGCCGGTCTGCTGGCACTGGTCAGCCGACCGGGGTCTCGTCGAATCCGCGGCCTCGAGGAGATGGCAGCATTGGCTGTGGCTGAACTCCTCGCCGGGTGGGGAACCGTCTGGGTCGAGGTGGGACGCTTGACTCCGATCGGAGGGCTGGCCGCGATCCTACCGGCCACCCTGGCGGCAGCCCTGCTACTGCTGGTCAACCTCCGCGACCTGACAGCGGACCTTCATGCGGCCCGAGTCACCGCTGTGGTCCGCCTCGGTACCAGCCGGGCCCGGAGGCTGTTCCTGGGCCTGTTGGCGCTGGCGCTGGCGGTTCCCCTGCTAATCACTATCCCCGGGCTGGGCGGAGCCGAGTGCTTCCTTCCCTGGGTGGCCGCACCGGTAGCTGAGGGTCCGATTCGGAATTGGACTGCCGCAGGGTCCACCGCGCCCCGACGTTCCGTTCGCCAGATGGAGTTACTACTGGTGGCGAGCTGCATGCTGCTGGCCATCGGGGTCTGGGCAGGATGAGCCGCCCGCTGCCGCCTGTCAGGCCTCGCGGTCGGCCAGTCCGGCAAGCCCCGCCGGCAGGCCGTACTCGGGGAGCAAGAGGTCGACGGTTCGGTCCCAGGTGAAGCTCTGAGCTCGCCTTCGTGCCGCTCGCCGCATGGGCGCCTGCTCTTCCGGGGATTGGGAGATGACCTTGGCGATCGCCTCGGCGTAGTCCACTGGGTCGTGGCCTTCGATCAGGTAGCCGGTCCGACCCTCGGCTACCACATCCCGCAGTCCTCCCACCGAGGCGGCGATCACCGGCGTCCCACACGCCTGAGCCTCGAGCGCCACCAGCCCGAACGACTCCGAGTGAGATGGCATCACCACCACATCAGCGAGGCAGTAGATGAGCGCCAACCGATCCTGGGGCTGGGCGCCGAGGAAGCAGACTTTGTCCCGGACATCGAGAGCGCGACTGCGCTCCTCCAACTCCCCGCGCTGGTCCACTTGGGCTCCGTCACTGCTGACATCCCCGACGAACAGCAGCTGGACCGGCTCGTGAACGTCATCTCTCTGCAGGAGGGCGGCGAAGGCATCCAGAAGCGTATCCGGCCCCTTTAGCGGCTCCAGCCGCCCGGCAAAGAGCACCACCCGGCGACCTACCAGCTTCAACCTGCGCCGCAGCCGGTCCGCATCGCGGGGCTGGAATCGCACCAGGTCCACCCCGGGAGGAGCGACCACGACCTGTCCGGGCCGGGCGCCGTACAGTCGCTGCAGGCCGTGCGCCTCGCCCGGGGTGTTGGCCACCAGCCGAGCGCCCCCGGCCACCGCCCGGCGCTCGGCCAGCAGCCGTTGCGGCCCGTCCCCATCGAAGCCGTACTCCAACTTCACCGCTGCCAGGGTGTGGGCAGTGTGCAGCCAGGGAACCCTAAGCTGCGCCGCGAGCTCTGCGGCAACGTCGACCGTCAGCCAGTAGTGGCTGTGGACCGCGATGTAGCGCCGACCCGAGCGGTGCATGAATGCCTGGACTCCCCGCAGGTAGTCCTCTCGCGTGTCGGGCAACTGGTGCTTGCTTAGCCGGCGAGCCGGGCCGGCATCGACCGCAACCACCCGGCTGCGCGGGCCCATGGCCTGCTCCTCCGGCTCGTCTGGGTCGGTGCGCCGCACGAACACATCGGTGTGAACGCCGCGGGCTCCCAGCTCCTCGCAGACCGAGCGGACGTAGACGTTGAGACCGCCGTTCTCCCTCTGTCCCAGCCGGGCCAGAGGCGACGCGTGCAGGGAGAGGAAGGCGACGGTATCCACCGAGCCAGGCCCGCTCCCGGGTGGCGCCGGTGTCACGAACTCGCCTCCCGCTGGCTGGGCCCGCTCAACTTCAGCCGCCAGAGTGGCTGGTCCTTGGCCCCGAGGTGGTACTTGTAGGCCTCACTGCCCCGGAGGAAGTCGGCTACTTGGCATCCCTCCTCGATCGCAATCCTGATTCCCTCGGCGACGCAGATCAGGCCCGGGGACAGTGCCGCCTTCTCGGGATCGTAGCCGGAGTTGTAGAGGTTCCAGATCCCGGAGACGGTGAAGCCGCAAGTGGCGGCGATCAGCTGTCCCGAGGCCCGAATGAACTGAAGCCGGAGCCACCCTCGCGCGTCGAATCGAACGCAGGCGGCACGGATGAACTTCTCCACCTTTGGGTTGAGGAATTCAACCTTATGGGCTCCACTGGCGCGCAGGAGAACGAAGAAGGCGTCGAGCGCTTGGTCCAAGCCGAGATCGGCCTGGGTGATCACGGTCCAATCGGGCTGCTCGGCCCCGAGCCGTCGCAGCTTGCGTCGGAGCTCGTGGCGGTCCTTCTTATTCAGCGACTGAGATAGGTAGGCGTCGAAATCCCCCTCCAAGGCCACCCTCGGACTGACTTCCTCCTGGGTCAGGTCTTGATCCAGGTGCAGCGAGTCGGCGGCGTTGCGCAGCGCCTCCAGCTCCGGAGAGCCGTCCCTGAGGTAGTGGAGATCTAGGTTGACCGGGCCCGTCTTTCCGCTGCTGCCAACAACGTGATCCAGCGCAGCCCTCGCGACCTCGTCGGCGCGACCGGGTCGGAAGAGGTAGCCGAGGTGGTCAGAGAGGCCCACGCCGCCGCCGAACATGACCGGTCCAGCTCCTGCCGCGGTGGACTGTAGGGGAACGATCCCGATCACCAGATCACGCTCCAGCACCACCAGACAGTGGAGGTTGAGCTCGGCCCCGAACGCCTCCCACCAGGTCCACTGCCAGTCCCAGGAAAGGAAAGGATTTACCGACTGGGCAGCGCCCTCAACCTGGTTCCAGGCGGGACGCATACCCCTTAGCCCGTCGATGGACGTTACCTCCTCCACCCGCGGGCCGGGGTCGCTCGAATTCAGTGCCGTTGACGCCCCGAGGGGCGACGGACATGAGGCCCCGATGCTTGCTCCACCCTGAAATCCCGACGCTCAAGCACGGCCTCGGAAACCGCGGCCAGCGAGATGACTCTACCATCGCCGCCAGAGGCCAAACATTAGATGAGGAAAGCTCCGACCTTGAAGCGAGCAGCCCCCGTGGACGTGCAGATCTGGGCGGTGGGCACCGGAGGTGGTCACGTCAGCGTGGCCCGGGCCTTGGCTGAGGCGCTGGTTGCACGTGCCGAGGGCAGGGTCACGGTGGCCGTGGACGACCCGACCGAGGACCGGATCGGTCGCACATCCCGCGCCCTAGCCAGCGCGTATGGCCCCCTGGTCCGGAGCTCGCCTGCCTTGTGGGGTTTGCTATTTCGCGGCTTCAGTCACCAAAGCCTGAGCTCGCGACTGGACCGGTTCCTGCTCCGGCAGCTGGTTCCCGCCATGGCCGCGCGCTCCCGGCTCCGTTCCCCTCGGGTGGTAGTCAACTGTCACCCGTTGCTCGGTCCAGCCGCCCACCGCGCCGCCTCGATCGCGTCCACTGAAGCGCCGCCGGCGATGGTGACCCTCATGACCGATCTGGTCGGTGGCCACCGCGGCTGGCTCTCACCTCGGCCGGATGCGATGCTGACCGCCACCGGCGAAGCAACCACCTGGTGCCGCGAACACGGTGTTCCAGCGCGGCTGATCCACGAGACCGGCCTTCCCATCGACCCAGCACTGGTCACAAACTCGGCCGATCGTCGAGCTCTCCGCGAGGGTTTGGGCCTTGACCCGGATCTGCTCTGCGTCCTAATGGGGGGAGGAGCTGAGGGCGTGGGCAGCCTGAGGCGCTGGACCCGCTGGCTGGGCGCCAGCGGATTGCCGTTGCAAGTTGTCGTCGCTTGCGGCCGCAACCGCCGCTTACTCCAGTGGTTGCGACGCCAACCCTCGTCGCCGACCGCGATCGCGCTCGACTTCCAACCCTCGTTGACCCCCTGGTTCCAGGCCGCCGATGTCTATCTGGGAAAGCCGGGGCCCAGCACCATGGCGGAGGCGGCTGCTGCCGGGCTGGCCATTTTGGTATGCCAGGCCCTCCCCGGTCAGGAGGAGCTCAACGGGCCGGCCTTGATCACGGCGGGGGCGGCCCGGCGGGTCCTCGGCCGGAGGGACCTTCTCCGAACCCTGTCCAGGTTCTGCCTTTCGGACGACCGTCTCCTGGCCGATCTCCAGCGCGGCGCCCTGGCTTGGTCGCGTCCGGCAGCGGCCAGTCGTGCGGCCGATGTAGTCCTCAGCTTTGTCGAACGGGGCCAGGGGCTGGCGGGGTCCCCGCTTCGGGCACGAAGCGCAGCCGGGTGAGCCTGGTACCGCTGACCTCGGCATTGATGGCGTCCAGGATCGTGGCTGATTCGATCTGCAGCTGGTGTGCGATCGCTGGGTGGGCGCAGGCCAGCACCAGCACTGACCGCTCCACTGAGTACACCCGCACATGGGGGCGGATGTAGTCCCCGCACACCTTGGCGAAGGCAGTTTCGATGCGAACCTGGCGAACCTTGCCCGTGGCTCCCATCCGACGCAGGACCCGGGGCAGGATCGCCTCTATGCCTTCCATTCGGCGAGCTCCAAGTTGGGCTGCGAGAGCCGGGTGAGTCGCCCACCGCGCGCCTGGAGGATCTGGGCGACCGCCACCTCGGTGCCGATCTGGGGATCCTCGGTGGACGTGATAAGCGTCTGCTCAACCGCGAGCTCATCGGAGAGCAGCTCGATCAGTCCTCGCCGTCGCTCCAGGTCCAGCTCCGAGAGGACATCGTCCAGCAGCAGGAGCGGAGCTCCTCCGGCTTCGCTCAGATGGTGCCGGACCTCGGCCACCTTGAGTGCCAGCACCACGCTGCGTTGCTGACCCTGGGACGCGAACTGCCGAGCTGGTCGGCCGCCCAAGAGGATCTCGAAGTCGTCCCGGTGCGGTCCGACCAGGCACTGCGCGCGAGCGATCTCCTCGGCGGAGCTGCCCCGGAGGGCGCTGCTGAGCGCATCCGCGGGCTGGTTCGCTTTGCCAGCAGCACGGTCCCGGCCCAGGGCCGGCCGGTATTGCAGTTCCAGCTCTGCGGGCTCCCCGATCTTGGTGACGGCCTCGGCGGCGATCGGTTGAGCCGCCTCGAGATAGCGTTGGCGCTCGGTCATCACCACCGCGCCATGCTCGACCAGGGCCTGGGTCCACGGTGCGAGCTCAGACGCCTCCGCCTGACCATCCCTGACCCGGCGCAGGAGCGCGGTGCGGTGTTCAACCGCTCTGCGATATCTGAGAACCGTCTCGGCGTATCCGGGGGATAGTTGGCTCAGAACCACGTCCAACAGACGCCGCCGCGGTTCCGGTCCGCCCTTGACCAGCAGCAGGTCCTCGGGCCAGAAGAGAACGGCCCTGAAACGGCCCAGCAGCTGGCGGGGCTGGACCAGCTCGCCGCCCTGGCGCAGCTTGCGTACCCAGCGCTCGGTGCCGTCCTGACGTTCCGCCCGCAGCTCGATGTCTGTCTCTCCCAGCTCACTGACCAGATGGGCGGAGACCCCCAGCCTAGACTCGCCCCAGGCTGCGCAATCCCCGAGCGATCCCGACCGCGGCGAGCGGGTCAGCGCCAAGGTCGAGATCGCCTCCAGCAGGCTGGTCTTGCCCTGACCGTTCTGGCCCAGAACCAGGTTGACCCCAGGAAGCAGCTCTACTGCCGCCTCTTGATAGATGCGGAAGCTGAGCAGGCGCAGCTGGGAGAGGTACACCGGCTAGGGTCTGCCAGACCCCTTAGATTGCCACCCGCACCGGCATGATCACGTAGCGGTAGGAGTCGTCACCGGGAGCCCTGATCAGCCCCGGGGATAGCGGGCCGTTCAGGATCAGCTCCACCTCGGGAGAGTCGATGAGGTTGAGAACGTCGGCGACGTAGCGGGCGTTGAACGCAATCCCCAGGCTGTCTCCGTCCACCGTCGCCTCCACGGTGGCCACGTTGTCACCCACCTCGTTGGTGTTGGCGGAGAGCACGACCTGGGATGGTTCGCAGCGAATCTTGAGGACGTTGGCAGCATCTCGGGCGAACAGTGAGACCACCTTGGTGGTCCGCCGTAGCTCCTCGGTCGACACCCGCACCACGGTTTGTGATGTGGTGGGGATGACTTTCTCGTAGCTGGGGTAGACACCGTCAATCAGACGCGCCGTCAGTTCGTAGCCGGGGAGCTCGAACTTGACCTGGGCCCGAGACGCCCCCACCGTCAGGCTCACCGACGCCGGGCTGGAGGCGACGGGCTTGAGCAGTCGCGAGAGCTCCGAGAGAGCCCGGGCCGGGATGATCACCCCCAGTCGCTCGATCGGGCGGCCACCCTCGCTGGCCTGAGCGACCCGGATCGCCAGGCGGTGGCCATCGGTGGCAACCAGGGTCACCTCAGAGCCGGAGATCTCGGTGAGCACGCCGGTGTAGATCGGCCGCCCGTCATCTGAGCTGGCGGCGATCACCGTCTGGTCGATAGCCGCTAGCAGAGTCCCGGGATCGAGCTCGACGGTGTCCCCGTCGGCAACGTCCGGAAGCGGGGGAAACTCCTTGGCGTCGACTCCGCGGATGTGGGCATCAAAGCGGCCGCTCTGAAGTCCCACCGTCTGGTGGGCTGCATCGAGCTGCCAGTGCAGTGGCTGCTCAGGCAGCGCGCTCACGAATTCAGACAGCATCCGCGCCGGGACGGTTACTTCTCCCTCTTCCTCGACCTCTGCTGCCAGCGAGTGGTGAATGGTGAGGTCCAGGTTGGTTGCGGTCAGGTGCAGGGATCCGGATCTGGCCGCCACCAGGACGTTGTTCAAGATCGGCAAGGTGACCCGACTAGAAACTGCTCTGCTCACGGAGTTCAGACCGGCACCTAACTGTTGAGGCGAAATCGTGCACTTCATTGGGTAGAACTCCTTGCCTTCAAGAGCTGCTCACCTTCCCTTTCAACAGCCCGTCGCGGCTCTTGGGAGCGATATGTAAATCCGTAGCCATAGTAGGGGAGTGTAGGTTGGGGAAAGTGATCGGAGCTGAACTCGGCTTGGCGGTGGATAGCTTGGGGATAACTGCCTGTTCCCAGACCTCCAGGACGGGATAATTCCAGCCCAGCGGACATGCCCACAGCTGGCGGCAAGGTGTTAACAGGGACACTGGAAAAGCTGTGCCGATCCGGCCCGGGCTAGCGGGATAGCAGGAGCTCCCGGAGCCGCGCCACGTCGTCGGAGACTCGCGGATCCTCCTTGGCCTCGTTGAAGATCTTTTCGTAGGAATGCAGGACCGTGGTGTGGTCGCGGCCGCCGAAGGCCTGGCCGATCGCCGGCAGGCTCATGGCGATCTCCTCGCGAATCAAGAACATGGCCACCTGGCGGGGGAAGACGATGTGCTTATCCCTGCGCTTGCTTCGCATCTCGTCGACCGAGATGCCGTAGTACTCGGCCACTACCATCTGCACCAGATCGACCGATAGCGGCTTGGTGTCGGCCGACGGGATGATGTCGCGCAGGATCTCCGACACCTGACTCAGCGAGGGGCTCTCGCCACCGGCGATCGAGGCGTGGGCGAGGACGCGGATGAGCGCTCCCTCCAGCTCGCGGATGTTCTTCTGAATCTTGAAGGCGATGAAGGACAGAACCTCTTCGCTGAGAGGGTTCTCCAGGGGGTCCAGCTTGCTGCGCAGGATCGCGAGCCGGGTCTCGAAGTCAGGAGGTTGGATATCCGCCATCAGCCCGCCCTCGAAACGGGTGCGGAGACGATCCTCGAGAGTGGGTATCTCGCGAGGAGGCCGGTCGCTGGTGATCACGATCTGGCGGTTGACCTCCTGCAGCGCGTTGAAGGTGTGGAAGAACTCCTCTTGAGTTCGATCCTTGCCCGCCAGAAACTGGATGTCGTCTACCAGGAGGACGTCGACAGTCCGATAGCGGCCCCGGAACTGGGCCATCCGGTTCTCTTGGATCGAGGTGATCATCTGGTTCATGAAGCTCTCAGAAGTCACGTAGGCAACCCGGAGCCGATGGCTCTGCCAGACCGCGTGGCCCACGGCATGCATCAGATGGGTCTTGCCCAGCCCCACGCCTCCGTAGAGGAAAAGCGGGTTATAGGCGCGGCTCGGGGAATCAGCCACCGCCCGGCAGGCCGCGTACGCGAACCGGGAGTTGTTTCCGTCCACGAAGGCATTGAAGGTGTAGCGCTGGTTGAGCCCCGGTACCGGCTCGGCGATTCCATCGACGCGATCGTCGGCCAGGACGGTCGGGCCCTGGGCATTGATGGTATCGGTGACGAAACCATCGCCGGCCCCGGTCTGGACCGTGAAGTCGACCTCGATATCCCGGTTGAGAATGGCCGAGAGGGTCTCTCGGATCACCGACGAGTAGCGGTCGCTGACCCAGTCCCGGGCCAGCGGGGTCGGCACTCCGATGATCGCCCGAGCCGCATCCTCGTCGAAGGTGAGGAGGCGGGCATTCTTGAGCCAGGCCTCATATCCGGGGCGGCTGACCTGGAAACGAAGCTCCTCCTGTGCCGCCGACCAGAGTTGGTCAGATGAGAGGCTCACCGTGAGCCCCTGAGGGCGGTCAGGGCGCAAGGAATCAGCAGCAATTCACACCTTGTGCACAGGAGTGGAAAACCCACCGGAGGGGCAGATTCACCCTTGGTAGAGAGAAGTTGGGACCGGGCATGGCCCACCCACCCCTGTGGTCGCTCAGGGATGGTAGCACCGCCCAGACCGTGGCGCAATGCTGGCCAACCTTAATCATCAGCAACCAGGAGAAAGTCGCGGGGAGGGGCGCAGATGTTCGCCCCGGTGATAGTTGTCAGCAGCCTAGAAAAGGCGCTTGTTTCAAGGGTTTTTGGCAGATTTTGCCGCGTGCTCTCAGGCTTCCACTTGCACTGCGCCACCTAGACAAGGCCGACGCTCTAAAGGGCTCGAGCCCGGGCGTGGAAGGATGGCTCCCGTCGGGGACGGCCTTAGCGGCTCGGCCCGCTTTCGTCGAGATCGAGACCCGATCGGGATCGTCACCACCCCGTCTGCTATCCTCAGCCCGGTTCACAGAGAGGCAGTACGCCGCAGATGAGCGGGCCGTCCCGGTCGGGATATGGCCTCTCGTCTGCCAAGGAATTCGACCATCAAGAGAACTTTCCAGCCGAAGAAGCGCTACCGGAGGAAGGTGCACGGGTTCCGTGCCCGCATGTCGACCCCGGGAGGGGTTCGCGTCCTCAAGCGCCGCCGCCTCAAGGGGCGCAGGCGTCTCACACCCGCGCCAGTGCGGTGAAGCCCAAGTACCGACTCCGCCACTCCGCGGACTTTCGGGCCGTGAGGGCGGAGCGGCGGGGCGCTGGGGATGAGGTCCTCCGCGTTCAGGTGAAGGCCAACTCGGCGGGTCACCCCAGGATCGGGATCGCTATCAGCAAGCACCTCGCGGGAGCCGTGACTCGCAACCGTCTGCGGCGGCGGGTACGCGCCGCTGCGGCGGGATCGCTCAGCGACCTCGGCGCCTACGACGTGGTGGTCTTCCCTCGGACGGCGGCCTTGGCGGCGGACTTGGGGGCGATCAAGGCCTCTCTGAACCACGCGGTAATGCAGGCGCGGACACAGCGATGAAGAAGCTGTCGCTCCGTTTCATCGTCCTCTACCAGCTGACCATCGGTCCAGTCTTCGGTCTGATGTCGGCGTGTCGCTACGTGCCCAGTTGTTCTCATTACACGTTCGAGGCTATCCAACTCTATGGATTCCGACGGGGATGGTGGATGGGAATCTGCCGGATAGTGCGCTGCAACCCCTTCCACAAGGGCGGATATGATCCCGTGCCCTTGCCCGAGGAGCTCGCGCATGGGCATTGAGCTCCTAACCTTCGTCAACCCTGCTGCCCCGCCGCCGAGCAACCCCCTCGAAGCCGTCTTCTTCTACATCCTGCTGACGCCGATTGCAGTGGCGCTGCAGTTCCTGGACCACGTCTTCCGCAGCTTCGCTCCCACCAGCACCATCGGTGCGTTTGGCCTGGCCGTGATTGTGCTAACCCTGGCGATCCGGGGTCTTCTGTTCCCGCTGTTTCGTTGGCAGATCCGTACGCAGTGGAAGATTCAAGCGGACCAGCGTCGGGTCGGTCCCGAGCTACGCGAGCTTCAGACTAAGTACAAGGGCGATAAGCGCCGGCTCCAAGAGGAGACCATGGCGCTCTACAAGCGGCACGAGATAAACCCCCTCAGTCAGCTGTCCGGGTGCTTCCCGCTGCTGATTCAGTTGCCGTTCATCTACGCGCTGTTTGGTTCCATCAAGAAGCTGTCCGGCGAGCTCCATGGACACACCGGTTTCCTGTGGATCAGCAACCTCGACCAGTCGCCACTGAAGGCGGGAATCCTGACCCATCCCGCTTTGGTGATCATCCCGATCTTGGCCGGGCTGCTCACGTTTATGCAGTCAAAGATGATGATGCAGCAGCAGCGCCCGGACATGACCGAGCAGGAACGGCAGATGTATCGGGTGATGGCCCAGACCACCTATCTGATGCCGGTCTTGATCGCGGTCTTTGCCCTCAACTTCAATCAAGGGATTGGGCTCTACTGGGTCACCCAGAGTGCAGTGATGGTCCTTCAAGTGTTCTCCATGATGGGGTGGGGCGGTCTTAAGGTCCCACCGTGGTTCCCTGGCGCCGGCTGGCGCCCCAAGAACTCACCTTTACGCTTCAGTCCGGCGGCTTCGGTGCCGGCCGGTGCGGCGCTGGTCCCCAGCGGGGCACCGGTTGACGGTCCCATCCGTCGCTCCCCCTCTCGACCTCAGGGTCAACGACCCCGGGGTAAGGCGCGGCGGCGGCCGCGCCGCTGATCGAGGCGAGCCATGAGCGACCAGGGTTTTGAGGCCGAGGGGGGCACGGTCGCGGAGGCTACGGCGGCGGCGTGCCAGGCCGCGGGACTCGGAGCCGATGCCGTGATGGTGGAGGTCATAAGCGAGGGCGGAGCTGCAGTCCCCGGGGAGCGCATCTCTGGTGCTCGAGCCCGAGTTCGCGTCCGCGCCCTGCCAGCTGAGGGGCTCCGGGGCAGAAGAAACCTGGAGACCATGCTGCGGCTGATGGGGATTGAAGCCGAGGTCAACGTGCGCAGCGCGCGCGTCGGTGCCGCCGAGGAGGCCGGAGCCACCTCCGACATTCCGCTGCTATTGGAGGTCGAGGGCGCCGACCTCGGAGTACTGATCGGTTGGCGTGGAGAATCGCTGCGGGCGCTGCAGACCGTCGTCAATCTGATGCTCGGGGACAACGGCCAACCGGCTGGTTCTCCGCGACTGATCGTGGATGTGGCCAAGTACCGGCAGCGCCGGGAGCAGACAGTGGCCCAGATGGCTCTGCGCATGGCGGCTGGCGTAGCACGCAGTGGGCGCCCAGTCACCTTGGAGCCAATGCAGCCGTATGAGAGGCGGGCGGTACATCTAGCCCTCGCCAGCGACGCCAGTGTTTCCACTGAGAGCACGGGAGTGGACGCAGAGCGACGGGTCACGATTCGCCCGAGCCGAGAGTCGTAACTCTGCTCAGAGCGCGCGGCTGGATCTGCGCCGGCTCCCTGTTGGTTGGTGGCGTCACCATGACGGTGGTCGGTTGCGGTACCACGGCAGCACTGATCGAGAGCTCGCCCAAGGCGTTGGTACTCCACTTGTCGCAGTTGCCATATCCTGGCTTTGTGCTTGAGACCGGAAAGGGGACTAACGGATTCATTAGCAACAAGGGAGCAGCCGCCGGGGACCGCGCCCTGTTGCGGCGCTACGTCAGCGAGGGCAGACAGACCGCCTACCTAGCTACCTACGACCGAGAGGTCAGCCCGCAGGAAGTCATTGGACCGGTGGTCATCGAGAGTTCGGCGGTGCGGTACGGGTCCACGACCGGTGCGGCGGCCGGGTTGGCCGAGGCTAGATCGCAACTGGCACAGACCGGCTGGACCGAGATCTCGACTGGTTCACTGGGGGCGCAGTCGTTTGGCTTCACCGAGACCAAGGCGCTCGACCAGACGGAATACCAGTCCTTCGTGGTGGATTGGCGCCAGGACAACATCGTAAACCAGATCCGAATCGCTGGAAATGCCGCCACCATGGACCTTACCTACGCATTGACGCTGGCCCGAGTTCAGCAGCGCGCCGAGGCACAAAGTTAGTTGGCGAAGCCTGGTCGCGCCAATACAGTAGAGAGCTCCGGACCGGAACCCAGCTGGGAGCTTGTGCAGCTGGCAAATGGGGCCCAGCTGGTGATGGCACCGATGTCCGGACGCGATTCGGTGGCGGCATCCATCCTGGTGCGAGTGGGTTCGCGTTGGGAGAGCAAACGTCTGGCCGGCGTTTCCCATTTCCTAGAGCACATCGTCTTCAAGGGAACCGAGAACTTTCCCACCAGCCGGGATGTTTCGGAGTCGATAGAGGGTATCGGCGGGGTGCTTAATGCCAGCACCGACAAGGAGTTGACAACCTTTTGGGTCAAGGTGCCGGGTGCCCACCTCGAGGTAGCCCTGCGGCTGCTGTTCGACTTGGCGTTCGCGCCCCGGATCACCCCCGACGAGACCGAGCGCGAGCGCAACGTCGTCGTCGAAGAGTTGCACATGTACCTCGATCAGCCCGGCGACTTGGTCCAGATGATCTTCGATGAGCTGATTTGGGGCACACACCCGCTGGCTCGAGACCCGGCGGGCACCAAGACATCGTTGGCACGGATTGGATCTGAGGAGCTGCGGTCGCACCGGCGCGAGTTCTATGTTGCCGACCGGGTTGTCGTAGTGCTCGCCGGAGGCTTCGACCCTGACGAGGCTCGCCGTCTGGTCGAATCCTGCTTTGAGCGAGGGTCGGATCTGGGTCCCGCCACCGTCGCGCGCCGCGGCGACGGCGGCACACCCGCACCCCTCGGACAGGAGCCGGTGGTGAAGGTACGACGGCGGCGCGGCGAACAAATTCACGTCTTGCTCGGGGTGCGGTGTCCTTCATACCTTGACCGGCGGCGCTGGGCGCTGGACATCCTCAACACCGTGCTCGGCGAGGGGATGAGCAGTCGATTGTTCCTTGAGTTGCGTGAGCACCAGGCCCTCGCCTACGACGTTCACTCCTTCGCCGCGCGCTTCCGCGATTCCGGCACGTTCGCCATCTACATGGCGACCCAACCCGACCATGTAGACACCGCCATCCGCGCTGCGCTCCACGAGGTCGGCCGACTCGTGCAGGAGACTCTCAGCCCGGCCGAGCTGGACCGCACCAAGACGCAGATCGAAGGGCGACTACGGCTTCAACTTGAGGGAACCAGCTCGATGGCGGAGTTCCTCGGTCACCAGGCGGCGCTGACTGGATCGGTGATGTCTGCCGCGGAGGTGATCCGGGCCGTCTGGTCTGTGTCAGCCGAGGAGATTCAGGCTCTTGCCGAAACCCTGTTCGCCACATCGGGCTGGCGCCTTGCGACGGTGGGCCCTGGCCCTGATGCCGACAGGGCGTTGGCGGCAATTGCAAACGGTGTAGCCGCATGATGTCCGCTCTTGACCGCTGTTCGGAGGCGCCGGGAATGAGGAGGGATTGACCTTGGAGAGGACCTTGGTGCTGATCAAGCCCGATGGTGTTCAGCGCGGGCTGGTGGGGGAACTGGTAGGGAGGTTCGAGCGTCGGGGCCTCCATCTGGTCGGTCTGAAGCTCATCAACGTTTCGCGCCTGCTTGCGGAGCAGCACTACGCCGAGCACCGTGAGCGGCCCTTCTTCGAGGCGGTTATAGACTTCATCACCTCATCACCGGTCGTGGCCGCCGTGTGGGAGGGTCCCAATGCGGTCAGCATGGTCCGGGTCATGATGGGTCCGACTAACCCTGCCTCTGCGCCCTCGGGAACCATCCGGGGAGATTACGGTATCGACATTGGTCAGAATGTCATTCACGGGTCCGACAGTCCGTCGCGCGCGGAACAGGAGATCCAGATCTTCTTTCGCGAGGAAGAGCTAATCAGCTGGGAACGCGACGGCACTCGCTGGATTCATGCCTAGCACGCCGACGACGCCCACGACGCACTGGAAGCCACAGCCCCAGACCCATTAGCACACTAAGCGTTGGTCTTCTGCCGGGCAGCAGACCGAGCTTGTTGAGCGGCCAAAAGCGAGCGATCGCGATGGCGACAATGCCGCTGCGCGGCTCCCAGCCAAACGTGCGAGAATCCTCGGAAAAGTTGCGATTATCGCCCATTACAAAATAGTCGTTTGCAGGAATCCGAACCCACTTCCCCGTCGTTGGCAGCAGCGGTGAGAAGGTTCCCGCTATGGTGCAACACTCGACCTCGTCTTGCCACACTCCGTTTATGTACGGCTCGTGCAGTTCCGTACCACCGGTCGGCGACGTTGGCTTGCCTTCGCTGATGTAAACGTGGCCAACGTGATGGCTGTTAGGTGCAATCCGCACCCATTCTCCGGGCAGTCCAATCACGCGTTTGATGAAGTCGTCCGAGGACACGATCGGCGGTTTGATGATGACGATGTCACCACGTGATGGACCCCCAAAGTACAACGAGACGCGTTCGGCGATGAGGAGATTGTTGTTCTGCAGGGTCGGATACATGCTGGTGCCCTCGACGTGCACCGGCTGGATGGCAAATGTGATCAACAGGTAGATCAGCGCCGCCAGGGCAACAATCTCCACCAGGTCCCTGGCCAGTGACCGCCGCTGGACGCGTCCCCCGTCGGTGTCCCGTTCCGGTGGGGAGTCGGCCAAGGGATCCGCGGGCACCCGGGAAGTATAGGGAGGGGCCTAGCCGATCTCCCGGCTAGATCGAGATCGCCAGTCGGTCCAGCAGCCCGTTGAGCTCCTCGTCGGAGAAGTACTCGATGACGATCCGGCCACGTCCTTTGCGCAGGGGGACGACCTTGACCCTGGTGCTCAGCCGCTGGGTCAGCGCCTCCTCGATTGCCCCCAGGGCGGCGTTGTGACTGCCGTCTGAACCACTTGAGCGCTGCGGCCGATTGCCGGCGCGCTGCCCGACCAGCCGCTCCGTCTCCCGGACCGACAGGTTCTGGGTCACGATCCGGCCCAGCATCTTGACCTGATCCTCGGGATCAGACAGGGATAGCAATGCCCGACCATGGGCCGGCGCTATCTGACCTCCCTGGATAGCCACCTGGACCGCGGGCGCAGTCTGCAGCAGCCGCATGGTGTTGGCCACCGCCGAGCGACTCCGACCCACCCGCTGGCCGACCTGCTCCTGAGTCATCCCGAAGACATCGCAGAGGCGGGCAAAGGCCCGGGCCTCGTCCAAGGCGGAGATGTCGCTGCGCTGCAGGTTCTCCACCAGAGCGACCTCCAGCTTCTCCCGGTCGGGACCGACCGGGCGAACTACCGCTGGCACCCGACCTAGCCCGGCCAGTTGGGCTGCCCGCAACCGTCTCTCGCCCGCGACCAGCCGGAATCGTTCCCCGTTGGCCTCGACCACAAGGGGCTGGAGTATTCCGAATGCCTGGATCGAGTCGGAGAGCGCCCGTAGCGAGGCCTCGTCGAAGGTGGTGCGCGGCTGTTCCGGGTTGGGGTCGATCAGCGAAATGGGCACATCGCGGGTGCCGGGCCCACCCAGCATGGGACTGAAGCCGGTGCCACCAGTCGGGATCAGCTGCTCCAACCCTCTTCCCAGGCCGCGGCGTTTGCTCAAGCCGGCACCGGTGCCGTGCGCAGGACCAGCTCCTCGGCCAGTGCGCGGTAGGCGGTCGCAGCGCGACCTCCCGGCTCATAGAGAGTGATGGGGATCCCATGGCTGGGGGCTTCGCTCAGGCGCACTGAGCGCGGGATCACCGTCGTGAATGCCTGGTCTCCAAACTGGCGCCGGACCTCACTCACCACCTGCGCGCTGAGGATGGTTCGGGGATCGAACAGGGTCAGAACGATCCCCGCCAGGGCCAAGGCTGGGTTCAGTGACCGTCTCACCAGGGCCTGGGTCTGGGTGAGGGAGCTCAGGCCCTCCAGGGCGTAGTACTCGCACTGGAGCGGGATGAGGAGCGAGTCGGCCGCCACCAAACAGTTGACAGTCAGGAGGCCGAGTGACGGCGGGGTATCCAGTAGGACGTAGTCGTAGTCCTCGAGGCCATCGAGAGCCAGGCGAAGACGAGACTCACGGAGGGGCAGGTCGGCCAGCTCCAGTTCCGAGCCCGCCAGAGAGACGTTAGAGGGCACCAGGGTCAGCCGCGGAACCTCCTGTATCTCGATCGCGACTTCGAGCAGCGGCTGGCCCAGAACGATGACGTCGTAGATCGATTCAGATAGCTCGGCGGGCCGGACCCCGAGCCCGGAGGTGGCGTTCCCCTGCGGATCGCAGTCCACGAGAAGGACTCGGAGTCCACGCTCTGCCAGGGCGGCTCCGAGACTGACCGCCGTGGTGGTTTTGCCGACTCCGCCCTTCTGGTTGGTCACTGTGATCACCCGAGGGCGCGACATGACCGGCAGTATATGAGCGGCGCGCGGTTTCACGTGAAACACTTCTCGTGCTTCACGGAGCGGGGCTGACCCTGCCCTCCGGGATCACCTCTCCAGCCCTGTATGAGCGCCGGATCAGTCCGTCACGTACCTCGACACCTCCAACTCCGAACACCTTCCAGCCGCCCTCGACGGTCAATATGGCTGTCCGCTCAGCGATGCCAATTAGGCGGTGGCCCGGGGGTACGCGACGGATGAAGGCCGGCCGCAGGATGCGCATGAAGGGCGAGTCCCAGTGCACGCCAAAGACATCGCCGGGACACAGGCCCAGGCCTCCGGTGAATCGGAACCGCCCCCGTGCGGGGCCGGTCCGCTCGGCGGTCCCGGCGATCATGGCGCCGGCGCTGCAGCCCCCGAACACGGCCCCCTGGCCCAGCGCAGACAGAATGGCTGTCCAGAGCCGGGTGTGCTCGAGGGACCGGGCCAGATACTCAGGATTGCCGCCCGAGAAGAAGATCAGGCTGGCGGCGCCAGCCGTCTGGGCGTACTCGGGCTGGTCGGCGTCCTCCCGAGTTCGGACCGGCAGGGCGTGGACCTGGAGCCCGAGGCTGGAGTAGTGCTCAAGCCCCATAGCATTCCAGCGAGCGAACACGGAATCACCTTCGGGAGCACTGGCCGTGGCCAAGACAACCACCGAACCGTCTCCCCCGGCGCCGTGAAGGGCCTCCAACTCCGCTTCGCCGGCCCAGGCTTCGAACTCCCCGGCGCCTAAAAGTAGGCATCGGGGAGTTCCCAGTGACCCCTCCGGCCCTGCGACCCCCATTCAGCGACGCGTGGCGCGGGTCAGTCGGCCTTGGCTCGAGGCGACCTGGTGCCCACGGCGGGGACAACCTTTGCCTTGAGGTTCTTGAGCGCCTCCGCCGCCTGACCGTTCTGATGTCCGGACTTGGCGCTGATCTCCAGGAAGGGCTGGATCAGGTCCAGGGGCAGCGGGAACACCACCACGGTGTTCTGCTCGGTCCCGATCTCCGCCAGCGTCTGCAGGTAGCGCAGCTGCAGGGTCGCGGGCTCGGTCCCGATCACGCGGGCGGCATTGGTGAGCTGCTCGGCTGCCTGGAACTCACCCTCGGCGCGGATGATCTTGGCGCGCTTCTCGCGTTCCGCCTCAGCCTGCATGGCCATGGCGCGCTGCATCGACTGCGGAAGGTCGACATCCTTGACCTCGACCGCAGTCACCTTCACTCCCCAGGGTTCGGTCTGATCGTCGATGACCGATTGCAGCTCAGCATTCACCTTGTCGCGCTGGCTGAGCAGTTCGTCCAGAGTGGACTGTCCCAGGATCGATCGCAGGGTGGTCTGGGCGGCTGTCGAGATGCTGCCCCGGTAGTCGTTCACCTTAACGTACGCATCGCGCGCATCGACCACCCGGAAGAAGACCACCGCGGTCACGCGAACCGTCACGTTGTCCTTGGTGATGATGTCCTGGGGCGGAACCTGATGAACGTTGATCCGAAGATCGATCTTGAGCAGCCGGTCGATCCCGAAGGGGATGATCAGGCGTGGGCCTGGCCCCTTGATATCGAGCAGTCGGCCCAGGCGGAATACCACCCCGCGCTCGTACTCGTTGATAACTCGGAAACCAGTGCTGAACGCGGTCAACAGCAAGACCGCGAGCACCACCACCACGATCAGAATTGCGCCACCCACTGCCTCGTCCTCCTTATTCGGTAGAGACACCGGCGCCGACGCCGGGTCCAGTTCGCGGGTCGCTGACGGGCGCCGGGCCGGGCAGCGGTTCTACGATCAGAGTAAGCCCGTCTTGGGCCATCACCTCGACCTTGGTGCCGGCCTCGATCGGTTCACCGTGGAGGGATACGATCCTCCACAGTTCGCCCTCGACGGCGGCGATTCCTTGGGGATCGGCGCGCTCACGCACTACCGCTGTTAATCCCAGCAATTCGTGGGTAGTAGCGCCAAAAGGCAGGTGCCTCACCCGCAGCGCGCGGCGACTCAAAGTTATCCAGATTCCCCCAGCCACGACTGGCACCGCGATCAGTGCGACCATGTTGACGCCACTCTCCCCGGAGGGAGTTCGGAAGAGCAAGAGGCCACCGCCGATCGCGGCCGCGACCCCGGCTAGGCTGATGAGGCCGTGGCTCTGTCCAGAAGTGTCCACCACCAGGAGCGCCGCGGCGGAGCACACCAATACCAGCCCCAGCCAGTCAACCGATAGGTTGAGCAGGCCGGCGATGGCCAGTGCACCCGCGGCCACCCCGATCGAGCCGAAGACCAGCGTCCCCGGATGGATGAACTCCAAGCCAATGCCCAGGAGGGCTATCAAGATTAGTACGAAGGCAACGTTGGGGTTGGCCAGAAAGCCGAGGAAGCCGGTGGGGTGGTTGGCCACCGCCGCCCCTGGACCGGCTGCCATCGCCCGGAGCTGACTCCCGAAGAAGCCAGCGCCGGTAATTACAGCGGCACCCAAGATCGGGGCTCGACGCATGGCGCTTCGATCATACCCCCAGCTCTGCGGGACAAATCGGCGTCGAACTCAGGCCCTGGATAATGACTGGGTGCGATCGAACTCGACTTCGGGAGGTTGAACGTCTCCCCAGGGTCCCCAATCCGAGTCCTAGACGTCGGTGAAGACGCCAGGGAAAGATGGGATAAATATGTAAGCGACCAGGCCACCGGGAACGTCCTCCAGTCCTGGGGCTGGGGTGAGCTCAGGCGCAGGTACGGCTGGACGATCTTTCGCCTTGCCGCGGTCAGAGATGAGCCGGAGTCGCAATGGACAGGGGCGGTTCAGGTCCTGCGTCAGACGATCGGGCCCGCGGGATTGGGGTGGGGATACGCTCCTCAGGGGCCGGTGCTCTCATCGCTGGCGGACCAAGAGAGTTGCCGGGCGTTGTTGGAAGGGGCGGCGGCGCGATTGCGCAAGCAGCGCGCTTTCCAACTCAAGTGCGATCCCGAATGGCCCGTCGACTCGCCTGAGGCCGACTCGCTTCGCTCTCGCTGCCATCTGCGTCCAGCTCGGTTCGATGTCCAACACCGTCAGACCTGGTTGGTCGACCTCGAGGGCGGCGCCGACGCGCTCTGGGGACGGATTCCCTCCGCCACCAAGTACTGCGTGCGGGTATCGGAGCGAGAAGGAGTAGTCGTCACCGCCGAGCAGAGTCCCGAGGCGGTTAGCACCTTCTACTCACTCCATACGCAAACGGTCGACCGTAAGCAGCTCCACACCCGACCGCTCAGCTATTACCAGGCAGCCGCCGAGGAGCTGGGGGCGACCATCTTCATCGCCTCATATAAAGGAGAACCCTTGGCCGGGGGCTTGACGGTCGCCTTCGGCAGACGGCTGGTGCACCTCTTTGGGGGCACCAGCACCGCGGTTCCCCGAGCCCACGCCAGCTACGCCATGCAGTGGGCCATGATGAAGTGGGGCATCGAACGGGGCTGCACTCTCTACGACATGTGGGGCGTCCCTCGCAGGTTCAACCGAGCCGACCCTGCCCATGGGTATGCCAAATTCAAGACCAAGTGGAGCGGTCATCTCGCCAGCTACAGCGGACTGATGATCGCGCCGGTTCTCGGCTCCTTGGACCCGCTGATCCACGGGATTGAAGCGCTCATGCTCCGGCGTAGGCCATTGCTCCGCTGACCGGTCAACCTAAAATCTGACCCATGCTGTACTTGGGCCGGCCCCGAACCAACCACTGGGAGGCGACCGTGTTCGCCCCGCCGCGGGAGGTGTTTGCCGTGGCTGAGCAGGTCATGGCGCTGCCCCCCTTCAGCTTCAGGGTGATCGACGAGCACACTGCCGAGGTAGCCCAGGTGCTGGCCAACGGCTTCTTCGGTCAGTGGAGCAAGGTCAAAAGGCCCAAGACCAAGGTGCGGATCGAGTGCCGGCCCTGCGCTCAGGGGAGCGAGCTGAAGATGGTCGCCCAGGGCCAGCGCAGCGCCACCATCCGAGCGGTCAACCTACTGAGAATCCTGACTCGCGGGGAACGTGACACCGCCACCGTCTACCGAATGAGGACCATCCCACCGGGACCATGCACGATGGTCCAGAGCTGGGCCGGGACCGGGTATCCGCTCTTTCTGGGTCCGGACCACTCGGCCAAGAGGGGGCTGCCGGTACTCCCCGCCAGTCCCTTGGTGGCACTGGAGCAGATCGGCCGCTGGGTGCACGTCCGCGCGGGCGCCGGCGAGGACATCCAGGAGGGATGGATCGAGGCGGATCAGCTGGTGCCGGACTCCTTGCCGGTCCGAGGCCGCGCCTAGGGCTTGGAGGCGGCGGCTTCCTCGGATTCGGTGTGGTGCGCCAGTTCGTGCCACTCGCCGGAGAGGAGCACGGAGTTGGCGTCGTCGGGACCCTCGCTGCCAGCTGGGTAGAAGGTGACCCGGGGCGTGTTCTGCAGCACCGGCTCAAGAACGCGCCAGGCCGCCTCGGTCTCCTCTTGGCCGATGAAGAGAGTGTGGTCGCCGAGCAGTGCGTCGTGGAGGAGACGCTCGTAGGCCTCCGCGGGCTGGGTCTTGAATGAGCGGCCGTAGGAGAAGTCCATCCGCACCGGCTGCTCGACTACGGTCGCACCCGGCTGCTTGGCCATGAAAGAGAAGGAGATGCCCTCCTCCGGCTGGATGCGAATGGTCACCCGGTTGGGGGTCAGGCGCTCGATCCCGGTGCCCTCGAACAAGTGCAGTGGCACGTCTCGGCAATACAGCATGATCTCGGTCCGACGGGTTACCAGCGCCTTGCCACAGCGGATGTAGAAAGGCACCCCGGCCCAGTCCCAGGTGTCCACCGCCAGCCGCATCGCGACATAGGTCTCGGTAGTGGAATTTGGTGAGACGCCCTCCACCTCTCGGTAGCCGGGCATAGTCACGCCATTGACGGTGCCCCGGGTGTACTGGCCGCGAACCACGTCGCTGGGCTGCACTGGCCGGATGGAGTTGAGCACCTTGACCTTCTCGTCCCGAAGAGCCGCCGGCTCGAAGGAGCTGGGCGGGGACATGCAAGTCAGCGCCACCAGCTGCAGGAGGTGGTTTTGGACGATGTCACGCAGGGCGCCGGTCTCCTCATAGAGGCGGCCTCGGCTCTCAATACCTATGTCCTCGGCAACCGTGAGCTGCACCTGGGCGACCACGTCTCGATTCCAGATCCTCTCGACAAGGGTGTTCCCGAAGCGAAAAACCAGGAGATTCTGAACAGTCTCCTTGCCCAGGTAGTGGTCGATCCGGAAGATCCGTTCCTCGGGGACCACCTTGTGAAGGGCGACGTTCAGTGCCACGGCCGACTTGAAGTCGTGACCGAAGGGTTTCTCGATGACAATGGAGGATCCCTTGGTCAGCCCCGCCCCCTTGAGCTCTTCCAGGATGGGAACAAATGCGGACGGGGGCACGGCCAGGTAGATGAGGCGATGCGGGAGCTTCATGGCTTTGGCCAGCTTCGCCCCGGTGCCCGACTGGTCGTGGGTTGTGCTCACATAGCGAAGCCGCTTGGCGAATATCTCGAATCCGGACTCCTGGTAGCCGGTGCGCGCGAACTCCTTGACGGCTTCGCGGGCTATCTCCCGAAAACCGTGATCGCCAAGCTCCTTCGTGGCGGTACCCAGGATGTCCCCCTTCTTGGGTAGCAGGCCCTGGAGACTGAGTTCGTAGAGGGCGGGAAGGAGCTTGCGTCGGGCCAGGTCACCGGTGGCACCGAACACGAGGAGGTCCTGATCGGGGGGGACGCGGAGCCGGGTCGGGGGCACGCGCCGAGTTTACGGACAAGACCACGGCGACGTTCCAGGTATCACCGCGGCCGCTCCTATACTCGGGGCGTGGGCAGGGTCCGACCGAGCTCGGAAGAGGAAGAGATGGATCTGGCCACTCCCCAAGGGGTCCGGGACCTGGTCGCCAGCTTGCCGCGACTGGAGTCCCCGGGCTTGGCGAAGTTGCTGGCAGATCAGACCGGCCCCGTCGTGGGCCAGGAGCAGGCCCAGCGCCTGGTGGAGGGCAACCTCTGGCTGGTGCTCAAGGCCGCCGAGGAGCGCGAGTCGGAGACGGTGCCGCTCGAGGACCTGTTTCAGGAGGGCAGCAGCGCCCTGATCACGTTTGTTCACGGGCTCGATCCCGGGCAGCCAATGCCGCCGGCGGAGTTCCTGCGCCGGGTCCGTCAGGCGGTGAGGCAGGTCATGGACGCCCTGGTAGCTGAGGAGGAGGAGGCCAGGCTCGAGGACCTTCGCTGGGCGGCCGACGCTGAGCGTCTCCTGGCGGCCGAGACCGAGCTCCGGCTCGACTCCGAGGTTGTGCCCAGCGACGCCGAGCTCGCCGCCCACCTGGGGTGGCCGCCCGCCAGGGTCGCTCAGCTCCGCCGGGCGGTGGACGAGGCCCGTATCCAGCATGACGCTGAATTGCTGGACATCCTGGGTGAGATCGAAGGCTCATGAGCCAAGAGGTCAAGACGGTTCCGCTCGACGCCGTCCATCGGTCGCTGGGGGCCCAGATGGTTCCCTTCGCTGGATATTCAATGCCGCTCCACTACGGATCGATTCGCGCGGAACATCTGGCAGTGCGAGAGCGGGCCGGGCTCTTCGACGTGTCGCATATGGGTGAGGCGATGGTGAACGGTCCGGGCGCGGAGGGGTTCCTGGAAAATCTGGTCACCAACGAAGTCGCCAAGCTCAGCCCGGGACGGGCGCTCTACACGGTCATGTGCCATGCCGACGGCGGCATCGTCGACGACCTCCTGGTCTATCGCGACGAAGAGCGCTTCATGTGCGTGATCAACGCTGCCCGCCATGACGCCGACCTGGACTGGATGACGGATTGCTTGTCCGGGCATGACACCGGAATCACCGACATCTCTGCGCAGACGGTGCTCCTGGCCGTCCAAGGTCCTCAGGCCAAGGGGGTCGTGCAGTCGCTGTGCGCAGGCCAGGACCTAGAGTCCATCCGCTACTACCACCACCGGCCCGGCGAAGTGGCGGGAGTGGCGGCGCGGATCTCTCGCACCGGATACACCGGAGAGGATGGGTTCGAGCTCTACGTTGCCGTCGACGACGCCGAGCGAGTGTGGGCCGCAATCCTGGAGGCAGGCGCCCCGGTAGGGCTAGTTCCAGCAGGTTTGGGCGCGCGGGACACACTGCGGCTCGAGGCAGGCTTCCGACTGTACGGACAGGACATAGATGAGACCACGGATCCTCTCAGCGCGGGCCTGGGCTGGGTGGTCAAGCCGGCCAAAGGGCGCTTCATGGGCTCGGAGGCGCTGGCGAAGCTCGCCGGAGCCCCTCCCCGCAGCTTCATCGGGCTGAAACTCGGACCGCGGGAGATCCCCCGGCACGGGAACCCGATCTACCAAGGGCCTCGCCGGGTGGGCGAGGTGACCAGCGGCTCTTTTGGTTTCACGGTTGGCAGCGGACTGGCGATGGGATACGTCGAGCCTGAGTCTGCCGCGCTCGGCACCGAACTTCGAGTGCAATTGCGAGCCGAGCCGCTCCAGTGGGCGGAGGCTCCGGTCGTCGCGCTACCTTTCTACAAGCGGCCTGCGAGTTGAATCCGGGGGCTGGACGGATGGGGAGGATTGCCGGTGCCCGACCTTAGCGCGTATCGATTCACCAAGACCCATGAGTGGGTCCGCGACGATGGCCAGGGCGAGGCGCTGGTGGGCATCACCGACAACGCCCAGTCCCAGCTTGGCGACGTGATCTTCCTGGATCTGCCCAAGGTGGGTGCGACCGTGGGCGCCGGCGCCCGCTTTGGCGCGGTCGAGTCAGTCAAGGCTGCCAGCGACCTCTTTTCGCCGATTGGCGGCGAGGTGGTCGCGGTCAACTCCGACGTCACGGCCTCGCCGGAGCTGGTCAACCAGGACCCGTACGGCAAGGGCTGGCTCATCCGACTGCGGGTTGAGGGAGATCCTCCCGGTGATCTCCTCGATTCCGCCGAGTACGATTCCTTCGCGAAGGCGGATTCGCACTAACGGCAGGACTTCTAACCGGGGGCGTCAGCCTTTCCCATGGCCTATCTTCCAAATTCGGACTCAGATCGGGCGGAGATGCTGTCTGCGCTGGGGCTGGAGTCGGTCGACCAACTGTTTCGCGAGGTGCCATCGGGGTTACGGAATCCCCAGCTGGAGCTGCCCCCGGCTCTGTCCGAGCCTGACCTGATCGCTGAGATGCGCCGGCTGGCGGGCCGTAACCGGCCCCTGTCGCAGTGGGACTGCTTCCTGGGAGCGGGCAGCTACTCCCGCTTCATTCCCGCCATAGTCCGCGCGACCATTGGCAGGCCCGAGTTCTACACCGCCTACACCCCATATCAGGCCGAGGCCAGCCAGGGCTATCTGCAATCCATTTTCGAATTCCAGTCGATGGTGGCGGAGCTCTACGACCTCGATGTCGCCAACGCCTCCATGTACGACGTTGCCACTGCCACCGCCGAGGGCGCCCTCTTGGCGACCCTACACACCGGTAGGCCGATGGTCCTGGCCGCCTCAACGTTGCACCCGGAAGTGCTGGCTGTCCTGGAGACCTACATCTCGGGCCGGGGCGCGCAACTGGTGCGGCTCCCCCAGCACCACGGAGTCACCGATCTCGATCAGGCAGAGAGCGCTCTGGGTGGCGGCGAAGCCGCAGTCCTGGTCATCCCGCAGCCGAACTTCCTCGGCCTGCTGGAGCCCGTGCGCGAGCTGGTGGACCTCGCCCACGAGGCGGGTGCGCTGGCGCTGGTGGTGGCCGACCCCATAGCCAGCGCCGTGGTCGAGCCGCCGGGCGCGCTGGGCGCCGACCTGGCCGCCGGCGACGGCCAGCAACTAGGTATCCCGCCCCAGCTCGGCGGACCCACGGTCGGACTCCTGGCCTGTCGGGATGAGCTGGTCCGGCGGCTTCCCGGTCGACTGGTGGGATTGACGACTGATTCCCGAGGCGGGCGCGCCTACTGCCTCACCCTCCAGACCCGCGAGCAGCACATTCGCCGGGAGCGGGCGACCTCGAACATCTGCACCAACCACGCCCTGATGGCGCTCGCCGCGACTGCCTATCTGGCCAAGATGGGCGAGGCCGGACTGCGAGGCATAGCCGATATTTCCTACCGGCGGGCCCACGCCCTGGCCTCGCGTCTCGAGCAACTGCCCGGGTTCCAGTTGAAGTTCCCGCAGCGAGAGTTCCTCTGGGAGTTCGTACTCGAAACCCCCATGGATGCGGCGGCGTTGGTTCGCGAGCTTGCGGGTGAGGGCATTCTGGTCGGCTATCCCTTGGGGGCGGTGTCGCCGGACCTGAACCGTTGCCTGCTGATCTGCACCACCGAGATGACCTCCGTCGCAGCGATGGATCGGCTGACCGCACGCCTCAGCCAGGTCGCCGCACCTGCCGCGGCGATGGAGGCCCGCGTATGAGCGGTGCTCCCGAGCCGATGTGGGCAGGCTCGGAGCCTCTACTCTTCGAGCTGGCCGGTCCCGACAGCCCGGGACCCCTGCTGCCGGAGGCGGGAGTCGACAGCCTCGGGGTGGCCGAGGGAGTGCCAAGCGCTTGGAGACGCCGCCGCCGGGCCCAGATTCCGGCTGTCAATGAGCCCGACCTAGCACGGCATTTCGGGCGGCTGGGGCGGCGCAACCACAACCTTCAACAAGGCGCCTATCCGCTCGGCTCGTGCACCATGAAGTACAACCCTGCGGTCAATGAGCAGGTCGCGGCACTGGACGGATTCGCCGACATCCACCCGCTCCAGCCGGTTGATTCGATACAAGGGGCGCTGGAGCTGATGTCAGAGCTCGAGCAGATTCTCTGTCGGATCACTGGAATGCACGCGGTGTCACTGCAGCCCGCCGCGGGAGCGCACGGGGAGTGGACCGGCCTGCGCATGATTCAGGCCTACCACCTGCGGAATGAGGACCACGCCCGTACCGAGGTCATAATTCCTGACACTGCGCATGGCACCAACCCCGCCAGCGCAGCTCAGTGCGGTCTGACCGTCGTAACCGTGCAAAGCGCCGCCGACGGCACGGTGGACTTGCAAGATTTCCAGGCCAAACTGAGCCCCCGGGTTGCCGCAGTAATGCTCACCAACCCCAATACGTTGGGGATCTTTGAGCGCAATATCGAAGCCATGGCGGGCCTCGCTCACGAGGCCGGTGCGCTGCTCTATTACGACGGTGCCAACCTCAACGCGCTGGTGGGAGTAGCCCGGCCCGGTGACATGGGCTTCGACGTCGTGCACCTCAACCTGCACAAGACGTTCTCGACGCCGCACGGTGGCGGGGGGCCCGGCGCGGGTCCGGTGGGTGTGTCTGCGGAACTGGCGGATTTCCTTCCCGTACCGCGAATTGTGAGGACGGATGGTGGATTCGACTGGGATTACCAGCGTCCCCACAGCATCGGCAAGGTGCGTTCCTTCTACGGCAACTTTGGCATGCTGGTTAGGGCCTACGCCTATATCCGCGCCTACGGCGACGGTATCGCCCAGGTTGCCCAGGACGCGGTGCTCGGTGCTCGCTACCTGCGACTGCGCTTGGAGCCTTTCTTGCCGGTTGCTGTTTCCGGCGATTCCTTCCATGAATTCGTTGCCTCGCCAAAGCGGTCGAGCGCGACTTACTCGCAGCTGCGCGCATTGGACATCGCCAAGCGGATGATCGATTACGGCGTCTATCCACCAACCGTCTATTTCCCGATGACGGTGCCGGAGGCGATGATGTTCGAGCCCACCGAGACCGAGTCCAAGCGCTCGCTGGACCAGCTCGCGGATGTGGTCCAGGCGATCATGGAAGAGGGTGCGAAGGATGCCGAGATACTGCACAGCGCACCGCATCAGGCACCGGTGGGACGGGTCGACGAGGTGAGCGCGGCGCGCCATCCAAAGCTGCGCTGGCGCCCCGACCCAACACCCGTTTGAGTCAGGAGGATGACGACCGGCGGCAGCTGCTGGGATTGATGTTGACGCGGGCGTTCCGCGTCGGCGACTTCATCCTCAGCAGCGGTCAGCACAGCCCCTATTACTTCGATGGCCGCCTGGTCACCCTCGACCCAAGGGGGGCACTGCTAGTCGGTCGGGCGATGCTCAAGTTTGCCCGGGAAGATGGCCTAACCAAAATTGGCGGCCCCACCGTGGGCGCCGATCCGATGGTGACGGCGGTGGCGATCTGCAGCGCTCTTGACGGTGGCCCCACCGTCTCCGGCTTCATCATCCGCAAGGAAGCCAAGGCCCACGGCGCCGGAGGTTGGTGGGCGGGCCCGCCGCCCGAGCCGGGCGACGCGGTTGCGGTGGTTGACGATGCCCTGACGTCGGGCGGCTCTCTCTTGGAGGCGGCTGAGAAGGTGACCAGTGCAGGTGCCCAGGTCGTGGGCCTCTACACCCTCTTGGACCGTCAGGAGGGGGGTCGAGAGCGGTTGGAGCAGGCCGGTTACCGCGTGCGGGCGGTATTCCTACGATCGGATCTGCTCGACTCCGAGGGGCGGGCACTGCCCTCACCGGGCTGAGGCCGGAACCATGTTTCCTCTCATCTCCACCGCTTGGGGCAAGGGGCGGCGCCCCCGTGCCGCCATGGGCGTGGTGCTGGCTGGCCTGGTGCTACTTGCCGGCTGCGCCTCCAGTCCCAGCGCCACCGCGGCGGTGGCAGCGTTGGGAAGCGGCCTCCCGGTCAGCCGCCATGCCCATCCTCTCGACAGCGCCTTGGTGACCAGTACCCCAGACGACGGTTTCTACGTCGACGACACCTACCTCCACTTCTATTACCTGCGCAGGGTCGGGTTGAGCGATGTCGAACCCTTGCTCTCGGGAGCGGAGGCCAAAGACGCCGACTCCCTGCGCGGTCTGGGGCCGCTGCTCGAGGTGGTGGTGACTGCGACCAACCCGGGACAGTCAACGACGGACGTGGATCTGACCCAGACGGTGCTGGAGTCGTCGCTGACTGCCCGACTCGACCCGCGGGGCATGCACACAGCCCTGCAGAAGACCTACTACGAGCCGATTCGACCGATTGTGGTGCTCTCCAGCAATCGACTGGACGTTTGTTCCGCAGACGTCAACCCCGGAGCCACAGTGTGGTTGATGGCGGTGTTTCCCCCAGTCAACACTGCCATCAAGATTGCCCTGGTAGATCAGGAGTTTGTGAGCCCGGCAGTGCACGGCTTCTACCTGCCCATCGCCCACGGCGCCATCCCCAGTCGAGTGCCGAGCACGCTGTACGCGGAGGACGTCGACCACTGCATTCAGATCCTCAACGAGAGCTGAGCGGGGACCGGCTGCGTCTGGTCGAGCACCTGCGGCGGCAGGGGATCACGGCCGCCGCCACTCTGTCCGCATTGGCCGTGGTTCCCCGAGAAGCATTCCTTCCACCGGAGCAGCGGGACCTAGCCTATGAGGATCGAGCCCTGGCGATCGGTCACGGCCAGACCTGCTCGCAGCCCTGGATGGTGGCCGTGGTGCTGCAGGCGCTCGACCTCCGCCCAGGTGCCTCAGTACTGGAGGTGGGGGCCGGTAGCGGCTACCTGGCGGCCGTGCTGCGGGCCGCCGGGGCAGGCAGGGTGGTCGCGATTGAGCTTCTTCCCGAACTAGCCGTCCAGGCGAGGCGCAATCTCAACCAGGCTGGGGTTACCGGGGTGGTGGTCTTGGTCGGTGACGGACGAGCCGGTGCACCTGAGCGGGGGCCGTTCGACGCCGTCGTGGTCTCTGCTGCGACCTCGCGGATTCCGCCCGCCCTCTTGAGCCAGGTAGGGGCCCACGGAAAGCTGATCTGTCCAGTGACGAGCGGCGGATCTGAGCGGCTCTGGTGCCTGCAGAGGGAGGACGGAGACTGGAGCCGGAGGGATCTGGGCGAGTGCCGCTTCGTGCCCTTGCTTGGCGATGGTGACCCGACGGACGGAGAACCTACCGATGAGGGCGGGCAGGTGCCTTTGGTCTAAGCCACTATCCTCGTGGGCCGGTCCAGCGGCTACCGAGAGAGGGATTCAGATGAGCGGCACGCACGAGCTAGGCGAACTTATCGAGATGGCGCCTGCGTCGGGCGCTCCCTGGGCCTGGCCGATGAGGGGTCAGTTGCTGGAGACGGTGTTCCACAGCCAGCTGCTTCGCGACAACCACCTCGGCGATCCCGCAGATCGCCCGCTCTGGATCTATCTGCCTCCGGGATACGTGCGGGAAGAAGACCGCCGGCTCCCGGTCATCTACATGCTCCAGGGCATGTCGGGGCAGCTGGATATGTGGAAGTCGCGGAGCGGGTTTCGGCGGACTCCGATCGAGCTCTTCGACGAGCTCTTCAGCGATCCCCAAACCCCGCCATGTCTCCTGGTCTTCGTCGACTGCTGGACCAGCCTCGGGGGTAGCCAGTTCTTGGACTCGGCCGGGACCGGCCGCTACCACAGCTACCTGTGCCAGGAGGTGGTACCGGCGGTGGACGCCACCTTCCGGACGATCGCCGATCGAGATCATCGGGCCGTGGCCGGCAAGTCCAGCGGCGGTTACGGGGCTCTGGTCAGCTCTATCCTCCGGCCCGACCTCTTCGGGGCGCTGGCCAGCCATGCCGGCGACGCTCTCTTCGAGTACTGCTACCTACCGGAATTTCCTGAGGTGGTTCGTCAGCTGCGGGACCACTACCAAGGCTCCTACGCCAATTTTTGGAGCGACTTCCGCAGTCGCCCGGCCCTCTCTCGACCGGGCGACATGCCCCTGATCAACACCTGGTGCATGGCGGCCTGCTACTCGGCGGGCTCCGACGGGGTTCCCCAGCTGCCCTTCGACGAGACCACCGGCGTGCTGCGACCGGACGTCTGGCAGCGCTGGCTCGACTGGGATCCGGTGCGTCTGGTCGCGGCCCGGCCCGAGGCCGCGGGCTCGCTCCGCGCCGCCTATCTGGAAGGGGGCCGTGGCGACGAGTACCACCTCGAGGTGGGCGCCGGGGCCCTGGCCGTGGCTCTGCGGCAGCAAGGCGTAGCCGATGTCCGCCTCGAGCTCATCGACGCCGGGCACTCCAGCATTGAGTACCGCTACCCGATCTCGGCTCGCTACCTCGCCGAGGTCATGTCTCGGTAATCACGCATCCCCAGGCCCCCTCAGTCAGGGGGAGTTGTATACGTGGAAGCCGCGGCCGGTCTTGCGACCCAGCTGTCCCGCCTCCACCAGCCGCTCCAGCAGGGGATTGGGTGCGTAGCGGGGATCGTGAAGCCCGTCGTACATCACTCGACAGATGCCCAGAACCACGTCCAGGCCGATGAAGTCGGCCAGCTCCAGCGGTCCAATCGGGTGATGGAAACCCAGCTTGGCCACCTGGTCGATGTCCCTAGCACTGCCGACTCCCTGCTGAAGGGCGGTGATGGCCTCGTTCAGGAAGGGGATCAGGATCCGATTGCCGATGAACCCCGGAGCATCGGATGAGGTGACCGGCGTCTTGCCCAGGCGCACCGAGAGCGCCTCGATCTGGGCAAAGGTTTGATCGGAGGTCAGCACTCCCCGGATCAGCTCCACCAGCTCCATCACCGGGACCGGGCTGTAGAAGTGCATTCCCATGAACCGGTCGGGGCGCTTGGTGGCGGCTGCCAAGCGGGTGATCGGTATCGACGATGTGTTGCTGGTGAAGATCACCGCCTCCAGGCAGATCTGGTCCAGTTCCCGCCAGAACGCCAGCTTGGTCTCCACCTCCTCGGTGATCGCCTCGATGATCACCTGGGCGGCGGTCGCTGCCTTGATGCTGTCGGCCACCTGCAGCCGCTCCAAGGCGGGGCGGGCTACGCCTTCGGCGATACGTCCCGTTGCCTCGGCCCGCTGCAGCCGCGTTCCGATCTGGTCGTGGGACGAGGCGGCCACCCCGGGGCGGGCGTCGAAGAAGTCAACCGTGAGCCCACTCTGAACTGCGGTCTGAGCAATTCCCGACCCCATCAGGCCGGCTCCGGCTACGAATAGCCTTGTCGGCGCGGAATCGCTCATCCGGGGGCCTCTCCAGCGCCGCTGCTGGGCTGGGGCGAGGTGCTGGGCATGCCCGGCTCCCCCAGAGGTCGCGGGCCACGGCGGCGACGCCGATTGCGGCGACGGCGCTGACCCTCGGAGATCGAACCCGGGGGCCGCTGGGGCGTCGGAGCTCCGGGTGCGGTCCCATCGGTGCTGACCGTCGGTGGGTTTCCGATCCAGCCGCCCCTGGATCGGTGGCGTCGGCGTCGGCGTCGTGGCCGTGCTGCTCCTGGCTCGCCTTCGGTTGTGGCTGCCACCGGGGTGGCGACACCTGTAGGGAGAGCGGCTTGTCCGGAGTCTGGCTGTGGGTGCCGCCGCCGCCGGCGGCGGTGGCGGCGCGGAGCGTTGGGATCGCCCTCCTGGGGGGTCCCCGGCGCACCGGCCGGGCCCCGTCGGGCCGGACGGGGCCTGGCGCTGGCGCGGCCGCCGAGAAGGTCGGTCGCCATCAGGTATCCGCCGCAGGCCTTGGCCGCCTCGACCAGTCGGCCGTACATGGTCTCCTCGCCGGCCCGGAGAGTGGCGGCGTCGCCGACGCAGACAACCAGGCGCCGGGCCCGCGAGATCGCCACGTTGAGGCGGTTGGGGACCCGCAGGAACCCGATCCGGCCACGTTCGTTGCTGCGCACTAGCGAGATCACCACCAGGTCCTCTTCGCGCCCCTCGAAAGAGTCGACGGTGTCGATCCGCACCTGGCGCCGAAAATGGCGTCGGCTCAGCGCCTGGCGCAGGCGGTCCACCTGGTCCGCGTACATGGCGATAACCGCCAGCGAGAGCCCGGGGTCGGCACGTTCATCGAGGATCCGGACCACCTGGGCGCAGACCCTGACCTCGGCGTCGTTGCGCAGGGCACCGCCGGCACCGCGGCGCTCCCGCCCGCCCCGGAGGCCGGCGGTATCCACCATGTGCAGGGCCACCGGGAAGGGCCTGCGGGTCACGTACTCGTACTCCAGCACCTCGGGGGCGTTCTCGAGCTGGTTGTCGTAGGAGGCGGAGCTGATGTACCCCGAGATCTCCGGATGCATCCGGTGCTGCTCCACCAACAGGCAGCGGGCCTGGTCGGGGACGCCCTTCTCCCAGCAGCGCTCGAAGAGGCTGGTGTCGACGATCTCCTCCAGCTCGGGATGGTCCTCCACGATCTGGTAAATGGCGTCGTCCTCGACCGGCGGCAGCTGCTTGTGGTCGCCGACCATGACCACGGCAGCACCCAGGCGCAGGCAGGGCAGGGCCTCGTCGATGCGGGCCTTGTTGGCCTCGTCCAGGATCACCATGTCGTAGACCTCGTCGGTGGTGATCGATGAAGTGGCCGCGGTGGCGCAGGTGGCGAAGAAGACGTTGGCGGTGATCAGCCGGTCATCGTCCTCGTCCTCCACCCGGAAGGCGTCCACCGCGGGATGGACCCGCTCCGCCTTGGCCACCCGGACCGCCCGCAACCCGGGGGTGCCCGCCAGTCGCTCCAGGGCGTTATCCACCGCCAGGTTGCTGTGGGAGCAGACCAGGATTCGCTGCTGGGGCCGCTCCGCCAGGCGGTGCTTGATCGCCTCCACGATCACGGTGGTCTTGCCTGTTCCGGGAGGGCCCTGGATCAGGGCGGCCTGGCCGGGATCGAGAGCAACCATGATGCCGATGGCCCGGTCCTGGGCGGGGTTGCTGTGCATCCCCGGGGTCAGCCAGTCGCTCCGGGGTGCGACCTCGGGCGCGTAGACGGCGGTGGGATCGGTAAGGAGTTGGGCCAGGAGCAGGCTGCGGGCGTCGCCAGATGCGATCGAGGCCAGAGTGCTGCGCTTGGTGGCGTAGAGCTGCTTGTTGAAGGAGGGGGTGATCCAACCCTGGGTGCCCGCCGACTCGTAGGCCTTGCAGGCCACCTCGACCAGATGGCGGCGGTGGTCCACCTTGGTCACCCGCCCCAGGTAGTGGGGTTCGTCCTCGGGCTCGACCATCACCGCCGCGTCCACCGCCAGGGTGATGGTGTGGTCCTTGGGAACCGAGAACTCAATCCGACCAAGCTCAGGTTGGCGGCGGTCGTCCTCGGTGAACTCCCGGCCGCAGGAGGGGCAGCGTTCGTCGCGGTCCGAGCGCCAGAGTCCACGGCAGTTCCGGCACCGCCAGATCTCCACCACCCCGTTGAAGGGGGTTCTCTGGGTGGCGGCCCGGTTGCGCTCGGCGCTCTCCAGGCCGTCGACCAGGGCCAGGGTCTGAAGCAGTATGGGATCGGGCTCCTTGGAGCCTCGGGCCAGCTTGGCCAGGTCCATCAGATGGAAGGTGTCGCTGGGAATGCCGTCCTCGGCACTCACGACTGGGGTCCGGCAGCTGACGCGGAGTACCCGGTTGCCGAGATCGTCGCGTTCGGCGGGTGCGGGCCGGACGCTGTCTACCCGCAGGGCGGTCCGCTCGGGTTTGGCTCGGAGAGGTCGGACCGGGGTGCAGGAGACGTCCAGGCCGGGCAGTAGCAGGGTTACCGCTGGTGGGTCGCCCTGGGCCGCGATCACCGCGAAGTCGTCCAGGGCGCCGATCTGGGCGGCGAAGTGCTCGCGGGCACCGCCGTTCCCGTGCCCGTTGAGGGCCTCGAGGAACGACATCGCTTCACTTGCCTCGGGCACCACTAGGTGAAGCTGTTTGAGGGTCAGGGTTGGGGGCGTCAGGGCGCCACTTCCTCCGGAGAGAACCGTGTGTTGGGAACTAGCCTGGAACAGGCTGAGCGGTATCGGTCTCCTTGGCTGAGGCCGAAGCCTCGAGCACGAGGCCTATGTCCGGCAGGCCCTACCGCCTCGGCGGGCCGCCGTGCATGGGGAAAGATAGCGCGAATTGGCCCCGGATGTACAACCCATCTTCGGTTTCGTGCCTTCCAGCCCTTCGAAAGGCATCTTCCGGACTGCTAAAATTGGGTGTGGCTTCCGTACTGCTGAGGTCCCGGAACCGCCCTCCCTTTGCACGGACCTCCCGCGGCGCCAGCGGCGCCGTGCTTTTCTCCTACAGGAGCGTGTTTGGCAGAGCCTGATCCGGAATTGTGGCTGCCCATCCAGCCTGAGGGCGAGCAGTCGCCGTCTCCGCCCAAGCACGGCCGCCGGCGGGGCAGACAACGCCAGGGCGAGGCCAACGGCTACTCCGCCGAGCAGATCCAGGTGCTGGAGGGTCTGGAGCCGGTGCGGCGCCGGCCGGGGATGTACATCGGTTCAACCGATGTCCATGGGCTTCACCACCTGGTCTACGAGATCATCGACAACTCGGTCGACGAGGCCCTCGCGGGTGAGGCCAACGAGGTCGAGGTGACGCTGTCGCCGGACGGGTCCTGCCAGGTCACCGACAACGGTCGCGGGATCCCAGTCGACATCCACCAGCCCACCGGCCGGCCGGCGCTGGAGGTGGTCATGACCAAGCTCCACGCCGGAGGCAAGTTCGGCGGAGGCGGTTACAAGGTTTCTGGCGGCCTGCACGGGGTCGGCCTCTCGGTGGTCAACGCCCTCTCCGAGCGGATCGAGGTGGTCGTCTACCGCGACCAGCGCGTGTACCGCCAGGAGTACTCGCGGGGCATTCCCAGCACCGAGCTGCGCAGCGAGCCCGACACCAAGTCGGGCCGGCGCGGGACCACGGTGCGCTTCTGGCCGGACCCCCAGGTTTTCACCGAGACCACCGAGCTCAACCGCGAGACCATAGCCTCCCGGCTGCGCGAGCTGGCCTTCCTCAACAAGCGGGTGCTGTTCCGGCAGATCGACGAGCGCAGCGGGCCCTGGACTGAGGACAACTTCTATTTCGAGGGTGGTATCGAGGCCTTCGTCCATTACCTCAATCGCGGCAAGGGTGCGGCCCAGTCCCGGCCGATGTACGCGGAACGGGAGATCGAGGGCAGCACGGTTGAGATCTCGATCCAGTACAACAGCGGCTTTGCCGAGCACGTTCTCGCCTACGCCAACAACATCAATACCGTCGAGGGCGGCAGCCACCTCACCGGTTTCCGCACCGCTCTCACTGCCACCCTGAATCGTTATGCCCGCAAGGCCGCCATCCTCAAGGAGGGCGATCCCAACCTGACCGGGGAGGACGTCCGCGAGGGCCTCACCGCGGTGCTCAGCGTCAAGCTCCAGGAGCCTCAGTTCGAAGGTCAGACCAAGACCAAGCTGGGCAACTCCGAGATCGCGGGCCAGGTGTCGACGGTGGTCTCCGAGGCCCTCAACCAGTACCTGGAAGAGAACCCCGGCGACGCCAAGCGGATCATCGAGAAATCGCTCACCGCGGCCAGGGCCCGCGCCGCCGCCGTCCGGGCCCGGGAGCTGGTCCAGCGCAAGTCCCTGCTCGAGTCGGCGACCCTGCCCGGCAAGCTGGCCGACTGCTCAGAGCGCGACCCCGAACTCTGTGAGCTGTTCATCGTCGAGGGCGAGAGCGCCGGTGGCACCGCCAAGGGTGGCCGCGACCGCCGCTACCAGGCGATTCTGCCCCTGCGGGGCAAGATCCTCAACGTCGAGAAGGCGCGCGAGGACAAGATCCTGCAGCACGAGGAGATCCGCAATCTGATCACGGCTCTAGGAACCGGCGTCGGCGAGAAGTTCGACATCGAGCGGCTGCGCTACAACCGGGTGGTGCTGATGGCGGACGCCGACGAGGACGGCTCCCACATCCGCACTCTGCTGCTGACCTTCTTCTGGCGCTACCTGCAGCCGGTCATCAACGACGGTCACCTCTTCATCGCCCAGCCGCCGCTCTTCCGGGTGGAGGGCACGCGGAAACGGCTGGTCTGGTGCTACAGCGAGGAGGAGTTCCGGGAAACCCTGAAGGAGATGGGAGAAAAGAGCAAGGTCCAGCGTTACAAGGGACTCGGCGAGATGACCGCTGACCAGCTCTGGGATACCACCCTCGACCCCGAGCACCGGGTCCTGCTGAAGGTCGAGGTCGAGGACGCGCTGCGTGCCGACGACATCTTCGACCGGCTGATGGGAGTCGCGGTGGAACCGCGCAAGCGCTTCATCCAAGCCCACGCCAAGACGGTCCGGAACCTGGATATTTGAGCGTAGATTCGCCGACGGTGGCGGTCGACGCGATGGGTGGCGACCAAGCTCCCCAGGCGCTGGTCGGCGGCAGCCTGGCCGCTCTCGAGGAGGATCGTCAACTGCGCCTCATCCTGGTCGGTCCTCGAGACCAGCTGCTGCCGCTGCTCCAGGGCGGCGGAGATGGTTCGGGAAGGCTGACCCTGGAAGCGTCCGAGGGTGCCATTCCCATGGGGGCCCACCCGGCCAAGGCGGTTCGCAGCCAGCCTCTGTCCAGCGTCGGGGTCGCGGTCAAGATGGTGCAGAGCGGGCGTGCGGACGCCTGCTTCAGTGCAGGAAACAGTGGCGCCACCGTCGCCAGTGCCCTGCTCCAGCTCCATCGCCTACCGGGCGTGGCCCGGCCGGGCATCGGGACCGTCTTCCCGTCACGCACCGGCCACACCCTCTTGGTTGATGCCGGTGCCGAGGTCGACAGCCGGCCGGAATGGCTGGCCCAGTTCGCCCAGCTGGGCAGCGAATACTGTCACCGGGTCCTGGGGGTGGAGAAGCCGCGCGTGGGTCTGCTCAGCAACGGCGAGGAGACCACCAAGGGCAACGCCCTGGTTCAGGCTGCACACGCCCTGATCAGTCAGCTGGACCTGCGCTATGTGGGCCCGGTTGAGGGCACCGACCTGGTCTCCGGCAAGGTCGACGTGGTGGTCTCCGACGGCTTCGTCGGCAACGTCGCGCTCAAGACCGCGGAGGGCGTCGCCGAGTCGATCATCGCCGCCCTCCGCCAGGAGGCGACCTCGAATCTGCGCTCGCGCCTAGGTGCGCTGCTTCTGCTTCCCAGCTTGCGCAGGTTGCGTCAGCGGCTCGACTGGGCTCAAGTCGGGGGCGCGCCGCTGCTGGGCGTGAGCGGGCTGGTGTTCATCGGGCACGGGCGCTCCGACCCGCGCGCCGTCGCCAGCGCCATCCGGGTCGCCGCCAGCGCGGTCCGCTCGGGGCTGGCTCAGTCCTGGCACTCCGCCGTTGAACAGAAGCTGCCAGCCCAGGTCTCAGGGAGGTAGGGGTGGCTATCGATCAGGGCGGCGGCAGAGTCGGTGGGGTGCGCGGCGTCGAGCTAGTGCAGGAGATGCGCGAGTCCTATCTGGTCTACGCCATGAGCGTGATCGTTGCCCGGGCACTGCCGGATGTGCGCGACGGACTCAAGCCGGTGCAGCGCCGCATCCTCTACGCCATGCAGGACCAGGGCATGACCCCTGGAGCCAGCCATCAGAAGTGCGCAGCCATCGTGGGTGAGGTGCTGAAGAACTACCACCCCCATGGAGATATCTCGGTCTACGACACCCTGGTCCGCTTGGCCCAGCCCTGGGTGATGCGCTATCCGCTGGTCGACGGCCAGGGCAACTTCGGCTCGCCCGAGGGTGACCCGGCTGCGGCCTACCGGTACACCGAGGCCCGGATGGCGCCGATAGCCGCAGAAATGCTCGCCGACATTGAGAAGGAGACCGTCGACTTCATCGACAACTACGCCGCCACCAAGCAGGAGCCATCAGTGCTGCCGGCGGCGATGCCCAATCTGCTCGTCAATGGCGCCTCGGGTATCGCGGTGGGGATGGCGACCAGCATTCCGCCCCACAACCTCACCGAGGTCTGCAACGGATTGGTGCAGCTCATCGACAATCCCGAGTCCTCCACCGAGGAGTTGATGAAGCTGATCCCGGGACCCGACTTCCCCACCGGGGGGATCATCTACGCTCGGGATCTAGCCCAGGTTTATGGAACCGGACACGGCCGGGTGGTGCAGCGCGCCCGGGTGATCTTCGAGGAATCCAAGGCTGGCCGGGAGCAGATCATTGTCACCGAGCTGCCCTACCAGGTGAATCCGAGCCGGGTCTTGCAGACCATTGCCGAGTTGGTCAACGAGCGCAAGCTGGACGGAATCGCCGACCTTCGCAACGAGACGGGACGGCGCGAGGGTACCCGACTGGTGATCGAGCTAAAGCGGGACGCCCGGCCTTACACGGTGCTGAACAACCTCTACAAGCACACTCAGTTGCAGTCCACCTTTTCCTGCATTTTGCTGGCGTTGGTGGATGGCCGACCCCAAGTACTCTCACTGCGAAACATCCTCCAGCACTACCTCGAATATCGCCGCGAGGTGGTGGAGCGGCGCACCCGCCACGACCTGGAGCGCGCGCGCGAACGGGCACACATCGTCGAGGGACTGCGGGTGGCTCTGCAGAATCTCGACGAGGTGATTCGACTGATTCGCGCAGCCTCCGACGAGGCCACCGCGCAGCGCCAGCTGGAGGAGCGCTTCAACCTCAGCGACCGTCAGAGCAAGGCGATCGTGGACATGCGCCTGGGCCGCCTGACGCGGCTGGAACGCGACAAACTCGAGGCGGAACACGCCGAATTGCTGGAGCGCATGACCGCTCTCGAAGCCATCCTCGCCACCCGCGAACGGTTGATGGGCGTGGTCCGCGAGGAACTTCTGGCCCTGCGCAAGAAGTATGGGGACGAGCGGCGCACCGAAATCACGTACGGCGACATTGAGCTCAACGAGGAGGATCTCATCCCCCGCGAGCAGGTGGTGGTCACGCTCACCCACCGCGGTTACATCAAACGCACACCGGTCACCGACTATCGGTCGCAGCGCCGCGGTGGCAAGGGGGTGATGGGTGCCAAGCGGGTGGGTGAGGAGGACTACGTGGAGCATCTCCAGGTGGCCTCGACCCACTCGGACATGCTCTTTTTCACCAATCGGGGCAGGGTTTTCCGATTGCGGACTCACGAGGTCCCCGACGTTTCCCGGCAGGCCAAGGGAACCGCGGTGATCAACCTGGTGGAGCTGGATCAGGGCGAGCGCGTCACGGCGATGCTCTCGGTCGACGCCTACTCCGATGAGACCTACATGGTGATGGCGACCCTGAGGGGGCACATCAAGAAGACGCCGGCAGCGGCATACGCATCGGTGCGACGCAATGGCCTGATCGCCATGAGCCTCAGCGATGGCGATGAGCTGATCTGGGTGCGGATCAGCACTGGGGGTGATCAGATTCTGCTGGTCACGCGCCAGGGCAAGGCTCTTCGTTTCAGCGAGAAGCAGGTGCGACCGATGGGCCGCGATACCCAGGGCGTCACCGCGGTGCGACTGCGAAGCAATGACCTGGTAGCCGGGATGGACATCGTTCGTCCCGACAGTTATGTGTTGGTCGTGACCCAGAACGGCTACGGCAAACTGACGCCAATCTCCGACTACCCGATCAAGAGCCGTGCCATCCAGGGTGTGTACACCCTGGACCAGCACGCCATATCCAAAGTCGGGGAGATCGTGGGGATGAATATCGTCGACGAGCTCAGCGACGAGCTAATGCTGATCAGCACCGGTGGCCAGATCATTCGCATTCCCCTTGAGGGGGTGAGGATTTCGGGTCGTCAGACCCGGGGCGTGATCCTGATGCGCCTGGACGACGGGGACCTGGTGGGCTCTATCGCCGGCGTCGCCCCGCCGGGCGATCTCGAGGAGGAGTAGCGGTCCGGGCCACCGAGCCCGTCGCGCGGCAGTAGGCCACCGTGCCCCACATCCTCTTCCAGCTCACCCACCTGCCGGCGCTGGGCATCTACGGGTTCCTGCTCTTCTGGCTGGCAGCCGAATCCGTCGGCGTGCCCCTGCCGGACGAGGCGGTCTTGCTGACGGTGGGGTACCTGGTCCACAAGGGAACCGTCCAGCTGGCGCCCTCGATTGCCTGCGCCACCTTGGGAGCGGTGATCGGTGCCAGCGTCTCCTACACCCTGGGGCTGCGCCTGGGGCGGCCCGTGGTCGCCAGGCTGGCTGCCCGGGTGGGAGTGAAGGGGGAGCGATTGGCGAGCTCCGAAGCCTGGATGCGAAAACGGGGAGGGGTTGGAGTCTTCATCACCAGGATCCTGCCGATCGCGCGTAACGTCGCCTCCTACGCGGCCGGGATCGCTGACATCCAGCCCCGGGTGTTCTTTCCCGCGATGGTCTCGGGGTCTGTGGTCTGGTGTGTCACGGTGATCTCCGTCGGCGACGCCGTCGGGTCCCACTACCACGCCATCCTCCGGGTGGGAGGCAGGGCCCTTCTTATCGCCCTGGGCCTGGCGGTTCTGGGGGTGATCGGGTGGCTGGTCTGGTTGCAGATCGACCGTCGCCGGAAGCGGGGGAGGGCAGTCAGTTAGGTCTGCGGCTCTGCTTTCCCGGTCCGGTCAGCTTGGAGGTGCCGGCGAGACGCCTTCTGGCTGTCCCTGGAGCCCGGCTCTGCCCAGCTCGCCGTAGCGCTGCCACAGCCGGCCCACCACCTGCATTCCCTTGAAGAGTTGGGCTAGGACCACCCTCTCGTTGGGGGCGTGGATGTGATCGCCGGGCAAGCCCACCCCGAACATGACGCAGGGAACGCCGAGCTCGTCGGCGATGGTCGCGACTGGCGGGATGCTCCCGCCTTCACGGATGAAGTCCGGAGGGGTGCCCCAAACCTCGGCTACCACCTGGGCGGCCGCGCTCACCGCCGGGTGGCTTGACGAAGTCAGGACCCAGCGACCGGTGTGGATGGTCTCGAACTCGACGCGAACGCCGGCGGGCGCAATCTGGCGCAGGTAGGCCTCCACCACCCGGGTCACCTGGTCAGCGTCCTGGTTGGGCACCAGCCTCGAGGACAGCTTGGCCGCGGCGCGAGCCGGGATTACGGTCTTGGCCCCCTCTCCCTGATATCCGCCCCAGATTCCGCAAATCTCCATGGTGGGGCGTACGGTCCGCCGTTCCATAGTGCTGTAGCCCCTCTCCCCACCAGCCACGGCCCCGACCTCGCCGAGAAAACCCGCCTCGTCGAACTCGATGGCTGCTATCTCCCGCCGCTCCTTCTCACTGAGCACCCGGACGTCGTCGTAGAAGCCCGGCACCGCGACTTGGCCGTCGGCATGGTGGAGCTTGGAGAGCATCTCGCTGAGGACCGTGATGGGGTTGAGCACGGCTCCGCCGTAGACACCCGAGTGCAGATCGGTGGAGGCGGCCTCTATCCGCAACTCCCAGTAGGCCATCCCCCTCAGCCCAACGGTCAGGGCGGGCAGAGTCTCGGCCAGCATCCCGGTATCTGAGATGACAGCGACGTCCGCGCGCAACCTGTCCAAGTGTGAGGCGACGATGGCTTGGAAGTGCTCCGACCCGTCTTCCTCCTCCCCCTCGGCGATCAGCTTGAGATTGATGGGGAGACTTCCCCGAGCCTGGAGGTAGCCGCGCAGTGCCTCCAGGTGCATGACCATGTGGCCCTTGTCGTCGGCGGTGCCCCGACCAAGCAGCAATCCGTCCCGCTCCAGGGCCTCGAACGGTGCCTTCTCCCATTCGTCCACTGGGTCGACCGGCTGGACGTCATGGTGGCCATAGACGAGCACGGTCGGCTGGGACGGGTCCGTAAGCAGCTCCGCATACACCGCGGGGTGCCCTTCGCTCTCCCAGATCTCGGCGGTGGCGAAGCCGGCATCGAGCGCTGCTTGGCGCAGGAAGTCGGCCGAGCGGTGCATGTCGCTCACGTGCTCGGGATCAGTGCTGATCGAGGGGATCGCTACCCAGCGCGAGAGGGTCTCGACCAGGGCGCGTTCCCGGCCGCTGATCGCGGCCTGGAGGTCGTCGACCCGGCTCACCGGCCCCGGGCCCCCGCGGCGGCGAGGCCCGGGCCGAGTGAGACGGTCCTCAGGCCGCTTTCCCGATCTTGAAGATCTTGGTTCCGCACACAGGGCAGGTACCGGTGGTCGCCGGCTTGCCGTTCTTCAACGTTGTCGGCTGTGGGTTTGAGATTTCCCGCGCCTGCTTGCACTTCATGCAAAAGCCGGTAACGGCCATCCTGTTGCCCCTCCACTGAAGTAGAGCCCGATCTCCGGACCGGGCGGTCAGCCGCATTGTATTCACCAACCGGAGCGGCCGCAAGCTCAATTCCAATTCTGATGCCCAGCGGGCGGTCAACTTGCGCTCTCATCCGGCGCGGAGCCGGCCGGTTTCACGACCCAGTTGGTGGAGATTTCGCCTCCCTCTCGAGCCACCCGAACATTCCGGCGGCATTGGAGCGAATGCCGTTGAGGGTGTCGGCCGCCGGCAACCTCGTGGGGTCTGCGCCGACAGGTTGCCCGAGTCGCAGGCGCAGAGCCTGCTCGATGTGACCAACGTCCGCGCGTTCCCGGTAGGCGTCCCCGGCGATCGTGGTCCAGATGCCGAGCTGCTCTTCGGCCTCGCTCAAAACCTCCTCCGGTTCGCCGGCTGGTCCGAAGTGGGTCAGGATCAGCTGCTTTGGCCGCAGCTCCCGGAACTTGTGCAGGGAGCCGAGCGCGAGGGCGAGGTCAAAGTCGTCAGGTGGGGTGGCCGGACGCAGGGGACCAGCGCCCGGCAGCTTGACCCCGACCGCGTCACCGACCAATAGAACACCTGATTGAGTCTCGAGCACACCTATGTGGTGTTTGGCGTGCCCTGGGGAGTGGACCAGGCGCAACTCCTTGCCACTGCCTAGCTTCACGATCCCGCCATCCTCGGCGGCCACGAGGCGCTCGGAGGGGACCGCAGTCATCCGGCCGTAGAGGGAGTCAAGCGCTGGGCCGTACACATGGCCGGCCGCGGTGATCAGGCGGGTGGGGTCGGAGAGGTGGCGGAGGCCTCGGGGGTGGCAGACCACTCGCGCCTGGGGAAACTGGCGGGCGATCTCGCCGACCCCACCCGCGTGATCGAGGTGGATATGGGTGAGGACGACCCAGGCCAGGTCGTTGGCATCGAGTCCGTGCTGGGCGAGCGCATCCATCACCTTGGCGGCGTCCATCTGAGGTCCGGTTTCCACCAGGCACGGTTCGTCGGCCTCTATCAGAAAGACGGAGTTGACCTCCTCCCAGCCCCCTAGAAAGGTGTCGATCTGCCAGATTCCCGGCGCCAGCTGTCGGTCCATCTCGCGGCACTCCTCTCTTCCGTTCGAGCCTTCCTTTCCAGCGGCCACCGTAGCCACCCTGGGCCGATGGGTGGGGCGATCGAGGTCGCAAATTCGCGACCTATACTCGAGCGGTGGACCAGCTTCAACAAGGGGACGATCCGCCAGCGCCTGAGCAGAGCTCCGACAGCGGCCCACCTCCGGAGTTCCTCAACCCGGAGTCGCCCCGCTATCAGCCCTGGGCGGAGAAGCAGATCTCCAACGCCACCAAGGAGAAGCGCCCTCTGACGGAGTTCCTCGCCGAGTTCGATGCCAGGCTGGCGGCTATCGGGCAACGTGAGAGCGGGAGCTGGGATCCCCAGCACAATGAACGGCTCTTGGCCAGGTTCTCCTCGGGAGGCTCCTCCCCGGCGCGCCGCCGGCGCCGGCGCCGGCCGGGCGGGCACCCACCGGCCCAGGCCCAAGCGGCTGGAGGGGCGGTCGGTCAGCCCGGGGCTGCGGCCCAGACTTCAGCCAAGGCGGGGATGGGCACCAGTTCCGCCAGTCGCCGCCGCCGGCGGCGACGTCCCCGCGGTGGCCGCCGGGGACCGGAGGGCGGATCCGGCACGTGACCGGCCGAGATGGCCCCGCCGGCATCTGCTTCGACTACGGCTCCACCCTAGTCAGCTTCGAACGGCCGGTTGCCGCCATCGCGGCGGCCGGTGAGGGCCTGGCTGGGGACCTTGAGCTCCGGGGGAGCGCCTGGACCGGCAGCGCCGGAGAGTTCGCGGTGGCCCTGGATCTGCTGCTGGATCGTCTGATCGTCGAAGGCCACCGAGACCTTGGCGATCGGGAGGTCGACATCGACGCCATCCACACCGACGCGATTCGCCAGCTGCTCGGGCGTGACCTCGGCCGGCCACTGTGCGCCAGGCTCGAGGCGGCCCTCCAGCGTGCCTGGGTAGAGGGAGCGACCCTGATCGAGCCCGCCCTCGCGGTCCTGCGCCGGTTGAGGGACCAGGGCGTGCGCACAGGACTCTGCTCCAACGCCCCCTACCCGCCCTGGCTGATGTACGAGCAACTTGACCGCCTCGGTCTCCGCCGCTACTTGGACGCTGTGCTCTTCTCGAGCGAAATCGGCTGGCGCAAGCCGGATCCCAGGATCTTCGCCGAGATCCTGGCGCGGATGGCACTTCCCGCCAGCTCGGTGTGCTTCGTGGGCGACGATTGGGCGGCCGATATCAAAGGCGCCCAACAGGCAGGCATGCGAGCCATCCTGGCGCCGGGAGCGGTGGCGCCCGACGACTCGGCGGAGCGGCTCGGGCGCTGGGAGGAGCTGCAGAACTTGCTCGACTGACCTGGGGATGCTGATTGGGGTAAGTCGAGGCGCTTCGTACACTTGAAGCAAATGCGCGTAAGCCAGCTGTTTGGCGCGACCAGACGCAGTGCCCCGGCCGATGAATCGCTCTCCCACCAGCTGCTCCTGCGTGCGGGATTCGTGCAGCAGTTGGCGGCCGGGATCTTCAGCTATCTCCCGGTGGGATGGCGGACCGAGCAGAAGATTCGCCGCATCATCCGCGAGGAGATGGACGCCATCGGCGGGCAGGAGCTGAGGATGCCGGTCGTCCAACCGGGCGAGATCTGGCAACGCAGCGGGCGCTGGAACACCATCGACGAGGTCCTGCTCCGCTTCCAGGACCGTCGGGGTCGGGACATGGCGCTCGCCCTCTCGCACGAGGAGGTGGTGGCCGATTTGGCGGCGGCCAACGTCAGTTCATATCGGGAACTACCCCGGATCGTCTACCAGTTGCAGACCAAGTTCCGCGACGAGCTCCGGTCGCGAGGAGGGCTGGTGCGAACCCGTGAGTTCACCATGAAGGACTCCTACTCGCTCGACCGCGACCAGGCCGGACTGGAGCGGGCCTACATCGCCCACTTCTATGCCTACTTCAAGATCGCCGCCCGAGCCGGCGTGCCGGTGGTGGCGGTGCTCAGCGACGTCGGAGTGATGGGCGGCCATCTCGCTCATGAGTTCATCTACCTCACCGACTCGGGAGAGGACACCCTGGTGTTCTGCGACAACTGCGGGTACGCCGCCAACCAGGAGGTGGCGGAGGCGGCCCTCCCGGAGCCGGAGACGGAGCCGGAGCACGAGCTGGAGGAGGTCGAGACCCCCGGAGCCGAGACGGTCGCCCAACTCGCGGACTTCCTCCAGGTGGACCGCTCCCGGGTAGCCAAGACCGTCGCCTACATGGCCGAGCTCGAGCGAGGCCAACCCCTGCGTCTGGTGCTGGCCCTGGTTCCCGGTGAGGCCGAGGTCAACCTGGCCAAGCTCCGGAATGCCACCGGCGCCGTCGACCTCCGCCCTGCCACCCCACAAGAGTTGGAGGCGGCGGGCGGGGTAGCCGGCTACATGTCCCCTCGAGGACTAGTGCCGGACGCCGCGCTGGTGGTCGCCGATGAGCTGATCGCGCGTAGGCGCAACCTGGTGACGGGGGCCAACCGCAGGGGATGGCACCTCCGTAACTTCAATCTGGCCCGCGACGCCCGGGTGAACTCGGTCATCCGCCTGGCCGGGGCCGCGGCCGGGGATCCTTGCGGCAACTGCGGTGAGCCGCTGCGCATTCGTAGGGGGATTGAGTACGGCAACATCTTTCAGCTGGGAACCAAGTACAGCCTGGCCTTGGGTGCGCTCTACAACGACGAGGAGGGCCAGCAGCTCCCGGTGGTGATGGGCTCCTATGGGATCGGGGTGGGACGGTTGCTAGCCTGCGTCGCCGAGGAGCATCACGACCAGCGTGGACTTAGCCTCCCGATCGGAGTGGCTCCGTTCGAGGTGGCGCTGGTGTCGGTGGGCAGCGACCAGCCGGTCGCGGACCTGGCCGAGGCGACCTACCGGGCCATGACGGAGGCGGGGATCGAGGTCCTCTTCGATGACCGGGACGTCAGCCCTGGGGTTAAGTTCGCCGACGCCGACCTGCGCGGCATTCCCCTCCGGGTCACGATCTCACCGCGCAGCCTCAAGGTCGACGGGATCGAGTTGAAGCGACGGAGCGGCGACCCCCGTGTCGTACCCGCCTCCGCCACCTTGGCGGAAGTGCAGGCCGACTTGAGTGATCTCCGATCTCAGGAGCTCGATTGGGCCAGGGCTCAACTGGAGCCAGTCCAGGCGCTGGCCACCCGCACCTTCCCCAGGGCGAGCTGACCCAGCGGGCAGGCCGTGACCAGGACGAGGACCATCCTCCACGTCGACCTAGACGCCTTCTTCGTCTCCTGCGAGCTCCTACGCCGCCCGGAGCTGGTCGGTCTGCCGGTGGCGGTTGGAGGAGGTCGTGAATCTCATCCGGGGCAGAGCCGTGAGCCGGGCCGGGGCGTCGTAGCCGCCGCTTCCTATGAGGCTCGCGCCTACGGGGTGCGATCGGCCCTGCCTCTGGCCAAGGCACTCGCACTCTGCCCGGAGCTGGTGGTGCTCCCGGTCGACATTGCCGAGTACGCCGAGATCTCGCACCGGGTCTTCGCCATCCTGGCCGAGTACACCCCCCTGGTTGAGCCCGGGTCCCTGGACGAAGCCTTCCTCGATCTCACCGGTGCTGAGCATCTGAGCCATGGAGGAGAGGCGGCGGCGACGGAGATCAGCGCACGACTTGCCAGTGATCTCGGGCTCCCCTGCTCGGTGGGGGTCGCCACCACCAAGGTGGTGGCCAAGATCGCCTCCGATCTGCGCAAACCCAAGGGCTTGGTGGTGGTGGCTCCCGGAAGTGAGGCTGAGTTCATGGCTCCGCTGGCGGTTGAGCGGCTACCTGGGGCGGGACCGAAAACCACCGCCAAGCTGAAGCTCCTGGGCATCGACACCTTGGGCAAGCTGGCGGCTGCGCCCAAGAGCCTGCTGGTCGAGACGCTCGGTCCCAACGCCGAGGCTCTTCAGCTCCGGGCCAGAGGGATCGATCCTACGCCCGTCGTGGTGCCCGGAGTGCCCAAGTCGATCAGCCGCGAGGAGACCTACTCCAAGGATCTGGTCTCGCGCCAAGAGCTGGTGAACCGTCTGGCAGCCCTGGCCGCAGGAGTCGGCAGGCGGCTGCGGGCGTCGTCGCTGGCGGCTAAGTCGGTCACGGTCAAGGTGCGCTTTGCGAACTTCGAAACCGTCACCAAGACGCGACGCCGGGCAGAGCCTACCTTTGCTGACCTGGAGTTGGAGGCGGGCGCGATCGAACTCTTCGACGAGGTGTGGACCTACGGCCAGCCGGTCCGCCTCTTGGGCGTCGGCGCTGAAGGCCTGAGCGAGGCCCGGCAGATGGGCCTGTTCGAGAGCGGCGGGGAACGCGACGAGCGCCTGGATTTGGCCCTGGACCGGCTCCGAGGTCGGTTCGGTGGCCGTGCCATCTCACGCGGGACCGGGTCGCTGGACGACCCGATCGACTGGAACCGCGATCACCTCCGCCACCTGACCGAGACCTAGAGGCCCCCTGGCTCTCGCGGCGAGGACCGTATGATCTGAGAACCGAAGTTGCGGGCCTCGCCGCCCAGGCTCTCAGGCAGGGGCTCGGCCTGCGAACCGTGGTGAGAGGAGGTGGTGGCGATGACAGGGCACCGCTCTCGCCAGAAATGAAGACCGAGTTCCGCTTCTGTCCAGCCTGTGGCTCGGAGCTCGAGCCACGCCGGATCGAGGGCCACGACCTGCCGGCATGTCCCAGTTGCGAATTCGTCGCCTGGAGAGGGCCGAAGGTGGCGGTGGCATTGGTGGCCAGGAACGCTGAGGGCAGAGTGCTGGTAATCCGGCGGGGAATCGCCCCCGGCCAGGGCGCCTGGGCGTTTCCCGGGGGCTATGTGGACGACGAAGAGACGCCCGCCACCAGCGCGGCCCGCGAATGCCTGGAGGAGACCGGATGCGTGGCCGTGGTGGACGACCTAATCGGCGTCTTCCATGTCGTCGGCGAGGAGGGGCCCCTGGTGGTTCTGGCGTACAGCGGGCACCTGACTGGCGGGGATCCCACTCCCACCGTGGAGGCGCCCGAGCTGGCCTGGTACGAGCCGGGAGAGATCCCGCCCCTTGTCTTCTCCTCTCACCGGCAGGCGCTTCAGGCTTGGCGAGCCAGTCTGGCCCTGGTCAGCTGACTTGCTGGGACTGTTCCGGCGCGGCTGCAGTCTCAACTGCCTGGGATGTCTGATCCCCTTGGTGGCGCTGGCGCTGTTGGCCTACGCGATCCACCTGTGGACCACCCCACCCGATTATTCCCACGTCAAGCCCGCTCCTCCGGGCGCGCTCCAGCTGGCCGAGGCTCAGGCGGTTGCCAACGCGCTCGCCGGTGGCGAGCCGGTGGCGGTGGTCCACCTAACCGACGCCGAAGCCACCGGCCTGTTGCAGAACAGCCTGGGAGGCTACGACGGGCTCTCCAACCTGGAGGTTCACGCGCTGAAGGGCAAGGTGGTCGTGAGCGGGCAGACCAGCATCCTCAACCACCCACTGGTGATCAGCGGGCCGGTCATCTTCTGGGGCGAAGGCGGCCACACCGTCAAGCTCCGGTTCACCGGGCTCTCGATCGGGCAGATGCCATTACCCAGCCTGATTCCGCAGGCGTTGGCTCGCGGCTTTCACCCCTCCTTCTCCCTGGCGCTCATCGCCGGCGACGCTGATCTCACCTTCTCGTGCGAAGCTGCCCGACCCAACGACCTCATCGTTGGCGTCAGCTTTGGTCAGGGCAAGGCCCCGGCCGGGGTGAACGCCTGCACCGCCAGCCCATGAGCGAGGACCGAGCTCCCGAGCTGACCCATCTGGATCGCAAGGGCAGGGCCCAGATGGTGGACGTAGGCGACCGGCCGATCACCGACCGGGAGGCAACCGCGGAAGGCCAGGTGAGGCTGAACCCGGTGGCGTACGCGGCCATCGCCGAGGGCACTCTCCCCAAGGGGGACGTCCTCGAGGTGGCTAGGTTGGCCGGAATCATGGGTGCCAAGCGAACCCCGGATCTGATCCCGCTGTGCCACCCCTTGACCCTTACCCATGTGGCCGTGGACCTATGGCTGGGCGGCGACCCGGGCCAGGTGACGATCCGGGCCACGGTGCGCTGCCAGGGCGCTACCGGCGTGGAGATGGAGGCGCTGACCGCGGTGGGCGTGGCCGCGCTCACCGTGATCGACATGGTCAAGAGCCTGGACCCCTGGGCAGAGGTGGCTGCCATCGCCCTGCTCTCAAAGCGTGGCGGGCGCTCCGGCGAGATGCTTCGGCCCGGCCCTGAGGCGGACAGCGCGGGAGAGAGCTGAGATGGCGGCGACCCGCCCTGGAGCTTCCCGCGAGCGCGAGCTGCGGGAGCTTCTCTATCTCCAGAAGCTGGCTCTCGAGGCCGCCTCAACCATGGAGCGAGACGAGCTTCTCTCCCTCGTCATCAGGGAGACCACCGGCGTCATGGACGCCGATGTCTGTGCCCTCTACCTCCACGATCAGGCCCGTCGCGGACTGGTCTTGACCGCGACCAACGGCCTGAATCAGGCTGCGGTGGGTCGGGTCGTGCTGGGGCCGGGGCAGGGAATCACCGGGACGGTGGCTGCCTCACGTGAACCGCTCATGGTGGCGGATGTGGCTACCGATGCCCGCTTCAAGTGGATTGAGGGCCTAGACGAGGAGCGATTCACCTCGATGCTGTCGGTCCCCATCGTGGCGGGATCGCGAATGGTGGGGGTCCTCAACATCCAAACGGTGATGCGCCGCGAGTTCCGAGCTGACGAGTTGGCGTTTCTCTCCGCCATCGCTGGCGCTCTGGCCGGAGTGCTGGAGAGAAGTGAGTTGCAGCACCGCCTGGAGAAGCAACTGGATGAGATCCAACTGTCCCAGACCGTGCACGAGCGCTTTACTGAGCTGGCGCTCTCGGGGGCAGGCTTGCCCAAGATCCTCGAAAGCATCGCCGGCTTGGCCGGAGGTCAGGTCGGGCTCTACGACCCGCTCGGCTTCCATCTGGAACACGGAGCAGGCAGCGGACTTGCCGCGCGCCGGCTCACCATCCCGTCCTCGCTGAGCGGCCGGTCCCCCTCCGGGCCGGTGGAGGTGAGCCTGGCGCGTCCACGCCTCGACCTGATCCTGACCCCGGTCCGGGCCGGCCAGGAGCTGGTGGCGGTCCTGGCGGTCGAGGGAACCTTCGAGGGCGCCAACGCGGGCAAGCGCCGGGCCATGGAGCACGGGGCGACCGTGGTGGCGCTGGAGCTGTTGAAGGAGCGAGCGGCCGCCGAAGTCGAACGTCGGGTCCGCGGAGATCTCCTTGAGGGACTGCTCACCCCGGGACAGAGCCCGGAGGACATCGCCCGGCTGGCGGTGCGAGCCGAGCGGCTCGGTTACAGGATCCCCGACCAGGCCTGGGTCCTGGTGTTGGAACCCGACGACGAGCGCTCCCTCACGATGTTTCAGACCCTGCCCCTGCAGGAGCGCCTTCAACGAGACCTGAACGAGCTGGCCCAGCGCCGCTTTCCGGGGTCGCTCGCGGTCGCCCGGGCCACCTACTCGGTGATCCTGATTCCGGCTCGAACCCCAGCCGCGAAGAACGCTGCCTCGGAGCCGGCGCCTGCAGCGATCGAGGAGTTCTCCAGAAGCGTGCTCGAGCTGGTCCTGGGATTGGGTCGCCGTCTCTCCTTCTCGGTCGGCATCGGCAACCTGGCCAACTCGGCTCTGGAACTGGCCCGAGCTCACGACGAGGCGCGACAGGCCCTGCGGCTGTCCCGCCGGGCTGCACGGAGTGGACAGGTCACCTCCTACCGCTCCCTCGGAGCACTACGGCTGCTGCTGGAAGTGAGGGACCCGCGGGTTCTGGGCAAGTTCGTGGACGAGACGCTCGGCCCCGTCCTGCAGTACTCCGAGCGTCACCGGACCCCTCTCCTAGCCACCCTGGAGGCGCTCGTGGGTCAGGGCTGGAATCAGCGCGCGGCCGCCCGCCAGCTCGGTGTCCACATCAACACCCTGACCTACCGGGTTCAGCGGATCGAGGATCTGCTCAACTCCTCGCTCGACGACGCCGAGACCCGGGTGGTGCTCAGCATCGCCCTGCAGGCGCGGCAGTTGCTGGCCAGGTGAGAGTGCGCGCTGAGTGGTAGGTTCCTGGTGCAGACTCAAACCAGGCGGGAGGTGTTGTCGATGCTGAGGCCCGGTGATCGCGTGCCCGACTTTCGTCTCCAGGCCGGCACTGGTCAGACGGTCGACTCCCGGGACATGCAGGGGAAGCGTTGGGTGATCTACTTCTATCCTAAGGACAACACTCCTGGATGCACGATCGAAACCAGGGAGTTCGGTTTGGCGCTGCCGGATTTTGCACAACAAGGCGTACAGGTCTTTGGTTGCTCGGTCGGGGGAGTCGATGCCAAAGCAAAATTCGCCGAGACTTGCGGTGCTCCCGATCTGCCACTGCTCGCTGACGAGGATCACCGCGTCGCGCAACTCTTCGGCGTCTGGACCGGGAGCGACGATTCCGGCAGTGCGGATGGCAGGGTTGCTCGCAACACCTTCTTGATCGGCGCTGACGGCACCGTTGAGCAGGTGTGGGAAGCGGTCAAGCCTGCGGGACACGCGGCGGAAGTGTTGTCGACCGTGGCGCGGGCGCCGAAATGATAAAGGTCGGAGCGACGGTACCCGGACTTGATGAGCCACCTTTTCTGGGAATTACACTAAGTCCACGTGTTCCGCAGGGGCGTTTCTCCTCAACGCCCGAGCAGCGGCAGGATCGCTGACAGCGACTTAATTGTGGGCCCGCGCCAATGCGGGTCGGGATCATATTGAAGTGGGTGCTGGCCGTCGGATCGTGTCGGTTGGAACTGGTACGCGCGCATTCCCGCTCTCTCGGCGCCACTCAACTCGTGACTGCCGCCATCGCCGACGTACAGGCACTCGGAGGGAGTGAGCCGGAGCCGTTCGCAGACGTTTCGGTACAGGGCCAGGTCGGGTTTACGGACGCCCTCGCAAAATGAAAAGAGCGGAGCCTGAATGGGTGCGGTCCACACCAATTGCCCCCAGATTTGTGGGGTCTCGCCGGAGCAATCGCTGATCAGTCCTACGTTTATGCCACGATCGCGCAGGACGGCCAGCAGGGACGAAACCTCCGGCAGAGGTTCTTGCAAGACCTCGCGAAACTGAGCAATCCGGTGGCTGGCTGCGCGCTCTACCGACTCGGCCGACGGCGTCTCGCCAATCATTGCGCAGAGCCGCTCCAGCATTTCTGCGGGACCGCCGAGCTGGCCGTCAGCTCGAAGCGTATAGGTGGCGTCCATGAGCTCCCGGAATCGGGTAACCGAGACGCCAAGAATCTCGGCCACCTCAGAAATCTTGTCTGCCGCGGTCTGCTCTCCCCAACCGGCAACTAGGGTGCCGAAGAGGTCGAACACGACGCCGCGAAGCACCACCCTCCGAGTCTAGGTAGCTGGGCCCGACTCCCGGTCAGTCCCTAGCTGGCCGCCGGCGTGGCTGGCGGTGGTGCTCGCTTGGGGGAGGCCAGCGATCATCTCCAAAGCGTGGGGCAGGGCGGACCAAACCGCCTCCAGGCTCTCCTGGGTGGCCTTTATGGCTCCCGGGAGGGCGAGTACCAAGGTGGCGCCTCGGACCACGGCTATCTGTCGGGAGAGGATGGCATGCGGAGTGTTTCTCAACCCCGCGGAGCGCATGGCCTCGGCAAATCCCGGGACCTCATAGTCGCCAACCGACCTCACCGCCTCCGGGGTCCGGTCGCGTGGGTGCAGGCCGGTGCCGCCTGTGCACACGATCAGGGCCGGGTTCCTCTGCTCGATGGTCTGGCGGAGCCAGGCGACCACTTGATCCGGCTCGTCCGGCAGCAGGCCGCGAATTACCAGCTCTCCGGGCAGCTCTAGCAGCCGCGCTGCAAGCCACTCCCCACTGGTGTCACGGCGGAGGCCGGCCGCACCCTGGTCACTGACGGTGAGCAGGGCCACAGGCCACCGGCCACCGACCTCAGGGACATCGCAGCGGTCATCCTGGGTCACTTCTCGGTCCCGATGCGCTCTTCGGCTAGCAGTTGGGCCAGCCGCCGATCGGGGATCTGGGCCTGGGCGAACTCTTGGAAGCGGGAGCGTAGGGCGGCGTACTGCGTGGCCAAAGCCGCGTCATCCTCGCCGGGGGCCAGCTGCCAGTCCTCAAGGTAGTGGATGCTGGTGATACCGGCTTGAAGGGACTCTTTGAGGCAGCCGAAGCAGGGTCTCATGGTCGTGTAGAGGGTCGCCCCCAGCGTGGACTGGCCGAATCGGGCGGCCGCCAGGATCGAGTTCTGCTCGGCGTGCACGCAGATGCAGAGGTCGTATCCGCGCCCCGCCGGGTAGGCATCAGACTCCCGGTTGGCGCAGCGATGACAGCCCCCCTCCGAGCAGTTGGGCATTCCGATAGGAGTGCCGTTGTAGCCGGTGCTTATCACTCGATCATCCCGCACCACGACGGCCCCAACCCGCCGGCCCAGGCAATCTGCCCTGGTCCGCGCGGCTAGGGCCAAGAGAAAGAAATATTCGCGCTTGGACGGCCTGATCACGTCCTGGCTCGTCATCGGGGGTGAGCTACGCAGTGGAAACGCACCCGATGAGTGTGGCATGTCGACGATCAGCACCGAGACTCAGGGTCTCATGAGGCGAGCCCGAGTTTTAGTCCAGGGCGGGTTGGGAGTCGTGATCCACGCGGGATGGGAGCATCGTTGGCGGCTCTCCTAGACTTGACCGACCGCGGGCGGCGGCTGTGCGTAACCTCGAGGCACGTGCACGGTTTGCAGGGTGCGGCTGTGCCAAGCGACAAGTGCTACCAGCAAGACCACCAGCAAGAGATTCCGGACCTCCAGCACTGCCACAGCGTAGGAGTGAAGGTTCAGCACCGCCAGCCATAAGTAGGGAAACTCCAGCTGAGTCAGAAGCGCCACAAGCAGCCCGAGGCAGAGCAGTCTTCCCCTCTCCCGATATGCCAACTCAGCCGCGGCGATGACGACGCACGGAAGCAGCGCATCGAAATATTGCGGCGACAAAACTGGCGCGGCGACCATGGCGGCCGCGAGCGCGGCCGCGATAGCTGCACCGGCGTTGATCTTCTGCCGATATGCGTACCAAGCCACCAGAAGCACGGCCACAGCGCCGAGGCATGCGAATATCAGTGCCAACAGAGGTAAATGCAGCCCGGGACCACTTATCTGTTGGTTGCCCAAGCGACTCGCTGCCACTGTCACTTGGCCACCGAATGGAATCGTGAGCGCTACCCCCGCCGCCAGGCTCTCTATCTCCACCCCTCGAGATAGGTTCTGCAGCTGCGAGTGGATCAGTCCGCCGTGGGACCAGATAGTGAAGGCAGCGCCCACCAGCACCAGCATTGACAAGGCGGGCAGGACGGCACGGGCCACCCTCCCGGCTCGAACTAAGGCACCTGATCGGAGCGTGCCCTGGTCCCCGAGTTGGAGCGCGAGCATGGGGATGAAGGCAACCCAGCCATAGTCCTTGATCAGCCCTGCCAACGCGATGAGGACGAATGCCAGCGCCCGATGCCGATCGTGCCAGGCCAGCGCCGCTGCGGCCAGCAACAGGCCGATCGCCGGATCGGGTCGCCAGAGAGTCACCGGACCTACCGCGCAGAGCAGAGCCAGGGTTGGCCAACCGACTCCACCATTTACACCGGCTCTGTTTCTCGCCCAGCTGGCAAGGCAGGCCGATCCCAACAGAACCACTGCCAACATTTCGATGGCGAAGGCAAGAAGATAGCGGGAGCCGGCCAGGTGGGGGCCCAATAGGAATGCAAAGATGCCCGGCGGGTAGATGAAGGGCACCAGCCCGTGAAAGCCGGGGCTGTACGGTCTGACACCGTGTAGCAGTAGGTTCGTCACCAGCTGGTAGCTGACTACGTCACCCCGTGCGAGTCCCACACGCCCCAGATGCGGGACGCCGCCCACAGCGAACGCGAGGACTGGCAGCGCTAGCAGGACAAGTAGCGCAATCGCGATGCCCGGTGACTGATCCGGGCGGATCAGCTCGACCAAGCCGTCAACCCAACCCGTCTGCCTGCTGCTGCCGGTTTCAGAAATCGGCTGCACAGGGAGCCTCCCCATCGCCGCATGATTTCACAAGTGCGACTTCCTCTGTCTGCGCCGCCGCTAAGCTTTAGCGCGTGGCTTGATGGGCGAGAGCCAAAGGCTGTTGCCTCAATCTGCCAGCAATTCCTGGGTGGTCACAACGGTTGCGAACTCTCCGTGAATGCTCGCCGCCGTGACCCGGGAAACCTCGTCCGCAGTCACCTTCGTGCCGTCGGGGCCGACTCGGTCGAAGGCGTGAGTCGCGTCCTGTACAAAGAAGGTCTCGTAGCCAAGGTCTCCCGCCATCCGCGCTGTGGTCTCACAGCAGTGGTCTGTTGCGATGCCGCAGATGGCGAGCGCCTTGATGTCATGCGACTGCAGCCAGCTGTCCAGGTCGGGCTGGCCGTAGAACGCGGAGTGGACCTGCTTGGTGACCAGGAGGTCGGGCTCCCCGGTTACTGCTGGCTTGAATGCGTTACCCGGCTGGTTGGGAGCCAGCGGTGAGACGGCGCCCTCGTTGGAATCGTGGCGGACGAACACGATTGGGGCGCCCCTGGCCCGCCAGCGGCCGATCAGGGCCGCGACGTTGGCTTCGCATCCGAGATTGTTCCGCGCTCCCCAGACCGGGTCGTCGAAGCCTACCTGGACATCGATGACCACCAGAGCAAAACGCTCTGGCGGCGGCATCAGCCCGCGACGGCCCGCTTTATGGCTGGATCCAAGCCCGGGAATCCGTCCAGGTACTCGGCCCGCTCGCGACCCAGCCGCTTGACGATCGCCTGGTACTCGGCCTCTCGGCCCTGGCCCTGGTAGAGGCGGCGAGGCTGGAGCAGCTCGGGATCGTCGATCCCGGGGACCGCGGTGGCCACCTCGTAGCCGAAGTCAGGGTCGAGTTCCCAGGTAATGGTCCCCTCGGCGATGGCCTTCACCAGCGCCGAGGACTGGGGGATGCGGACCTTCTTGGAGTTGGGGTCGCCGTCCCCACCACCCACCCAACCTGTGTTGAGCAGGAAGACCTCGAAGTTTCCTCCGGCATGGAGTTCCTTGAAGCGGTTGCCCTGCTGGGCGTGGAGTAGCGGGAAGAACGGATTGGTGCCGGGTACGCGCAGCGACTTTCCCGCTTCGGATGCACCTCCCGCCGCTGTGCCCTTGGTCTCCCCGAGCATGAAGTAGGCGGCGGCCTGCTCCACCGAGAGGCGCGCCACCGCGGGGATGATGCCGTCGTTGCGGTTGAGGATGAGCAGAGCCGAGACCGGGCCGATGTCGCGAGCGTCACGTGACCAACCCAGCGCCTCCATGGGAAATACCGCGCGGCCGTTCTGGGTGTAGCTCTCGTCGAAGAAGTCGACCGGCCCACCGACCTCCTTCTGCGACACGTTCTCCAGATATGCGACCCGGGAGGTCACCGCTCCGTAGATGGTTGGCTCGTCCTCAGCGCTGAGGGCGTAGGTCTTGGCGAAGCAGCCGTTTTCGGAGCCGTAGACCTTGCCCGCCGGCATCAGGGCCACGAAGTCGTCCTGCACCGGCTTGCTTTCGTTCTGGCGGGTGAAGGTGGTGGTGGTCTTGCCGGTGCCGGATAGCCCCACGATCAGCAGGGTTCGCTCTCCCTGGCGGGTGGGGATGACCTTGCAGCCGGCGTGGAGGGCCAGGCCACCGCGCTCATACACCAGCTGATTCCACATCCGCAGGAGGCCCTTCTTGGACTCGCCGAAGTAGTCGGAGTTGAAGACCCGGGTGATTCCGGCCTCGAGGTCGACGGCGATCAGTCGGTCGTTGGGGTATCCAGGGGCGGTCAGCTTGGGGGTGTAGATCAGGGTGAACTCAGGACGGAAGTCCCCGCCGATCTCCTGGTCCTTGAACAGGAGGTGATCCTGCATGCCCGCGATGTTGGCTCCAGCCTCCTCGATCACCAGCCGCACCGGAGAGCGGAACTGGGGGTCGTTGTTGATGTACCCGTCGATGACGATGACGTCCTGGTCACGGAGGTAGTCCTCCTGGACCCGGGCCATCCGGGCGCCCTCATCAACGGAGATGGTCTGGCTGGACGTGATCTCCGGCGTGTCGGTGATGATGTAGGTGGAGCCCGTGCTCCTGGATAGGACTTCGGTCTGGACGTTGTAGTTGTCGTAGGCGGTGAGGCGGGCCGTCGGCATCACCGCGGTCAGATGTCGCAGCTCCTCCTGAGAGGGGTTGAGCCTGGTGTGCTGGGCGATGGGCGTATAGGGGTCGGCGACCTTGCTCATAAGGACCTCTCCACTTCACTCACGACTGCTGACTCGCGGGACATTAGCAAATGGACCCACTTGGGCGATGACCTGCCCGCTGACACCCGGGCCGGTCGCCCGGCGTTAAGCTGCGCGACCACAGGCCTGCTTCGGCCCACTTTACATCTCGCCCAAGGAGATCGCTGGATGGCTATCCCGACCAAGCCCAAGTCCCGGGTCGAAGCCACCGTGGCCGCGGTCATGACCAGGGCGGTGATCACGATCACGCCCGAAGCTAAGGTGACCGAGGCGGCTCAATTGCTACACCAGCACCACATCACCGGCATGCCTGTGCTTGACGACCACCACCGGGTGGTGGGGGTGGTCAGCGAGATGGACGTGGTCCTCAAGCCGGGCTCGACCGTGGCCGAGATCATGACGGATGAGCCTCGAACCATCGAGGAGGAGGTCCCGCTCAGCGAGGCGGCCGACATCCTCATGGCCCAGCGGATTCGCCGGCTGCCGGTCATTCGCAACGGCAGGCTGGTGGGACTGATCTCCCGTACCGACTTGGTGACTTTCTTCGCCCGCCATCAGTGGGTCTGCGGCAAGTGCGGCGCCACCCAGCGCGGGCTGGAGCCGCCGGAGCGCTGCATCGTCTGCGGCGCTCAGGGCCGGGGATTCAAGCTGGAGGATGCGCCCGGGGGGATGTAGGGGCCGCCGCCGTCAGTTCTCAGCCGGGGCCTCCGCGCGCCGAGCCAGCTCGTTGCGATGGTGGAGCTGGGCAAGGTCATGGAAGGCATCGATCCAACGCACGGTGCCGCTGTAGGAACGCATCACCACCGAGTGCGTTTCCACCGTCCCTCCTACGAACCTGACTCCCGGAAGCAGCTCCCCGTCTGTTATCCCGGTGGCGGCGAAGAAGATGTTCTCGCCGCCGCAGAGATCCTCGGCCTTGAAGATTTGCTCGGCGGTGAAACCCTCTTCACGGATCAGGCGACGCTCGTCGTCGTCGCGGGGCCACAGTCGGCACTGCATGTCGCCGTGGATGCAGCGCACCGCACAGGCGGTCAATACCGCCTCGGTCGCCCCGCCGATGCCCATCAGGACGTCCAGCCCGGTGCGCTCGGGAAGCGCGGCCATGATCCCGGCGGCGACATCGCCGTCGGTGATCAGCTTGACCCTGGCGCCGGTGGCGCGGATCTCCTTGAGCAGCTCCTGGTGGCGGGGTCGGTCCAGGACCACCACGGTCAGGTCCTCCAGGTGACGCTCTTCGGCCTCGGCGATTCGGTGCAGGTTCTCGGTGGTGGAGAGCGTGAGGTCGATGACACCTCGGGCACGCGGTCCGACCACCAGCTTCTCCATATAAAAGCAGTGGGTCTGGAGCAGGCTGTCGCGCTCAGCCAAGGCCACGGTGGCGATGCCTCCGGGTAGGCCGTGGGCCACCAGCCGGGTACCGTCGATGGGATCCACCGCCACATCCACAAGCGGCGGATTGCCGTTGCCGATCTGTTCGCCGATGTAGAGCATCGGGGCCTTGTCCTTCTCGCCCTCACCGATCTTGACCACCCCGGCCATATCCACGTGAGAGAGGCTGCGGCGCATCGACTGGACAGCGGCTCGATCGGCGGCGTCCTTGTCATCGCGTCCCATGAACCGTGCGGCTGACATCGCCGCCCCCTCGGTGACCCGGACCAGTTCCAGGGCCAGGTTGCGGTCGATCGGAGTCCCGGGGTCGGCGGTGATGTCACCCAAATCCGGGAGCGGGTGCGGCTTGGTCACGGAGAGGCAGCATACGGGCTGGCCTTCGCGGGCCCGATTTGCCAGATCGACAACGCCCGGGCCGGTCGAAATGGCGCACGCGAAGAGTTGCCAGACTGGGCAAATGGCCGACGATTCTGCCTTAAGAGCCGACAGCACCACCCCACGCCGCTTCGCCTACGACGAACCGAGCCGGTCACTGGTGGTCGAGTGGATGAGTGGAGAGGGGAGCGTCATTCCCTTCGCGGAGCTGAGGCGAGGCTGCCCTTGTGCACTCTGCCGCGGCGAGCTGGGCCGACCCGGCAGGTTCGAGCTCGACCCCGAGCTCCACCCCGGCGAGGACGAGCTCGCCGACATTCAGCTGGTGGGCAACTATGGCCTCAAGGCGGTCTGGGCGGATGGCCACGACACCGGGATCTACCGCTACGAGTACTTGCGGACCCTGGCCAAGGAGCCTGGCTAGGCCAGACGGATCGACGCAATTCCGCGGTCAGAGAGCGCCAGCCAAGGAAGCGCACCGGAACCAGGGTGTGAGCATCTCATGCGCTGTGGCCCGGCTCCAGCAGGCGTCGAATAGTCGCGGCCACCACGGTGGGCTTGAAGGGCTTGGTTACCACCTCGCGGGCGCCGGCAGCCAGGGCCCGGTCCCGGCCCTCGGGGTCGCGCTGCTCCGGCATCAGGACGATCCCGGACGGGGGTTCCAACCCCTCTCGAATCAGACGCCGGCAGAGCTCACGGCCATCCTCCTCCAGCGTGACGTCGCACAGCAGGAGGTCGACCCCGCCAGCACCGACCAGCTCCTCGGCCTCACGGGCGCTCCGCACCCAGGTGAGCCTGTGGCCTTCCATCTTGAGTTTGAATTCCAGGATCCGTCCAATCATGGGTTCGTCCTCGGCCAGGACCAGGTTGGACGGCACCTCGGCGGCCACGCCCACGAGTCTAGAGCCCGTTCGCACCCTCGCCTTTAGTGCCGGTTACGTTCCGGCATCGGGGCTGCGACATGGGGTCCAGATCTCCGGTCCCGGCCCAAGAATCGCTCCTCGTGGGCGGTGCAAGGAAGTGGGGGCAAACCGCGATCGCCGCGGTCACGGCCAGTGTGGGCGCACTGGCTTTGATCGCGGGTACGGGAGCACCCCTAGCCACCGCTAGCTCGGGCCCGGCGATCACGCCTCCGGCCTACCTGGTCAACCTGGTGTCGGAGGCGAAGGCGGAGATAACCGAGCTGGCCGCCCGGGTGCAGACCGCGCACCAGCAGATCGCCTTGGATCAGCTCCGAACCGCCCAGGAGCGCCGTGAACTGTCGGCCCTGGTGTCGGTCGAGTACACCGGAGCTCCCGATGGGCTGCTGGCGGTGCTGGCCAGCCCCAATTTCAGCTCGGCGCTCGACACTCAGCTCCAACTGGCGCAGCTCACCTCAGCCGAGCGCCAACTTCTTCTCAAGCTGGCCCAGAACGTCCGCGCCGAGCAGTCGACCGAGGCTCAGCTGAAGCAGGAGCAGTTGCAGGAGCAGGCGACCGTGAATCGCCTCAACGCGGAGGAGCTAGCGGCAGAGTTCCAAGAGGAACAGGCGGCCGCTGCCGCGG
>Ga0102924_1000195_pt1 | contig 76995 bp, 69 predicted proteins | sample PaiPotPPM11metaG_FD_80116 | JGI IMG/M metagenome (GOLD analysis project Ga0102924, IMG submission 80116) | Iron sulfur acid spring bacterial and archeal communities from Banff, Canada, to study Microbial Dark Matter (Phase II) - Paint Pots PPM... ...
GGCTGGGGGACTGGGAGCGGGGCTGGGGCCTTCGGGGCGAGACCTGGGCAGCGGCCGAGCAATTCCGGCGTCTGGGCAACGACACCTGGTTCCAACTGGGAGACCAGGATCTTGCCACCCACGTGTGGCGCACCGAGCAGCTGCGCCGAGGCCGACCTCTCTCCGAGGTTACGACCAAGATGGCGGAGCGGCTGGGGCTGGGCTTCTGCCTGCTGCCCATGACGGATCAGCCGGTGGAAACCCGGGTCATCACCAGCGATGGCCGCGACCTGCACATTCAGGAGTACCTGGTGCGGGAGGGATGTCGTCCCGAGATCGCAAGAATCGAGCATCGCGGCATTGAGCGCGCCCGGCCCGCCCCCGGCGTCTTGGAAGCCATCCGAGAGGCGGACTTGGTGGTGATAGCGCCCAGCAATCCGGTCATCTCGATCGGACCGATCCTGGCGGTCTCGGGCCTGCGCGCCGAGCTTTCGGCCTCGCCCCAGGTGGTAGCGGTCAGCCCGATCGTGGCCGGGGAGGCGGTCAAGGGACCCGCGGTGGCCATGCTCCAGAACCTGGGGATCGAGTGCAGTGCGGTCGGTATCGCCGGGCTTTACTCGGACCTGATCTCAGACCTGGTAATGGACGAGCGGGATGCGGAGCTGGTCGCATCGGTGAACGCAGCTGGCGTCCGAGCTTGGCTCTGCGACACCCTGATGGTCGATCAGGCGGCCCGGGAGCGGGTGGCGGCCAAAGTGATGACCGCCGCTGCGCTCACCCGGAGCGGAAGCGCCAGCTCCGAATGACTGCGGCGGCCGGTGCCAACGCCTTTCTCGTCATCCCGGTCAAGCCAGCCGTCGGCGCCAAGCAGCGCCTGGCCGCGGAGCTGCCGGGGGCGGCGCGCCAGCTAGTCAGCCGGGCACTGGCGGCTCGAATGATCCGCTGTGCGGCTGAGAGCTGGGATCCCTCCCAGGTGATCGTCGTCAGCGACGATCCTGACATCGTCCAACTGTGCGCGCGGCTGGGCTTGACAACTCTTGCGGACGATGGTGGCGGTCAGAGCCATGCGGTCCGGGTGGGGCAGGGCTGGTGCCTGGAGCGAGGTGCACGCACTCTAGCCACAGTCGCGGCTGACCTGCCGCTGGTGGAGCCCGCTGTCCTCCGGCATCTGCATCAGGCGGCGGAAGCTCTCCCGGCGAAATCGCTGAGAGTGATCCCCGATCGGGCGGGCTCCGGGAGCAATGGGATCTTGGTGAATCCCGCCAGCGCCGACCCGTTCGCATTCGGGCCCGACTCGTTGCGCCTACATCGCCTGGCTGCAGAGCGGCTGGGGCTCGGATTTGGGCTACTTGAACTGCCTCACCTGGCCTGGGACGTGGACCGCCCTGAGGACCTGGTCCCCCTCCCGCCCGGGCCTGCTCTGCCAGCGCACCCGGTCGTCTCCTGGGCGGAGGAGGTGGCGGCTCTGAGACGGCACGGCTCTTCGCGCCGGGAGCATCCCGACCATGACAGCTGAGCCAAGGCGACCGCTGGTGCGAGCTGGGCCGCTCACATCGTGGGCGGTTTCGGGCGTGCCGGATATCGAGGTCGGTCAGGACCTGGGACAAATGCTGGTGGAGCCGCTGCGCGGAGCCGGCGGCCTGTTGCCCTGGGATGTGGTGGTGGTCACCCACAAGGTGGTGTCCAAGGCGGAAGGCAGGGTCTTTCAGTTGAGCGACTTCGAACCCCAGTCCCGGGCGCTGACGCTGGCGGAGCGGCTGCAACAGGATCCACGGCTGGTCGAGGCGGTACTTAGGGAGAGTCGTCGCGTGGTGCGGGCCGAGGCCGGCGTCCTGATCACCGAGACCCATCACGGTCTGATCTGTGCCAACGCCGGGGTGGATCGCAGCAACGTCGGCGGCGGTGAGGCGATCACCTGTCTTCCCGAGGACCCCGATCGGTCTGCCCAGCTGCTGCGCGACCGGTGGCTTGTCCTCGCGGGCGGCGGACCTCTGGGGGTCGTCATCTCGGACACCTTCGGCAGACCGTTCAGAGAAGGCTCCGTAAACGTAGCGATCGGGGTCGCCGGAATGCCGGCGCTAAGCGACTACCGCGGGCTCGAAGACCCCCACGGGTACGAGCTTCACGCCTCTACGATCGCGTCGGCTGACGAGATTGCGTCGATCGGGGAGCTGCTCATGGGCAAGGTGGACGGACTGCCGCTAGCGGTCGTCAGGGGCCTCTCTTGGAGCGGGCCGGAGGAGGGCTCCGCACCTCTGCTCCGGGATCCCGCTCGAGACATATTCCGCCGCTGACTGAGCGGCCTTGCTAGGCTCCAGGAGTGCGTGCTACCCAGGTGCGGGTGCGCCTGTTCGCCTCGCTGCGGGAGCTGGCCGGTACCGCAGAGATAGGGCTGGCGCTGCAGGAGCCAACTTCGGTCGAGAGTTGTTGGAGGCGCCTCTGCGAGGCCCATCCCGGACTAAGCGACTGGCGAGGCTCGGTCCGGCCTGCACTCAACCTCGAGTACGTCGACTGGGAGGCGGAGGTATCCCCCGGCGACGAGATCGCCTTCCTACCACCGGTTTCAGGTGGCGCTCCGACTCCTGAAGTGGCGATTCACGTGCAAGTCAGTGCCGAGCCCATCGACGTCACGGCCATGTGCGCGGCGATGGAGCGTCGGGGCATCGGGGCGATTGCCACGTTCGTGGGACTGGTTCGCGACCCCGATGAGGGAGTTGCGATCTCTCATCTCGACTACGAGGCCTACCCGGAAATGGCTGAGCCGGTCCTGCTCGCAATTTCCGAGGCTGCTTGCAGGCGATACGGCGCAAGTGAGGTCCGAGTGCAGCACCGCACCGGCACGGTGGAGTCTGGTACCAATTCGGTGGCAGTTGTAGTTGGAGCTCCCCACCGCCACCAGGCTTTGGATGCTTGCCGCTTCATCATCGACGAGCTCAAGTCGCGCGCACCCATCTGGAAGTCGACTGGGTAAACAAGAGCCCCTGATAGACTCGCGAGCAGTGGCCAGTACCGAACTGCTCCCTGAGCGGAGCCTCCCCCAACGGCCGCGTGCGCCTCAGGCTGGGCCACTTGCGAGCCGCATAGAGCTACTTCTGGAACTGGTTCGCCGCGACGTCAGGTCGCGTTACCGCGGCTCCTTCCTGGGGGTCACGTGGACTCTCCTCAACCCCCTCATCTTCATGATCGTCTACTCGCTGGTGTTCGGAAAGTTTCTTCATGTTCACTACCCCGGTGGCTCGGCCACGGTGTTCATCCTGTCGGGGCTCCTGGCCTGGACCTTTTTCTCCCAGGCGCTGACACAGGCGACTAACAGCATCGTTGCCAATGCGGCGCTGATCCGCAAGGTGGCGTTCCCCTGGATGCTCCTGAGCGTCTCGTCGGTCATAGCAGCGCTGGTGAACTACGTCATAAGCCTGGTACTCCTAATCCCCTTCATGCTGCTCTCACATAAGGGAGTCGGACCCCCGCTCATTGCTGTACCGGCGCTGGTGGTAGTTACGTTCGCGCTGTCGCTGGGTATCGGCCTGATGCTGGCCGCCGCCAATGTCTACTTCCGCGACATGCAATACCTCGTCACGCTAGGGACCCTGGTCTGGTTCTACCTGACACCGGTTATCTACCCCTGGTCGCTGGTTGAATCCAAGTTCGCCGGCCACGGCTTTGAGGGTGTGGCCGCGCAGTTCGCCTTGTATGCCAATCCCATGACGTGGGTGGTGCTGGGATTCCAAGACGTGTTTGTATTCGACCGCTGGCCTCAACATTGGCACGGGCTTTGCTACTCCGTGGTGGTGTCGCTGGTACTGGTGTGGGTTGGGCTTAGGGTCTTCCGTCGCCTGCGACGCCGTTTTGCCGAGGAGGTTTGATGGCCGGCCCAGCCATCGAGATCAAGAACGTGAGCAAGCGCTTTCGTGTTTATCACGAGCGCACCAGCTCTCTAAAGGAGGCCTTGGTCGCTCGCCGCAGGGCGCGATATGAGGAGTTCTGGGCAGTCCGCGATGTCAGCATAGACATAGCTGAAGGCGACTCGCTCGGGATCATAGGTGAGAACGGTTCCGGTAAGTCCACCCTGCTTAAATGCATCGCAGGAATTTTGGTGCAGGAGAAGGGCAGCATCGCTGTCCAAGGGCGGTTAGCGTCTCTTCTGGAGGTGGGAGCTGGTTTCCACCCTGACTTCACCGGGCGCGAGAACATCTACCTCAACGGAGCGATACTCGGCCTACCACGACGGTACATTACCAGCGTACTCGATGAAATCGTGGAGTTTGCCGAGCTTGAGCATTTCATTGACAATCCGGTGAAAACCTACAGCTCTGGCATGTACACGCGCCTAGGCTTTTCGATAGCCGTGCACGTCGATCCGGACATCCTGCTTATCGACGAAGTCCTGGCGGTGGGGGACGAGGCTTTTCAGCGGAGATGCATAGAGCGTATCGAGGCGCTACGCTCCGAGGGACGTACGCTGGTGTTTGTCTCCCACGCTCTGGAGTCGGTGCGGGCGGTGTGCGATCGCGGCCTGTGGATGGACGGCGGCGAACCACGCGAGCTCGGTGGAATCGACGCGGTTCTGGCGGCCTATTTGGCTGAGGTGAACCGTCGGGAAGAAGCCGAGCTACAGCTGACCACCCGGGATGAGCTGGACACTTCGCCTGGGAGGATGGGGATCCGGATCACCTCGGTCGACCTGGCTGGTCCGGACGGGCCGACCACGGTGTTAAACACCGGCGACCCACTGACGCTCTCAGTGCGGTACGCAGCGCCTAATCCGCTCAAGGGAGTGCGGTTCAGCGTTACGTTTCTGCGGGGAGACGGCGTGCCCATCCTCACCGTTCCCACCGATGATCTGGAGACGGGTGACACCTCGCTTCCCAGAGAGGGAACGGTGCAGCTGGCTCTACCGGGTCTGCCTTTCTTGGAAGGGATATACCGGCTCAACTTGGTCATCGCGAGCATCGCCACCGGCGAGCAGTACAAGCGGGTGGAGAAGGTACGGCCATTTAGGGTGCACAGCGCCGACAGGCATGAGGTCGGGATGGCGTTGCTGGGTTACAGCTGGGAGCTGCCGCGAGCCACCTCCAAAGCGGGGCGCCGCTGAGCGACCTACGGGACAAGGGTCCCCGATAGTCGGTGGCCAGGGCCTAGTCAGCGCGCTCACTACCGGTCGCGGGAACCTTGAGCTTCCGGCCTCGGATCAGGCACCCAGCTCGCTGTGGGCAAAAGTAAGGTTGTGGTTCGCCAAGTAATTCCACACCGCGGCCACCGCACTGCCGAAGACCAGGGCCAGCAGGTAATAAATATGGAAGTGGGAAACGCATGTGAGGAGGACCGCTTCGTTGATGAGGAGTCCCACCAAGCTCACTGCTTCGAAGACAAAAAAACGTCGGCGACGTCGGCCGCCGCGACGATCGCGCCATGTGATCCACGAATTGAGCGTGAACGTGACGAGGATGGCCAACTGAATCGAGATACCGGATGCAAGCCACAGGTACAAGTGCACATGGTGGTAGAGGATCACGGTGCCCACAAAGGTGGTAACCAGCCCAAACCCACCCACCAGCAGGAATGTCGGGAAGCGTCGCCCATGGTCGCGGAAAAACTCCTGGGTCTCGCTGAGCGATGGGCGACGTCGTTCCAGAAAAGCGTTCAAGGCCCAGAGAGGTTATCAGAGGTTATGGGCAATTCCGATCTCACGGGGGTCGCACCTGGGTGACGGCTTTTGCAGGCGGATTTTGGGAGCCCACCCCATCTCAATCCAACGGGCGTGATCGCGGCAACCGCCTGCCAAGCCAACGGTCAGCGACGCATCAACCGAGCGCTCCAGGGCAATTCGGGGAACAAGTCGAGCAGCCCCCAGGCTCGGTTACTGTAGGCAGGCGACCGACCGGGCTCGGCCCGACCACGTGAGGAGATCATCCCCATGAACCGTTTTCAGGACCAGGTAGCGCTGGTTACAGGTGGTGGCCAGGGGATAGGTGAGGCGACGGTTCGTCGCTTCGCTGACGAAGGTGCCAAGGTGGTGGTGGCCGACCTCAACGGAGGGGCCGCGGAAGCAGTAGCCGCAAGCATCACCGCCGGCGAGGGCGAGGCCCTGGCGGTCAGATGCGACGTTCAGGACGAGGCCGACGTGGAGGCGCTGGCGGAAGCGGCTCTGGCCAGGTTCGGCCAGATCGACATCCTCGTCAGCAACGCCGGGGTGACTCGCGACAACCTGCTCCACAAGATGACCCTGGCTGAGTGGGAGCAGGTGATGCAGGTGCACACACGGGGCGCTTTCCTCTGCGCCCGGGCGGTGGCGCGCAACATGGTGTCCCGGCGCTTCGGGAAGATTGTCTTTCTCTCCTCGACGTCGGCCTTAGGCAATCGCGGGCAGGCCAACTACTCGACCGCTAAGGCCGGATTGCAGGGACTGACCAGGACCCTAGCCCTGGAGCTGGGGCCGTTTCAGATCAATGTCAACTCGGTTGCCCCTGGCTTCGTCGACACCGCCATGACCAGAGCTGTGGCCGAGCGCCTGCACGTGCAGCTCGAGGATTTCCAGCGCGAAGCGGCGGCGCGCATCCCACTGGGACGTCTGGGACAGCCTGAGGACATCGCCTCGGTGATCGCCTTTCTCTGTTCGGCGGATGCCTCCTACGTCAGCGGCCAGGTTCTCTACGTCAACGGCGGCCGGCCCAGCTGAGGCGGTCTGGCTAGCTCAGCTCCCCGTCGGGAATCCAACTGGGCGGGCGTCGCTCCAGGAATGCGTCCATGCCCTCAGCGGCCGCGGGGCTCGCGAACAGCTCCGCGGAGACCTCGGCCATGGCGGAGAACGCGGCCTCCCGCGATGGCGCAGGCAGCGTCTGGAGGATCCGCTTGGTGGCGGCGAGGGCATCGGGGTGGGCTTGGAGCAGCTGCCCAACCACCTCCGCCACCCCGGATTCCAGGTCGGATTCGGGCACGACCTGGGACAGCAGACCGATGGTCTGGGCCTCCTGAGCTCCGATCGTGCTCCCGGTCAGGAACAGGCGAGCCGCGGCGGTGACGCCGATCTTGGGCACGACCACCACCGAGATCACTGCCGGCGCCAACCCCAGCCGTACCTCGCCCGTGGCGAAGGTGGAGGCCTCGGAAGCGATCGCGATGTCGCAGGCGGCGACCAGCCCCACACCGCCGGCGCGGGCGGAGCCGCCGACGGCGCAGACCACCGGCTTGGGACAGTCCAGGATCTGACGCAGGATAGGAGCTAGGCCCCCCACCCCTGGGGCCGCTCGACCCTCCCGGCGAGCAGCTGCCTGCTCCTTGAGATCTGCGCCTGAGCAGAAGGCAGGCCCGACGTGCCCCAGCACCAGCACCCGAACCTCGGGGTTGGACTCGGCCCGCGCGATGGCTTCCGCTAGATCGCCGAGCAGCTGGGCCGAGAGGGCGTTGCGGTTCGCCGGGGAGTCGAGCTCAAGGTGGGCGACCGGGCCCGAGACGGCCGACCTCACCTTGCTCGCCACCATCGTCCTGATCCTCCCAGGGGAAAGTCCCAAGTTGGCCCGGGCTGCGCTACCGTTAGTCGGAGTCAGACCCGGCGATCGCCGGGCCAAAGCGCCAAGCGCAACGGGAATCTTGCCCGAGTACGACGCTGGGCTTCAGGATGAAGTAAGAATGAGAAGGGTGACCTGGGGTGCGGGGCCCGCTCTGGTGGCGCTGGCCGTGGTCATGGCCGGCTGCGCGAGCACAGTCCCCGGGGGAAGCCCGCCCAAGGTCAAGAACATCCCCTCACTGAAGCTCTCTCCCACCGCACTCTCACAGTCGTTGCTGGTGCTGCAGCAGGCCTACATCAACTTGTACAAGGCTGTTAGCCCCTCGGTGGTCCAGATTTCCACCAAGGCCGATCTGGGGTCGGGGATCATCTTCAACGCTCAGGGCGACATCGTGACCAACAACCACGTCGCCGACGGCTACAAGACCTTCAGCGTCACCCTGGCCAACGGCAAGGAGTACCCGGGGACCCTGGTCAACAATTTCGCGCCCGACGACTTGGCGGTCATCCACATCGATGCGACCGGACTCCAGCCCGCCACCTTCGCCAACTCATCCCAGCTCCAGGTGGGGGATATCGTGATGGCGATCGGCAACCCCCTGGGGTTCCAGAGCAGCGCCACTGACGGGATCATCAGCGCCGTCGGCCGCACCGTGAGCGAGCCCAATGGGGTGACCCTGCCCGACGTAATCCAGACCTCCGCCCCGATCAACCCCGGCAACAGCGGAGGCGCACTGGTCGATCTCGAGGACCAGGTGGTGGGTATCCCGACCCTGGCCGCGGTCGACGAGCAGTTGGGTGGCTCCGAGGCATCGGGCATCGGATTCGCTATCCCCAGCAGCCTGGTCGCCAATATCGCCGGGCAGATCGTCAAGTACGGCAAGGTGCAGAGCTCCGGTCGCGCCTGCATCGGCATCGTGGTCGAGCAGGTGACCGGGTCCGACGGTCAGGACACTGGTGTCCTGGTCACCCAGGTCACCAGGTCGGCGGTCACCGCCGCCGGGCTCAAGGCGCAGGATGTGATCACCGCGATCAACGGCCAAGCCACGCTCGCGGTCCAGGATCTGACCGACGATCTCGCCAACCTCAGCCCGGGCGCGAAGGTAACCCTCTCGGTCACCCACCCCAACGGCTCCAAGGGCACGGTTTCGGTTGCGCTGGGACAGCTCTCCGCCAGCAGTTGTGCCTAGCCCGTCGCTTCCCGCCGCGCTGCGGGATTTCCTAGAGGCGCCCAACCTGGTCAGCGTCGCCACCCTGGGTCGGGACGGGGCACCTCAGGCGACCGTGGTTTGGTTCCTTTTGGAGGGGGAGCGAATCCTGATCAACACCAAGGCCGGTCGTGTCAAGACTCTGAACCTGGACCGCGATCCGAGGGTGGCCCTGACGGTCTACGACTGCGCCAATCCCTACCGATCGGTGCAGCTGCGAGGCGTGGTCAGCGAACGCCGGGATGGGGCGGCTGCCAGCGAGGATATTCATCGACTCAGCCGTCGCTACGCCGGCCACGAGTACCGCGAGCCCGATGATCGGATCAGCTATCTGATCGCGATCAACTCCTGGTCCAGCTGGGGCATGCCAGAACTCGACTGAGGCGGGGGTCGAGCTCGCCCCTAACATGGCGTCGGGGGAGTGGACCGCAATCGGAGGAGTAGATCTGATGGCCGATCAATCCGAGGAACCGTCCGAAGAGCTGGATCCCGAGCAACAGGTGGCCTGGATTCGGACGCCATACCAGGCGCCGGTCTTCGACCAGTCTGGTGGTGAGTTCGGCATCACCGACTCCCTTCTTGGAGATGAGGCCTCCGACATCTTCCACGGCTTGGCCGTAAAGCTCCACGACGAGCGGCGAGTCGCCGAGATCGCGGCGGACCTGATTGACAAGATCACCCTGGGCGGCGTTCACACCAGCATTCCTCCCGAGCAGGTGGTCGATCTGCCCACGTATCAGGAGGAGCGCTGGTTCCACCTCGGTCAAGGGGGACTTTTCCGCAAGCGTCCCGAGTGGAAGGACGGGTGAACTCCACGTGCGGCAACGCTCCTGTCCTGGGGGACCGGGAGCTCCTGCCACAGTGAGGTTGCGGCTGAGGCCGCGGTATCTGGCGCTGATCGCGACCGCCGCCCTGGTGGTGGCGCTGGGTTTTGCGGTGGGGCTTCTGCTCCGACCCTCTCCACCACCGCAAGGGAAGGTGCTGGTCCTCCTGACGGTTGACCTTCCGCTTCCCCAGAAGCCGGCCACCCTGCATGAGCGGGCGATCGGGCTGCGACTGCTGCCCGAAAGCGTGGGAAGCAGTTGGGAGAGCGTGACCGTGCCTGCGGCGGATGTGACCCTGCCTGGGAGCTGGGAGGCACCCAACACGGACAGCCTTTTCTTGGCGACGGTTCCGGCCGGGGACTATCGCTCAGCTGAGCTGGTGCTGCGATCCGGCTCGGGCGACCTAGTGAACGACTCCCAGAAGCTGGCGCTCAAGGTGACTAAGTCAGGACTAACCCCGCTCTTGTTCACCTTCCGGGCCAGCTCGGCGGTTGCTGGAGCGGGGCTCGCTGATGCGGCTGCCTATGGCGGCAACGACCAAGTCAATTTCGGCCTCCAGGTGGCGCAGGGCCAGGTGCTGAGCGCTCCAACCGTGCCCTTGGTAGACCAGTCGGGGCGGTCGGTCTCGCTGCGCCAGTACCAGGGCAAGGTCCTGGTGGTGGCGTCCTTCCTGAGTCAGTGTCAGGACACCTGTCCACTGGTGACCGCGGGCCTGCTGCAGCTGCAGACGCTGCTTGACCAGAAAGATCTCCAGAGTCAGGTCCAGATAGTCGAGGTCACCCTGGACCCGGCGGACGACACGCCGGCCGTCCTGGCCAAGTACCAGAAGCATTTCTCGCTGCCCTGGCCGCTGCTGACCGGTACCGCGGCCAACCTTGAGCAGTTCTGGTCCCAGCTCAAAGTTCCGCCCATCCAGGACCAGTCCTGGAACGCGCCAGCTCCCACCGATATCTTCACCGGCCAGTCCGAGCCCTTCGACATCGTCCACTCCTCGGTGGTAGACGTCGTCAACTCCAAGGGCTACGTGGTGTCGGAGCTGGAGGGACAGCCCACCCTCGACCCCTCGAGCGTTCCCGCGACCATCGAGAGCTATCTCAACGCTGCTGGTCTGCAGGATCAGAAAGCCGGGGGCTCTTGGACCCCGCAGTCGCTGCTGGCGGAGCTGACGCCACTGCTGCAGCAGCAGGGCGTCTACACCACGCTGCCGGGAGTGGTCAGCGTCGGCGACCCCGCCCCGGATTTCTCGCTACCCAGCTCCGCCGGCGGCAACGTGGCCCTGAGCCAACAGGCTGGGCACCCAGTTCTGATCGACTTCTGGGCGACCTGGTGCACCAACTGCCGGGCTGACATGAAGCTGGTGGCAGAGACCGCCGACCGCTACAAGAGCCAGGGGCTGCGGGTGCTCTTGGTGGACTTCGAGGAATCCACTGGCACCGCAACCAAGTTTCTGAAGGGCCTGGGCATCGACCTTCCCACCCTGCTCGACCACAACGGCCAGGTGGCTCAGCGCTACGGCGTCCCCGGGCTGCCGGTGGCGGTCTTCGTGAACAGCCAGGGCAAGGTCACGGCCATCCAGCTGGGCCAGCTGGACCAGGCGGAGGTCAATCAGGACGTGCCCGGCGCGATTGCTCCCTGAATCCGATTTGCTACCATTTCGGTGTGGAATGGGTGAGCAGGGGTCGCTCACGCACTAGAAACTTGCGAAGGGAGTAGAACGTGGCCGAATACGCCAAGCCCGACGCGCTTGTCACCAGCGACTGGCTGGCCGAGCACCTACAGGACCCGGACATTCGGATCCTGGACGTCGACGAGGACACCGAGGCCTACGCCAAGGGTCACATCCCGGGCGCGATCGGCGTGCACTGGCGCAAGGATCTGCAGGCCCAACTGGAGCGCGATTTCGTAGGTCCCGAGGCGTTCGCGGCGCTGCTGGACCGATTCGGGATCAAGCCCGAGACGCGGGTGATCCTCTACGGAGGCAACAAGAACTGGTTCGCTGCCTACGCGTACTGGTACTTCAAGTACTACGGTCATGAGCGGGTGCAGCTGCTCAACGGCGGGCGCAAGAAGTGGGAGCTGGAGGGAAGGCCTCTGGTCACCGACGCCCCCGGCACCATCGCCACTCGCGGCTACCCGGTGCCCCGCAGCAACGACAACATCCGCGCCTATCGCGACCAGGTCGCTACCGAGATCGTTGGCAAGGCTGGCAAGGGTCTGGTCGACGTCCGCTCACCCGAGGAGTACCGGGGCGAGAGCCTGGCGCCTGCGCACCTGCCTCAAGAGGGAGCCCAGCGCGGCGGCCACATCCCCGGTGCACGAAACATTCCCTGGGGGAAGGCGGTGGATCCCGACCAGGAGACCTTCCTCAGCGCCGAGCAGCTGAGCCAGCTCTACCAGGGCGAGGGGATCACCCCGGACCAGGAAATCGTCGCCTACTGCCGGATCGGGGAGCGCTCAGCCCACACCTGGTTCGTGCTGCACGAACTGCTGGGCTACCCCAATGTCCGCAACTACGACGGCTCCTGGACCGAGTGGGGCAGTCTGGTTAGAGCACCGATCGAGAAGTGACCCGCTGGCCGGGGGCGCTCGCCCCCGGCCGGGCACTCCGGGCGCCGCTCCCCGGCCACGCTGTAAGTTCAGCTCGGTGAACCCGAACACAAGGACGGCGGCTCGGCGGATGCCGGAATCGATGTGAGCTTGGACCAAGAGGGGGGCATCGAAGCGATCGATCCTGGAGCTCGGGCCTTTCCCACTGAGAAGAGCCAGGCTCCGGGCGAAGCCTCCACCCACCGAATCCTGCGCACACTGCGGCTCCGCAACGAGAACTTGCCCGGGGTCCTTGGCGAGGTTGCGACCGCCATCGGGGCCGCCGGGGGCAGCCTCGGCGACATTCGCACCATCCAGCGCGGATCCCGCCACGTGGTCCGCGACATCGACGTCAGCACCACCGACCTGCAGATGCTGGAGGCGGTACTTGAGCGCATCGGATCGCTCTCTCACACCGCTCTGCTCGATGTCCGCGATGAGGTCCTCCGGGTGCATCTGGGAGGCAAGCTCCGGGTGGTCCCCAAATACCCGGTTCACTCGGTGGCAGACCTAAGGCGCGTCTACACCCCGGGCGTGGCGGAGGTCTGCCGGCTGATCGCCGCGGACTCCGGGGTGGCCGACCGCTACACCGGCATCAACAACTCGGTGGCGGTGGTAACCGACGGGAGCGCCATCCTCGGGCTGGGGAACATCGGGCCGGTTGCGGGGATGCCGGTGATCGAGGGCAAGTGTGCCCTGATGGCTCAGATGGTGGGGATCGATGCCTACCCGCTGCTGGTAGCTCCTGGGCCTTCGGAGGCGATCGTCGAGGCTCTGGTCAGGATCAGCCCGAGTTACGGCGCGATCCAGCTCGAGGATATCGCCGCCCCCCATTGCTTCGAGATCGCCCCGGCACTACAGGAGCGCCTGGAGATACCGGTCATGCACGACGACCAGCACGGCACCGCGACCGTGGTCCTGGCTGCCCTGTTCCGAGCCGCGGCCATGACCGGTCTGGATCTGAGCACGCTCACGGCCGGGGTGATCGGGCTGGGCGCCGCCGGCTCCGCCATCGCCGAGCTGCTGATGGGATATCAGGGACGAGCCGTGCTCGGGACCGGCCGAACCCCTGACTCGATTGAGCGGCTCACCCTGGCCGGGGGCCAGGCAGTCGAGATGGACGAGTTGCTGGCTCGGGCGGACGTGGTGATCGCCACCACCGCCCAGCCCGGCCTAATACGGCCGGAGCAGGTGAGGGCGGGGCAGATCATCTTTGCTCTCTCCAACCCGTTGCCGGAAATAGAGCCAGAGCGGGCCATGGCTGCTGGCGCGATCCTGGCGGTGGACGGCAGCGTGGTCAACAACCTGCTGGCCTTCCCGGGACTCTATCGAGGCGCGTTGGATACCAAGGCCACTCGCTTCAACAGCGAGATGTATCTGGCGGCTGCCGCGGCCATCGCCCGCCTGGCCCAGGTTGACGAGGTGGTTCCCGACTCCCTGGACCCCCGGGTCCACCTCAGCGTCGCCAGGGCGGTAGCCCAGGCCGCGGTGCGCACCGGGGTAGCCAGAATCGAACCCTTGCCCGACTACTACGACGACGTGCCACGTGCGGAGGGCTGACTCCCGAGGTTCGTACGATGGCGAGGTGGTCATCGAGAGCCTGGCTGAGTCTGACCTGGCCGGCATCCGGCCTCTGCTGGTTGACCTGCTCCATGGGGAGCAGGATCAGGGCACTCGAGTTCGGCTCAGCCGCGAGCAGCTGGAGCGCTGGCTGCCCACCACCCGGCCCGAGTTCACCGGACAGAACCATATCTTCGCCGCCAGGGATGAGGGCCGGATCGTCGGCTTCTGCTGGTGCCTGCTTTTCGATCCCGGCACCGGACTGGAGGGCGAGGTGGCAGAGCTCTATGTGGTCCCGGACGCCCGAGGACAGCGGGTAGCCTCAAGGCTGGTGGAGGAGGCCGTCGCCCTGTTCGCCAAGAGCCGGGTCACCTTTGCGTGCGTCTGGACCCGGGAGTCAAACCCTGCCGCGGTCAGGGTCTACCGCCGGGCGGGATTCGCTCCCACCGACCAGCTGGTGCTTACCTGGTACCCACCCTCATGAGCGCGCCCGCAGATACGGCTTTGGAACCCGACATGGCGGTTGAACCGGCGCCGTCGTCAAGTCCACCGGCGCTCCGGCTGGGAGCGGTGGCGCTGGTCGCGGCGATTGTGGGGGTGGTCGTGGGTGGTGGAGCAGCCTATTTTCTGGTGCGGCACTTTGAGAACAGCTCACCGGGCTCGGTGGTGATCAAGAACGTCAATACCCCAGGGGGCGGCAGCGCGGCTTCACTGCCGGCACTGGTGGCCCAGCTCAGTCCCTCGGTGGTGGAAGTGATCAGCGAGCCGCCTACCGGGACCGCCGTCAGCTCAGCCGACATTTCCAGCGGGTTCATCGCCGGCACTGGGGGCCTGATCGTGACCAGCGAGGGCGCGGTGGCTGGCGCCTCCGGGGTTGAGGTGGCGCTCAGCTCGGGGCAGCTGCTGCCGGCGACCATCGCTTCAGCCGACCCCGACACCGGGGTTGTCGTCCTCCAGGTCAGCAGCACCTCCCTGCCGGCACCGCTATCGTTCGCCACCTCGGCGCCAGCGGTGGGCGACGTCGCCATCGCCGTTTCCCTGCCGGTCGGCGCCGGGCCCAGTGTGGACGTCGGTACTGTCAGCGCCACCGGGCTGACCGTGACCGTGCCCGACCTCGCCACCCCGAGCGGCACCGCCGAGGTGGACGGGGTTTTGCGGACCGACATCTCCCAGCCCATGGGTAGTTCCGGTGGACCGCTGGTGGATTCGGCCGGCGCCGTGATCGGCATCCTCACCGGTGACCGGATGCAGCCGCTCGGGTTGGGCGCGAGCGCCGACGCCTCTGGGTTCGCACTCGACGCCACCGCGGCCAACCAGCTGGTCTCGGCCCTGACCACGACTGGCTCCGTGCCCAGCCCGATCGGTCTCGTCACCGAGTGGCTGGACCCGGCCTCCGCCGCCGCCCTGGGCCTGCCCGCCGGAGTGCTGGTGGACTCGGTCGATCCCGGCTCGGCCGCGGCCGCCGCCGGCGCGGATGTCGGCGACGTCATCACTGCCGTCAATGGGTCACCCGCCTGGAGCTCGAAGGCGACGACCTATCCCAGTTTCTCCGACATGCTGGAGGCGAGTGATTCGTCTTCCACGGTGCCGCTCACCGTGGTTCGCGCCGGGGTTACGCACCAGCTATCGATTACGATTCCCTCGCCCTAAGACCGCCCTCGGGAGGTCGAATTTACGGCGGATTCGCGAAGAGGTGGCGGTTGGAAATCACCTGGCTGGGCGAGAGCGCTCTAATGCTCAAGGGCCGTGATAGCCGCGTGTTGGTGGACCCCGCCTACCAACCTGGGCATGGGTCCGGCAACGGCACCGTCGACATAGTCGTGAGCTCCACCGGCGGAGAGAACCGGCTCCGCCCCGAGCAGGGTCCCCAGGTGGTGGCCCGCCAGGGTGAGTACGAGCTGCGCGGAGTCTCAGTCCGGGGAGTCGCGATTGGGAGCGCCACTCTCTTCGTCACCGAGGTCGACGAGGTCGCCGTCTGCGACTTCGGGGAGCTTCCGGGAGCCTTGGAGGTCGAGGTGATCGACGCTCTGGGGACCATCGACGTGCTGGCGGTGTCGCTGCAGCAGGGGTTGGCGACGCGGGCGCGGGAGCTCACCAGCCTGGTCTCCCAGCTGCAGCCGGCGGTCTTGATCCCGGTCGGTTACCGCGCCTCTCCAGATGGTTCACTGGGAGAGCTGGCGCCCTTCGCCCAGGAGATGGGCCTAGCCCAGGTGAACCCCCAGGCGAAGCTGACGCTCTCCGGCTCACCGGGGAGCAGTGACGAGACTCGGGTCGTGGTCTTGGAGGCGCGGCGCTGATCCCACCGTGTTAGGATCCGGCTACATGGGTGGTGCCTCCCCGTGTGCCGGCCGGAGCCAGTAATGGCAAAGTTCATTTTCGTAACTGGCGGTGTGGTCTCCGGGATCGGGAAGGGGATAACCGCGGCCTCGTTGGGCACCGTCCTCAAGGCACGTGGGCTCAAGGTCACGCTCCAGAAGCTCGACCCGTACATCAACATCGACCCGGGCACCATGTCGCCCTACCAGCACGGCGAGGTCTTCGTGACCGACGACGGTGCCGAGTCGGACCTGGACCTCGGCCACTACGAGCGCTTCGTCGACACCAACCTGACCAAAGCCAGCAACGTCACCACCGGCAAGATCTACAGCGAGGTCATCGCCAAAGAGCGTCGGGGCGACTTCCTGGGAGCCACCGTCCAGGTGATCCCCCACATCACCAACGAGATCAAGGACCGGGTGGCCCGGGTGGCAGAGGAGTCTGAGGCCGACGTGGTGATCGTCGAGGTGGGCGGGACCGTGGGTGACATCGAGTCCCTGCCATTTCTGGAGGCCATCCGCCAGCTCAAGAACGACGTGGGACGGCGCAACACCTTCTACGTCCATGTCACCTTGGTGCCCTACGTGGACGCCAGTGAGGAGTTCAAGAGCAAGCCGACTCAGCACAGCGTCCAGACCCTGAGGGGAATCGGGATCCAGCCCGACGCCATCGTCTGCCGCTCCAGCCAGCCGATCGGAGCTGGCGTCCGCGACAAGATCGCCCTCTTCGCCGACGTTGAGCCCCGGGCGGTCATCAGCGTGCCCGACGCACCCACCATCTACCAGGTTCCCCTGCTGCTGGAGTCGAGCGGCCTGGGCGCCTACGTGACCGAGCAATTGGGCATTGAGGCGCCTCCAGCCGACCTAGACGCGTGGAGGCACTTGGTCGAGCGCATCCTGAGCGCCGAGGACCGGGTGGTGGTGGGCGTGGCCGGCAAATACGTCGCGCTCCCCGATGCCTACATCAGCGTCACCGAGGCGCTGCGCCACGCCGCCGTAGCCCACGGCGTCGGCCTGGAGATCCGCTGGATCAACACCGAGGCACTGATCCCGGGCGACACCTCGGTGTTCGAGGGCCTCGATGGTCTGGTGATCCCCGGGGGCTTCGGTCATCGCGGGATAGAGGGGAAGATCGCCGCCTCCCACTACGCCCGCCATCATCGGGTGCCCTTCCTGGGGCTGTGCCTGGGGATGCAGTGCGCCTGCATCGATGTGGCCCGCGAAGCCCTGGGAACTGATGACGTTAATAGCACCGAATTTAATGCCTTCACTGAGAATCCGGTGATCGACTTGCTTCCTGAGCAGAGGGACGTTGCCGACAAGGGCGGGACCATGCGGCTCGGTCTGTATCCCTGCAAGCTCGAACCGGGCACCAAGGTGGCGCAAGCCTATGGCGATTCGGTGGTGTACGAGCGCCACCGCCATCGTTTTGAGTTCAATAACCGCTACCGGGAGCCGCTCGAACAAGCGGGTGTGGTCTTCAGCGGCACTTCGCCCACGGGCCGACTGGTGGAGATCATGGAGTTGAAGGGACACCCCTTCTTCGTCGGAAGCCAGTTCCATCCCGAGTTCCGGTCCCGTCCCCACCGTCCCCATCCGCTCTTCCATGGCTTCATGGCCGCCTGCCTGGAGCGGGCCGGCCTGGCAATCGAGCCCGAACTCCCCCAGGACCCGGCCACCGTCTCGGTGTGACAGCGGGCCGGCTGCGCCCGCTTCTCAGCGACGCAAGTGGGAAGCTGAGACCAGCGCCCGACAGGTGGGAGGCGGTGGGCCAAAGCGGACGGTTGCTCCAGCCCCTGAGTTCTTGGGTTCCGCTGCCGGCACGCTCCACCCTCATGCATTTGCCGGAGCGGCAGGGGCTAGGCAGACGGCGGGGGAGTGGAGCGGTCGAGGTCGTCGAGGACGGAGCACTGGCAGTGGCGGCGGTGCTTCCGGTCGGCTACCTCCGGCTGCTCTTTCCCGCCTATTCGGTCAGTGGCGCCGGCCCGTCCCATACCCTGCCGCTTTACGGCTACGCTGCGGTCGCCGAGCTCGATGGCGAGATGGTGGTGTCGGCCTCGCGCAGCGACGCCTTCTCGCCCTGGACCGGCCGGCGACCCTCCCCGGCCAGGCTGCACGCTGCCGTGGAGCGGGCTCAACGCCAGCTGCCCCGCAGCCGGGTGATCGCCCAACTGTCGGTGTGTGCTCTGCAGCACAACTGCCTCACTGCCCAGAACACCTTCCTAAGACGCTTTGAAGGTGCTCTTCCCACCAGTGGGGCCTGCAACGCCGACTGCCTGGGCTGCATTTCACTTCAAACCGACTCAGGCGCGCCCGCGCCTCAGCCGCGGATGCCGAGAGCTCCGACCGCGGATGACCTCATCGAGGTGGGGACCTACCACATGGACGGTGCCCGGGACCAGGATGCCGAGGGGATGATCAGCTTCGGCCAGGGCTGTGAGGGCGAGCCGCTGCTCCGGGAGAGGGCACTGCGGCCCGTGGCGGTAGAGCTGCGCCGGCGATTTCCGGGCTCGACGATTCACATCAACACCAACGGCAGCCGGCCGGCCGCCCTGCGCCGACTGATCGCCGCCGGTGTTAACAGCTGCCGGATCAGTGTCTTCAGCTTTCGTCAAGACCTCTTCGCCGCCTACTACCGACCCCGCGGCTACTCGATCGAAGAGGTGCTGGAGTGCGCCCGGGTGGCCCGCCATGGAGGCGCCCAGCTGACCGTGAATCTGCTCACATTTCCTGGGGTTTCCGACTCTCCCGGAGAGGTAGACCTGACCCTGCGAGTCTTGCGCGAGCTCAAGGTGGCGCAGCTGCAGCTGCGCAGCCTCAACGTCGATCCGCAGTGGTTGCTCTCGCGTCTGCCCGACCTCGAGGCCGGAATCGGGCTCGATACGATGGTACGAAGGTTGCGACGCGAGCTACCTGACCTTCAGCTCGGCAATTTCACCAGGCCGATGGCAAAGGCCGTGACCGGACCACCCAGCGCGCAGGCGCGGAGGGAGCTGGCTGCGGAACCTCTCGAAGCCGGCGTTTGAACTTTGATCTCGCCTGGTAGACTTTGAGCAAGATCATGAAGGCAATCCACCCCGAATACTTCCACGACACTGTCGTCACCTGTTCCTGCGGGAACAGCTTCACGACCGGATCTACTCAGAAGACACTGCACACCGAGGTATGCAGCGTCTGCCACCCGTTCTTCACCGGGCAGCAGAGAATCGTGGACACCGGCGGCCAGGTCGAGCGCTTCCGTCGCCGTGCTCAACTGGCGCAGGCCTAGCCCTCCCCAGGCAATACGGTGGGGCGGCACCGTGGGGTGCGGCCACGCGGCTGACTGAGCTAGCTGCCTCTGACGACGCGATCCCTTTGCTGGAGGCGCGCGCAAGACTAACGGCCTTAGGCGTGCTTGCTAAGTAGAAGCGTCTGACGGGCTTCCGCGGCATTCGGAGGCAACCCGCCTAGCAGGGTCGGGCCGCCCTCTGCCGGGCGTGCCGTCGCCGGCTCAGTTAGCACAGAGACGGGGCTGACATGGCATACAGGCGATCGAGATAGCCCTCTCAGCGGGATGGGAGAGCGTGACCGCAGTAGTTGCCTCGCCAGCAGCACCCCGCGAGCCATCCCAGGCCTCCTCCTCAGCCTCTTTGGTTGAGACCTCTTGCGGGTAAGCCATATGGGGGATAATTCCGGAGTTGAACACGTCCCAAACCCGCGAGCATCCTTGGTTTGGCAGGTTGGCAGGGTTTCCACTCCGATGGCTGTCAGCGATCGTACGGAGTTCTAACTCCCGAGTGAGGCTCATGAACTCCGAGCAGCGCCTTAACGACATTGCTGCACAAGTCGACGAGCTCCATGCGGCCCTGCACGTAGCCGCCGCAGAGTCGCTACCTTTTGCGTACGAGGCAGACGGCGGCAAGTGGCTTCAGCGCGCCATAGACCGAGTCGGTGAGCCGCCCAGCGATCGCGATGAGGGCCTTCTTTATTCTTTCTTCCGAGAGATGTGCGGGTCCGGCCCTTCAGAGGTCCGAGCGCGGCAATATCCAGAATATCTGTCCCATTTGGGCCCACCCGGGACGCTGCCCTATGTCGATCTCGGTGCTGGAGACGGTGATTTCATCTTGTATCTAGCAAGCCATGGATACCCCGTTTTAGGCGTTGACACGAATCTGAAGGAGGTGGAGAAGGGGCGTGCCCGGGGAGCGCAAATGGTCCACGGGGACGCATTGGAATACCTTCAGGGATGCCCGCCCGGTTCACTCGCCGGCGTCTTCATGCTTCAGGTGGTGGAGCACTTGGAGCCCGACAGTATGCGGAGGGTTCTGAAGGCAATAGTGGCCGCGCTGAGCCCGGGAGGGAAGGTGATCATAGAGACGATCAACCTGCGTCATCCCTTGGCTTTCCAGGGCTTCTATGCCGATCCGACACATACTCGCCCTGTGGCCGATGATTACTTGGAGTTCCTACTCGAGTGGGAGGGTCTGACCGCTCTCCACAAGATTCTGACGATGCCGGTATCGCCAGACGGCTCTGCTCCGCTCGTAGGGTCGATAGATGAGTCTCGCGTCTACTACAATTATGCGGTCATCGCCACTAAGCCGTGATGTTGTCGCAAGTAGCCATGAGGCAACAGAAACCTGCGATCCGGAGCCGGCGTCCTACTTACTTGAGGAACTGCGCTGGCTCGACGCCTTCTGCAACTAGGTCAGTGGTGAGCATATCGCGGATCATCTCCTCGAAACTGATGTGCGGCTCCCATCCCAGTTGAGCCCGCGCCTTTGAAGCGTCGCCCCGTAAGTCGGGGACATCGGCAGGGCGTAGGTGGGAAGGGTCGCTGCGAACGTAATCAGACCATTCAAGTCCGACCAGCCCAAAGACCGTGGACACTAGATCTCTAACCGTTCGCGTCTGCCCGGTCGCGATCACATAGTCATCTGGAGTGTCGGCCTGCATCATGAGCCACATAGCCTGTACATAGTCCCGGGCATCACCCCAATCACGCTTCGTCTCGAGATTGCCGAGCGCCAAGTGGTCGGCGTGCCCGGCGAGGATCCGAGCCACGCCGCGTGTCACTTTACGGGACACAAAATTCTCACCTCGCCGGGGCGACTCGTGATTGAAGAGGATCCCGCTGCAGGTAAAGATTCCGTGGGCTCGGCGGTAGGTGGACGTCATCCAATGGGCATACAGTTTGGCTGCTGCATACGGACTCATCGGGTCAAAAGGCGTGTTTTCATTTTGTGGCGCCGGAGCATCGCCGAACATCTCAGAGGTTGATGCCTGGTAGAAACGGCACCCATTCCCCCACGTTCGTATGGCTTCGAGGAGGCGGGTGGTCCCCAGCCCATCAACATCGCCGGTGTATTCCGGCTGCTCGAAGGAAATGTGAACATGACTCTGCGCCGCTAGGTTATAGAGTTCATCGGGGTGGATCGTCTTCACCAAGCGGTTGAGTCCCCCGGAGTCGGTCAGGTCTCCGTAGTGGAGGATGAAGTTACGTGGGCTGGTATCTTCCGGCCCCGAGTGCCCCAGGTGGTCGATACGAGCCCGGTTAAGACTGGACGACCTCCTGACGATGCCGTGCACCTCATATCCCTTGCCGAGGAGCAACTCCGCTAAGTACGAGCCATCTTGGCCGGTGATCCCGGTAATCAGGGCTTTTGGCATATCTTCAGGTTAGCGTATGGGAGCCCACACATGGCGGCCGGAGCAAACGGAACGGGCGGGCAAGCCGGTGCCGGCTCGCTATCCAGCGAAGTGGTCGATGAACAGACTGCCAGCGCGGAGGGGCGACGAGGTCCCGCCAACCTGGGGCGCCCGTGTCTGCAGCCGTAGGGGCAACGCGTCTTGCAACCTGCACTCGTCGTTGCCAGGGATTACTATCCCAGCGTCCACATCGAGCCAGGTTCCCTAGGACCCCACCGTGTCGCCTCCCCAACTGGTCGGCCAACCTGTTGTGTAAGCACGCAGACGCGCACGCCGATGAGGTCGCCATTCTGCTGGGGGTCGCCGTTCAGTTGCATGCCGCCCGTCCCAACTCGCCATTGCTCCCGCGAACCTCGGCCGAGACCGTCCTCGCGCGATGCCGTGGCCACGCCGTGTATGATCCAGCATCGCCCTGCTAGCCCGGAGTCAGTGCCGGTCTCTGGCATCGTACGCGACTGGCTGGGGCGTGGTCACCGATTGCGCTGTCCACTCAGTTAGGGGACGTCGTGAGGCTGGGCTCGAGAGGCGGTCGGGTGATGGGACCCTTGTCTCCGTGACTGGGGCGGGCGATCGGAGTGTTGAGACCGCTGCGGTCCCGAGCTACGCTGGAGGGGCAGGCGGGCGGCGTGCCGGATCAGTCCCAACGTACCGCTTCGAACGGCTGGGCTGGATCGGCGTCGGGCTGCTGCTCATACAGGGCCTTGGAATGCTCGCATGGAGCACGCTGCTCTGGCATCGCTTCGCACTGACCTTAGACTATTCCGCTTACTACCAGGCATGGTGGTTGATCGCTCATGGCCATCTCGATCCCTTCAGCACGATCGTGGGGGTCCCATTCTGGCAGAACAATCTCGAACTCTTCATGTGGCCGCTTGCGCTCATCGGAGTCGTGTTGGCGCACGGACCTGCGCTGTTGTGGCTGCAGGACGCTTGCCTCGTGGGCGCCGAGGTGGTGGCTTGGCGCTGGATGCTGGAGGAGACCGCAATTTTTGGTGGCTTGTCAGGGCGCCTGCTCGCCGGTACCGGTCTCGTCCTGCTTCTCGCGAATCCTTGGGCGTGGTGGTCGATCTCGTTCGACTTTCACATGGAGCTCGTCGCCGTACCCTTCGCGTTGCTAGCGGCTTACGACCTCGCCCACGAACGACGTCGCATGTGGCTCTGGCTGGTAATCACGCTGCTCTGCGGGGATGCCGAGACGACTTGGGTCATCGGGCTGGGACTTGGTGCGCTACTAGCGGGGCGACGATGGCGAGGGAAGGGTGTGGTGCTCATCGTCCTCGGAGTGGGATGGGTGCTGCTCTCGACCAGCATCCATGGTGATAGGGGAGGAAGTTTGATCGGGTCTTATGGCTACCTGGTAGGTCCGGCGGTTTCCACTGAACCTAGCCTCTCCACGCTTGTTTTACATATCCTCACCCATCCCGGTGAGGTCCTGACCGAACTATGGCGCCATCGCGTAGATACCTTGGCGAATCTGGCTCCGGGCGGGTTCATCGGGATAGCGAATCCCTGGATACTGGGGTTAGCAGTGCCGGTCGTGCTTGCCACAGATCTGTTCCAAGGGAACAGGTTTGCTCAGCCATTGTTTCAGAATATTTTGGTCTACGTCATCGTTCCCCTTGGAACCGTGCTTGTACTCGCACACCTATTCCAGCGTTGGCGAAGGCTGGCCCTGGGACTAGGTGCGTTGGCCGTGGCAAATGCGCTTGTGTGGACCGCGATCTGGGGCCCCGAGATCCCGACCACCTGGCTCCTCGTCCCCGGCCCGTCGGCGGCGGTGCTATCCCGGGCTGAGGCGCTGATTCCGCCCTCCGCCGAAGTGGTAGCTTCTCAGGGGGTGAGCGGGAGGTTCAGCGATCGCTTGCTTCTGTATCCCGTGCGTGCGCCGTCCCAGCGGATCCCGCTTCGGAGCCGCGATACATGGTGGATTGTCGCGCCGTCGGTAGGCATCGAAACCGAATCCACAGCCGCTGGAGCTGCACTTGTGTCTGAACTCGCTGGACCGCTGCATGCGCACCTCGTCCTGCATGGTGCCGGCGTTTGGATCTTCCACTGGTTGGCTCCGGCCAGCCGCCACTCGATCGCAATACCCAAGACGCCCACCGAGGTCAAGGCATGGCTTTTCCCGGGAACCGCAGGAACTTCGCTGATCAGTGGCCCCCCTACCTCGTGGCGGGTCGCATCGACAGGGCGCGCTGGATACGTGGTCAATGGCGACTTCTGGCGTGAGCCACCGGGCGACTACAAAGCGACGGTAACTTTGGCAGCCAGCGGTCCCTTCAATGTGGAGGTCTGGAATACGACAGGAAACGTGCTACTCGCGAACCGAAGCCTGCCGTCCACTAGAGGGTTGGAAACAGTCTCGATACCGGTTCCCGCAACACGGGCCTACGCGCAACATCGGTTCCAGGGACTTGGACCGTTCCACGTAGAATTCCTTCCACCTCCGGCGGGAGACCTGCTGGTGGTAGAGGTGTTGTCATCGGGACGTGGAAGGGTCAGCGTCCTGCAAGTCGGGATGCATCATGTCGGCTAATGTCATCTCTGGCGCCCCAACGACCATGCGAATGGACGTTGGCCGGGACCGTATACTGGCCGCCGAGATGCCGAAAGCGCGACCGAAGATCAGGCCGAGCACGTCGCCCGTCCCACCAGCGTCGCCCTCTAAGCCTGAGCCAACTTTCACGGTGTGTACAAGCGTGGCCCGCCGCCGTCTTAGTACAGCACGCGCCTGGGCCGACGCCCTTCACAGATACGCACCGAGTGCGCGCCGCGTAGTGCTCGTGCTCGATGCAATGGAACCCGATTTAGCTGATTTGAAGGAACCATTCCAACTTCTCGGCCTAGACCAGCTGTGTTCAGCCAGCAACCTCTGGCAGCGGATGGCCTTATGCCTCGAAGCTGACGAGTTCGCCGCGTCCATAACGCCATTTCTTCTGCGCCAAGTGCGTGAGGAGTCGAAGCACCCCGTACTCTACCTTGGCCCGGCCGTGCAAGTGTACGGTGATCTGACTAGGATCGCGAGACTCGCCGACGAACACGGGATAGTACTTGCCCCACGCCTTGCGAGCCCGCTCCCAGAGGGTTCGAAAGTGGACGAGCTTATGGCACTGACGTCGGGAGTCTTTGACCGGGATGTCATCGCCGTCGGGGAGGGCAGCGATCGTTTTCTCGAGTGGTGGAGTGACAGAGAGGGATACGACTCCGTAGACGAAGCTGACCGTGTGGACGAAGCTAACCGCGGACTGTCGACTCATCGAGCGTCGCTGGGGGACGCAAAAACCCTCGTCGCCAGACGGTGGCTGGATCTGACTCCCGCTTACTTCAATACGCACATTCTGCGTGACGCCGAAACGGTGGCGAGCTATTGGAATCTGGGCTCTAGAGACCTGACGGTGCACGGTGCCGACTACCGGATCGACGGGTCCCCACTGTGGCTTTTCAATTTCAGTGGCTATGATCCGTTCAAGCCATGGCTGCTGAACTCGCGCTCCGGCGTCCAGCCGCGCGTATTGCTCAGCGAGCGGCCAGCACTCGTTCGCCTCTGTGCGGAGTACCGCACGCGGCTTCTGGAAGCGGGCTACGCTGAGGCCGAGGCGGAGCCCTACCGCTTTGATTCCCTGCCCAACGGGATGCGCATCATTCCGACAATGCGTACCTGCTATCACCTCGGCCTTGTTGATCGCGAAGGCAGTGGTGTCGACCCACCCCCTCAGAACCCGTTCGAGCCGGGCGGCGCCGCGGATCTCATCGCATGGTTCAACGGTCCTGGGCCTGATCCGACGACCCCTGGCTTGACCCGCTATCTCCACTCCGTCTGGCGGTCGAGAAGTGACTTGCTGATCGCGTTCCCTGAGCTACCCGGAACCAGGGCCAATGCCTTCCTGAGATGGGTCGAGAAGTACGGCCGCGATGAACTGCAAATTCCCGACGAGCTAATACCTCCGCGCCAGAGCCCTCATGATCCGACATTCCACCGTCCACTATGGAAGAGTTCCAAGGGCTTCAATGTGAGCGGGTACCTAGCCGCGGGCGTGGGCCTCGGGGTGGCTGCGCGAGGAATTGTTCGGGCCGCCAAGGCCACGGGTTACCCGGTCTCCGAGTACGACTCGACGATGTTCTGGCCGAGCCAGTGGCGGTTTAGTTCAGCCGGGGAGCGAGCGTCCGACCCTCAACCTGCGGCACTGGCGGAGCATGACTTCAACATTGTCTGCGTCAACGCAGACTGGCTCCCCCAATTTGCAAAGGGTATGGGAAGAAGCTTTTTCGCAGGCCGGGTTACGGCTGGAGTGTGGTTCTGGGAGACCGAGGAGCTTCCCCAGAAACTCGCTGGCTCGGCTAGATTCCTCGACGAAGTCTGGACTGGCAGCCGCTACACTCGCGCGGCGATCGAGCGGTCGACGAGGACACCCGTCCTGGTCGTACCCATTCCAGTCGAGCTTTCACCAGTCTCCATTACAACGCGGGCGGAAGCGGGGATGCCTGAGGGGTATCTGTTCTTTTTCAGTTTCGACATGGGCAGTGTCACGGCGAGGAAGAATCCCCTTGGCCTAGTCGAGGCCTACACGCGAGCGTTTGCCCCGGACGAAGGTCCGAAGCTCCTCATCAAGACCATCCGGGGCGCTGAGTCATTTCGCTCTGAGTTGGAAGAGCTGCGTATGGCGATCGACGACAGGCCTGACATAAGTGTGATAGATGGATACCTTCCGGTGAGCGAGCGCGACGCGCTAATGGAGCTCTGCGACTGCTATGTATCGCTTCACCGCTCGGAGGGCTTGGGCTTGACCATCGCCGAGGCGATGGCTAGAGGCAAACCGGTCATAACGACCGGCTACTCCGGGAATATGGACTTTACGACTGAAGAGAACTCTTATCTCGTGGACTACTCACTCATCCCCATCGGAGTCGGCCACGACCCCTATCCTCCCACCCAGCGATGGGCGGACCCGGATTTGGACCATGCCGCCCAGCTGCTCCGGCACGTATACACCCACCCCGCCGAGGCTGCAGCCAAAGGCCAACGGGGTGCTGCATTAATCGCCGAGAGGTACTCCGTCGAGGCGTGTAGCCGCTTTCTTCTGGAGAGGCTTGCACGAGCCAATGGCTGGACGCGGCTGGGGTGGTACCGGCGCCAGGCCTCCCGTTTGACCGAGCGAGGAGTACGCCGTCAGCTTCGCGAGCGCGCCTCCGCGGCTAAAGAGACGCTCCTGTAGCTGAGGATGTAGGGCGGCGGCTGAATGCCGCTGCCTGTCGATTTTGTCGCGGCGATGGGTTGGAAGAGTTCGCTCGGCGATCCAGCGCACCTGAGCTCATGGGCGGTGAACTCCCGTCTGAGCTAGCGCGTCAGTATTGCAAACTGAAGCTACCCGCCCGTGCGGGAGCTGTGCTGCTACTTGCGGTTGGGGATTGACTGGCCTGCGACTTGGGTCTCGACAACGAGCTAGGTCAGGTTGCGCCGAACCAGCCTGAGACATCGATTATGAGATCGACGCTTCCGGTCGAATCGTTGGCAAAGTCAAGGCTGTCATCGGGTCCGAGGCCGGTCACTACGAGATTCTGAGTCGTTTGGCCGGCGGCCCAATTGAGCTCGGAAGTGATCGGGTGGTCCTCGTCCCCCGGCCAGACCTGCAAGGCTCCGAGGGAAGTCGCGTCAGTTGTGGTTACGTTCATGACGACACCGTTGGCGCCGGTCGAGGGAATCGTGGCCAGTCCTGTCATGTCGATCGGGAGTACCGCACTCGGTCCGAGGGTATCGCCTGAGTATGCAAGCCCGGAACCAGATCGGGTGTCGACCACCCGCGCGGGTACCAGCGCGTGAAAAGAGGACCCGGTAGTCGCGCCGTTCGTCCCCGTCGTGTACCAGCCCTCAAGATCGACAATAACATCGACTGAGCCAGTCGAATTGGTTACGGTGATGCCTCCGGAGCTGCTCAATTCGACTACGACTTGGTTGGGAATCGCTTGCCCAGGCGCAAAGTTCACAGCTGAGGAGGCCGGTTGGGCTGTTCCGGCGGGGTACACAGTGAGAAAGCTGTCGGTAGTGGCATCAACTGCGGTGACGTTGACGTCGACGGCCTCCGCGCCGGATGTGGGCACCCCACCGACTCCTGCTATCTGGATGATCAGCGACTGACCAGGCCCGAGAGTTCTGCCGGAGTACGGAGTCCCGGTGCCCGGTCTTGTGTCGGCGATCCGGAATGGATCCACTGCGTTGTAGAGTCCTGCGCCGCTGGTGGGGCTGGATGCGTCGTACCATCCTTCGACATCTATGATCACTTGAGTCCATCCGGCGGCGTTGTACACAGAGACCTCGCCGTTCCTGCCCAGTGCGACCTCGACGAGATCAGCTTGGGTCTGGCCTGCTTGAAAGTCCATGGTCGACGCATCCGGCACCGCCACCCCAGCGGGAAAGACAGTGATGAAGCTGCCAGCAGTAGGCGCCGCGACCGTCACGTTGAGTATCACGGCCGCAACGCCGCTGCTGGGCACCTCATCGGCACCCGCTACCTGAACGTCCATCGTCTGCCCGGGTCCGGGCGCTTGGCCTGACTCGGCGAAGCCAGAGTCGGTTCTGGTATCAGCGAGTCGCTGCGGAGTCAACGGGTGGTATGCACCTGGCGCTTCGTAAAGAAAACCGTCAGAGCCCATTGCACCGCTCGTGCCGGTGGCCGTTGTCACAACCACGTCAGCGAACCCGGAAGTCCCGGCCGGTGTGACGGCGGTGATGCTGGTCGAGCTGTTGACAGTCACCGACGTGGCCGGCGAGCCACCAACGCTGACGGATTCGGTTCCAGTCAGGTTAGTCCCGGTGATGGTGATCTGAGTCCCACCCCCGTTCGGACCGTTCGCGGGCGAGACGGAGCCGACTAGCGGAAGTGCGCCGGATGGTGCTGAGCCGAAGTAGCCCCCCAGGTCGATGACCACGTCAACGCTGCCTGTTGAGTCGTCGTAGGCTTCCACAGCTCCATCGGCGCCAAGGCCCATGACAACCAAGTTACCTGTGGTTTGCCCTTGACCCCAGTTGGTTTCAGACGTTGTCGTCTTGGCACCGTCCTCAGGCCAGACGACGAGGTCCCCGTCGGAACCGGTGTTGGTGACGGTGGTGTTCATCACCACTGCGTTGGCGCCTGAGGTCGGGATGCCGGCCAGGCCCGCCAAACGGATCCGAAGCGTCTGCTCTGCCGGCAACGTGTCTCCGGAATACGGTGTTCCGGTCCCGGCTCTCGTATCCACAACCCGAGTCGGCGCCAGCACATTGAAGGGCGAACCGCTCGTGGCTCCCGAACCGCCGCTCGTGTACCAACCCGAGACATCGACAATTACATCGACCGAACCTGCGCCGTTGGTGATCGTGATCCTGCCGGAGCTACTGAGTTCTACGATGTCCTGGTTGGGAATGATTTGTCCTGGTCCGGAGTTGACCGTTGAAGTTGCGGGTTGGCCTGCCCCGGCCGGGTAAACACTAATGACGCCGTACGTGGTGGCATCCAGGGCGGTGACGTTGATGACTACGGCTTCAGCACCGGAATCGGGGACGCCACCCACGCCCGCTACTTGCACCGTGAGCGACTGCCCCGGACCCAGGGTCTCACCCGAGTAGGGCGTTCCAGTGCCAGGTCGCGTGTCCACTACCCGATAGGGCTGAATGGCGTTGTACAGACCGGCCCCACTAGTGGGCGCACTGGTGTCGTACCAGCCTTCTACGTCAACCAGCACCTGAGTCGTCCCGAGAACGTTGTATACAGACACTTGCCCATCTCGACCCAGAGCAACCTCGACAAGCTCCCCTTCGGTCTGGTCCACACCGAAGTCCATGGTGGAAGTTGTCGGGACGGACAGCCCTGTCGGGAACACCGAAACCAGTCCGCCGACCGACGGCTCAGCGACGATCACGTTCAGGACGACTGACGAGACGCCGGTGGCGGGCACTCCACCTGCGCCCGCCACCTGAACGCTCAGCACCTGTCCTGGGCCGGGCGCCTGGCCCGAGCCTGGTTCACCCGAACCGGGCCGGGTGTCCTCGATCCGGGCTGGAGTCAGCGGGTGATACGCGGCCGGCGCCGTGTAGATGAAACCATCTGATCCTCCCGGCGCACTGGTGCCAACCGCCGTCTGCACGGTGACGTCCACAAACCCGACGCTTGCTGCCGGGGCTGTGGCGGAGATCGAACCAGCACTGTTCACAGTGAAAGTGGTGGCTGCGGTGCTTCCGAAGTCGACCACCTCGGCCCCCGAGAGGTTAGTACCGGAGATAACAACGTGGGTACCACCGGCGATCGGCCCCTGCTCTGGCGACACCGAGCTCACCACGGGCAGGTTCTGGAGGGTCCAGGAAATGGTGGTAACCGATGGGATCGCCGGACTCTGCCCGGTGTCAGCTTGCAGAGCGTCCCAGGCATCGTTAGGCTCGAGCGTCCCCGCCTCAATCTCGGTCATTACCCCGGAGAAACTGATGGCGGGTAGACCGTTGCTGACCGCCCACTGGCTAAGGTCTGCCCACTCGGTGGCCATATCTAAGTAGTAGATCTCTGGCTCGGCACAAGACACCCCCTCGTAGGCGACGTCGTACACCTGCTGAACGGACCACCCATCGGCGCTGCCGGATCCGCCCAAGATGTCGTCGCCATAATCAGCCAGGAAGCCCCCCTGGTCGAGGGAGCAGACCGCGCTCGCCGTCGAGAGAGAGTCGAAGCCGTCAACCCAGGCCACCGTGGCTGGCCCGGTGGACCAGTCGTTATCGGAAGCCTCTTCAATGTCGTCGGCGCCCCAGATCGTGAGCGGGGCCGCCAGGCCCGAGGTCGAGATGGCTCCCGCCAGGTTCTGGTACCAGGACTGTCCCGACGCAGTCATCTCGGCATTGGTCAGGGCGTAGTTGGAATCGACTCCGTTGTAGCTGTTGCTCGTTCCGATGGCTAGAGTCAGGTTGACGGTGCTGGTCTGATTTTGTGACTCGTAGCCGCTGATCCAGTTCTCGACTAGGGGCTGTAGCGATGAGTCGGGGATGCAGGTGGGTTGGAAGAACATCTCCACGCCATAGACGGAGGGGTCGCTGGGAACGTAGCAGGGGGATCCGAAGTCCAGTACCACGAGTCCGTTCTGGGGCGGCGTGTGGGCCGAGGCACCTTGCTCGTAGAGGGGACAACTACCGCGGGGACTGCTGTCGCACTGGGAGTAGTAGGAGTAGTACTCGTAGTACGAGGGCGTAACTGACGGTGCCAGTTGTGCCGCATTGATGATGTCTGAAGGGTCGGCCACCGAGGCGGCGGACCCGTCCGGGGTACTCGGCGCGGTAATCGCCGGTGTAGGCAGAGGTCCGCTCTGCGTGGAGAGCGAGCAGTCGGCAGACCAGCTTCCCGCGACCGTTCCCGAGGCAAGGTCGACGGACCGGTACTGCGATGAAGCGTCCATTACGCACGCGCTCTGGCCGTTAACCCCGGTGACCTGAAGATCCCCCGAGCCGGGTAGTTGCACCCGGCTTTGGGCTTGGCCTCGGACGACCACGATCTCGCCTTGGTCAGGATGCCCCGGAGCCGAGCCGACCAGCAGGGCCGAGGCGTCCCCGGTGCGCCAGCAGCTGTCAGGAGCAAGAAGGGCGCTGCTGACCGGCAGGTCGTAGCAGGACATCGCGGTGGCCTTGGTCGTGCTGGCCAACTCCCGCGTCTTTGTGACCGACGGCTTGGCCTCGGCAGAGGCCGCCGTCCTGGCCCGGGTCGAGCCGACCATCATCGGAAGAAGGGCAGGGGCTACGATCACGACGACGGTCGCGATCAGCGCTAGACCGATTCGGCGCTGGGGTTCCAAGTGCTCCACCGGGGGTTTTCGAGGCTGGGGATGGTCGCCGCGACGAGAGGGTGGCGACCGGGATGACGCGCCCAGTGCCGAACTCTGGCAGAGGGTAACCCACGAACTGCCCCGCCAGGGGAAACGCATGTGGAGACTAGGTCACGCTCTAGTCACCGGGCACTACGACCTTGTAGTGCGGGTCGGTCCCTAGCTGGGCGACGCCTTGACCGGACCTCGAGCAGCGACCTCGTCGGTGGGCACGCACGGGAAGGCCCCCGATGAGCTGGGCCGCTGCGACTGAAGTCCACTACGCTCATGTGCGAGGGCTGAACCACCCCGAACTGCGGAGAAACCAAGACATGCTTGCCCCCGGGCTTGAGGCGCGGTTGGAGACCGTCCGCGAGCGCTCTGAAGCGATTGCTGCTCGGCTGGAGGATCCCGAGATCGGCCGCGATCCTAGCCAGCTTGAGCGGCTGCGGAAGGAGCAGGCGGAGTTGCGCCCTGTGGTCGAGGCACTCGAGTCGCTCCGAAGCGCCCAGGAGGCCGAGGCGGAAGCTCTCAAGCTGGCGGGGATTGAGTCCGACTCGGAGATGCGCGCCTACTTAGAGTCAGAGGCGCGCCAGGAGGCGGAGCGGGCCGAGCAGCGCCTGGTGGATTTGAAACTGCTACTGCTTCCGCGCGATCCGGACGACGATCGCGATGCAGTTGTCGAGATCCGCTCCGGAACCGGCGGTGAGGAGGCGGCCCTCTTCGCCGCCGACCTGATGCGTATGTACGTGCGCTTCGCCGAGCGGCATCGCTGGCGAGTGGAGCTACTGGAAAGCTCTGGCACCGAGGGCGGTGGCTTCAAGGAGGTTTCCTTCGAGGTGCACGGCAAAGGTGCCTACGGTGCCATGAAGTTCGAGAGTGGTGTCCACCGGGTGCAGCGGGTGCCCAAGACGGAGTCGCAGGGTCGTATCCACACATCGGCGGCCAGCGTGGTGGTGCTGCCCGAGGCCGAGGATCTCGATGTCGAGATCAACGACGATGATCTGCGTATCGATGTCTTTCGCTCCACCGGGCCCGGCGGCCAGAGCGTCAACACCACTGATTCGGCGGTGAGAATTACGCATCTACCCACGGGATTGGTGGTGACCTGCCAGGATGAAAAATCCCAACACAAAAACCGAGCCAAAGCGCTGCGCGTGCTGCGTTCCCGTCTCTACGATTTGAAGCGCGAAGAGCGGGACGCAGAGCTGCAGCAGACGCGCCGTTCGATGGTCGGGCATGGGGACCGCAGTGAGAAGGTTAGGACTTACAACTTCGCCGAAGGTCGCGTCACCGACCACCGTATCGACTTAAAGGTGTATCAGCTGCAGCGCGTCCTGGAGGGTGAGCTGGAGTTGCTGGTGGGACCGCTTCAAGCCGCCGAGCAGGCGAGGCGGCTGGCGGGTGAGGACTGAACGTCCGTCCCGGCCCGCGCGCTTGCCGCTATCTGCTCGTGTGAGCCCCGGCGCTGGGTACGGGCGTAGTCGTCACGGCAGAGGTTTCCGAGAAATGCGCGGATGATCAGGCCGATAGCAGCGGATCATGCTGGCGCAAATGCTGGCGGCTCCCGGCGGCGGAAAGAGCCTCCTCGCGCAGGTGTTGGGTCTACTCGGTCTTCACGGTCGGTGTCGGCGCGCCGGTAGCAGGGCGCCGTCCGCGTCCCCCACGTCGCCTCCGCCTGGGGGCGCGCTCCGCTGCAACTGACTCAAGAGTGAGGTCCGCAGAGGTCACGATGGGTGACGGGGCCGGGATTTGTGAGTGCCGCTGTTGACGTGGTTTAGGGGCCAGGCGCGGAGGGGGCGGCATGCCAACCGCAATCAGGTCTCCCAGGTTGCGCCAGCCGAATTCCTCCTGACCCAGTCGCACCAGCCGCACGAAGCAGTCGGCGGTCGCCTCGGCGTCCGCAAGGGCGTAGTGGGGGTTGCGGTGGGTGACCTCTAGGCGCTCGCAGAGCCGCTCCAGTCCGATGGTGTCCTTGAGCTGGAAAAGGAACCCGGCCAGCCTTGAGGTGTCCAGGTGGTGGTTGTTGAGAGGATGGCCCAATGCTCGAGATACCAGGCGGGTGTCGAAGCCGTCGGCCGAATGCTCGATCAGGACGGCGCCCACGGACAGCTGCTCAAAAGCGGCGGCCACTTGGCGTAGGGTGGGCGCTCCGCCAAGCATGGAGCGGTTGATTCCATGCACACGTCGGGCGTATGGATTGATGTGGTCTGCCGTGTGCACCAGGCTCTCCAGGGAGATCCGGGGCTGGGGCGGCCGGTCGTCGTCCCCAAGTTGGAACCGGACTGCGCCTAGCTCAACCATGCGATGGGGGAAATGCCCGGTGGTCTCACAGTCGAGGGACACGAAGGCGAGCTCGGCGAGCTCGGTGTCCTGGGTCAGTTGGGTCGCCGAGTCACGCTCACCGACGGTGCCACCGGCGAGCAACATCAGCGCGTCCGGATTGTGGTAGGGAGCTGACTCGGGAGAGGCCGGACCGAGTCGAGCAACCAGCCGTTCCCCCGGGCCGCCTATCCCACGCTCGCGTCCTCGCTTGGAGCGAGAGCCGTTTGCTGGCGCCGCCGGTGGCGCGCCAGGGGCGGCTTTGGGGGCAGGGTCGGCCACGCAGCCATCCTAACCATCAGCTGCCGCTTGCACTCGCACCCGATGGCAGCCCGATCGGGCGGGGGATCCCCCGCCGATATACTCGGCCTCAGTTTGCCCTTCCTCGCCACCGGACTGAGCCACCACCTGGCCCCCCTTCCGGTTCGCGAGCAGCTCCACCTGGATGACGCACAGATCGTGGAGTCGCTCCGAGCCCTGGTGGGGCACGCCGGCCTGACCGGAGCGGTGTGCCTGAGTACCTGCAACCGGACCGAGTTCTACCTGACAACCCGCGACGACCGCCAGAGTCAGCAGGCCACGGCCCGGTTCTTTCATTACATCTCGCCCGACCCCAGCTACTCCGACCTCGTCTACACCCACGCTGGCAGGGCGGGGCTTCTCCACACGTTCCGAGTTGCCAGCGGACTGGACAGTGTTGTGCTGGGCGAGGCTCAAGTTTTGGCTCAATTCAAACGAGCTCATCGCTTGGCGCAACAAGCGGGCACCATCGACGCCGAGCTCGACCTGGTCATGCGCCGAGCGGTCGAGGCAGCGAAACGGGTACGCACTTCGACCGGGATCTCGCGCCAGGCGGTGGGATATGCCCACACCGCGGTGGCGGTGGCACGCGAGCATCTCGAGGACCTGAGCGGAGCCGGGGTGGTGATCGTCGGGGCTGGGGGTGTCGGTAGTGCGACTGCCCGCTTGCTCCAGCGCGCCGGCGCCGGCCGGCTTTTCGTCGCCCGCCGCGGCCGCAAGGCGCAGGCTTTGGCTCAGGCGCTGGGGGCGGAGCTGGTCGCCCTGGAGCAGCTACCCCGAATCGCCGCCGGCTTCCAGTTGATCGTCTCCAGCACCAGCAGCGAAGACCGAGTCCTGAGCGAGGAGTTGGTGACTGAGATCCGCTTGGCCCAGGATCGCACCGCGCACCTCCTGATCTTGGACTTGGCGGTCCCCAGGGACGTGGCACCAACCGCCTCCACCATCCCAGGGGTGGAGCTCCTAGACCTCGATCAGCTCGGCGTAATCATTGAGCGGAACTTGAGTCGGCGGGAGCGTGACCGCCCGGCGGCGGACGCGGTGGTTGCAAGCGCCGTGGCCGAGCTGGAGTTAGAGCTGGGTCGACGGGCGGCGGTGCCGCTGATCACGGCGCTGGTCGACCACGCCGAACTGGTTCGCCAGGGTGAGCTGGCCCGGACGTTGTCCCGGATGCGTCCGCTCAGCGACGAGGAGCGAGCCCATCTTGAGAGGCTCACTCAGGCCATCGCGTCCAAGCTGCTGCACCATCCGATTGCCTTCCTGCGGCAGCATGCGGACGATCCCAAGCGGCGTCAGCTCTTGGAAGAGGCCTTCGGCCTGGAGGCGGCGGCAGACGATTGATCGCGCTCGCCACCAGAGGCAGCGCACTTGCCCGGGCCCAAGCTGATCTGGCGATCGCTGCGCTCCGGTCCCAATTTCCGACTGAGGAGTTCACCGCAGTGGTGGTTGATTCGGATGGAGATCTCAGCCCTGCTGCTCTGGCCCCTGACCTGCCGGGACAGGGGTGGTTCACCTCAAGACTGGAACTGGCGCTCAGGAGCGGACAGGTGGATGGGGCCATCCATAGTGCCAAGGACTTGCCCACCGAGCTGGCCCCCGACGTGCTGTTAGCCGGCTTTCTAAGCCGGGCCGACCCTAGGGATGCGCTGGTATCGGCAGGTGTCGGCCATCTCAGCGATCTCGCCCTGGCAGCGAGGGTGGGCACCTCCTCGCCACGGCGGTCCACCCAACTGCTGGCAATACGTCCCGACATAAGGTGCGAACCAATTCGGGGAAACGTGGATACCAGGATCCGCAAGGTTCGCGATGGCGAGTTCGACGCCTGTGTCGTTGCCATGGCGGGCCTGATCCGCCTCGACCGCGCCGACGAAGGCATGGCCCTCGATCCCCGGCGGGAATGCACCCCCGCACCGGCCCAGGGCGCGATCGTGCTGGAGGCGAGGGTCGGGAGCCGATTCGCTGAGTTGGCCGCCGCCATCGACGACCGCAGCACCAGGGACTGTGTCGAAGCTGAGCGGCTGGTGCTAACCGAGATGGGAGGGGGCTGCCAGCTGCCCCTTGGGACCCTGGCAGAGCCGCTGGACGGAGGGCAGGCCCGCCTCACCGTGGCATGGCCATCCGCCGCCGACGGAGGGGTCAGGAGGATCAGCCGCGAAGGGCTGCGATCCGACCTCACTCAGATTGCGCTGGCGATGTCTCGGGAGCTCGCTTGAGTGCTGAGCTAACCCTCGCGGGCCGGCGCATCCTTGTCACCCGGGCCAGCGAGCAGGCCGACGAGCTGGTAGAGATGCTCAGCGCTCGCGGTGCCGAGCCGATCTCGGTCCCAGTCATGCGGCTGGAGCCATTGCTGAGTTCAGAGCAATTCCTTGAGCTGGGGGAGGGGATCGCATCGGGGAAATGGGACGATGTGATATTCACCAGCGCCAACGCGGTTCGGCTGGTGCTGAGCCGGTTCCCGGGGTCTGCCCAGGCGACGCGAGTCTTCGCGATCGGGCCGGGCACCGCGTCGGCCGCAGCCGAGCTCGGGTGGTCGGTGGAGAGTCTGCCAGAGAGCTTCGTCGCGGAATCGTTGGCAGAGCGTCTGCTCAGCGAGAGGATGGCCGGCCGCCGACTGCTGCTGCCCCGCGCCGCCGGCGCCCGGGCCGTGCTTCCGGACGCGCTTGAGCGGGCTGGGGCCAAGGTGGAGGTGGTGGCGCTCTACCGGATGCAGCCTGAGGAGGGGTCGCGAGAGCCTCTTCTGCGGGTACTGGTCGCGCCTGGTCTCGACTGCATCACCTTCGCCAGCGCCAGCGCGGTGGCCTGCTTCCGGGAACTAGCAGCTGGGAAGGCGGTTCCCGATGGAGTGCTGTTCGCCTGTATCGGGCCGATCACCGCGGACGCGGCGCGTAAGGCAGGGATGGAGAACCTCTTGGTGGCTCGCGAGCACACCTTGCCGGGCCTGGTCGCCATCGTCGAGTCGCACCTGCGGAAATTACCCCAGAATGAGCGGCTGTCATGGGCTTTCCCGAGGATCGTCCCCGCCGACTACGACGCAACGCGCTGATTCGCAAGCTGGTCCGCGAGGTCGAGCTTGCCCCGAGTGACCTGGTACTCCCCGTGTTCGTCAGTGACGCGATTACGTCCCGACGCGAGGTCCCGACCATGCCCGGTGTCTTCCAAGAGACCGTGGAATCGGTGGTACAGGTCGCGGAGGAGTCGATCGAGCTTGGGATTCCGGGCTTGATTCTGTTCGGCATTCCCGCCCGCAAGGATCCCCAGGGTTCTGCCGCCTGGGCGGACGATGGGGTGATCCAGAAGACGCTGCGTCGGCTGAGGGGTGCTGTCGGCCAGAGCCTGCTGCTGGTGGCTGACAACTGCCTCGACGAGTACACCGACCACGGCCACTGCGGAATCCTCACCAACGACGGCGAGGTAGACAACGACGCAACCATCGAGCTCTACGCGAAGACGGCGCTGAGCCAGGCCGGCGCTGGGGCCGACATCATTGCGCCTTCGGGGATGATGGACGGCCAAGTCGCCGCTATCCGCGGGGCGCTTGACGAGGCAGGGTTCCGAGATACCTCGATCCTGGCCTACGCGGCTAAGTACGCGTCCTCCTTCTATGGGCCGTTCCGCGAGGCCGCCGAGTGCGCCCCCAAGTCTGGTGACCGGCGTAGCCACCAGATGGACCCGGCCAACCGCAGGGAGGCGATGCGAGAGATCGAGATGGACGTTCTCGAGGGCGCCGACCTGGTGATGATCAAGCCCGCCCTGCCCTACCTGGACGTCGTTCTGGACGCGCGCCAGCACTTCGACCAGCCCCTGGGCGTGTTCAGTGTCAGCGGCGAGTACGCCATGCTCCGAGCTGGCGCCGCTGCCGGTGGCCTCGACCTCAAGGAAACCGTCATGGAGTCCCACCTGGCCATGCGCCGAGCCGGAGCCGACTTCATCCTCACTTACTTCGCTCGTGAAATCTGCCGCTGGCTCCAGGAACCCGCGTGAGAGATTCCCCGGGCTGGAGGGCAGCGGGCATCGTTCTCGCCACCGTCCTGGTCGCGGCCGTGGTCGGGGTCGGTGCCTATTTCATCAACGTCGCCGCCACCAGGAGGAGTTACCCAGTGACAACCGCAGACTGCCAAGGCGCCAACTTCGGCGCACCCCTGAAGCCCCTTGATGAGCCCGCTTCCGTACACCACTACTCGAAGGAGCCAGCCTTCACCATCGACCGCGATCGGCTCTACGAGGCCACCATCTCCGGGCCAGCGGGCGACATCGTGGTCTGTCTGGTACCCGGCTGGGCCCCAGCCACCGTGAATAACTTCGTCACGCTTGCCCGCAACCACTTCTTCGACGGCCTGCGCTGGGCTCGGGACCCCTCCACGGCCCCGGGAGGTCCGGTCATCCAGGGGGGCAGCCCCAGCAGCGACCTTAGCGGTGGCCCCGGCTTCAAGTTCAACGACGAGAAGGTCGTCAGCCCGCTCTACAAGTCCGGCGCCTATCAGCCAGGGGCGGTAGCCATGGCCAACGCCGGACCCAACACGAACGGCAGCCAGTTCTTCATCACCCTCTCCTCCTTCACCCTGCCTCCCGACTACAACCTGTTCGGCGAGGTGATCTCCGGGCTCAGCGTCGCCACCAAGGTGAAGAAGGGCGACTCCATGCACATCACCGTCCGCGAGCAGCTGCCCTGACCGACCCGGTCCGCCTCTCCTTGGATCGCTCCGCGGCGGCAATGGCCAGGGCCAGGCTCTCGCTACCAGGCGGGGTGAACAGCCCGGTTCGCTCGTTCAGCGCAGTGGGTGGCACGCCACCATTCTTCGAGCGGGCCGAAGGGCAGTTTTTGTTCGACATCGACGGCAACCGCTATCTGGACATGGTGCTCGCCTACGGGCCTCTGATCCTGGGCCATCTCCATCCGGCCGTGGTCGCGGCCGTCGGCCGCCAGCTCCAGCTGGGTGAGGCGTTTGGCGGTCCCACCGAGGCTGAGAGTGAGCTCGCCGAGCAGATCTGCCGGCGGATGCCGAACCTGGAGATGGTGCGGCTGGTGAACAGCGGCACCGAGGCGGCCATGAGTGCCGTCCGGCTGGCCCGGGGGATCACCGGCAGGGACGTCGTCGTCAAGTTCGCTGGGTGCTACCACGGCCACAGCGACGCGATGCTGGCCCAGGCGGGATCGGGGGTCGCGACGCTCTCCATCCCGGGTTCTCCGGGAGTTCCCCGGGGCACGGTCGCCGACACCGTGGTGCTTCCCTTCAACGATCTCGACGCTGTCTCGGCGCTCTTCTCGCGTGAAGGGCCGCGAATCGCGGCGGTGATCGTCGAACCGGTCCCCGGCAACATGGGCGTCGTCCTTCCCCGGGACGGGTTCCTCCCGCTCCTCCGCGATCTAACTGCTGCCCAGGGATCGGTGCTGATCTTCGACGAGGTGATAACCGGCTTCCGAGTCAGCAGCGGTGGCGCTCAAGGCCTATTCGGGATCGAACCCGACCTCACCTGTCTGGGCAAGGTGATCGGTGGGGGATTGCCAGTCGGAGCCTTCGGAGGCAGCCGAGAAATCATGTCTCACCTCGCCCCCGAGGGCCCCGTATATCAGGCCGGCACCCTCAGCGGTAATCCGCTGGCGGTCGCGGCGGGCCTGGCCACCCTGGCGTTGCTCCAGGGTGACGGGCCTTACCAGGAGTTGGAAGCCCGCGGTGCCCTGCTCGAGAGCGGGATTCTGGCGGCCGCACAAAAGTCCGGGGTGCCGGTCCAGGTGAATCGCCTCGGTTCGATGCTCACCGTCTACCTAACGGAGAGCCCTGTGACTGACTATCCGACCGCCATGACTGCCGATCGGACTCGTTTCGCTGCCCTCCACCACGACCTGCTCCGCCGGGGAGTGTTCTGGCCGCCCTCCGGCTACGAGTCTGCCTTCCTCTCATTGAGGCACGAGCGGTCCGACGTGGAGGCGGTGGTGAAGAGCTTTGCAGCCGGGTTCGAGGCGCTAGCAGCGAATTCGGCGCCATAGGCTCCTGACCTCGAACCGGTCGGCGGGCCGCCCGGGGCCAGAATTGGGCCGGTGCTATACTCCGGCCAGTTCGGCCGCTCCTCCAAGAGGCTCTGGTTGTGTTCGGTCTAGACCGCTGGTGGCTGATTTTGCTGGTGCTCTTGGTGGCCCTAGTTGTCTTCGGGCCCAAGCGGCTACCGGAGCTCGGCCAGGCACTGGGTAGAGCCATAAACGAGTTCCGCCGGGCCACCCAATCGTTCGAGCAAGAGGTCCGGTCGGGTAGCCCGTCTCGGTCTGAACCGCAGACTCTGACCCAGGACGCTGACGCGCCGCGCGAAGCCGCCGAGGCTGCATCCTCGGCGCCGGCGAGCCACTCCGATTCGGCGGGCTGACGCGGCCCCACGGACCTAGGGCGTGGCCACCGGTCGGCTAACCGGCGGCGCGGCTACCGCGGTCCCTCCAAGCTTCTCGCCAGCGTCCGACGACCGTGAGATGTCGCTGGTCGAGCACCTGGAAGAGCTCCGCCGGGTGGTGCTGGTAAGCCTCATCGCCTGGGTCGTCGCCACCGGCGTGGCCTTCGCGTTCAACCACCAGCTGGTCTGGATCCTGGAACGACCCCTGCGCCTCGCGCTGGAGCACACGCATTCGCCCTTCGGACAGAGGGTGGTAATCACCAGCCCGATCGAGGGCCTCTCCATCCCTCTCAAGGTAGCCGCCTTCGGAGGCGCTATCCTCTCGCTCCCGATTGTGGTGTGGCAGGTTTGGACCTTTGTGCGCCCTGGCCTCAAACGAAGTGAGCGCAACCTGGCATTTCCCTTCATCTTTGGCTCGCTCTTCTTCTTTGCCCTGGGCGGGCTGTTTGCCTATTTCATCCTGCCCATCGGGCTCACCTTCTTGGCTACTTTTCTGGGTAGTGACGCGATTTATCTTCCCGATCTCAATGCGTACATAAGCTTCCTGGCGCTGGTGGTGGTGGTCTTCGGCATCACCTTCGAGATGCCGGTGGTGCTGTGCACCCTGGGTGCTGCTGGCGTTCTGACCAGCGCTAAGCTGCGCTCTTGGCGAAAGGCCGCGATTTTCATCATCATCCTGGCGGCCCTGATCGTTACCCCTGGTGCCGACCCCTTCACTCCCACCTTTCTCTCGATTGCGCTCATCGTGTTCTACGAGGGCAGCATCCTGGTTATCGATCACGCGCTGCATCGCTGATGGCGCGACATGATGGGCGCGATCCAGAGCAACTCCGGCCGGTGCACATAGACACCAAGGTCAGGAGCTGGGCGGAGGGCACGGCACTGATCACGTGCGGCGCTACCACAGTGCTCTGCGCCGCCACCGTCGAGGAACGAGTCCCACCACACCGACGTGGATCGCGCGCTGGCTGGGTGACTGCGGAGTACGGGATGCTGCCGCGGGCGACCCACGAGCGGAAGCCCAGGGAACGCGGCGGAAAGGTCGATGGGCGAGCCCAGGAGATTCAACGCCTGGTGGCGCGCAGTCTGCGCAGCGCCGTCGATCTCCGAGCCTTGGGTGAGCGCACCGTGATCGTGGACTGCGACGTCATCCACGCCGACGGTGGAACTAGGACTGCCGCTATCAGTGGGGGATTCGTGGCTCTGGCGCTGGCGTGCCATCGGCTCGAGGCGGCGGGGATGGTGGCCAGTTCGCCGATTGCGCGGGCAGTGGCTGCCGTGAGCGTTGGTCTGGTGGACGGGACTCCCTTGTTGGATCTGGACTACCGCGAGGACTCCATGGCGGCCACCGACATGAATGTGGTGATGAGCTCGGGAGGCGAGATCATCGAGATCCAGGGGACAGCCGAGCGCGAGCCCTTCAGTCAGGACGAGTTGGGGATGCTGCTCAACCTGGCCCGCGGTGGCATTGCCCATATCGCGGCGGCTCAGTCGTCGGCCTTGGCACCGCCACCCTGAGCGCGCCACCGTCGCCGTCCGTCCAGGCCGAGGAGGGCTCCAGTCCTCGTGTCGTGGTGGTAGCGAGCCGAAATAAGGGCAAGGTGGAGGAGCTGCGCAGGCTCCTGCAGGCAGTCCCATGGAGGCTTCTGGAGCTAGACAACGTTGCTGGTGGCGAGGGGATCCAGTGGGAGGAGGACGGCACTACCTATCGCGAGAATGCTGCGATCAAAGCTACAGCAGTATGCGCAGGTACGGGTTTGCCGGCCCTGGCCGATGACAGTGGCATTGAGGTCAGATCGCTAGGCGGATGGCCCGGAATCCAAACAGCCAGATGGATGGGTCCTGATGTCTCGTCGGACCAGATGCTGGTAGGGCTGATCGAACGCATCGCCAAACTGCCCGCCTCAAAGAGAGCGGGCAGCTTCGTGTGCGCGTTGGCTATGGCGCTTCCTGGTAGTTACCCCGAAATCAGACTTATTGAATCCGAGGCTCGGCTGGAGGGCTCGCTGGTAACCGCCCCTCGCGGACAGCGAGGTTTTGGCTACGACCCGATCTTCGTTCCCAACGGCGAGCGACGAACGATGGCGGAGATGAGCCAAGCCGAGAAGGATAGCCTCAGCCATCGTGGCATGGCAGTCCGCGAACTCATCCGCCACTTCGTCTAACTTTAGCCACGAGGCCGGACGCTCCCTGTCTGTTCGTTGGTTTGACCAGTAGCGATGCACGGGGTCACGGATCGGTTTCTCGCCGCCGTTGCTGCACCAGCATCGACCGCTCCAACGTCGGGGTGGGCGGATTTGAACCGCCGATCTCCTGCTCCCAAAGCAGGCGCCTTAGCCACTAGGCCACACCCCGAAGAACGTAGATGCTAGGGCCGCGGAGTCTCCAGAAGAATACGACATGCGAGCGGGCGACCCAGATAGGCTCGGACCATCATGAACGAGGGCGCGGTCCTTCTGCTCGAGACCTCCGATGGGCGGGCCGCGCGCGCCAGCTAGCGCCCGCCAACCCTAGCCCTCTCGTTCCGGTTAGCAGATAGGCTGTATAACGAATGGTTGCAGCCTCTGACGCAGGAGCCGATCTCGACAGCCGGGCCCGATGTCCTTGGGCCAGCGGACCCTGGTTGCGCCCCTACCACGATCATGAGTGGGGCGTTCCGGTACACCAGGACGATCAGCACCTAGAGCTGTTGGTGTTAGAGGGTGCCCAGGCTGGCCTTAGCTGGCTCACAATTCTGCGGCGACGCGAGGGGTACCGCAAGGCATTCGCGCGCTTCGTCCCAGAACAGGTCGCCAATTTCACTGACCGTCAAGTTGTGGCGCTGCTTGCGGACATAGGCATCATCCGACACCGGCAGAAGATAGAGGCAGCCATAGCGAACGCCCGGGCACTACTTATGATCCAGGATGCTAAGGGCAGTTTCGACGAATACATTTGGAGTTTTGTGGAGGGCATCCCCCTTATCAATCATTGGCGCACCTTGGAGGAGGTGCCTTCGCTGTCGGATCTATCGAGGCGTTTGAGCGCAGACCTGCGCCGACGAGGTTTCCGTTTTGTGGGACCTACCGTGTGCTATTCCTACCTACAGGCCTCCGGACTCATCAATGATCATTTGACTAGCTGCTACCGATTTCATGAGCTAGCGGCACAGGTGGATCCTACGGTTGACAGCTCAGGGTCCTGACTAAGCTAGAAGGATGAGCGCTACCCCGACGGTCAGGCTGGGAAGGTCAACGGCTGAGCTGCCTGCGCACGCGCCTCGCCACTCGGCGCGCGAGTGATCGAGACGGGGATGAAAGGTCAGGTTCGCGACCGACCCCGTGACGATCTGGAATACCCGGCCCTTTGCCTAACACGAAGATGAACTCATCGTCCGCAGCGGGATCGCATGGAGCGAAATCGATGAGCTCAAATTCCGTGCCAGCCTCCCTTCTGGCGGTGCACAGGAGATCGATAAATGTATCCGGTCGATAGACGTGGAAGTGGATGCTGTAATCCATTTCTATTAGCTGCGCGATCCGAGCGTTCACTTCGGACGTGCTGAGGGTATGAGTGTCAAATTGGTGCTCGGCCATTTCGACCCACTCTCGAAAATGCTGTTCGCGAGTTGCCGCTGTTCCGCCCTTGTACTCCGCATTAATATGCTCAATGGAAGTTGGCGGGCGCCGGCGATCGAATGTGGCGCGGGGGTCGGGTATAGCCATATATAGGATGCCCCCGGGCCGGATCACTCTGAAAAGTTCGGTCAAGCCCCGGATGGGATCCTCGAGATGTTCGATCAGGTGATTGGCGATCACAAAGTCAACTTCATTATCCAGCAGCGCCGATAGGTTCTGAGCATCACCAAGGATTGAAATGGGGACTATGCCACCTAACTCGGGGTATTGAAGCCGAAGCTGCTCTGTCGGCGCGCGGTCTACATACCGCACTGTGGTCCCTTTCGGCACATGCAGGGGGTTGTGCAGTGCCCCGATCTCGATGCCAGAGCCCCGAATCCAGCGCGCCATTCTGCGCCGCTTCGCCCCGTCCCCGCTCACGCCGCAACAATACCAGTGCCACCCACCGTTTTGTGCTCCTCCACGCAGCGGTATGTCTCGAAGTACTCGGAGCGGGCTACGGGCCGGGGAGTCGGTGGGCTAGTGGTTGGGCCATGGAGGGGTGGCAGGAGCGGGGTGGCTGGACCGCTCCGAGTCTCCGGTACCGAGTGGATTCCTGGAGGGATTCGGGAGGCGCTGGGCTTTCCAGGCGCAGGCTTCGGCCACCTCGCCGCTCGGGCAAAGTAGTTAGCACAGACTTACGACGCAGACGATTGCGCCAACCATTCTTCTTTGCGTATCTGCAAAGCACTGGGCGGGTAGTCAACCACCTCGCGAGGCGCTTCCGGTATGCCGAATGTACGGGCAAGACTATGCAGAGACTCCAGCCGAGAAGTCGTGAGGCGTATCTAAGAAAACACCGACCAGTGGTGCTGCTGCAGGATGGGGGCCCACTCCTTGACGTACCCACCGTCGAGATGGAACAGATACCGACCCAGCAGTGGTGCCGGCTCATCGCGGTAGTGCCGCAGCAGCCTAGCAGCGACTTCCCGGTTGGCCCTGGACTGCTGACCAACGACGATGGCGTGGGGGATCGACCACGCGACTTGAGCCGCGATCAGGGCCACCAGCGCCGCGCTGACCGCAGCTGCCAACGGTCGGTGGCGGGCCTTGGAGACAGGACGCCCCCACCGTTCTGTGGGCTCGAGCACTGAAACCGCGCCGAGGTAGATGCCGATGATCACGAGCAGGTTGAAGGTCGAATAACGGGAAGACTGTGCATAGAATAGCCCGAGCTCGGTACGCCCACCTGTCACGAGTAAATCGAAGAGAAGCCCGAACGTCCAAAGAGCTAAAGGCACGCGCATACGGTGAATTGGCACCCGATAGTGAAGGGCGAGTAAACCCACTGCCATGCTCGCTCCTAAGATGGCCAACCCAGCCACCAAGTGGTGTACCGGCGACACGTCGCCGAGAAGAAGAAGAAAGAAGCGCAGACCGAGGATCGGGTGAGCGACTAGATAGCTGGGGTGGGTCACTGGATAGATCGGACCGAGATTCCTGAAATATAGCCAAGTCGCCGCAGCCGAAACCAACAACCACGCTCCGAGGTACCGCCGGCGCAGGCCTTTGAGTGCACAGTACAAAAGTCCAACTGGCCACACTAGTAGGCCAAAGAGCGAGGTGTAGGAAGCTACCAGCGCGGCCGTTAGAGCGACGGCAAACAGCCATCGGTGGCGATCACTTCCTTCGAGAGAAGCGAGGGTGAGGAGGAGGCAAAACATCCCCAGGGCCCAGGCAAACTGAAACGCCCAGAGCATGTTCTCCACTTGGATCAGATCGCACAGGAGGAATGCCGCTGGAAGAACCCATAGACCCCGCGCCGGAGTGGTGGTGGCGCACAGTCCTACTAGCAGCACGAGCGCGGCCAGGACCGCTAGCGCGCTCAGGTACATATCTGTCTTGGCGTCGACCCGGTTGACTACATCACTGATCGTCAGTACCAGATTCGGGAACAGCATCCGGTCGCCGTTGTGGGGAGCCCAGAGCTGGGCGAGTGTAAGTTGTCCGCTGGCGAAGGCTCGTACCAGCGGCAGGGTCCCGTTCCAACTGTCCTGGAACACTACGTTGACCCCGAAGGTGCGGACGTACCAGAAGTAGGCACCAATGGGGATGGACGCAAAGCCGAACCCAAGGACCCTCATGGGACCTGGGAAGTCCCTGGCCGGCCTGGAGGTGGGGTTGGGAGCTGGTGCTACAGAGGAGATGGCCGGAAGTTTAGAGAAAGTCGCAGCCGTGAGGCGAGGAGCACGCTGACCATGCTCTCGGAAACCTTGGGTCGTCCCCAAATCTTCTGAGACGATTGAGTCGCTTGGCGGGGAGGCGCGCTTTCACTCGCCCGGATCCGCGTCTTAGTGTGCAGGCTCTCCCGTCGGGCGCGGGTCGCTAGTGCTGGCCCCGATCTGCCGAAGACCCGCAAAGAGATCCACCTCGGGTAGAGTCGCTCCGCTGAGATCGATAGCTCGGATGAAGTGCTCCGCTCCCATGACCATGGGTGCCACCTGATCGGGAAGTTCACTAAAAAAGGCATTGTCCATCTGGCTTCCGTGCGCCCGGACCGCCGCCAGCTTGGCGGGCACGTCTGCCGTTACGTCGATGACCGTGGTGATGAGGTCGTCGTCTACGCCAAAGGGTGGATTCTCCGGGTCGAAGTCGATTTCGGCCAGATCCCAGGGGTTGATTCCCGCTTCCTTCATCTGGGCCAGGACGCGGCGGGCAAGGGACTTCGGGAATGCACTGTAGTAGAGCTTGCGGGGGATTCCGGTGGACAGGAAGGCACCGCGAGCCACTTGGTGGGTCCGGACATGATCCGGGTGCCCGTATCCCCCGTCCTCGGTGTATGTGATCACAACCTGAGGACGGTATCGCTCAATAAGTTCGGCGACTCGACTGATCTCCTCATCCAGCTCTGAACCAGCAAACGAGCCCGGCGCAGCCGCCATGTTCCACTCCACCATGCCGGAGTCCTGGTAGCCGAGCATCTCCAACCGCCATATCCCCAGCTCTCGACACGCCGACTCTAACTCCGCCCTACGAACGCGCCTCACCGCTTCTGGGTCATGGCCCGGCTGTCCGGGCTTAAGACCTCCAGGCCCGTCCCCCAACTCACCGCCAGTGCACGTGACGAGGACGGTACGAACGCCCTCCGATCCGTACTTGTGGAGCACGCCGCCGGTCGACGTCGCCTCATCGTCAGGATGGGCATGGACCGCCATCAGCGTCAGGGGGTCAATAGCCATCCACACAGTTTGCCGCAGCCAGTGCACCTCGGCGGAAGTTCGATCGAGGCGGACATGGCCGAGCTGCCGGCGTCGGCCGTCAAGCGATCGTTGAAGGCCACGGGGGGAGTCGCGAGACCAGCTGATGGCGCACTCGGAAGGGCGCAGCCCGAGTACTGCAGCCCATGGGCGTGGAGGGCGGCTATGGCCGCGATGACCCTCCGGCGACCAGCCTTACTCTAGTTCCGATCGGGCGGTCACCAGCACCGGCGGATAAATCCTCGGGAGAGCTCGATTTGAATACGACCGAAGGTAAGCGAGGTGACGTGTGACCGCCTGCTAGACTCGATCCAAGTTGCAGAACTTCACCTGGGGCTGAGGCTAGGAGGTTCTAGGTTCAGCCCGCTCGGCGCTTGGGCCATGCGCCTAACGCGCAAAGCCGATGAGCCGCTCAGGTAGGCGTATGTGCGTAGTGCGAGGACACGACGTGCCTTGGGAAGTCGGGCAGTGAGTGCAAGGTCACCGCTAGTGAGCGTGGTAGTAGTGACGTACGAGACGCCCGCGGAGATGTTGCGCGAATGTCTCCAGGCGGTGAGAGACTCTGAGCACCGGCCCACGCAGGTGGTTGTGGTTGACAACAGCGTCACTGACCGTGTCGCTGCATTCCTCGATACCTGGAAGGCGCAGCTTGTGTCGACCGATCTTGAACTCGTCTTCGAGCCCCAGAAGAGGAACCTGGGGTACGCGGCCGCCACCAACCAGGGCATCGCTGCCAGTTCCGGGGACTTGGTGCTGCTGCTTAATCCCGATGCCATCCTACAGCCAGGGGCTCTGGAACACCTGGTGGACGCTGCCCGGCTCCGACCAGACGCGATTGGGTTTGCGCCAAAGATTCGGTTAGCGTCCCAACCTCTGGTGGTCGATTCCGTCGGCCTTGACCTTTACCTAGGCGGGCAGGCAGGGCAGCGAGGCTTGGGCCAACCCGACATCGGTCAGTACGACGTCGAAGAGCGAGTCGCAGGGATATGCTTCGCAGCAGCTCTCATTCGCCGCTCGGCCTTCAGTCCTGAGATCGTGGGACTGCTTGACGAGCGCTACTTCATGTTCTACGAAGATGTCGACTGGTCCATGCGCGCGGCCCTGCGTGGAAGACAGTTCTGGTCGGTTCCATCCGCAGAGCTGTTACACGTTCACTCTGCAAGTACGCGGCACATGCGCTACCAGTTCAAGGCCCGTCTCATTCAGCGAAACAGGATGTGGACCGCGGCCAAGAACCTCGAACGACGACGGGTGGCACGAGTGTTCCTCGGACTCACCATCAGAAACCTCCTGAGCGGATCCAAGAGCGGCCACTTGCTAACTTCGCTTCGCGCGACGGGTGAGGCCTGGGTAGGCCTCATCGCTCTCGCTAACGAACGGCGCGATGTGCAGAGAACGCGGTCTGAGTCAGATCGATCAGTACTATTGGAACCGTCCAAAGCTAAATTCTTCAATACGGAAACCTACCAGCCCATTCCATCGGTGTCGAGTCTGCTTAGCGCCCTGTCGCGACTCAATGCCGTAGCTCCCGAACCAGTCTTAGGCGGTCTAGTAGCCCAACTCAAGCTCGCGGATCAAACCTCGATGGTTCTCGACCCCGGGAAGATAGTGGCCATGGTGAGACAGTCCGGGCTCACAATTGGGCCAGCCTTGGAGTGGCTCCTCTCGTGCTTGGCGCCCTAAGACTTGGTCACTTGCCAAACGCATCCGTGAGGCTCGCCCAACAGCCGGAGCTCGGGAGGGGCCGCGCTTTCACCTCTTCCGCTTGCGCGCGCGTCGGACCTCCCACCATCTTTGGGCCTCCCGCACTGCAGCCACGAGCCCCTCGCGGCGAATGACCTGTGTGCCTCTTAGCGTCAGGCCGGCTGCGGCGCGGATGGGATGGGTCGCTCGCTCGCTATGACTGAGCCGAGAATCGGTCCTTGGGCGATCGGCTGCGAGCATCAGGTCATCGCAGTAGGCACGGAGTGGCTGGGTCACGTGACTCCACGTCATCTTCGCCGCAACTTCCCCTACTCGAATCCGCATAGTCTCGTATTCTTTGCCGCGCTGCGCAAATGTACGGATCGCCTCCACCAGACCACTCTCATCCTCCGGGGCTACCACCCAGCCCAGGTGTCGCTGCCGGACCAGCTCAGCTAACACGTCTCCGTCGCTGCAGATGATCGGCAATCTTGCCCAGAAGTAGTCTAGAAAACGGGTGCGGAACGCGTAACGAGTCTCGGCGTGATCGAAATGGGTGGATACACCGCAGTCGGCGGCTGCCAACCAATCACCTCGGTCCTCATAAGGAACCCAGGTATCGTTGAAGATGACGACCGTGTCCAGCACACCAAGTTGGTCGGCCAGCTGACGCGCGCGTGCGGGCATCCACATCCGCTCCGGGACTCCCTGATTTGGGTGGGTTGTGGACATAAATACAAGACGAATGTTTGGGAATTCACTGTGAACGCGTGCCACGGATCTGATCAGAGACAGGGGATCGAACCAGTTATAGATACCGCCCGCCCAGAGTAGCACGATCGCGCGCTCGTCCAAGTGGGGGCTGATGCGGGCTCGAGCTTGTGGGTGGCGGATGGGCGGAGGCAGATCGGAGACTCCAAATGGGACAACATCTATTAGCTTGCGCAGGGAGTTATCTGCATCCCAAGTGTGCGGATTTATGCGCCCCGCCTCGAGTAGTGAACCCAACCAAAAGTCTCGCTGACGTTCGCTAGCGCAGATAAAGAAGTCACCACATCGGAGAAGGTCGCGCAGAGCTGACCTGATGCTCGTACTGCTGTTCTCGCGCATAGACATAGCTCGATGCGACTCTTGCTCCAGTATTGCAAGTGGAAACGGATCGTAGAGATCGACTATGATGGGGATAGAGGCCCGACGGAGCGAGGGATATCGAACAAGTGAGAGTCCCTCGACCAATACTGCGTCATGATTCCTAGCCAAAGCATCAATGTCCGACTGAGATTGCCGTCCAACAACGGTTAGCCCTGGGAAGGCCGCCGGTGTCGAGTCGACTGCCACGATCGTCACATCATGACCTGCCAACGCTAGTTGGCGCCCTAACTCCACGCACCGGATGCCTGGACCTGCCAGTCGGCTGGATATGACATCATTTGCAGTTACCAGCACCCGCGCCATTTGGCCACCATATCAGACCGTACACGCGGTCGGAACGGAGAGCGCCGCAGGATGGCTGGTCGGCCCGGATCAGCCGCCATATCGTCTTGGCCAGCCAGCTGGAGACCGCGGCGCGTTGCTGTAGGCTAGCGATGCACGCTTGCGGGATTCCCTGGGTGTGGCAAGCACCACTTCGGACGGTACACCCACATGTCCTACACCTTAGTCATAGCGAGGCTGGCTGCTGACCGGACGTCCAGTGACAGCCATCACTACTTGTGGAGCCGCACGCGGCCCTCTGACGTACTCCACCGCCTCGAGCGGGCGGCGTCGCAGCCACTGACTAGTCTTCCACCCCGCCCTGCTCCGGGGGCCGTCGTTGGCGCTTTCGAGCTTTGCCCAACAAGGATAAGCCAAGCTGTCCGATCAGCAGCCCCAAACCCATGACCGCGGCTACCAGTCCGGCGATCTCATCCTGGGGCTGGTAGTCGAATCGAATGGTTGACCGGCCGGTGGGTACATGAACTGCTTGGAAGATTGAATCTGCGCGCTGGATCGGGAGTACTCGACCGTTCAATGTAGCCGTCCATCCCTGAAAGTACATCTCTCGCCGTAAAATGGTGCCAGGCGAGGTACATTGAGCGTCAGCCACCATTTCGTTGATGGTTCTGACCTTGCATGTACTAGTGCCTGACTGATAGAACGGACTGGGATGGGGGAGTCGGTAGATGATGGCAACCTGGTCCGCAAACACTCGGCGCATCCCCAACCGGGCGGGGATCGAGCGGTTGGCCGTGGTGGCTGGTACGACCAGGAACTTGACACCGATCTGCTCATAATTGCGGAAGTAGGTGATGAACTGTTGCAGCGGTGAAGGCCCCGTTGCCGCGTTCACCTCATACCCGGAGAAGGTTATCGGGTTAGTGTTCGGCGCCAGGTGAGTCGAGACGTACTGAGCCCAGAGGGTGGGCACCGGCAGATCGGCAGTATTTGCCTCGCTGATTTGGTAATAGGAGCCGTAATCTGGCTGGATCGGGCCGAGTGTGAAGAAGCGTCCTACCCCCAGATGAGCCTGAAGGAACTGGACCGGTCGGGAGTCTAAGGGGGCTTTCTGGGGCGCTGAGAACTGAGGCACCAGAAACATCGCAACAACGTCAAGAGCTACCACCGCGGCAATAACGAGGTGTGGGTTGCTCCGCAGCCCCCTGCTGCCCTCGCGACCCCATCGAGTGACCGCGTAGACGGTCCCGACGATGATGAGTGCCCAAGCAAGGGATGCGCCTGCGTAGAGGTGAATGTGAGATGCGTTTCGCAGGTGTGATATGAGGCGAACCGCCAGTACAGTGGAGACGGCGTACCAGAGGGTGGTGAGCGCGCCGCTCGCCCAGGCGATCCTAGGGGTGATCCGCATCCGGGCTAGATCGTCTACCGCCATGGCAGCCAATATGATCGTGGCGAGTTCCCACGAGGGCGGTGCGTAGCGATAGAAGGCGGTATGAGAAACTCCAGGCACGAGCTCTAGCAGACGTCCGAGAACAGGCAAGCCAAATGTGGTGGCTAGAGAGAGTGCAATCCAAACCACCAAACCGAGCCGCAACCACCGATCCTGCCGACGGATAACGGCACCCACTACGGCCAGGACGGCTAACGCGACCAGCGACGGACTGAGGTATCCCCCGATGTTGCTCCAGATGGCGCCCAGCGTCCCGGTCGGGTCGGATCGAAAGAGACCAAAGATCGGCCCGAACACATAAGGCAGCGACAGCATCGCAACCGCCGATCGGGGCAAGAAGACGTTTGAAAAACCTAGGCCATGACCGCCGACGTCTCCATGGGCGACGTAGTCAAGGAATGCAACTATCAACGGAGCGGCGAGTAGGACTCCAACTCCGACTGAATAGAGGAAGCGGCGAAGCAAGTGCCACACCTCGATGCGATTGAGTCCCTGGAGCCGGAGCAAGAACCAGAAGCCCGCGAACAGGCCGTCAATTGCAGTCGTCTCCGGGAATCCCGCGTAGATTGAAAGCGCCAGAGAGAGAGCGAGCAGCGCGCTGCCCCATCTTCGGGGAGCCGGCCTGGGAGCGCGGCACAGCTCGATGCCGAGCATCATGAGAGGTAGAAATGGGATTGGGTTCACTGTCGCGTCACCGAGCCAGGCAAAAGTGCCGTTCAGCGCAAACGCAATGCCAGCCGCGAGCGCCGCGGTAACGCCTAGTCCCAGTCGCCGGGTCAATGCATACGTGGCCAATCCAGCACCAAGCTCAAGAGCTAGGTGAAAGAACAGCACCCCTGCCGAATAAAGTAGCAAGAGGACAAGAGGAAAGAACGCGGCGGAAGCCATCTCGCCCGCAAGGGGCACGCCGACCCCCTCATACGGGTTCCACCAAGGAATGTCACCACTCAACCAGTCGAGCGCGGCCCGGTGACCGAGCGCCTGCGTCGTGACTCCGTCGTTGGGGTCTATGGAGGGAAAGCCTGGAAGGAGCCCTTGAGCACTGATCGGATCGAGGTGCGGCTGGAGATCGAGTGGGTTAACGTTGACGAGGTGTAACAGGGATGGCAGGTTTGCAATGAGTACGACCGCAACGATCAAGGCTACCGGGAATATTCCGGGGTTTCGAACCAGTCGCCAACCCCACCTACAGCCGGAGCTCGAGGCGTCGCGGGCGCTCAACCGTGCGGCTCCCGACCGCGCTCGTTTACATGCGGACCTAGGGCGAACTCCACTCTCATGACCCTACTTCGCCAAACCAGGCGCCCAGTAGAGTCGATCGGATCCCACTGAACGAGTACGCCACCGAAGCTGCGCGACCGCCGCGCGTATGCTCGGCTTAGTACCGGTCGTGATAAGAATCGCGTTCACGTCATGTCGATGGCAGAATGCGAGTAGCTCCTCTTTGTAGTGTGCTGGCAATTGGCCGCTAAAGAGCATCTTCACCGCGGGCGAACTCGCGAAGGGCGCCGGTTCAACCGTCCCGGTTCCGCTGGCCAGCCGGTACTCGAAGCCATCTCGAGCCTGCCAGAGCATTGAATCCCCGAGCGATCCGTACGGTAGAAACAGAAGCGTCGAACCGTGGCCTAACACGCTCACGTACGCCTTCGTGCTGAGCAACTGGACCGGAGGCGGGGTACTAACGGTAAGGGGATTCGTCCATAGAAACACTACGGATGCAAGTGCCACTGCGACTCGAAGCAAGCGAAAGCGGCCTGGCGTAGACAACCAAAGCGCGGCCATTACGGCTGCCAACAGGCTCAAATACATCGCAAACCTGCTCGGAAGCGCGTCGCGGAGACCAGGTATCTTCGTGGCTAACTCCCAGGGTAGGTGCACGATGCCGATCGCGAAGCTCGTGCTGCCAAGAATGTGGAGGCGTGGTCCGAGCTCCGCGATAGCAACTAGCAGGAAGGTGACTGTCAATACCCACATCCATCGCTGCCTCCTGCCTCGCCACATGCAAAGAAACACGATCAGTATTAGAGGCAACCCCAAGTAGGCATCATTTTCAGCGAGGTTGCCGCTAAAGTGATTTGTAACCCCGGCCAATAGTGGTCCACCCAGTGCCGTGATGGGGGTCGGGGTGAAAAAGTTGAGCAGATCTGCAGAGTATCGGTCTGGCGAATTGATGATGGGAGGCACTCCGGAGGCGCTCCCGATGAAGAAGTAGAGGTAGGGGCTGACCAGTATGAGACTCGCTGCATAAGCTCCCGCCAGCTCGCTGGCTATTCGGGTCAGAGCGCCACGGGACTCAGTTACGATGACATAGGCGACAACGAGTCCTAGTGCGGAGAAGACAGCTGTTGTGGTGTAGAGCTCAACGCCCACTCCAAACTCGAAGGTGAGGAGAAGGCCGGCGCACGCTATGAAAAGAGGAGTACTGATCCGGCCTCGATAGCGCAGTATGGAGATCCACAGGAGTAAAGGAACTTCGGCTATAAAGTTTACCTGCAGGTGGCCCAGAAGCTGCGCCATTTCGTAGGTTGAGAACCCAAAGACCCAGCCTCCGAATAGCGAAGGCCAGAACTTCTGTGTGAGCTCGCGGCAGACGAGGTAGGTGGCCAGGGCTGCAAGGACGGGGGCACTCAGGGTGACGAGGTTGAACGACATCACCGGCCCGAGCAATGCCGTCAGCGGCCAGGCGAGCAACGCGAGGCCGGGAGTATCGCCGTTCCACGCGATATTGGCGCCCTGCGGAGCCCATATCACGTGCGTGAGTAAGGGATTCATGCCGTGGGTGAGTGCGTAAGGCCACCACGCAAACCCCCAGATATACAGAGTTGGGTCAGACCTCACCCCAACGTAGCTATTCCCGTGGAAAATTGCCCCCAGACCAGGCAAGAGCAGGACCGCCACTCCTACATAGCAAAGAAGGGCCATCAGCGCTAGTGCCAGTGGCGGGGCTGCATGCACCGCGTGCCGGTGAGCTGGCGCCTGCTCTGGCTCTAGGCCTCTGCTGTGGAGCATGAGAGTGGTCCTGGGTGAGAACTTGAAGGGTCTGGCCACCCGAGAGTTCTGGGTATGGTAGCAGGCCATTTCAGGTAGTGCCTCGAGGCACTGTGCGCAGTCCTAGGGCCGTTTCTGCGAGTCGATCGTGAGTCGGTAGGGGTCTTTACCAGACCGAGGCAATCGGCGGGGGTACTACATTCGGGCTTGAAGGAATCCCCATGGGGGCGTCTGGACCGGTGTCTTTGGTCAGACGGGGCGCGCTAAGACCAATAGCAGGTCACGGGTAGGAAGGGTGATGCGCAGGTTCCGCAGCAGAGGGACGGACCCGAGAGTCCCAATTGCGCGAAGGAGTGTCCCGCTGTTGGCTAGACGGCCTCCGAAATACCCCAGACTGAACGAGCGCGCATCGGGTCGATCCGTGATCCATTCAAAACTGCTTCGCTGCAGGAACTCCCGCAAGGACCTAGTGGTGAAATAGGTCAGGTGCATATCCATGAACCCGGGCCAGCGTGTCCCGAGGATTCTGGCCACGAGTGTGTCCATATTGATGGTAGATAGCGCCAGAATGCCACCCTGGGCCAACCAGGGGTGGCACCGTCGCAGTGCGGCCAGAGGATCGATGAGGTGTTCCAATACATCAACCATGACGATGCAGTCAAAACTTCCCTGCGCAAACTCGGAGGTCTCCAACGATCCTTGGGTGAGCTTTACCCCGAGCTGGCTGCGGCCAGTTTCCACTGCCCATCTACTCGGTTCGATGCCAACAGCTTCCCAGCCCCGTTGCTCAGCGGCATGCAGTAGAAGGCCAACCTGGCTTCCAATCTCTAGGAGTCGGCCAGGCTTGCGCCAACGCTCGATCGTACGGATGATCGACTCGGCGTGTTGCCTGCGATGGTCTGCCTCGGTCAGATAGCTCGGGTCGTGGACATCCTCGTACAGCGTCAAGAGCCGGTCCGAGTCAGGAGGGAGTGAAAAACCTAGCTGGCAATTCTCGCACCAAAAGACTGGACCATGGTCGCCAGCATGCACGTTTGTGCAAGCGAACTCGGCCGTCGCGCCCATCTTGTGCCTGGAGGTAGCAGCAAAGCGGAGCTTCGCGGCGGAGCCGCAGAGAGGACACGGGGGACCTGAAATTGCCATCAAGCGCTGTATTCGATGCCATGCCTTCGGGCGTGCCAACAAATGGCCACACTTCGGAATACGTAGCGAAGCGAACGGGGAATGCTTATGGACGAACTCTCCGATGTGTACCTGGTGGGGATAGCAACTTCTTTGATACGCAATCCACGGAGGTGTGCTCCCACCAAGAACTGAGTATCAAAATCGAAGTCGTCCGAGTACTTCTGGAACGGAAGGGCCTCGAGGACCTCGCGACGGTAGGCGCGCATACCACTGTGCATCTCGGTGAACCGTGTTCCTAGGAGGCGATTCTCGAGCATTGTGGTGACCTTGTTGCCGATATATCGGTAATGCGGCATGCCGCCCCGACGAGGATCTGCACCCCCGGCGAAGCGACTGCCAAAGGTCATGTCGGCTTCACCAGCATTGATGGGCGCGATTAGTGCCGGCACGGATGCTGGATCGTACTGAAAATCGGGATGTAGTAGAACCACCGTTGTGGCCCCGAGCGCAAGCGCTTCCGAGTAGCAAGTCTTCTGATTGGCTCCGTAACCAGCGTTTTGCTCATGACGGCGCACGTCCAATCCCATGGCGGTGGCCAAGGCCACAGTTCCGTCAGGGGAGGCGTCGTCGACGAGAAGCAGGTGGTCAATGCCGTCTCGGGGAAGCAGCGCTACGGTCTTCTCGAGTGTGAGCTCAGCGCAGAACGCGGGCATCACCACCACCGTAAATGGCCTTCGAGTGACCGCGCTCGACGAGCTCACCGGCAGTTTGGGCAGCGCGCCGGGAGACTCGGCCTCCGCTTCATTGGGGGACAGCTTATCGCACGGCTGAGGGTACGCGGGAAGGGCTTTGCGCCCCATCGCCGAGATCCACTCAGTGGGTGGCCCGCCCCACGGGGGCTCTCTTGACTACCACGCTGAAGGCCACCGGTGAGGCTGGCCCCCTCCTACCCACGCCAATCACATGGAGAGGCACCGGATCGCAGCGGGCCGCCCGGATAGGACTCGTGGCACGCGGGCTAGGGTCGGCTCGGTCAGCGGGTCGGCTTGACCACCGGACCGGGTATCGACTCGGAACCGGGACTCGGCATGGAATCGTTTGGCTATCCGCGTAGCAAGTGGTGCCTGGCTGGTCGGACCGGCGGGAGAGAGGCTTCAGTGGCCGACAAATTGGGGCGGACGCTTCTCGCGAAAGGCAGACAGTCCTTCGTGAAAGTCGTCGGTCTCCGAGGCCTCTTGCTGTAGCACTGCCTCCAGCTCTAGTTGCTGCGACAGCGAATTATCCGTGGATTCGGAGAGTGCCCTCTTGGTAAGTGCAAACGCCCGAGTTGGGCCCTGTGCTAAGTGGTGGGCGAAGCTGGAATAGTCGTGAGAGAACGTTTCGGCGGGATACACCTGGGACACCAGGCCGAGCGTCGCGGCCTCGACAGCACCCACCCGCCTCGCGGTCAGCGCCATCTCAATAGCTTTGGCGAGACCAACGTATCTGGGGAGGAAGAACGAAGCTCCGGAATCCGGCACGAGCCCTATGCCTGAGAAAGCACAACTGAACCACGCGGCCTCGGAAGCGACCCGCAGGTCTGCGGCTAGGGCCAGGGAGAAGCCAGCCCCTGCTGCCACTCCATTCACTGCCGCTACTACCGGTAAGGGCAGCTCACGGATCTTCGTGACTAGGGGGACGTACCTGCGTCTTACGAGGGCAGCCACTTCCTGCGGAAGGGCATCGCCCCCATCGGAGCTGCCCAAGGCCTGACCCGAGCAGAACCCCCGTCCGGAACCCGTGATCACCAAGCAACGGCAGCTTTCATCCCCACCGACCAAGTCCAGCCCCCGCAGGAGGCCGTCGGCCAGCTCGTCGTCAATTGCGTTCAGGTGGTCGGGACGGTTAAGTACCAACTCAGTAACTGGTCCATCTCTGCGTAGAAGGACTGCCTCGGCTCCGTCGGTGCTCATCTCCAACCTCCTGAGGGCGCGGACAAGACCGAGGACCATTGTGCGGTGTCCCTGAACTGCCTGAGGGATGCCTGCTCGCCGATCGCTACAATGCCGCCGGGGCGGGGCGACTTAGCCAAGTGGTAAGGCAGCGGTCTGCAAAACCGCGATCCCGGGTTCGATTCCCGGAGTCGCCTCCATCCCGCTCAGCCCGTACATCGCCACCACGACGTTGGCAGGATGTACCGAAGGGTGCTCGAGGACGGGAGAGTCTGTTTCGGCACTAGGCTGGGAGTAGTGTCTGAGGTAACCTTGGCCACCGGCCTTTCGATCGCCGAGGCGTGTCTGGCCCAGCTAACTCGGCATCCGGAGGGCGACGCGGCAACACCATGGCTATGAGGTGACGTCTAGCGCCGTTCTAGTGAATCCAGCCCGTGTGCGCAGCCAGGCCGCCCTCAGGAGGTCAATATTTCGGGTGCTGGCAGACGAAGGCTGGCCTGAGCCCCTCTGGCTCCAGACGGAGCGCGAAGACGCTGGGGAGAGCGCGGCACGTAGGGCGGTCGCGGCCGGAGCCGAAGTCCTGTTCGTATGTGGGGGCGACGGTACCGTCATGGCCGCCGCCGCGGCCCTGGCCGGGACAGATACTGCTCTGGCCGTGATCCCCTCCGGCACTGGCAACTTGCTGGCCTTGAACCTGAGGCTTCCAACTGACGTCGTGAGTGCCGTTCGCATTGCCACCCGTGGGGCTCGCCGAAACATAGATCTGGGAGAGGCAGACGGGCGGCTGTTTGCCGTGGCCGCGGGCATTGGGCTCGACGCCCAGATCCTGGCCGAGACACCGCGCCGCGCTAAGCACCGACTTGGGTGGCCCGCCTATGCTGCTTCGGCACTCCGGCATCTGGGCGGCCCGAGGTTTCCCGCCAAGGTATCCCTGGACGGCGGGACGCCGATCGAGCGCGAAGTGCGCTCAGTGTTGGTCGCAAACGTTGGCCGACTCCCGGGCGGCATCAATCTCCTACCTGAGGCGGTTGCCGACGACGGGCTCCTCGACGTGGCATTGATTGCGCCCCGCCGACTTCACGACTGGGCCCGGCTCTTGACCAGCTTGATAGGTCGCCATCCCGCGGGGGGGAGGCTTGAGACATTTCGGGCACGTCGAGTCGACATCACCGCCTCGGAGCCCCAGCCACGCGAAATGGACGGCGAGCCCCTCGCTCCGGGTGAGCTACTCACGGTCCGAATTCGTCCGAACGCGCTGACGGTTTGCGTTGGCCGAACGCCGCCTACTTCCCGGTAGGTCTGTGGCTGGGACGCCCGGCAGGAATTCAGCCGGCCCTTGACCAGCTTGGGGGACGTGAGTCACTAGGGCCAAGGTTGGCGAGAGACCATCCGATAACATCCGAACGGCTGTGGCCAGACTAGATGTGACGGTCGTAGGTGGTTGCGGGCGGGTCGGGCTGCCACTAGGGCTCGCGTTTGCGAGCCGCGGACTCAGGACAGCCGTGTACGACGTCAATCAGGCTGCCGTGGACGGAGTGTCGGCCGGGCGAATGCCCTTTGACGAGCCAGGGGCGCTCGAGGTGCTGCAGGACGTCCTGGGCGGCGGCTTCGAGGCCACGTCCGACCCCAAAGTCCTGAGAGAGTCCGACGCGGTGGTGGTGGTAATCGGAACCCCCATTGACAAGCACCTCAACCCCGAGGCGCTCAAGGTGCCGATTGAGATCGCCAAGCTGAGCGATTACCTCGTGGATGGGCAGCTCCTGGTGTTGCGAAGCACTCTCTACCCGGGGGTGACCGCGATGGTCGAGCGCCAGCTCTCATCCGCAGGTCGGAAGATTGACGTGGCTTTCTGTCCCGAACGTATTGCCGAAGGCCAGGCGATGGTCGAGCTCTTCTCACTACCCCAGCTCGTGTCGGGGCGAACTCCAGAGGCTAGAGGCCGAGCCGCGGGGCTGTTTCGACACCTCACGTTTCAGATCGTCGAGCTGATGCCCGAGGAGGCAGAGCTAGCCAAGCTGTTCACCAACACTTGGCGCTATATCAAGTTCGCGACCGCCAACCAGTTGTTCATGATTGCGAATGATTTCGGGCTCGACTACTCAAAGATCCGAGATGCCCTGGCGCACGAGTACCCGAGGGCCCAGGACCTGCCCACCGCGGGACTGGCCGCTGGGCCCTGTCTCCTCCAGGACACGATGCAGCTGGCGGCCTTCAACAACAACCAGTTCACTCTCGGCCACTCAGCGATGCTGATTAATGAAGGCCTGCCCCTCTACACGGTGGCGAAATTGGAGGATCGATTCGACCTCAGCCAGCTAACGGTAGGCATCTTGGGAATGGCCTTCAAGGCGGGATCCGACGACATCCGTTCCAGCCTCAGCTACCGGCTCAAGCGGATTTTGACCTTCAAAGCCAAGCGAGTGCTGTGCACCGACCCGTACGTCACGGTCGATCCCGACTTGGTGCCACTAGAGCAGGTTCTGAAGGATGCGGACCTTCTGGTTATCGGAGCCCCCCACGACTCCTACCGAAAGATCGAGACCAAGCTCCCCGTGGTCGACCTCACCAATCTCCGCGGAGAGGGCAGCCTCGTTTGAGAGACCCGCGGGTCTCGGTGGTAATCCCCGCCTACAACGAGGGCGAGGAGATCGTCAGTTGCCTGGACCGGATCGTCGGTGCCGTGAACTTCCCCTGCGAGGTACTGGTGGTGTACGACCGGACCGACGACACCACCGCGGCGCCGGCCCTCAGGTACGCTGAGACCGATCCTCGGGTGCGGCCTCTGCTCAATGACATCCGCCCCGGCCCAGCCGCCGCCATCCTGGCTGGAATCCGTCACGCAAGGGCGCCGGTGGTTGTCGTGACAATGGCGGACGGCAGCGATCAGCCATCTCAGATCGAGGAACTGACGCGGCTGGTCGAGGCAGGCGCTGTGGTCGCGGCAGCTTCCCGTTACATGCGAGGTGGGCGTCAGGTTGGAGGACCGCGCTTGAAAGGCTTGGTCTCGCGGACAGCCGGACTCTCGCTGAACCTTTTGGCTCGGGTTGGGACCCACGATCCCACGAATTCCTTCAAGGCCTACTCCCGGGCTTTTGTCGAGTCGGTAGGGGTGGAATCCGACGCCGGGTTCGAGATCGGCATCGAGATGGTGGCCAAGGCCAAGCGTCGTGGCGAGAGAGTGGCCGAGATCCCCACAGTCTGGCTCGACCGCACCACCGGCCAGTCCAACTTCAAGGTGCGCGAGTGGATCCCCCGTTACCTCCACTGGTATCTGTTCGCGCTCTTGCCGTTTTACGGGGGCAGGCGCCCCCAGAGGAGCTGATCGCACATGTCCAAGGTCCTAATCACCGGATCTTCCGGATTCATCGGGGGCTACGTCGTGGAGACGCTGTTGCAGGCCGGCCACGAGGTCGTCGGGCTCGACAACCACTCCAAGTACGGCAGGGTGGCCCGGTCATACGATGACCACCCGGCGTACCGCCTGGTGGACGGGGATGCCCGCGATGTGGAACTGGTGACAACGCTTCTGCAGGGGTGCCAACACTTCATCGCCGGCGCCGCCATGATCGGAGGAATCTCCTACTTCCACACTTACGCCTACGACATACTCGCGACCAACGAGCGCATCATCGCCGCCTCCTGTGACGCTGCGATCGCGGCACACAGGCAGGGGACCCTGCAGAAAGTCACTTACCTCAGCTCCTCTATGGTGTACGAGAGTGCCGCCGCTTGGCCCTCCCACGAGGGCCAGGAACTGGAGATGCCACCGCCCCGCTCCTCCTATGGCTTCCAGAAACTGGCTGTGGAGTTCTTCGCCCGTGCCTCCCATGATCAGTACGGCCTGCCCTACACGATCGTGCGCCCCTTTAACTGCGTGGGGATCGGCGAGCAGAGGGCGCTAGGGGACATCGAGATCGAGAGCGGCAACGTCAAGCTCGCCATGAGCCATGTCGTGCCGGATCTAGTTCAGAAGGTACTCAAAGGACAGCAACCTCTTCACATTCTCGGCGACGGCAGCCAGATCCGCCATTACACCTACGGAGCGGACCTTGCCCAAGGAGTGCTCCTCGCAATGGAACATCCCCTGGCGCTCAACGAGGACTTCAACCTTTCCACGGCGCAATCCACGACGGTGCTGCAACTGGCGGAAGTGATCTGGCGAAAGATCCGTGGAGCTGATGCTCCCTTCGAGTACATCTCGGATCCGCCGTTTGAGTATGACGTGCAGCGGCGAGTGCCAGCCACCGAGAAAGCCAAGCGGTTGCTCGGCTTCGAGGCCACCACCACGCTTGATGCCATGCTTGATCAGGTCATCCCCTGGATCCGAGAGGCGATCCGCACCGGGCGGATCTAGCTCTTCTGGCATGCTAGGCACCGCCGTTCTGGGATGGTCCTTCCGGCAGGATACAACTCGAAAAAAAGTAGTGCTGACTGGTCTGAAGCGGATCCTCAGGTACCACGTGATATGCGTGATGCAACTCTCGGGAACAGTCCGGTCGGATTGGACAGGAGCGTGGTGCCAGAGCATACCGAAGGGTAATTAGTGGACCGCGTCAGCGGCAGCGGTTGGGGGCCCGTCCCACGCTCCTTCCCACGGTCTGCTCTGATATTCGTGGGATTTGCCTTGGCCGCCACACTCTGGACCCTTCCCGTCTGGGGCCACCCGACGACGTCTTGGCTGGGAGTGGGCGGAGACCCGGAATCGGCGATGTGGTACTTGGCATGGTGGCCGTTCGCAATCAGTCACCTGATCTTCCCCTGGTTCACCACGCGCCTTGGCTACCCCAGCGGCGTCAATCTCACATGGAATCCCAGCGCCCCACTGCTTGGATTGGTGGGCTGGCCGGTGGAACTGATCGGTGGGGTGGTACTCGAGTACAACGTGGTACTAACCCTTGGTCTCGCCGCCAACGCCTGGGCCGGCTATGTGGCGTGCGCACACTGGGTGCGTCGGCGCCGCTGGGCTGTCTTGGGGGGCCTTCTTTTCGGTATGTCGCCTTGGATCATGAGCGAGGCATACTCGCACGCGTCGCTGGTAATCGCTCCCGGCGTGCCACTCATGCTGGTCGCCCTGGACGAGGCTTGGCGCCGTCGCGGGTGGTCGGTCTGGCAGGCGGCACTAGCGATCGCTGGTGCTGGCTACCTGACCTTGCTAATCTCGGAGACTGCCTATGCCTCGCTGGCCTTGATGGTCGCAGCGATTGGCATCTGGGCGGGATGGTGTGGCCGCCGGACATGGAGGCTCTGGCTGGGTCGGGTGGCCGGGAGTGGGGTTCTGGCCCTCGCCCTAATGGCACCCCTGCTTGGCGTCATCTTGTGGGTCCAGTTGGGATGGCCTGGCAGCGTCTCCGGGCAGACGATGCCGCTGACGCTGTTCTCGGCAGACCTGACCCGGTTCTTCGTTCCTGGGCTGACAGAACTCGCAGCAATCCCATCACTAATAAGCCCGATCACCAGCTTCTTAGGTACGCTCAGCCAAGCTGGCCTCTACATCGGGCTGCCGTTCCTTGCTCTTCTGGTCGTAGCATGGCGGTTCCGCATTGGCCGTCCCTGGTTGGGTGGCATCACAGTTGGGCTGGCGGTGGCTGCGGTTTTGAGCTTGGGGCCGGTCCTGCATGTCTGGGGCCACGCGGTGGGACCACCTCTACCCGGCACGCTCCTTGCGGACCTGCCGCTTCTTCGCGAGCTCGTTCCCGATTGGTTCGGAATCTACCTGGGCTTGGGCGTCGCGCTTGCGGCGGCCATCGTCCTCGACCGGACCACGACCAGTCCTACTTTGTCGCGTTGGCTTCGCCCCCTCGCCATTGTTGCCGTGGTCTCATGGCTCCCGTTCGCCCTGCCGGTCAGTACCACTCTCGTCCCCGCCGTGTTCAAAACCACGGCGCTCGGCTCGAGGGCGGTGGTGGCGTTTGGGCCCGCAGATTCCAGCACAGCGTCGGATAGTCCGATGCTCTGGCAGGCGGTGGCAGACTTTGACTTCAGCACCATAGGCGCTTACCGGGTGGGCCGAGACTTTGCCGACGACTACCCGGGAGAACTGCCGCCTTTTGAGCGTGCAATGGTAGAACTCCAGCACGGCCGCGAGACGTGGTCGCAAGCACTGCGCTCCCGGCAGCGCGTCTTACACGAGCTCGCCGTGGATCGAGTAACACTCGTAGTCGTGGGCCCGATGACACACGAATCCGCGGCCGTCCACTTTGTGTCGGCTCTGCTGGGGCGCTCAGGGCGGTGGATAGATGGGGTTTGGGTTTGGCATCTCGGCAGACCGGCGTAAGTCGCGTGCCTGAAGCGCGGCGATGGCTGACGCCTGGCCTGGCGTTAGCCGTCGTGCCGGCGGCGGTGCTATTCATCTACATCTATCTCTTCGGGGTGAACGTGGTTTATGAGGACAGCTGGAACGGGACCCTGCCTCTAGTTCTGGCTTTCGCCAAGGGCCATCTGACCCTGGCCATGCTTTGGGCACAGCACAATGGCAACCGACCACTCTTGCCCAACTTGGTGCTCACCCTCAGTGACAGTGTCACCGGAGTCGATTCCAAGTTCGACATGTACCTCGGCGGGTTCTGTTGGCTGGTGGCGACATTCCTGTTGGTCCGACTGGCGGCGAGGACCTCTACGGCAAGAGGGCTATGGACCGTCCCCGCCGCGTTTCTCCTGTGCGATCTGACACAAGTCCAGAACATCCTCTGGGCCTACCAGTTTGCTTGGGCCTTGACCCTGATGTGTGTACTCGTTGCACTGACCGGTCTTGAGGAAGCAGTTGAGAACCGCTGGCTGTTCCTGTTGGCGGTAGCGGCCGCCGTGGTCGCGTCCTACTCGACTGTGCAGGGTCTTCTGATCTGGCCGGTGGGGCTCACCTATGCCTTGCTTAGGGGCGTGCCCCGCGTCCGACTGTGGACCTGGGTGATGTGCGGAATCGCCACGGGATTTGTGTACTTCTGGCACCTGGGCCGGGTGTTCCCCTCCACCCAAAGGACTTACCCATTGACCCATCCTTTGCAGGGGCTGCAGTTTCTGCTAACGCTGATGGGCGACCTGTCGCCCGGCGGCGATCTCTGGGCAGGTGCCGGTCTCCTCGCGGGCACTGTCGTTATCGGGTGGATCGCTTATCGCCACAAGATCCCGGCGGCGGCACTGCGGCTGCCTCTGGGGCTCTGGCTCTTCGGCCTCCTGTTCGATCTGTTGGTCACGTCCGGCCGGACCCAGCTCGGGCTGGGCAACGCCTACTCCTCCCGCTACAGCACCTTCAACTTGCTCCTCGGCATCGGGCTTTATCTGGCCGCAGTAGCGATCTTCAACCCATCTGGCCGGTGGCCGAAGATCCGAGCCCAAGCAGCCAGTCATCGCCTGGCAGCGGGCGTATGCGCTGCCGTGGTGATCCTGGTCTTGCTGCAGCTGGCGTGGTCGCTCCCTTTCGGCTTCAAGACGGGGTCCGCCTACCAACTCGAACGCCAAGCGGGAGCTCAGGCGCTGCGGGCGTACCGTCGTGAGCCGGACGGGGTGCTGGCCAGGGAGCTCTACAGGGGAGGCGGCGCTTACGTTAAGTCGTGGGCACGGATCATGGAAGCGCGCCGATGGTCGGTCTTCTCCTGACCCACCTTTGAGTCGCCTCCAGCCGGTCGGGGGCCGCCGAATCCGGCCCGATCGGATCGAGACGATGCCGCGAAGCCGTCGGGAATGGGGAGTGCCATCAGACGCCGGGCCTGATGGTTGCTCACCGCACTCTTCGACTCAAACGGTGGCTGCCGGCCTCGGCGAAAGCCGCACGGCGCCGCGACTCGAGGGCGCCGACCTGGGGCTCAGACCGCGGTCTGGGGAGGATGGCCGGTACGGTCCCGCTTCAGCTCGAAGAAATAACCGCGGCGGGTACAGCGAAGGACATCTTGGAGCAGCTCCGAGGACTCGGCGTCGCCCGGGACTTCGGTGATCACCGGCCCGAAGATCCCCGGACCCTTGCCACCATCGAGGACCAGGGTCGGCACTCCGAAGGCCTGACAGGCTGCCACCGCCGCCTGGTGATCGCTGAGCACATCCCGCCACAGGTCAGGATCGCCGGACGCGGACTCTCGTTGCTTGGGCTCCAGCTCGGCCTCCGACCAGGCCTGAGCCAGCACTTCAGACTCGACCAGCTTCTCGTGGCGGACGTGGGCCGCCGTCCCCATGGCCGTGTAGAGCCGGGCGACGGCGCGGTTGCCACCGATCCGTCGGGCCTGCGCCAAGAGCTGGAGCGCCTCACCGCTGTGGCCCACCGGGCCGTCTGGCACGGATTCGCCCTCAGGCAGATTGGCCACCCCTAGGGAGAACAGGCGCCAGTCGATCTCAATCTCCCCAAGCTCCTCCAGTCGGGTCGCCCACCTCGAGGTGAGCCAAGCCCAAGGGCAGACCGGATCGAAGTGGAAGTTGATCTTCTCGACTGCAGTCATGACGGTAGCCAATGACCTGGGCCGGGAGTCCCTGCCGCTATTTCTTGGTCTCCCAGAAAATCTTGGCGACCTCGTCGACCTTGACACGCAAGTCGGCGGCCTTCTCGGCGTCGATGTTCTGCTTGGTCGCCGATGCTGCCTTGAGGGTCTTCCAGACCAGGTCGTGCAGCTGCGGGAACTTCTCGAGATGCTCGGGCTTGAAGTAGTCGCTCCACAGCACCTGGATCTCGTGCTTCACCCGCTCGGCGTGCTGCTCTTTGACAGTCACCATCCGCACGAAGGAGTTACGGCCAGCCTCATCATCGGAGAGCGCCTTGATCTTGGTGACCATGGTCTCTACCGTTTGCGCCGCCAGCTGGGCCTCGTGCGGGTCGTAAATCCCGCAAGGGATGTCGCAGTGCGCATGGAGCACCCGCCGGGGGGCAAGGCGCGCGGTCAGATTCTCAATCATGCTCATCTCCCTCATTCGCAACTTCGCCCGGCCCAAACTCGGGCCTCAGGCAAACGTACCATCAGCTCGTGGTCAGGAGCAATCTCGCTCTACTTCCCAGCCGGATCCGGTCCATCCTGCCGCAGATGGCCGCGGTGGCGGGCGACAGCATGGAGCCCAGGCTTAGGTCGGGTGATTGGGTCGTACTCTCCGGAGCGCCCCGCAGGGGTCCCCGACTAGGTCAGGTGGTGGTGGTCGAGCACCCGCGTCGGCCCGGATTTGAGCTGGTCAAGCGGGTCAGCGCTCTAAGTCGAGAGCGGGGCCTGGTCTGGGTCGCCGGTGACAACCAGAGCTCCAGCACCGACAGCGACGACTTCGGGCCCGTGGGACTTGACGCGGTCCGGGGAGTTGTCCGGGCTCGAGTTCGGCCACTGCCATGGCGTTGGTTGCGGTCGGATCCGAGCCGACTCGGCTGAATCAACGGATTTCGTCGGGGGCCGGACGCCGCGAGCCCATAGCTGGCACCATATGGCCGAGATGAGCGAATCAGAGCTACCACCGCCGCCGCCGAAGCCTCCGGAGCCGACCCGCGAAGCCTTTGTCAGCAGCCTTCCCACTTCAAAGAAGGACAAAAAGCGCAAGAAGAAGGTTTCCCGCGAACCACCGCGAGGGCGAGGCCGGCGCTGAGCCCCGCCTCCGCCGAACCGGACCGGCAGCTTGCCCTGGCGACCGCACGCTACGCGGTCCAGGCTGGCGGGGCCGTCATCAAGGCCGCCGGAGTTGGCTTCCACGCCACCGAGAGCAAGGGCCCGGGTGACTATGTCACGGCGGTCGACCGGGAGAGTGAAGACGTCGTCGTTCGCATCCTGAGCTCGGTCTTTCCTGGGACACCGATCCTGGCCGAGGAGACCGGAGGCGGGGTGCCCGAGCGCGGCTGGGTAGTCGATCCGCTGGACGGCACCACCAACTTCAGTCGCGCCTTCCCACTGGTAGGGGTTTCGGTAGCGCTGCTCGAAGAAGGCCAGCCGGTGGTGGGGGCGGTACACGCTCCCTTCTTGGGGTTCACTCTCACCGCCGCGGCTGGCCAAGGCGCTCACGATCAGACCGGTGCGCGGCTGCAGCTGCAGGATCCGGATCCGGCGCAAGCCGTGGTGTCCACCGGCTTCCCCTTCAAGACCCGCGAGCAGGTGCCACGCTTGGTGCAGACCCTGGAGCGCGTGCTCGCTCAGGTGGAGGACATCCGCCGTCCCGGAGCCGCGAGCCTGGACCTGGCCTTCACCGCCGCCGGGGTCTTCGACGGCTTCTTCGAGCTCGGTCTCAAGGTCTGGGACATAGCCGCTGGGGCGCTGCTGGTTACCGAAGCCGGGGGGATGGTGTCGGACTGGGAGGGGGTCGCCGGACTGCCTGTCAGCGGCAACATCGTCGCCGGATCACCTAGGGTGCACGCGGCTCTGCTCGCTGCCACCAGGAGCGGCCCTAGGGACTGACGCTGACCGTGCCGCTGGTACCGGAACCGACTCGCTTCGAATCCTCTTGCGGCTCAAGCTTGACCCCGTAGTCGCCGGGATGGAGCGGGACCACCGTGATCACCACCGGGACTTCTGAGCCAGGCTCCAAGATCCCCCCGCACGATCGGCCATTGCGCCAGCCGCTGCCGGGGCTGCCGAGAAAGGTGACCTTGATCACCTTGAACTCGGGGACCAGGTTCCCGCCCACGCAGGCAGGGTCCATCGCGCCGCCGGCGGTGTCGTCAAGGGCAAAGATGAAGCTGCCGCGGGCACCCACCTTCAGCTCCTTTGTGGGCAGCTTGCCGTTGAGTTGTGCCTGAGGGGCACCCTCGCCGGAGCTGACCTCCTTCATGCTCGTGATGACATCGGAGAAGACCGCGACGACGATGAAGACGATGACCCCGGCGGTGATCCACTGTCCGGTCGATAATCGGGGAAACTGAAGCTTGTGCTTGCCCACGCTCAGGCGAGACTAGCGCTTCACCTGCATTGAGCCCGGCGGTCCAGGGGGAGAGGGGTTGACCTTCATCGAACAGGTGCTGGCCGGCGAGATCCTGGATTCTCGAGGCAACCCGACCCTGGAGGTCGAGGTCTCCCTGGCCAGTGGTGAGGTCGGTAGGGCGGCGGTGCCGTCAGGGGCGTCGACCGGCATCCACGAGGCGGTCGAGCTCAGGGACGGAGATGACCACCGCTTCGGCGGCCGTGGCGTGACCAAGGCGGTGGCCAACGTCAATGAGGTCATCGGTCCGCTAGTCTTCGGCCTTGACGCGCTCGACCAGCGCCAGGTGGACCGGCGCCTGATCGAAGCAGATGGCACGCCTGACAAATCCCACCTGGGGGCCAACGCCCTGCTCGGGGTCAGCTTCGCGGTGGCCAGGGCGGCTGCTGCGGCCCAGGAGCTGCCGCTGTACCGGTATGTGGGCGGCGTGGACAGCTGTGTCCTGCCGTTGCCCCAGTTCAACATCCTCAACGGCGGCGCGCATGCCCGTACCTCGGTGGACTTCCAGGAATTCATGGTCACCCCCATCGGGGCGGAAAGCTTCGCCGAGGCGGTGCGCGCAGGATCTGAGGTCTTCCACTGTCTGCGGGAGGTGCTGGCTGAGAAGGGATACGACACCGGCCAGGGCGACGAGGGCGGCTTCGCCCCGAGTCTGAAGAGCAACGTCGAGGCGGCGGAGCTAATCCTCAGCGCCATCGAAAGGGCCGGGTATCGGGCCGGCGAGCAGGTCGCGCTGGCGCTCGATCCCGCTGCCAGCCAACTCTACCGAGACGGGCAGTATCACCTGGCCGGGGAGGGCCGAAGCCTCAGCCCCAGCCAGCTGATCGATCTCTGGCAGGACTGGGTCCGGCAGTACCCGATCGTCTCGCTGGAGGACGGACTGGCCGAGGACGACTGGACGGGATGGCGCGAGCTCACTGAGCGGCTCGGCCGAGAGGTGCAGCTGGTCGGCGACGACATCTTTGTCACCAACCCCATCCGGTTGGGTCAGGGGATTCGCGAGGGGGTGGCGACGGCCATCCTGGTCAAGCCCAACCAGATCGGGACTCTGACCGAGTTTCTCGACGTGGTCCAACAGGCCCAGCGCCAGGGCATGGGGGTTGTGGTCAGCCACCGCTCTGGCGAGACCGAGGACACCACCATTGCCGACCTGGCAGTGGCGCTAGGGGCGGGCCAGATCAAGAGCGGGGCACCGTCGCGGGGAGAGCGCACCGCCAAGTACAACCGCCTATTGCGGATTGAGCGGGAACTGGGCAGCTCGGCTCGCTTCGCCAAGGGGGACTGGATGCGGCCCCGGCCGTCGCTGGATCGCCGCTCCTAGGCAGCAAATCTCGACTGATACAGTGGCTAAATGCCCGCTTCAGCCAAGAGGGGATTGCAGCTGCTGGCGCCGGTTCTGGGGCAGCGCGTCATCGATTGCATCGGCAAAACGCCGATGCTTCGAGTCAGGCTGTTCCAGGAGCAAGCGCCTGAGCTAATCGTCCTGGCCAAGGCGGAGTTCATGAATCCGGGAGGGTCGGTGAAGGACCGCCCAGCTCTGAGGATGGTCCTGGAGGCCGAGCGGGCCGGGCATTTGGGCAGGGGTCAAGTCCTCCTCGACAGCACCAGCGGCAACACCGGAGTCGCCTACGCGATGCTGGGGGCAGCTCTTGGCTTTCCGGTCAAGCTGGTGGTCCCGGAGAACGTAGGTGCCGAGCGGCGGCAGCTGATGCTGGCCTATGGGGCCGAGTTGGTACTGAGCGACCCTCAGGAGGGCTCCGATGGAGCCATCTTGGTCTGTCAGAGGATCCGGGAGTCTGACCCTGGGCGCTACTTCGCGCCCGACCAATACAACAACCCCTTCAACTGGCGCGCCCACTACGACACCACCGCGCCGGAGATCTGGGAGCAGACGCAAGGCGAGATCGGCACCTTCATAGCCGGCCTCGGCACCTCCGGTACCTTCGTGGGAACGGCGCGGCGGCTCAAGGAGTTCAACCCGTCCATCTGCTGCGTCAGCCTCCAGCCTGAAGATGCCTTCCATGGCCTGGAGGGGCTGAAGCACATGCCCACCGCGATCGTGCCCGGGATCTACGACCCGACTGTGGCCGATCGCAACCTGATGGGGCCCACCGGGGCCGCCTACGATCTGGTCAGGCGCCTCGCTCGCGAGGAAGGTATCTTGGCCGGACACTCATCCGGGCTGGCGCTCTGGGGAGTTGAGCAGCTGGTCCAGGAGGGCTTACGCGAGGGTGTCGTGGTCTTGATCTTCCCGGATGGTGGCGCCCGCTACCTGAGCGCGGGCCTCTACGACTCGGAATGAGAGTGGCGACAATCCCGGAGCTGCTCTTCACCGAGGCGCTGTTCGAGCGCATGGCTGAGCTGGCGGTCGCCGCCTATCCCTTCGAGGGCTGCGGTGTCCTGGTGGGGGAGCCAGGCGGGCAGCAGGCGATGGTCGCTGAGGTGGTGGAGGGCCACAACCTGGTGCAGGACCGACGCCGCGACCGTTACGAACTCGACCCCCGGGACATCATCCAGGCGGAGCGCGACGCGCGAGAGTCCGGTCTCGAGGTGATCGGCTTCTACCACACCCACCCCGACCATCCGGCTCGTCCCAGCCAGTTCGACACCGACCGTGCCTGGCCCGGCTATCTCTACGTGGTGATTTCAGTGAACGCTGGCCGTTTGGGCGAGGCGACCGCCTGGCGATTGGCGGAGGGGGAGGACCCGAGCCGCTTCGAGGAGGTACCGCTCGAAGGCGGTCACAGGGGCCCGGGCTATAATCCGCCCGGTCTTGTGGCGGAGGCCTCGTGAAGTCCGCGATCGGAATCCTGGAGATGGTCCTGGCCATCCTCCTGATCGTCACGATCCTGCTGCAGACCCCCAAGTCGAGCGGCCTTGGAGGCACGATCGGGGGCGGGACGGACATGGGTGGCGGTTATCGGACGCGCCGCGGGCTGGAAAAGGTGCTTTTCCGCGCTTCCATCTGGCTCACGGTCGCTTTCGCGCTGGTGGCGGTGATTCAGATCCGCCTCGCCGCCAGCTAGGCTCCGGCGCCGCCGGCGGCCGCTTCTTCAGTCCCTCGACCCACCCCCTGAGGGTCGCCGCCGCGCTGGGCAGCCTGGTGGTTATGGCCGGAGGGATCGCCGCCCTTGCGATCTCGGTCCGGACCATGGCCAGCCACCAGGTGTATGTCGAGGCCGTCGTGGCGCCGGTGGGACCATCGGCGCTGAGCCCGCTGATCTCGCCGGGCGACCCGATCGCCCAAGCCGTGGGCGCTCTCACCGGTCCCGGCCTAATGACTGCCGGGGTCGGAGGAACCCCGCAACTGGGGTTGGCCAGCAGCTGGCGCTCAGAGGCCGACGGCTCCCGATACCGATTCACTCTGTCGTCGAATCGGCGCTGGTCCGACGGGCAACCGGTGACTACCAAGGACGTCGCCTTCACCCTAGCGGTGCTTCAGTCGCCCGCCTTTCCCAATTCCGACCTAGCGGCGCCCTGGACTGGGGTGTCGCTCTTCGCGAGCTCGCTGTGGAGCGGCACCTTCGTGCTTCCGGGGCCAAGCACTAGCTTCCCTACCGCAGCCGAGGATGCGGTTCTGCCCGCCGCCCACTATCGGTCTCAGCCAGCGCTGTTCTTCCGCGGCGGGCAGCGCACTAATGCTCTCTTCCCTCCCAGTGCGGGACCGTTCCAGGTGGTGGGGAACGGAGCTCAGCAGGTGAGCCTGCTCCGCAATCCCTACTACCGGCCCCGCCCGGTCCTGGACGGCATCAACATCGTGCTGGAGCCGAGCTCGACAGCTGTCGAGGAGCTGCTCGCACAAGGAACCGTCGACGGCTGGCTGGCGTCCACTCCCACCGAGCTGGGCAACCTGCCGGCGGGCTTGGCCCGGTCTCGGATCATCACCTATGACTTTGTAGAGCTGCTACTGAATGAGCAGGCGGACCCGCTCAACAGCCTGCCAGTGAGACAGGCCATCGCGGCCGCGATCAACCGCCACCTGCTGATCAAGGACGACCTCGCCGGGCTGGGGGTGCCCCAATATGGGCCGCTCCCGGATTCCATCGCCTGGGCGAGCAGTTCGACCCCGGAGTCGGGCGAGCTCGGTTCGGCGGGCAGCATCCTCAAGGCGGCGGGATGGTCGCGCTCGCCAACCTCACATCTCTGGGAGAAGCAAGGCCAACCACTTCGCCTCAGCATCGATGTGCCCGACTTGGAGCCACTTCCCACGGCCGCAGCTGGGGTGGCGAGCCAGCTCGATGATGCCGGCTTCCTGGTGACCCTCAAGACCATCCCCGAGAGCAGCTTCCTGACCGGAACCCTGGCCACCGAGCAGTTCCAGGTGGCATTGGTTGGCTTCGACAACGGACCGGACCCCGACCTCACCTCGCTCTGGCGGTCGGGGGTGGAGCCTGGACAGTCCCTCAACTTCAGCCAGTCCGCGCCCGACCCGTACCTGAACCACGCCCTCGACGCGCTGGCCACTGCGGCCACACCCGCGGCCCGCCAGAGCGCCTACCGGGAGGTGGCGCGGCGCCTGGTGGTGGACCTGCCCGCGGTCTTTCTCTACACCCCTGTTGCCGTCTACGTGCACTTGAGCTCGGTCCACGTGCCCGGCATTCCGCCCTCTGGCGATCCCTCTCAGCGCTTCCGCAAGGTCGTGGATTGGAGCCTCTGAAGTAAGGCGAGTGCGAGCCGGTGGTGACTTCGAGTTGGCCGTGAGCGTCCGGTACGATTCGCAGCTGGGCCGGGATGGTGAAATTGGTAGACACGCAGCGTTCAGGGCGCTGTGCAGGTCACTGCGTGCGGGTTCGAGTCCCGCTCCCGGCACCAGGCCAGCTTCCAGGCGGACGCAGGCGCTCTAACCCGTAGTCAGTACTCCATCTGCCGATTCCCTCGGGATATGCTTGCGAGCGTTGGGGGTAGTGGCTGGTCTGCCCGGCCATCCAGAGGTGTGAGCACGGATCCCGAGCCTCCCTCAGAGGAACAAAGCCAGCCGGTGGCTGGCGACGGACGAGACGGGCCCCTGCCCTGGGTGCCGGCGGCGCCCAAGCCCGAAATGGAATCGGAGCTGGGCGCCCCGGGTGCTGTGCTGCCCGATTTTTCCGAGCCATCGCCTGGCGAGGAGATCCGGCGCCGCCGCAGCACTCTGGAGCGCGCGGTGTCGGTGGTTGTCGTCCTCGCCCTCGCCGTGCTGATCGGATCTGGAGCGGCAATCTTCGGAGAGCATCTAACCCACGCGAACCCCACAACCCGAATCACGCCCAGCCCGGGCGTACCCACCCCCACTCCCAGCAACTCCTCGCAGCTTCTGGCCGCGGTGGCGGCCCAAGATCTGCCCGAGATCGTCACGGTGGTCGCGGTTGGCCCCACCTCGGAGGAGCTAGGCACCGGTTGGCCGCTCGATGACGATGGCGACTTCCTGACCAACGACCACGTGGTTCACGAAGGCCAGAGCTTCCATGTGCTCATGGCGTCGGGCCAGGAGTATCCCGCCGTCGTGATCAACGACGATCCCCAATTGGATCTGGCTGAGATTCACGTCTCGGAGCTGCGTGAGCAGCCTCTGCCCATCAACGCCGCGCTTCCGACGATCGGGGAACCGGTGGTGGTGCTGGCCGCCGAGGGCGCCACCGGGCATGAGCCGGTGACCGACTCCAGGGTCAGCGGTCTCGACGAGAGCGCCACCGTCAGTGACGCCGAGCCCGGCGAGCTCACCAATTACTCCGGGTTGATTCGGATCCGAGCCCGCATCTATCCCGGCAACAGCGGCGGCCCGATGATCACCTCATCAGGACAGGTCGTTGGCATCTTGACTCTGGCGGCCCAGAGCGGACCCGGAGCCTTCGCCATCCCCATCTCCGAGCTCGACCAGGTCATCCAGTCCTGGCTGTCCCGCTGAGTACTCACTTAGAATCCGGGCCTCGGTGGCGGCTCGGATTGACGCTCTCTTCCCACCTCTGGCAACATCGAGAGAGAACCAACTGGCGATCGGCTCCTGGCGCCCTCTGGGTGACAGGGCGCTGGGAGACGGATAAATGACACCGAAAGCGCCGGCGAAGCCCCTCTCCATTCTGGTGCTGGGCGGGGACGGGTACATCGGCTGGCCCATGGCGATGCACCTCTCCCGACTGGGCCACCGGGTGGTGGCTGTGGACAACCTGGCCCGACGCCGTTGGGACCGGGAGGGGGGGACCTACAGCCTGGTGCCGATCAAGACCATGCCCCAGAGGGTCAGGCGCTGGGAGCAGCTCACCGGCAAGGTCATCGTCTGGCGGCGTGCCGACCTCACCGACTACCCGGCGGTGGACCGGCTCTTCGAGGAATACCAGCCCGACGCGGTTGTCCACTTCGCCGAGCAGCGCAGCGCCCCCTTTTCGATGGTGGACCGGGAGCACGCCGTCTTCACCCAAGTCAACAACGTGGCGGGCACCCTCAATCTTCTCTACGCGATTCGCGACCGGGCGCCGGATTGCCACCTGATCAAGCTGGGCACCATGGGGGAGTACGGCACGCCCAACATCGACATCGAGGAGGGCTACCTCGACATCGAGCACAACGGTCGCAGCGACCGGCTGCCCTTTCCCAAGATGCCGGGGAGCTTCTACCACCTCTCCAAGGTTCACGACAGCGCCAACATCCTCTTCACCTGCCGGATCTGGGGGACCAGAGCCACTGACCTCAACCAGGGCGTCGTGTACGGGGTGGAGACCGAGGACACCTTACTGCACCCTGATTTGGAGACCCGCTTCGACTTCGACTCGATCTGGGGGACGGCGCTCAATCGCTTCTGCGTGCAGGCGGCGGTGGGGCAGCCGCTCACCGTCTACGGCAAAGGTGGTCAGACCAGGGGCTACCTCGACATCCGGGACACCATGGCCTGCATCACCCTGGCCCTCGAGAACCCGCCCGAGCGCGGCGAGTGCCGGGTCTTCAACCAGTTCACCGAGCAGTTCAGCATCAACGACCTGGCCGATCTGATCTCCAAGGCCAGAAGCCAGGCCGGGCTACCCACGTCGGTCTCGCACATCCAGAACCCCAGGGTGGAGGTGGAGAGCCACTACTACAACGCCAAGCATCAGCACCTGCTCGACCTCGGTCTCCAGCCCCACTACCTGGGCGAGACCCTCCTCGATTCCCTGATCGAAAAGGTGGGCCACTACGCGGATCGGGTTGACCCGGTCCTCCTCGCCAAGCCCAGCGTGAGCTGGCTCACCGGTGGCAACGAGGTCTGGAAGAAGTACTCCCACAAGGGGGATCACAGCGTCAGCACCACCAAGCTGGTGCGGCCCGGCTACTCCAAGGTCAAAGCAGCGCTCTGACCTTGGCCCGGAGCCCTAGGCTCGGACGCCGCAGCTTGGGCAGACGAGGCCGCGGGTAGAATCCAAAACAGCTGGTTGGTTGGCCAGCTGAACTGAGGAACCCAGTGAACGAGCGCTATTACGAGATCGCCATCGTCGGCGCCGGGCCGGCAGGGCTCACGGCGGCGCTCTATGCCGGCAGGGCGCTGAAGCGCACCGTTCTCATCGAGGCGGGGATACCCGGCGGCGAGCTGCTCAACACCGAGGACGTCGAAGACTACCCCGGTTTTGCCTCCATCAAAGGCCCCGAGCTCGCGGCCAAGATGACCGAGCATGCCCTGATGTTCGGGGCGGAACTAGCGCCCGCGCGGGTCACCGCCATCTCCCTCGAGCGAGATGGCAGCAAGCGACTCGAGCTGGAGGAGGGCGAGCCCTACTTCGCGGACGCGGTCATCATCACCGCCGGAGGCCGCCCTCGCAAACTGGGGATCTCCGGAGAGGAGGAGTACGCGGGTCGGGGCGTCTCGTACTGCGCCGTCTGCGATGGCGCCTTCTTCAAAGGTGAGCACCTGGCGGTGGTTGGCGGTGGGGATGCTGCCGTCGAGGAGGCCCTCTTCCTGACCAGGTACGCCAGCGAGGTGACGATCATCCACCGGCGCGATGAGTTCCGAGCTCAGCCTCTGCTGGTCGAGCGGGCTCACCGCAACGGCAAGATCGACTTCGCCATGAACACGGTGGTGGAGGAGATCGTTGGTGACGGCGCCCGGGTCCACAAGCTGCGTCTGCACCAGGCCGGTATCGGCCGTGATGAGGAACTGGAGGTCGGCGGCGTCTTCATATTCATCGGCTTCTTGCCTAACACCGGCCTCATCCGAGCCCACGCTGACCACGACTCCCAGGGCTACTACCTGACCGAC
>Ga0102924_1000198_pt1 | contig 76707 bp, 93 predicted proteins | sample PaiPotPPM11metaG_FD_80116 | JGI IMG/M metagenome (GOLD analysis project Ga0102924, IMG submission 80116) | Iron sulfur acid spring bacterial and archeal communities from Banff, Canada, to study Microbial Dark Matter (Phase II) - Paint Pots PPM... ...
ATCTGGAAGCGTGCGAAGACGACGGTCGTGCATCGGGCGTTCGGCTCCTGAGCGTCGACGCCGCCCGTGGACGCGAGTTCGACCGGGTGGTCGTAGCCGACGTTCGTGCCGGCGCGTTTCCACGATGGTACTCGCCTGAGGCGTTTCTCTTCAGTCCCAGTCTCGGCATGATTCCCAAGGAGAATGCGGGCGACGCGCGCGCCTCGCGCACGGCGAAGTTCAGCTACTACATCTATCGGAATCGGACGCGCGAACGTTACAACGAGCGCGAGCGCGATGCACTGGTGTACGCGCTGCGCCGCGCTCGCGTTTGTGCGCTCGTAACGGCATCGCAGCCGCCCACGAAAGGAGTTTCTGCACCCGAGTTTCTCGAAGAATTACGCGCCGCACATCTGCCCGGCACGCAATGTCTGGAATAATATTGCGGCGGCTCGGGGCCGACGAGTACGCGCGCCTCGTGCTGCCTCAAACGGCAGCAATCTGGGCGGGGCGTCGCGATTTTCGCACGTATCTCGCGCACGCATTCGAGATCGCACGCAGCCGCTACGGCCGTCGTTACTATCGCACCTTCGGCCTCTATGACGAGAAACGGCTCGTGGCATCGTTCAAACGCTACGAACGCGCGGCATACTTGGGCGCGTCGCGTCTTCGTGCGTACGGCGTCGGCGCCGTCTTTACTCCGCCCGAGTATCGTGGCCGCGGGTACGCCAGCGCGATGCTCGGCTGCGCACTCGACGATGCGCGCACGGGTGGATACGATCTTGGATTCCTTTTCTCCGACATTGCGCCGCAGTTTTACGCGCAGCTCGGATTCGTCGCGCTGCCTTCGCGCGAGTTTTCGCTGAAGGCCGACACGCTGCCGTCTCGACGGCTCGCACCGGGGATATTGAGCGACCGCGATTGGGCCGGCGTGGAGCGATGCTTCACGTTCGACCAAAGTGCTCGTACCTTCGGATTTCTTCGCACACCGGTCGTCTGGGATTACATTCGCAATAGACTACAGCAAGATGCGGCGATCTCGACCGGCACGGCGGCGAATCTGGCGCTGCGTCGTGGACGCCGCATCGTCGCATACGTCCTTGGTACGCGCACTGCGGAGCGCGACGCGTACGTCGTCGACGAATTCGGCTACGCCGACGATGCAGCCGCGGAAACGATCCCCGCGCTGCTGCGCGCCGCCGCGGGTGACTTGCGGCGCGTGGTCGGCTGGCTGCCGCCGACCGGCGCGCGCGACGCCCTTGCTTCCGCGACGGTGCGCAGGCGTAAACGCGCCGTCTTCATGGCAGTGCCGCTCACGCCGGTCGGCAAACGTTTCGTCGCTGCGTTACGCTCGAGCGGAAACGCCGATCCGTGCTGGCATGCCGACCATGTGTAGCGAGTGCATCAGCATTGCGTGGTCGAGAGTTTCCCGCTGAAGATTTCGATCACACCCGTCGGTTCGCGGAAAACGCCATTCTTGAACACCGATCCCACGCGTGCGATACCGCCGCCCAACGTGACCTTTTTGGCGACGGAATAACACGAGCCCAACGACTGCCACAGACCGCCGCCGATGTCGACCGATAGCTCCGCCGTATACGTCTTCTTCGGGGTTATCTTGGCGCTGACGAGTCCGTTACCCGACGGAAGATTCGAACCGAAGGTTGGGAAGCCGCTGAACGCAACTTGGATGTAGAACATCGGCGTCTGCGATCCGGCCGGCGGGAAGAGTGACGAATTGTACGCCGTCGTGCTGCTGATGAGTCTTACGGTCTGCGGGGTCGGGACGACGCTGGGAAACTGCAGACCCCCGCCCCATCCGCCGAAAGACGGAACGCACACCGACGTGCCCCCGCTCTTCATGTTTATCGTTGGTCCGGTCGAGTATTTCTTACTGTTCTTTTGACCTTTGCACGGCGGTATGCCGGCATTCGGAGTCGTGTCGCCCGCATCCACGGACGATGCGCTGCCGGGCGCGGGCGAAACGTTCGCTGGAATGACGGACCCGCTACCGGCGCAGCCCGCAAGCAGTGCCAAAGCCGCGGCCGCTATCGGCGATCGTCCGGTCGAGCCGGTGAGAGTGTAGTGACGCATGGTTCCTCCAAGTTCTTAAAACGACGCCGACGATGCGGCGAGGCAGAGCGTATCACTCCGGCACCACGCGCAGTATGGGGGGAAACCCTACCTCGACGGGAGCGAAAAGATAGGGTATCCCCCCATCCTCGCGCTTTTGCACGTACGCTACCCTGAAACGTGTGAGCATGCCCGAAGCCTTGAAGGCGAGCGTTCTGCGCCGGCTGCGCCGGATGGACCGCGTCGGCCGCGGCGTCATTTTGCGCGCGTCGGTGATCGGGCAACGCTTCGATCTCCGCGCAATCCTCGCTATCTCCACCTTCTACGAATCACAGGTACGCGCGGCGTTAGCGCATGCGTGCCGTCTTCAACTTGTCGAGTCGGCAAATGGAACGCGCTTTGGGTTTCGTCACGCGCTCACACGCGACGTCGTGTACGCCGAGTTACAGGCCGAACGCATTCGACCGTTGCACCGCCGGCTGGCTCGATTCTTGGAATCGATGCATGAGTCCGGAGAATCCGTCCTCGAAGAACTGGCGCATCACGCGTGGGCCGGCGCCGACGAGCGACGCGCCCTGCACTACAACGAACTGGCCGGCGATCGGGCCTTCGCGGTGCACGCACGCTGCGAAGCGCGCGCGTTCTATGCTCGCGCGCGCGGTTCCACCGAAATCGACTCTCTCGATTATGTCCGCTTGACGCAAAAGTTGCGCGGCGTCGACTTAGACGGTTAGCCTACGGTGACGTAAGCGCTGCAAACAAACTGGTTTGGCGCGGGGCACCGTCAACGAGCGAGGCGACGCGCGTGCCGAGCAAACGCACGGGCGCTCCTTCCAATCGCGCGCGGCGCAAACACAATAGCGCGGCCCGGAAGATGGCACGCGCCGCACGCGTCGGTTCGGCTAGGTGCGTCTGACGGCCAACCAGCGTAAAGTCCGCGAGTTTGAGTTTGACGCCGACCGTGCGCGCACCGGCGTTTTCGCGCTCGAGCCGCTCCGCTAAATCCTTTGCCTGTTCCCGCAGTACGGCAATCAGTGCGCTTTCGTCACGCACGTCGTACTCGAAGGTTTCCTCAGTCGAGATCGATTTGGTATCGCGATCGGATTCGACGCGCCGCGGATCCTCGCCGCGCGCGAGTTCGTGCACGCGGCTTCCCCACGATCCGAAGAATTCGCGCAGCTGCGCGTCGTCCAGCACCGCCAGATCGCCGATGGTCTCGATGCCGAACACGCTCAAACGGCGCTGTGTTTTCGGTCCGACGCCCCACAACCGTCCAGCCGGCAAGGGCGCGAGAAACGCCGCTTCGTCGCCCGGCGCGACGGCGAGCAGTCCATCGGGTTTGCAGGTGTCCGACGCAATTTTTGCGACCATCTTGCCGGCAGCAACGCCCGCGCTCACCGTCAATCCTGTTACGCGCCGAACGTCGCGACGAATCGCCGCGGCTAACTCGCACGCGTCGTCGAAGCCCGCACCGTCGCCGGCATCGACGAATGCCTCATCCATCGAGAGGCCTTCGACCGCGTGTCCGCGCGCGCCGAAAATTTCGAAGATCTCGCGTGAGACACTTCGATACGTTGCCATCTGAGGTGGAACGACGACGAGTTGCGGGCACGCCGCGCGTGCCTTGAACAACGGCATCGCCGAGCGAACGCCGTACGGACGCGCTTCGTATGAAGCGGTCAGCACGACCGCGCGCCGGCTGCTCCCCGCAACTGCGACCGGCCTTCCGCGCAGTGACGGATCGTCGCGTACGGCGACGCTGGCGTAAAAGGCGTCAACGTCGAAGTGCGCGACGAAGCGCGTCATCGTGCGACGTCGTGCCGATCGCGCGAGCGTCTTCGCTGTGCCTTGACGCGATTACCGCACAGCGCCATGCTGCACCACGCGCGCGACCCGTTTTTTGACTGGTCGTAGTAGGCAAAGCGACAGTTGCTCTTACGGCACGCGCGTAAACGTGTCCACGTGCCCGCCGCCACCGCGTCGTAAACGATTGCGAGTAAAGTTGCAATGGTACGATCGATGCCCGCGCCCTGCGCTTCTAATGCCGGTGCGTCATGCGATACTAGTCGCAGTGCGAAACGGCTCGATGCGAGAAACGGACGCATGCGTTCCCACGCCAAATTTACGTCGCCTTCACCGTTGTTTGCGTACAACAAATCGCGCACCGCTTCACGAAACGCGTGCAACCGTTCGAGGTCTGCGTGGGTCGAAACAGATGACAGGCCGTGATTGCGACACCACTTCGTCGCGCTCTCGGGTGTCCCGAGTTCGTCCGGGCCTGTCGGATAATCCAACGTGTTGACCAAGAGGCGCAGCAGATCGAGCGGTCCGGGAGCTCGGTCGGCTTTAGCGGTGTCCATTAGGACCAGTGTAGCACCATCAAAAACGGTTGACAAGTTACCATAACCAGTGTATCATTTTTATAGGTTACCACCGGAGTCTAGGAGAGAACACCATGTTTCAGGATCCCATTCGTTCAACGCCGCTCGTTGCGGACATCACCGACGTGACGCTGCGCCTGCGGGTTCAGCGTGCCGACTCGGCTCTGTTTGCGGCCTCGGACATGCGGCTGCCGCACCTGCGGGTTTGGTAACGAGCAGCTGATTTATCCCAAATCTAGGAAGCGCGGTCCGAGGAACGCGCTCCGGCTGCGATCGCTCGCAGGGTCTGCATATTGCGTAGATCGTCGTCGTCGTCGCCGGGCGTCTCGAGGATTGCGGGCTTGCCTTGCAACTCGGGGCGCGCGAGCAGCGCGCGAAACCCTTCGAACCCAATCAAGCCTTCGCCGATGTGCCAGTGGCGGTCGCGGCTTCCGCCCAACGGCACCTCGGTATCGTTGAAGTGAAACATCAGCAGCCGGTCGATCCCAATGCCGGCATCGGCCGCGTCGAGAAACCGATCCACGCCGGCCTGCGAGTTGATTTCGTAGCCCGCCGCCCACGCATGGGCCGTGTCGAGGCAAACTCCGAACTGCGGATGATCGATCCTCTTGACCAACGCGCCGAGTTCTTCGAGCGTTCCGCCGGCGAGATTGCCGGCGCCGGCCGAATTTTCCACGACGAGAAAGACGCCGGGCGCGATATCGGAGAGCGCTTCTTCCAGCGCGCGGCAGATCGCCGTAAAACCTTCCTTTCGATCGCGCCTTCCATACGAGCCCAAATGCGTGTTGACGATGCGCATGCCGCCGCGCGCAGCCACCGCAAGGTCGCCGCGCAGCAGCCGCAGCGAGCCGGCATAGATTTTGGGATCGTCGCTGGCTAAGTTAATGAGATACGGCGTGTGGATCGCGCACGGATCGATGCCGGCATCGCGGCGCATCCGTGCGAACGCATCCAGCGAAGGGCCGTCGATCGCGCTCGGACGATAGCCACGCGGATTGGTCGAAAAGACTTGCAGCGCCTCGCAGCCGGCAGCTTTGGCGAGTTCGATCGCCTTCGCATGCCCGGCGGCTACGCGCACGTGCAGGCCGAGCCGCATCACCGTTTACGAACCCGATGCGGCAGACGGTTCGAGCAGACGTAGTTCCAGCGGTTGACCCGCCTCCAATTCAACGTCGGGAAGATCGTCGAGCGAACGCAATCCGAACGATTCCAGGAACAACGGCGTCGTGCGATACTGCATCGGCCGCCCAACTACGTCTTTACGCCCCGCCTCGTCGATGAATCCGCGATCCAGCAGCGTGCTCACGACGCTATCGGAGTTCACACCGCGAATTGCTTCGATTTCGCTCTTGGTTACCGGCTGCATGTGAGCGACGATCGCGAGCGCTTCGAGCGCCGGCATCGAAAGCGTCGTCTTCGGCGGCAGCAAGTAGTCTTCGACCGCGTCGCGCGCCAGCGGCGACGTTGCGAAGCGATATCCACCACCCACTTCGCGCACTACGATGCCGCGATCGGCGTAATCGGCGCTCACGCGCGCGAGCGTCGCCGCAACTTCGATTTCCGAGGCGCGCGTGAGTTTGGCAATCTGCTTGATCGAGAGCGGCTCGGAAGCAACAAAGAGCAGCGCTTCGATCGGGCGCGTCAAACGCAACACCGCTTCTTCGATCGCGGCGGCTTCGGCTTCGTTCTCGGCCAGGAGCGCGGGATCGCTCATGCGCTGCGTTGTCGCGCGAGCGGCAAGATGCGAATATCGTTGAAGACGTCGGGCTGCTCGATCGCCACGCGGTGGCGGCGTACGAGTTCGAGCAACGCCAGAAACGTCACGATGACGACTTCGCGCGTCATGCCCAACTCGTGACACAAACCGGCGAAAGTCACTTCACCGGCTTCTTTGATGCGGCGCATGATATAATCCATCGAAGCCATCAACGAAATGCGCTCGCGCGCGATCGAGCGTTTCTCGGGACGCGCCTGCGCGAGCATCGCAACGAACGCCTGTTTGAGTTTTTCCGGATCGATGTGATAGCGCTGGACGATTTGGCTCGCCGGGTCGCCGGCGTCGCGATGAAAAAAGCCGGATGCTTCGAACGCGCACGCGCGCAGCCGCTCACCCAACTCACGAAACTTCGAATAGGCGATGAGCCGCCGACGCAGCCGTTCCTCGACCTCTTCCGGCGTCTCGGCTTCTTCGCCCGCAAACTCTTGCGGAATCGGTGGCAAGAGCGCGCGCGATTTGAGAAACAAGAGCGTGGCTGCGATGACCAGATATTCGGCGGCCAGCTCGACGTCGAGTTCTTGCATCGCGCGCACGTACGCCAGGTACTGTTCGGCCACCGTCGCAAGCGGCACGGTTGCGACGTCGAGTTGATGCTCTTTGATGAGCGTCAACAAGAGATCGAGCGGTCCGTCGAAAACGTCGAGCCGAACGTTCAAGAGGATGTCTGGTCGGCCGTTCGTGCCACCAGCGGCACTTCGCCGAGCGCTGCGGGGTTGGCCGCCAAAAACTCGAGCGCCAAATCCACGAGACGCTTTTCGTTGACGTACTTGAGGGTCTTACGCGCTTGCTGCATATCGAACCAGCGGGCGTCGTCGACCTCGTGGTCGTGATGCGCCGGATCGCCCGAGAGATAGCGCATCAAATAAAAGGTTACGGCCTTTCGATGCTTGGTCTTGCCGACGTAAAACCAGTACGAAATTTCGTTGAGCCGCGTAACGATCTCGCCCCAGCAGCCCGTTTCTTCCCGGACTTCACGCAATGCCGCCTGTTCGTTCGATTCGCGTGCTTCCACGTGCCCTTTGGGCAGCGTCCAAATGCGCGGCGGCGTCCCGCGACCAATCAGCAACGCATCGTATGCGACGCCGTTTGGGCGCAATAGCAGCCCACCAGCCGATACTTCGTATTTGATCCGCATGACGCTCGAGTCGCCTCACTCTTGGGACGGGGAAGGGGGCTTGCGCGGAGCCCCCTCATTACCTTCGATTATAGGCTCCCGCCCCAAGAGGCGCCTGCCGGCGAGCCGTCTTTTTGGGCTCGCTTGCTAAGCGCTACGCTTCGGCGGCCGCCATCTGACGATCGGCTGCGATGGACTCGAGGACGCCCATGGCGGCGCTTCGCGCGGTGAGACGCAGTTCGGGAACGGCGGTAGACTCGAACCGCGAGCCCCTGGCAAGCGGCCCAACGACCCACAAATTCCGGCTCGCATTTCCGTCGGTTCCGATAACGGCGCCTTCGGCATCGACGCGCACGCCGAGCCCGAGTTGTTCCGGCACCACGTCGCCCGCGTGCGCCAGTTGGGCCAGCAATGGCTCTTGGAAAATGCGCCGCTGCTTTCCGGGACCGGTGCAGTTGACGATCCAATCCGGACGCAGCGCGATTTGCCTCGCGCGCGTGGCAATAACGACGCCGCCGTCGCAAAAGCCGGCCACGCGCCCGGCGTGCACTCGCAACCTTTCACGCATCGCGAAACGGTCTCGCGCCGCGGCGACCTGGCCGGGCGCCCGGTGCCGATGCCGTTCCCAGATCGAACGCAAATGTCGATCGAAGCGGCGCTGTTCGAGTGCCGGCAGGCGGCGCCAGTGCGCTTCTCCCTCAGGCCGTACCGCTTCTACGACGGTGCGCCAATCGTAGCCGCGAGCGCTCGCTTCGCGCACTTGCCGGCGGAAACTTCGCAGCAGTCCGCGGGCGTCGCCGGCATCGAGTACCGGGACGACGTCGTATGGTGTCAGGCCCTCGGCGTGAACTTCCGGAAAGCGCGCATGCCGCGAAACAACGTCCACGACACCGCGATGTCCCGCCGCTTCCAACGCCACGAGCGCATCGAGGGCCGTCAACCCGCTTCCGACGAGAAGCACGTGACCGCCGACTCGCGTGTAATCGTAGCGCCACGGATCGCCGACGTATCCCGGATGCGCGACGATTTCGCGCGGAAGGAAATCATCGTTGGGAGTAAAGTTGCCGGTTGCCAGCACGACCGCACGCGCGGCGCAGCGCGCACCCGATGCGGTCATCAGGACGTATCCGTCGCCGTCGCGCTGCGCTCCGATAACGCGATTGCGCACGACCTCGAACGACGGCCGCGCAAACGTGCGCCGCGCGATCTCGGTAATATAGTCGCCGTAACGCCGGCGCGAAACGAACGCTTCGGGCGCAGCATCGGTTCCGATCCAGCGGGCGAAGTGGTCGGCGTCGTCGGGAAACGCCGACATCGCTGCAACGCGCGTATTGAGCAGCAACGCCGCGTGCGGCGTACCGTAGGCGGCGCCGCGCCCGACTTCACCTTCTTCGAACAGTCGCACCGAAAACTCCGGACCGCAATGGCGCGCCAAATGCGTGGCTACCATCGTGCCGCTAAAGCCGCCGCCGACGATTGCGACGTCACAGCGTATCGTCATGCCGCGCCTCCTATCACCGGAATCGCGACGTCGTACTCAGCGCGAACCGATTTGCACCGCTGCCCTTTTAGATCGTAGATCGAGAATTCGCGCAGCGGGCGCGCATAGACGTGCAGCGTTAGCGCGTTGCCGTGCGTCGCCGCAACGCGATGGATGTCGAATCTGCCGCGGCGCACGTCGAGATCGCCGGGCCCGAGCGTCAACGAGCCGCACGCCTCAATGACCGCCGAATGCGTCGTCAAGCCTGCGTCGAGGCGCCGGTAGTCGTCAACGTGCAGCCGCCCGTCGAGCACGACGAACCAGCAGTGCTGCGCGCCGTGGTCGTGGATCTCTGATACCGCGCCCTGGGACCAGTCCAGCAGCAGCACTTCGAAACGATCGTCGACATACGCGCAGGCGCGGGTGTAGGCGCCCGCCTGGCGCGGCAGTGCCGGCAGCGCGCGCGTCGCAGTCCCGGCTTGGGCCAGCAGATGGGCCATCTGGTCGTGGGTACGCGACAACGGCGGCAGCCGGCGCAGTTCGGAAACCAGGCCGTGGAGCACAGGTGGACCTCGCTAGGGAAAGTGACTTAAATCACCTTTTTACCGCGAGGCTGCCGGGCTCCTCCAACGCAGGTCGGGCTGCCGGGCCGCCCGGGTCTCGTCGACGCGCCCAACGACTGTCGTCACCGGAGCATCGAACAAGGCCTGAGGATTACTTTGTGCGCTCGCGACGATTTCGCGCAACGCCTCGACGAACGCATCGAGCGTTTCCTTCGATTCGGTTTCGGTCGGTTCGATCATCAGGCACTCGGGAACGATGAGCGGGAAATACATCGTCGGAGCCATGAACCCGCGGTCGAGCAAGGCTTTCGCGACGTCGAGCGCCCGAACGCCGGTGCTCTTCTTCAACTGCTGCGCGGAGACGACGAATTCGTGGCGGCAAATCTCCGGGTAGGGCGTTTCCAAAAACTCGGCGATCTTTACGCGCAAGTAGTTGGCGTTGAGCACCGCAAGCTGCGAAACGCGCCGCAGCCCTTCTTCACCGTTCGCGTAGAGATAGGCGAGCGCACGTACCGCGTGTGCAAAGTTCGACCAGAACGAACGCATCGGTCCGATCGACTTTGGGCGATCGAAATCGAGCCGAAACGCGAGACGATCGCTCGGCGCCCAACCGTCCTCGCCCGGTTTCGGCTCGGCAACGACGACCGGCGTGGGCAGATAGTCGACCAAATGCGCGGCAACACCCAACGGTCCGTGACCGGCACCGCCGCCGCCATGCGGAATCGTAAACGTCTTATGCGTGTTGAGATGCATCACGTCGAATCCCATGTCGCCCGGACGCGCGTTGCCCATCAGCGCATTGGCATTGGCGCCGTCGTAATACATCAATCCACCGGCCGCGTGCACGGCGGCCGTGATTTCGGCAACGCGATCCTCAAATAAACCGAGCGTGTTGGGATTAGTCATCATGCATACGGCGGTATCGTCGCCCAGGACGCCCTTCAGTTCTTCGAGGCTCACGCGGCCGCGGTCGTCGCTCGGCAGCGAGATGACCTTGAAGCCGCACATTGCCGCCGACGCCGGATTCGTGCCGTGCGCCGTATCGGGAACGACGACCTTGTCGCGCGCGCGTTCGCCCCGGTCGGCGAAGTAGCGTTTTGCGATGAGCAGCGCACCGAGTTCGGCATGAGCGCCGGCGGACGGATTGAGCGAAAACGCCGCCATCCCGAAGAGCGAACTCAGACTGCGCTCCAACTCATACATGACTTGCAGCGCGCCCTGCGCGAGTTCGTCGGGCACGAAAGGATGGAGCTGCGCAAACTCCGGCTTCGATGCCATTGCATCGTTGACGCGCGGGTTGTACTTCATCGTGCACGAGCCGAGCGGATAGAAGCCGAGGTCGATGCCGAACGTGCGCTGCGACAACCGCGTATAATGGCGAACGACGTCGAGTTCGCTGTTGTCGGGCAGTGGCAGATCGTCGCGCAAAACGTTCGCAGGCATGAAAAGGTCCAGCGGTTTGCCGGCATCGAGATATCTATTGGCGCGCCCGTCTTGCCCGAGATCGAAGATCGGCGGTGAGGCGGTGTTGTCAGACGGTCGCGACATCGCAGACCTCCCGCAGCGCCGTCGCCAGAGCTGCGATATCTTCGCTCGTCGTCAATTCCGTCGCGTTCATCAGCACGCACGACGTCAGTTCGGGATAGTAGCGGCCGAGATTCAGACCGCCGAGAATGCCGCGCTGCTGCAGCGCTGCCAACACGCCTGTGGCGTCTTGATGCACGTCGGCGACGAATTCGTTAAAGAACGGCGCCGAGAATTTCAGCGTGATGCCTTCGACGCTCGACACCGCCGTCGCCAACTCGCGCGACCGTTCGAGGTTCAGCGCAGCGGCGTTGCGCAGTCCGGTCTTGCCCATCAATGCCAGGTAAATCGTGGCGATGAGCGCGCAGTGGGCCTGGTTCGTGCAAATGTTCGAAGTCGCGCGCTCGCGCCGGATGTGCTGCTCGCGCGCCTGCAACGTCAGCACGTATGCCGTACGGCCGGCGTTATCCACGGTCTTGCCAACCAGACGTCCGGGAATGCGCCGCATGTGCTCCTGGGTGGAGGCGATGAAGCCGGCGTAGGGTCCGCCGTAGGCGACCGGAACGCCGAAACTCTGGGCTTCGCCGGCGACGATTTGCGCGCCCCACGACGCCGGCGTTGCGAGCGCCGCCAGCGAAAGAGCTTCGGCGACGACCGCAATGGGAATCGTCTCGCTGTCGCGCAGCGCGTCCGACGCGCTCGCGTCGAGCATGTCGACGTTGCCGAAGAAATTCGGCGACTGCAGCACCACGGCGGCGTACTCTTTTCCCGCAGCCATTTTCGCCGCAGCCGACCCGTCGGTAACGCCCTCGGCATTGTACGCGATCTCATCGATGACGACGTCGAGCCCGTCGCAATACGTCTTCAATACCGCGCGGTAGTTCGGATGCACCGCACGAGAAACGAGAATCTTGCGCCGCCCGGTGGCATGGAACGCCATGATCGCCGCTTCGGCAACGGCGGTCGCCCCGTCGTATACCGACGCGTTGGCGATTTCCATGCCGGTGAGCAAACAGATGTAGGTTTGCCACTCGTAGATGGCCTGCAAGTAGCCCTGCGAGACTTCTGCCTGATACGGCGTGTACGCGGTGAGAAACTCGCCGCGCATCGCCAGCGCCGTAATCGCCGGCGGCGCGTAATGCCGATATGCACCCGCGCCCAGAAAAGAACGATAGCCGATGCCGGTATTTTTCCGGGCGATTGCGTCGAAACGTCGCCCGATCGCGTATTCCGATAGTGCCGGTACGATGTCGAGTTCCGCGCGCAGCGCCAGTTCCGGGGGAACGGCCAGCAATGCTTCGAGCGACCCAACGCCGACGGCATCGAGCATTTGCGCGATGTCGCGCTGCGTGTGTGGAGCGTACACCAGCCTATTCCTAAAGGGTCGCTAGTTTCTCGTAGTCGGCGGCGCCGAGCAGGTTGGCCGTCTCGCCGGCGTCGGCGAGCCGCACTTTGAAGAGCCACCCCTCGTCGTACGGCGCGCGATTGATCGCCGCCGGATCGGCGTCTAGGGCGTTATTTACTTCCAGCACTTCGCCCGAAATTGGCGAGTATAAGTCGGAAACGGCCTTGACCGACTCGATCACGCCGGCGTTACCAAACTGCTCGACTTTGCCTCCAACCTTCGGCAGTTCGACGTAGACGATGTCGCCCAGCGAGTTCTGCGCGTAGTCGGTGACGCCGATCGTCGCCGTGTCGCCGTCGACCTTCACCCATTCGTGTTCTTTGCTGTAGAGCAGATGCTCGGGCTGCGCCATGTTCTCTCCGTTACGTGTTAGGGAACCTCTGAAGAGGTTCCCTAGGTGCTGCGTTTGTAGAACGGCAACGCGACGACGCGTGCCGGATGCCGCGTGCCGCGAATCTCGACCTCGAGTGCGGTGCCGACGGTTGCAGCCGCGGGTTGCAAGAGCGCGGTCGCAATATTCTTATTGCCGATCGACGGTGCAAACGAACCGCTGCGCACCTCGCCCACGTTGCGGTGGCCATGCCAAACGGTATAGCCTTCGCGCGCCGGTGCACGGCCCTCCATTACCAGGCCTGCGATGCGCGAAAAGTCGTCGCGCTCGACTTGCGCGGCCAATGCGTCGCGTCCGATGAACTGCGGCTTACGCAGTTTCAGCGCCCAAGCTTGGCCGGCTTGGACGGGCGTGATCGCTTCGGTGAGTTCGTGACCGTACAGCGGCATGCCGGCTTCGAGCCGGAGGACGTCGCGCGCGCCCAAGCCACACGGCACGAGTCCCTCGCCGGCGTGGCGCGTCAGCAGATCGTTCCAGAGTTTGGGCGCGTGTTCGTTCTCGACGAAGATCTCGAACCCGTCTTCGCCGGTGTATCCGGTACGCGCGATGACCGCCGCCACGCCGTCCACTTCATCCTCGATGCAGAAGTAGTATTTCATCGCGGATACGTCGGCGCGCACGTGCGGCGCAAGCATTGCAACCGACTTCGGCCCCTGAATCGCAATCAGCGCGCGTTCGCCGTGATGGTTCGCCAGCCCGACGCCGCTGAACGGCATGTGCGCGTTGAGATGATCCCACATCTTGGCGGCGTTGGAGGCGTTGACGACCAGCAGCCAGCGTCCGTCGAGGCGATAGAAAATCGTATCGTCGTGCGCACCGCCGTGCTCGTTGCAAAAGATGTTGTAGCGCGCCTGCAACGGCTTCATCGTCGCGACGTCATTGATGGCTAGCGTGTCGGCCCACGCTGCAACGCCCTCGCCGGTGAGCACGAACTGTCCCATGTGCGAGAGGTCGAAGAGGCCGGCATCGCGCCGCACGGCGTCGTGCTCTTGCAGGATGCTCGAGTATTGCACCGGCATCTCGAAGCCCGCAAATGGAACCAGCCGCGCACCCAAACGCACGTGTTCGTCGTAGAGCGCGGTGCGCCGCAGCGTGCCGACGCTCATTTCGGCTTCCCGCCTTTCGTGGGTTTCTCGTGCGGATAGCTATTGAGGAAGTTCAAGGTCGCGTGCGCGACGATGGTCTCGCCGCTGCGCACGTAGACCTCGCCGTACACGACGCGCCGGCCGGATTTTAACACGCGCGCTTCCGCGATGAGATCGTGGGGCGGCATGGCCGGTGCGAGAAAGTTGCATTGCAGTGAGACCGTCGTCGTATCTTGCTCGCGCCCGTAAATCGATGCCAGCGCGACGTAAAATACGGTGTCGCAGAGACTAACGATCGCGCCGCCGTGGACCGCGCCCGTTCCGTTGGTGATCTCGTCGCGGAACGGCATGCGCATGACGGCCTTTCCGCGCTCCACCTTCTCGAGTTGCAGGTCGAGCAGCAGAACGAAGTTTCCGCGCTCCTTCTCCCAAGCGCGCGGCGCGTGACCATAATCGATCGCCATCGTCGGTCAGGATTCCGGAGAGGGGCGCCTCTATTCCCGCCGCCGTGAGGCTGCGGCTTTTACCGCATCGAACGCCCGCCGAAAGTCCAGCGTGCCGCCGTGCAACCACTGCGCGCCGTCGACCGAGAGCGCCGCACCGCTGATCCATTGCGCTTCGTCCGAGCACAGCCACGCGACGGCCCGCGCGACGTCGCCGGGTTCGCCTAACCGTCCCAGTGGAACCGAGCGGCGCACGTGCTCTTCCACGTCCGCGACGCTCCATAAGTTGGCGTCGGTCCCTTCGGTGTGAATTGGCCCAGGAGCGACCGCGTTCACGCGAATCCCGAAGCGTCCCCACTCGGCCGCAAGCGTTCGCGTCATCGCCAGCACGCCGGCCTTTGCGCTGGCCGAATGAACGGCGCCCGGCTCGCCGCTCCACGCGTAGGCCGCGATAATGTTCACGATGCTGCCGCGCGAAGCGCGCAGCGCCTCGAAGGCAAAGCGCGAGCAGTAGAACGTTCCGAGCAGCACGATATCGACGACGCTCTTGAATCCGTTGGGCGACAACTCTTCCGAGGGGCAGACGAAGTTGCCGGCGGCGTTGTTGACGAGGACGTCGATGCCGCCCGTGCGCTGTACGACCGCGCGCATCGTCGCTTCGACGTGAGCCGCGTCGCGCACGTCGCCCGCAAGCGCGAAGGCTTTTCCGCCCGCGCGTTCGATCGCCGCAACGGTCTCGTCGATTTTCTCGCGCCGGCGCCCGATGACGCACACGTGCGCGTCCTCGGCCGCAAACGATTCGGCCATCGCGCGCCCGAGCCCGGTGCCGCCGCCGGTGATGACGACGGTCTTCGCATCAAAACGGCGCGTCACGCGAACGTTTCGCCGCTCTGCGCGAGCGCGCGGCGCAGGTAGAGCGGTAAGGAAAACAGCCGCCGATGCGTTTGCGCGTCGTAAAAGAAACTCTCACCGCGTAGTCCGCAGCAGTAGGCGTCGATCGCGGCAGCGTCGAGTGCCGCGACGTCGGTTGCGTCGCTGCAGGCGAGAAATGCCCAGTCGGTATCGAAGGCCGGTACGTGTGTCACGAACGAGGCGACGTGCGCGTAGTGGCGCCGCAACGTGCGCGCCATCTTACAATGCAGGGAGGCGTTATGGAATGCCGCGGTGCTCGCCTGGAGCACGTAAATTCCGCCCGTCTCGAGCCGCGATTTCACTAGCGCAAAGACGGCTTCGTTAAAGAGTGGATTGCTGGGCGAGTCCTCGAGCGGTTCGGTGAGATCGGAGACGATGACGCCGTAGCGATCGCGGGCACCGCGCATGAACTGCAGTGCGTCGCCGACGATCACGCGCGCTCGCGGATCGTCGAACGCGCCGTCCGACCACTCCGGCAAGTAGCTTTTGGCCAGTTCCACAACCGTCGCGTCGATGTCAACCATCGTGCAGCGCGTAACGTCGGGCGAGCGCAACACCTCGCGCAACGTCGCGCCCTCGCCGCCGCCCAGCACTAGGATTTCGCGCCGGTTCGTCGCCGCCGCCAGCGCCGGATGCACGAGCGTTTCGTGGTAGATGCGCTCGTCGGCTTGCGAACTTTGGGTATCGCCGTCAAGCACCAGCATCTTGCCGAAGACCGGCGTACGCACGACCGCAATCTGTTGAAACTCCGAACGCCCGCTAAAATAGACTTCGTCGATTGCGTGATGGTGTTGCTCGGTCGGCGAAAACTCTTCGACGTACCATTGCCAGTGCTGCGTTTTGGGCATCGCCGCGACGTTGGCGAAACGCAAAAAAGAACCCCGCCACATCGGCGGGGTTCCTTCGTGTCATCCTGAGCGCGGAACGCTCCTTATCATGTCATCCTGAGCGGAGGCGCGAAGCGCCGTAGTCGAAGGACGAAGGACGAAGGGCTACTCGCACACTCCGGCCACAATAAAGGGCCCCGGCGGATAAATGAGCTGGCCAGGATTCGGCTGCGCGTTGATCGTCAGCGTCGTACCGTGCGGCTGTCCGCCCAGCGTCGTGTTCGGCGCCCACCCGCCCGCCGTGTGCAGGCCTTTAGCCGTCAAGATCGCCGGGAAGCACAACTTCGTGCCCGGGAACTTGTTGGTGTCGACGATGTAGAACTTCGGCGTGTACTTCGGCTTGAGGGTATACTTGCTGGTGTTGATCAGCTCGGCGTACACGAACGGTTTTCCGGGGCAGAACTCGGGCTTGCCTTGCGAGTTGACGCAATCTTTGCCGTTGCCGTAGAGCGGGAAGTTCTTGCCGCCGACTTGTCCGGTGATGTCGCCGTCGCCGGTCGCATCACCCATGATCGCGGGGACGCTCTTTACGCCTTTCGGCGGGTTCTCGAAAATACCAAACGTCGACGTGATCTTGATTCCATGATACGCGCCGTATTTGCCGAGCTCGACCGTCGAGTTCGAGGTCATATTCAGCGTAAATGCAACGCAATCACCGTGGAAATAGTAGATTCCTTGAATATCGCATTTGCTCGTCTTGTTGGGAATGACGTTTAGCAACGCGTCGCTTCCGGTTGCAACGCCGTTGCCGTTAGCAAATGTTTGCGACGGAACGACGCCGTGACCGCCGCACGCCGCGAGTACGACCGCGGCGACGATCGCAGCAACGCCGGATCGAAACGTAGATAGAAGCATTGGGATAGTTTTCACCTCACAGAAAGTGCGGAAATCGCAAAAAACTCGTTAGACGCATAACGAATGACGCCTGCCGCTCGTTCGCAGAAAAAACCTGACGGAAATCAATTGTAAGGCGTTAATGCTATGCGCTGAGCACGCGAAGGTCGTGATCGCGACTCATCACGTGTGTGAATTCACCATCACTTTTTTCGATGCCGCGTTTGAATTCGGTGGTGAGGATGCTCTTCGCATTAAGCGCCGTGGCAGCTTGTTCGCAAGCAAGCCACGGGTCGGTATGGTCGCCGCAAGTGTAGAAATCCATCGCCGCATAGCCCTTTTCGGGCCAGGTATGGATCGATAGGTGCGATTCGGCCAAGATCACGGTACCGGAAACGCCTTGCGGCTCGAACCGGTGAAAAGCGCTTTCCATAATCGTCGCGTGCGCTGCGCGCGCGGCCGCGACCATCATCGCGTGGATGCCGTCAACGTCGGCGAGTGTCGCCGGGTCGCAGCCCGAAAGTTCGCACACGATGTGCCTGCCGAGTGCCTTCAATTTCTCCAGGTCTCCTTGACCTCGGGGGAATCCCACCTCCGGACTACGTCGGCTGGCGCCTGCGGTGCAGTTCACGTCCCCGACCTATCGACGAGCTCTTGCCGGCGCTTTTGAGCGGTGCACGGGCGACTCGCCGCGATGGCGCGTAAGGGCGCGCCTCCCTTATAACCGTGGGCCTTATTGCTCGGGGTCTCCGATCGGCGTCAGCCGATTGGGTATTTTATCCCCAGGCCCGGCGCCCATCATACCCCCTGCCACCCCCCCTGTAAAGCTTTGCCGCGGAGCCCTATAAAGCAAGCAGGCGAAGGGTCCGAAATTGAGAGTTGCAAGCCGAGGGAGTTTTGGCTTGACCCCAGATACGAACGCGCCCTAGCCTCACGTTTCAGCTGGATGGCGACCTGATTGTGAAGGTACTACTTCATTATCTTGACTATATCGGCAGCGGGCAGTACGCTCAGTAGGACTATGGCAATCAAACTCGAGGCGGCTGTGAGCCCCCAAAGCCTCGTCGAGGACTACCGGCACGGATTCCACGACGCTGAGAACTACGTCTTCAAGTCCGACAAGGGCCTGACGCGTGAGATCGTCGAGCGCATCAGCGCGATGAAGAACGAGCCGGAGTGGATGCGCGATTTCCGGCTTAAAGCGTACGAAATCTTCCTTGAGAAGCCGATGCCCACATGGGGCGACACGGCGCGCTTGAGCGAGATCGACTTTGCCGACATTCATTATTTCGTTCGGCCGACCGACCGCACCGAGCGTTCGTGGGACGACGTGCCCGAAGACATCAAACGCACCTTCGATCGGCTCGGAATTCCCGAGGCCGAGCGCAAGTTTCTCTCGGGCGTTTCGGCGCAGTACGAATCCGAAGTCGTCTATCACAGCACCAGCGAAGCACTCGACAAACAGGGCGTGCTGTTCTGCGACATGGACACCGCCGTCAAACAGTATCCCGAGATCGTACGCAAGTACTTCGCGACGATCATTCCGCCGGGCGACAACAAATTTTCAGCGCTGAATTCAGCGGTCTGGTCGGGTGGCTCGTTCATCTACGTGCCGCCCGGCGTCGAAGTCGCGATGCCGCTGCAGGCCTACTTCCGCATCAACGCCGAGAACATGGGGCAGTTCGAGCGCACGCTGATCATCGCCGACGAAGGCGCCAAGGTGCATTACATCGAGGGTTGCACCGCGCCGAAGTTTTCGACGTCTTCCCTCCACTCGGCCGTCGTCGAACTCGTCGCGCTCGACGGTGCGTCGATTCGCTATACGACGATCCAAAACTGGTACCGCAACATCTTCAATCTCGTCACCAAACGCGCGATGGCGCGCAAGAACGCGACCGTCGAATGGGTTGACGGCAACATCGGCTCGCGCCTAACGATGAAGTATCCGTCGATCTATTTGATGGGTGAAGGCGCGCGCGGCGAGATTCTCTCGATGGCGTTTGCGGGCGAGGGCCAGCACCAAGACGCCGGCGCGAAAGTCATTCACGTTGCGCCGAACACGACGTCGATGGTGACCAACAAAAGCGTCAGCGCGCACGGCGGCAAGACCACCTATCGTGGCCTAGTCGAAATCTTCCCCGGCGCCGTCGGCGCCAAGACGCGCGTGCGCTGCGATGCGCTCATCATGGACGAGGACTCGTCGAGCGACACCAAACCGACGATGAAGATTCACGAGCAACGATCGACGGTCGAGCACGAAGCCAGCGTGAGCAAAATCGGCGAGGATCAGCTCTTCTACGCAATGAGCCGCGGCCTCTCGGAAGCCGACGCAACCGCGATGATCGTCAACGGCTTCTTCGACTTCTTCGTCAAGGAACTGCCGATGGAGTATGCCGTCGAGTTGAACCGCTTGGTGAAAATGGAAATGGAAGGCGCCGTCGGTTAAAGAAGTGGGCCGCGATGGCGCGGCACCTGTCGGCACACCTTTCTGAGATCGCGCCGGGCACCACCCGGCGCGTTGTCGTTGACGGCATCGAAATTCTGCTGTGCAACGTGAACGGAAACATCTATGCGATCGAAGACGTGTGCACGCACGACGGCGGCCCGCTCGATCAAGGCGAGCTCGAAGGTGAGATGGTCGTCTGTCCGCGGCACGGCGCAACCTTTGACGTACGCACCGGCGATGCGCTGACGCTGCCGGCCGTCGTGCCGTTGCTTACGTACCCCGTGACGATCGAAGGCGACGACGTCTACGTCGACTTGTAGTTTTAAATGAGAGCGTTCGGACGACTCCTGGCGGCAATCGTGCTCGTCGTTCTCGTCGTCGTCGCTTTCTTCGCCGCTAACGTCGCCATTGGCATGCGCTCGCACGCGCGCTACGACGGAACGATCTCGGGGCTATCGCTTCTGCGCGCGCCGGTGTCGATTTTGCGCGACGATCGCGGCGTTCCACACATCATCGCCCGCAACGAGCACGACCTGTTCTTCGCGCAAGGCTACGTCGAGGGATCCGATCGCCTGTTTCAAATGGATTTACTGCGTCGGTTCATCAAAGGCGATCTCGCCGAAGTCTTCGGTCCGCCGGCGGTGCGTAACGACGAACGCGAGCGCGCCGTGCCCGTACGCGCGATTGTTTCCGCGCAGTGGGACCGGCTCGATCCGCAGGCGCGCGAGGTGCTCGGCGCGTTCAGCGACGGCGTGAACGCCGCGATCGCACACGAGCCCTTGCCGGTTGAGTTTCGAATCCTCGCGTATCGGCCGCAACCGTGGTCTCCCGAAGACTCTTTGGCCGTTTCCATGGCGACCGTACTCGATCTGATCGACGATTGGAACGAGATCGAGCCGCGCGACGACGCGTATCGTCGCGGCGGCGCAACGATAGTCGCACGCGAATTCCCGCTGAGCGATCCCTGTTACGAGGCGCCGGTCCTCGCCGGCCTGTCGCGCATTGGTCCGGGCGCTCCGTGTTCGCAGCGCGTCGCGCTCGCACCGCAGCTGCGATCGCGCACACCGGTCGGCAGCAACGAGTGGGCTGCCGGCGCGCAGCGCTCGCTGACCGGGCACGCGCTGCTCGCCAACGATCCGCATCTGCGTTTGGGCATACCCGGCGTCTGGTATCTCGCCGATTTGCGCTCGCCACAACTGCACGTTGCCGGCGCGACCTTCCCCGGCGCACCCGGCATCGTGCTTGGACACAACGCGCACGTCGCTTGGGGCGCGACCGATGCGACCGTGGCGTCGCTATCGATATTCGAGCCGCCAAAGAATCTCGATCCCAGCGGCTGGCAAACCGAATCGTTTCACGTGCGCTTTCGAAATGCACCGGTCACGCAGCGTTACTACCGTACGCGTCGCGAGTTCGGCGTAACGACGAACGGCGGCCACTTCGTTTTGGTACGCTGGAGCGCGTACGACCGGCCGGATTCACCGGCGGCGACGTTTCTAAATCTCGATCGTTCACGATCGATCGACGATGCGATGACGTCGCTCGCGTCATTCCCCGGTCCCACGCAGAACTTCGTGGTGGCCGACACGACCGGCCGCGCGGCCTACCTTGTCGCCGGAACTATTCCGGACGATCCGGTATGGGCGCGTTGGTTTCATCCGGCAGCCGATCTCGCCAAGCACTATGGCGACGTTCCGGCCGCAGCGATGCCCAGAGTGTTGCCGTCGCGCACTGCGGTCGTGTGGACGGCGAATAACAAAATGTACGCAACCGGATACGCACGGCGCTTGAGTCCGCAGTTTGCCGCACCGTATCGCGCCTATCGCATCGCGCAACTGCTGCGCGCCCGTCCGCGCTACGACGCCGTCTATTTCGGCGCGATGCAAATGGACGCGCTTTCGCTTCCCGAGCACGAACTTGCCCGCGAACTGGCGCCGCTGGTCACAAAACTCGATGCGGGCGATGGTCGCGCGCTGGCGACGTGGGACGGTTTGATGACCGGCGACTCGACGACCGCTACGCTCGCGCAACATCTACGCGTGCAACTCACCGGTGGCGTGAAGCGGCGAATGCCGGTCGAACTCGCAGCCGCACGCCGTTGGCCGCAGACGTTCCATCTCTCGTTGCCGTCTGCGCTCGAGCCGTGGAGCAGCGCGGGCGCCGTGACGCCATTACACTCGTTAGCATCGCTCGGAATCAGTTTCTTAGACGGAACGCGCTTGCCGGGATACGGCGACGAATTTACGCTGCACGTGCAGTACGCGGGCTATTCGCAGAGTTTCCGCGCCGTTTGGGATGTCGGCAACTGGGAAGCCGGCGGCATCACGTTGCCGCAAGGTGAATCGGGCCAACCCGGCTCGGGACATTATACCGACCAAGCCGCGGCGTGGATTCAAGGGCGGCTGTGGCCGCTGCCCTTCTCCGACGCCGCCGTGCAACGCACCGCCGTTACACGGGAAACGCTGGCACCGTAAGGATTCACGCGTAGCGAGTCTGCTCGTCGCGGCGGTAGCCGATCGAGGCAAGCGCCGCAAATCCTAACGCGTATAGCACGAGTCCCACGATTGCGCCCGCCGGCACGGCATTGCCCGTAACGCTCCACAAAACTTCGCCGAATTGGCGCGTCGGCAGAAACGGCGAGATGCGGGCGACGATGGCCGGTAAGTCGCTCGGCGGCATCCATAATCCGCCCGCGTACGCGAGCAGCAGATTGAATGCGGTCGCTACCGGCACCGACGCGCGCGCCGGGAACCAGTAGCCGATTGTGATCCCGAACAGTACGAACGGAACGCCGGCTGCGATCGCGTAGGCGAGCACCTGTAGCCACTGGACGCCGCTGAGATCGATCGGCGTTAACGCGCGCGCAACCAGTGCTACGCAGGTTGCCGCCAGCAGGCCGAACGCCATCGCGCAGAGGATGCGCGCCGCAAACCGGACGCCGGTCGAGACCGGCAGCGTCCGCTGATAGCGTTCCCACGGCCGCCCGCGCTCCTGCGCGATTCCTACGCCGAACTGATAGACGGCGACGCCTACGATCGCCCAAGCGATGAATGCGAGGGTCGCAAAGTTCGCTACGCCGGCGTGCGAACGCGCAAACGGAACGTCGAATAGCACGAAAAACATCGCCGGAAAAACGACCGTCGGAACCACGTAACTCGGCGAACGCAAGAGGTCGAGCAAGGCGATCCGCGCGTGGATGAATGCCAGCCGAATTGGGCTCATTTGGAAACCTCCGTTAACGACAGAAACGCTTCTTCCAGCGAGGCCGGGGCGATTTCGAGATCGGTGAATGGCGTGCCGCCGTTCACGAGCGCGCGTACGTACGCGTCGGTATCGCTGCTTGCGACCACCGTGCGTCCGTTCGCGCGTGCGACGGTCACGCCGGCGTCGTCGGCCGCAGACGCAAGTGGTTCGCCGACGTACGAGAGGCGGCGCATGCCGAAGCGCGTTCGCATTCGGCGCGCGTCGCCATCGAAGAGCTTGCGACCGCGATCGATGACGACGATCCGCGACGCGTTCGCTTCGGCTTCTTCCAGGTAGTGCGTCGTAAAGAGAACCGAGCGGCGTTGCGCCGCGCTGCGCACCGCATCCCACAAGCGGCGGCGCGATTCGACGTCGAGACCGGTCGTCGGTTCGTCGAGCACCGCGAGTTCGGGGTCGCCGGCGAACGCGAGCGCGACGGCCAGTCGTCGCGATTGCCCACCGGAGAGCGTTGCCGTCCGGCGATGCCGCAACGCGGTCAGGCCGAAGTCCTCCAGCAAGTCCCCGGTTTCGATCGCGTGCGGATAGTGCGCGCCGGCAAACGCGACGATCTCGTCGACGCGCAGGTTGTCGGGAAAGCCGCTCTCCTGCGGCGTTACGCCCAGGCGCAGCCGCATCGCGACATCGCGGGGAGATCCGCCAAACAACCGCGCGGTGCCGGCATCGGCTCGGCGCAGTCCGGTCGCAATTTCTAACGCCGTGGTTTTCCCGGCGCCATTCGGGCCGAGCACCGCGACGATCTCGCCGCGATCCACGGCAAACGAGATCCCGTCGAGCGCGCGGACGCTGCCGTACGATTTCGAAACGTTTTCAAAGTCGAGTATCATGCGTTTTGCGCTCCATTCAGCAGCGACTGCAGCGCCGCGACGTGATTGGTGAATGCCTCGCGGCCGCGTTCGGTCAGCCGATAGCGCGTTTGCGGACGGCGGTTGACGAATTGTTTTTCTTCGGTGACGTAGCCGGCTTGCACGAGTTTGGCGACGTGCGCACCGAGATTGCCTTGGCTCACCTCGAGCGAGCGCTGCAGTTCCGAAAACGCGACCCAGTGTGCCGTCAGCAACTACGCAACGATTCCCAAACGAATCTTCGAGAGCAGCAACTCGTCCATCGCGCTACGCTTTGGTTAGGAGTTCGGCTACGCCGAAGCCGGCGTATCCGCCGATCATGCCGGCAGCCAGAACGTACGCCGAGACGTCTTCGGCCACGAAATTCGCGGCCACCAGCGAAACCAACACTAGGATGCCGGCGACGACTGCGCGGCGATTGCCGTGCATGCCGATATAGAGCAGCACGATCACTGCAGCAACGTTCCAAATCGCGGCCGACGCAAGCCCGGTAAAGATGCGGAAGACGGCAACGTCGACGACGAATGCAACGCCGAGCGTAAGCCAGAGTACGTTGAAAAACTCGCGCTGCACCAGCGACTCTCGGCCGAAGGTCGCAGTCAGCGCGCGCGACCGCAGCACCGAAAAGACGACACAGGCGATAAGTGCCAGACCAACGAGCCACAACAGGCTGACGGGTGCCAACTCGCGCGCCACCAGATGACCGCAAACCGTCGTAAGGCCCGAAAAGAGTCCCCAGACGATGAAGTACTCGCCGCCGGCGCATAGCCGCTGTTGCGAGCCGGTCAGGATGCGTTCGATCAGCGCGATTTGGTCGCGGGCTTGGCCGGCGTTCAGATCGTCCACGGCGGTGTTCTCCAGTCGGTAGTTCAGAATAGTCTGTCTCATAGACTATTCTGAAATAGTCTAGACCTTTCAGAGACGCCCGTCAAGTGCCCGTCGACCGGGATCTCCGGCGTGCGACGACCGCGGCTGTGGTTTGACATGCCTTCGCCGGGCTGGTATCGTACCGGGGTCATGTACGCCATTATCGAGTCCGGCGGCAAGCAGTACCGGGTCGCCGAAGGCGATGTCATTCGCTGTGACTTGCTCGCCAGCGAGGTCGGTTCGGAAGTCACCTTCGACAAGGTCATGCTCGCCGGCAGCGGCGACGACGTTACCGTCGGAACGCCGACAGTCGGTGGCGCAAGCGTCACCGGAACCGTGTTGCGCCAGGCGAAGGATAAGAAGATTCTCGTCTTCCGCTACAAGCCGAAAAAGCGCGTGCGTAAACTCAACGGTCACCGTCAGCGTTTCGCCGAGATCAAGATAACCAAGATCGCGCTGCCGTAGCAGCGCGCCGGCGCGGCGATATGGTCGAAGTCGTTTTTCATCGGGACAGCCGCAATCGGCTGTCCTCGATTTTTGCGCGCGGACATGCGGAGTTTGCCGATGAGAGCGACGACGTGGTCTGCGCCGCCGTGTCGGCCATCTTACAAGCGGCGCGCCTCGGGCTCGAGGAGCACGCCGGGATCGCACTCGAGGCTCACCAGCGGTCCGGCGATTTTTCGATTCGCTGGCCCACGCAGCACCGCGATGACCCGGCCGTGCGCGCGATCGTTGCGACCGCGGAACTTGCGATCGCGCAGATCGCCAGGCAGTATCCTGCCCACGTGACGTGCAACACCGGGCGCGAAACCGGGTAAGTACGGCAGCAGCCCCTAAGGAGGCATCTCCATGTCGGATAATTTCCGCACTACGCCGCCGCAACAGCAATGGTCCGGCTCCAATCCGGCCGGCAACGGTTACGGATCCGGCGCGCCCGGCCCCGGGTACGAAGATGGCCACGATGCCGAAGCCGGGGAAATCGGAAAGGCGCTGGTCGTCGGCTTACTCGGCGGACTGATCTCTGCCGCCGGATATATGATCTATCGCCGGCTACCCGACGAGCAGAAGGAAAAGTTGCACGCGCAAATGCGCGACATGGTCCAGCAACGCGTGCAAGAGTTCCGCCGCAACCTCAACATCTAACTCCACGTGTCGTAAGCGGGCACTGATGCCGGCGTGCATCGTGTCCGCGCCGTTTTCGCGCTCGTCCTTCTCGCGTGGCCGTTCGCCGTTGTGCCGCGCGTGCACGCCGCGTCGATCGTCGAACTCTACGCGCGCGCACTGCAACACTTCAATCGGCAACTCGACGATGCGGCCGCGCTGCAACTCGCAACCGCGACGATCGTGCAATCCGATCGCCAAGGCGTCGACGCGAGGCTGCTCGTCGCCGTCATTGCCGTTGAGTCGCGTTGGAATCCGTCGGCGCGCTCGCCCGCCGGCGCATTTGGTCTAGGCCAGCTGATGCCCGCGACGGCAGCGGCGCTCGGCGTCGACGCTGCTGACCCGCTGCAGAATATCGCGGGCGCCGCGCACCATTTGCGCGTGCTGATCGACCGGTTTGCGCGACGGGATCCTGCGACGTGCTGTGAATTCGCGCTCGCAGCCTACAATGCGGGAGCGGGCGCCGTGCTGCGTTACGGCGGCGTGCCGCCGTATGCCGAAACGCGCGGCTACGTGCGGCGCGTCACGGCGCTTTGGCATCGCCTGGCGGGACGGTAGGCGGGGCGGCGGGCGGCCGTTCGGCAACGTCCGCTGCACGCTCCATTTCGGCAACGAACGACTGCGACGTATTTTGGATATCGCGCATCACGCGGCCGGCTTGGCGCATCATCTTCGGCAGCCGGTCGGGCCCGAACAGCAAAAGCGCCAGCACCGAAATGACGAGAATATCGGGGACTGAGAACATCCTGTGCAGAGTCCGGTTCTAAACGCCGATTCGCCTGCCGCATTGCCGGCAGGGACAGCCTGCCGAAGCGTGCAAGCAACCCGGTCCGCTCGTGAAAATCATTTATACCCGCGGCAATCGCACCGAGACGCTGGCTACTCTGGCGACGTTGCGAAAGATCCTCAACCGGTTCGTCGCGCACCGCGTTTTCTACGAGGTGTCCAGCCGGAGTAAGCGCGGACACGAGTTCTTCTCGACTAAGAACGTTTTTGTCGTCGGATCGATCGACGTCACCAACTACGAACACTTGAAGATTCTTATCTTCGACGCACACCATCACGCACACTCGATCGAGATCGTAAATCCGCAGACGATGCGAATTTACGACGAGGCGCCGGGACGCGGATTTGCGGTGTCATTCGTCAGCGAAGACGAACAGGGGATCGAAACGCGCTGTTACATCCGCGACGAAGGCGAAAACGAAGACGGGATCCGGGCGCGGACGGCGCTCGAAAGCATTACGCTGCCGGAACTCTTCGATTACCTCGACGAAATCACGACCGCCGACGCCCGGTCGCGGCGTTAGGCTTTTCGAATCGTTGCGCGCGGCGTAACGCGGCCACCGCTTCGGCAAACCGTCCCGCTCGTTTGTACGCAACACCGAGATTAAAGTGCGCGAGTGCGTATCGTTCGTCGGCGGCGATCGCCGCTTCGTAACGCACGATCGCAGCGTCGATGTCGCCGGCTTCGAGCAATAGGTTTCCGAGGTTGGTCAGCGCCGGCGGGTATTTCGCAACGCACGCGAGGGCCGCTTCGAAATCCTCACGCGCGCTCGCGGCGTTCGCGAGACCGATGCGTGCAACGCCGCGTTTGTTTAGCAGAAAGGCTCGTTGCACGTCGTCGGTCGGCGACCCGAGCAACGCGGTGAATTGATTTTCCGCATCGGTAAACTCACCGCGTGCCAGCGCAGCGAGCGCCGCAGCGTGCGGCTCGCGTTGAGAAGCGAATCGGCGCTGAGGCCGGAACATCACCTCCGTGTTCACGATCGATCTGCTCACGCTCTTCCCCGAGGTCTTCGCGCCGTTCATCGGCCTCTCGATCGTCGGGCGGGCGATTGAGGCCGGCATCGTCGCCGTCGGCTACCATCATTTGCTCGACGAGCTGCAGGCCGGCGAACGCGCCGACGGGCCGCCGTTCGGCGGCGGCGCTGGGATGGTGCTGCGCCTTGAGCCGATAGCCCGTGCCCTCGACCGGATTCTCGCCGCCGCACCGCAGGATGAACGCCGGGCGATCGTCGTGCCGTCCCCCAGCGGCCGGCACTTTCGGCAGACCGATGCCGAGCGGCTGGCCCGGCTCGACCATCTGATCGTCGTTTGCGGGCACTACGAAGGCATCGACGAACGCCTCGGCTCGCTCTATCCCGTCGAAGAGTTTTCGCTGGGCGATTTCGTGCTCAGTGGCGGAGAAATTCCGGGGCTGGCGATGATCGATGCGACCATTCGGCTGCTTGCAGGGACCTTGCGAGAGGAGTCGCTGACACACGAATCGTTTGCTGCCGCAAGCGGTCTGCTCGACTACCCGAGTTACACCCGGCCCGCCGTCTTCCGAGGGGTTGCCGTTCCCGACGTCCTGCTTTCGGGCGATCACGCCAAGATCGCGCAGTGGCGGCGCGAGGAATCGCGCCGGCGGACCGCGGCTCGCCGTCCCGACCTTGTCGGAGATGATGCGCCGTGATACTATACCCTGGTTGTTTTACTGCCGGCTTCGCCCGGCTTCACTTTTTTGTCGTGAAGAAGTAGTTTCACCATGAACGTCATCGACGCCCTGAATTCCGATCAACTCAAGGACGGCGTCCCCGCCTTTCGCCCCGGGGACACGATCAAGGTCTATTCCAAAGTCGTCGAAGGCGGCAAAGAGCGCACGCAGATGTTCGAGGGCGTCGTCATGGTCCGCAAGGGCGGCGGCGCAACCGCGTCCATCACGGTTCGGCGCGTCGCGCACGGCGTCGGCGTTGAAAAGACGTTTCTCGTGCATAGCCCGCGCGTCGAAAAAATCGAGGTCGGTAGGCGCGGCGTCGTCCGGCGCAGCCGGCTGTACTATCTCAGCGAGAAAATCGGCAAAAGCGCGCGCATCAAAGAAAAGAAAATCGTCAAGTAACGCCGCTGCAACTTCTGGGCCTCCTCTGCGTCTTCACCGTCGCCCGGCTTGCACTTTCTACCAAACCGTTTACCGGAGAGCGTTCGTCTCCGGTCCTTTCCGCGACGCGCGAATATCTCGACGCGTTGCTCGTCGCCGGTCTCGCGGCCCTGTTCCTCGTCACGTTCGTCATTCGTACGTTTTACATTCCGTCGGTTTCGATGGTTCCGGCGCTGCAAGTCGGCGACGTACTGCTCGTCGACGAAATCGCGTATCGCCTGCACGCGCCGCAACGCGGGGACGTCGCGATCTTTACGCCGCCGGTGCCGTCGCACGGTGACGAATTCGTGAAGCGCGTCATCGCAACCGGCGGCGACACGCTGCGCATTAGCGACGGGGTCGTGTACCGCAACGGGACGGCGCTGCGCGAACCGTATGAAAATCAACCACCGCGTTACGATTTGCACGTCGAGCGCTACGGCATTTACGTCGATGGCGTCGCGCTCGATCCACGCAACGCCGACATCCCGCCCCGCTCGATGTGGCAAGCGTCCAATCGCGTTCCCGCCGGCTTCTACGTCATGCTCGGCGACAATCGTAACTACTCCGACGATTCGCACGTGTGGGGTTTCGCGCGTGGCAGCGGAACCTTTCCGACCGGACCGATGGCCGGCCGGCCGGCTGGATTTGCCGGTCGCGTCTTTGCCGTCTTCTGGCCGTTGCGGCGCGCGCAGGTGATGCGGTGACGCCGCAAGAGTTGCTGGCAATCGTCGCGGTCATCGCCGTCACGCGCGTCGTGCTGTCGCTGCGACCCGTCGTCGCCGGCTCCAACGGCCGCAGCACGACCCTCGCGCGCGAGTTCCTCGACCCGTTCATCATTGCGGGTTTGGCGGCGTGGGTGCTCATTACGTTCGTCGCGCGCACGTATTACATTCCATCCGGTTCGATGTTGCCGACGCTGCAGATTCACGACGTCTTGCTGGTCGACAAATTCGAATACCGGTTTCACGCCCCGCATCGCGACGACATCGTCGTCTTTCCGCCGCCGGTACCCACGCCCGACGACTTCATCAAGCGCGTCATCGGTCTGCCCGGCGACCGGTTGAGCGTCAGCGGCGGCCGCGTATACGTCAACGGCCAGCCGCTCTCCGAAACGTACGTTGCCGAGCGGCCGGAATACGGATTGCAGATTCGCGAGTACGGCATTTACGTGCGCGAAGGCGACGGCTGGCAGCGTCTCGATCCGGCGTCGGCCAACATTCCGCCGCGCTCCATGTGGACCGCACCCGATCGCATCCCGCCGCACTGCTACATCATGTTCGGCGACAATCGCAACGACTCGGAAGATTCACACGTATGGGGTTTCGCGCAAGATGCCGGACGTTTCGCGACCGGAGCGCGCGCCGGCGACGCTGCCGGATTTACCGGTCGCGCATTCCTCATCTTCTGGCCGCCGTCGCAGGCCCGCAGCCTGTAACTTCACGAAAGTAGCGTTCCGTGGCTCGATCGCTGTCGTGGCGCTCGCTCGCGAATCTCTCCGTGCAGTTGGCGGTACTCACCCTGTTGATCGCTGCGTTTTTCATGCGCACGCCGCAAGTTTCAGGCCTCTCGATGGCACCACACATTTCCTCGGGCGAATACGTGCTGATTAACACCTTTGCTTATCGCCTCGGACCGCCCAAACGCGGCGACATCGTTGCGTTTCGCGGCGACGACGCTCGCGCCGTTTTCATTAAGCGCGTCATCGGCCTTCCCGGCGATCGCATTCGTGTCGACCGCGGGAGCGTGTCCATCGACGGCCGTCACCTCAACGAGCCGTACGTCCACTTTCCCGACGCGCGCAGTTTTGCCGAAGTCGTGGTGCCGCCGTCGTCGCTGTACGTGCTCGGCGATAATCGCGCGAACAGTGAAGACTCGCGCTTTTTCGGCCCGGTCGGCGACGACCGCTTGATCGGCCGCGCGCTCGCCGGCGTCTGGCCGCCTTCCGACTTGGGCACGTTGTAAGGACACGCATGACGACCGGGCTGACGCGCGAAGTCCAATGGTACCCCGGTCACATGGCCAAGGCCATGCGCAAGATCGGTGAATTCGTCAAAGTCGTCGACGTTATCGTGGAAGTTGCCGACGCGCGCGTGGCGCGTTCCGGGCGCAATCCGAGTCTCGACGCGATCGCCGGCGCCCGTGCGCGCATCGTCGTGCTCACGCGCGGCGATCTCGCCGATCCGGCAATCACCAAAGCCTGGATTCAAACGCTTACCGAACGCGGCGCCGTCGCGCTCGCAATCGACGCGCGTTCGCAACACGGAGGTTCGCGCGTCGCCGCTGCGATCGCCGCCGCCGCGCGAGCCCGGGACGGAACGTCGCGCGCCATCGTCGCCGGACTTCCCAACTCCGGTAAATCGTCACTCATCAACGCGCTGATTCGCCGCGCCGCAGCAAAAACCGAGAACCGCGCCGGCGTGACCCGGCAAGTGCAGTGGTTTCGCATGGCTCCCGGCATCGAGTTGATGGATACGCCCGGTGTTCTCGTGCCGAAGATCGCCGGCAAACAAGCGCAGTGGATGCTGGCGATGTGCGGCGTGCTGCCGCACGAGCGTTACGACCCCGAAGAAATATCCGACGAGTTCCATCGCTGGCTAATTGCGCATCGTCCGCGCACGCGCGTGCCCGACCTCGCAACGTTCGCGTCCGCGCGCGGCTTCATGCGCCGCGGCGGCGAAATCGATTATCACAATGCGGCGCTTTCGTACCTCCGGGCGTTCAACGACGGCACGTTCGGACGCATCTCTTTCGAGTCGCCCGATGACGCCAAAGCAGCGTAAAGCCAAAACCGCGTACGAACGCGAGCGCCGGCGCCTGCACCGCTTGCATCGCTTCGAAGTCGCCGCCCGCGAGCGCGGCTTCACGCTGGTCGGCGGCGTCGACGAAGTCGGCCGTGGACCGCTCGCGGGACCGGTCGTCGCGGCGTGCGTCGTCGCCGGCAAACCGCTGTTCATTCGCGGGCTCAACGATTCGAAACAAGTGCGCGCGGAGCTGCGCGTTGAGATTGCAGAAACGATCAAGGCCACTGCGGTAGCCTGGGCGATCGGCGTCGCCAGCGTAGCCGAAATCGATCGCCTCAACATCTACTGGGCGAGCGTTCTCGCGATGGAGCGCGCGATCGCCGAACTCGCACAAGGCCCCGAATACTTGATCACCGATGCGGTACGCATTCGATCGTTCGCCGGACCGCAGGAACCGCTGATTCGCGGCGATGCGCGCTGCGCGGTCGTCGCCGCCGCGTCGATCGTCGCCAAGGTACACCGCGATCGGCTCCTCGTCGAGTTGGATCGCGAAGATCCGCGTTACGGCTTTGCGCTGCACAAAGGCTATGCGACGCCCACGCACATTGAGGCCTTGAGCAAGTTCGGACCGTGCGTTCATCACCGCGCGAACTGGGCGCGCGTGCGCGACGCGCAACTTTCGCTCGGATTGCAGTTCGATGCCGGATTCGATTGACCGCGGTGCGAAAGGGCGAGCCGGTGAAGATCGCGCGCTCGAGTTCTTGCAAGCCTGTGGATACCGCATTGTCGCGCGCAACGTTCGATTACCCGGGGGCGAAATCGACGCGGTCTGTCTCGACGGCAACACGTTGGTGATGGTAGAGGTCAAGCGTCGCGATTCCACGCGTTACGGTTCGGCGCTGGCAGCGGTTAACGCCCGTAAACGCGCGTCGCTGCGACGTGCCGCCGCGGACTACGCGCAAGTCGTGGCGCCTACGGCGAAGATCCGCTTCGACGTCGTCGCCGTGAACGGCGAGCGGTTGCACCTGCACCGCAACGCGTTCTAAGGAACTTTTTGCAGTCGATGCCCGCGACGTCCAAGCCGCAACTCCGCCGTGCGGTCACGCCGTGGGGCTCGTTTTCATGGGGCTACTCCGACGTTGGCGCCGACATCTTCGTCGGTTTGGGGTTGGTGCTCGCCGCCGCCGCGGGCGCTTCCAACGTCGCATTTCTTTTTGCCGGCATCGTCTACGTCTGCATCGGTCTAGCGTATACCGAACTCGCAGCCACGTATCCGGTGGCAGGCGGCGGACAATACTTCGTGATGCGCGGCCTCGGCGACATTTTCGGCTTTATGGCCGGCTGGGCCGTACTACTGGACTTCACGATCGACATCACGCTGTTTGCCTGGACGTGCGTCGACTATTCAAGTCAGTTGCTGCCGGTGCTCACCGGATCGGCGCATCCGTGGGTGCATTTTTTCGTCACGCTGACGCTGATCGTCGGCCTGATTGCGCTCAACGTCGTCGGCGTGCGCGAAAGCACCGCGTTCAACGGCGTGGTGTCGGCGCTCGACGTGGTCAGCGAGACGAGCATCCTCTGCTTTGGTTTTCTATTCGCCTTCCGCCCGCAATTGCTGGTGCACAACATGCAGATGCACTGGCCGACGCCATATCAGTTGATGCTCGGAACGTCGCTGGCGATTATCTCGTTCGTGGGGCTCGAATCCATCTCGCAAGCCGCCCAAGAGACGCAGCGCCCGGCTTCGACGATTCCGCGCACATCGATCGCGCTGATTCTGACGATTCTCATATTCGCGCTTTCGTATTCGAATCTCGCGTTGGGTTTGCAGCCCTGGCATCCGCTCATCGTCAACGGCCACGCCGTGCAGTTTTGGGAGATATTCCCGAACAATGGCGACAATCAAGGCAAAGCCGTCGCGTTGCTGGCAAGCCAGATTCCGTACTTTGGAGTCATCGCCGCCTTGTACGTGCCGGTTTTGGGTGCAGTGCTGCTCCTAATCTCGTCCAACTCCGGCGTCTTCGGCAGTTCGCGCATCGCGTATGCGATGAGCACGTCGAATTTACTGCCCTCGATTTTCCAGCGCGTCCATCCTTCGTTTCGCACGCCCGTGATCTCGATCGTCACGTTCGGGGGCATTGCGATGTTCGAGTTGGCGTTCGCCGCCTTTCCCTCGCTCTACCCGGGTGCGATGGGTGTCTACGGGCGCCTATTCCGCGGCGAAAGCGGCCTCGGATTTCTTGCCGACCTCTACGCATTCGGCGCGGCGACGAGTTACTCGTTCGTCTTTCTCGCATTAATTGCGTTGCGACTGTTCGATCCGCTGAGCCCGCGAAAGTTCAAGATTCCGTTGAACGTGCCGCTGCGCATCCGCGGCGAACGCGCCGAGTTTCCGGTCGTCGGCGTCATCGGCTTCATCGGCATCGTATCGATTCTGATCTTCACGTTGTTTACCCATCCAATCGGGCGCATCGCCGGACCGACTTGGCTGGTCGTCGGTATCATCACGTACTTCATCTACCGGCGTCACCGCGCATTGCCGCTGTTGGGTTCGCAGACGCACGATTGGCGCAAGCGCCAAGTGGACATCCTTCGCAATGCCGGTGAACTGGAACTCATGGACGAGTACATCGCCAATCTGAAGGCAAGCGACCAACGGCGCGCTGCGAGCACGCGCGGAACGTGATTGCGGTTCGTACGGCACTAGCCGTCGCGATGACGCTCGTCGGCGCCATCGTTCTCGTGCGCGTAGCCGCTCTCGGACTGCGCGCCGAGAGTTTTCCCGGTTTGGTTTTGGGCGCAGCGATGGTGGCGCTTGGCGTGCATCGCCTCGCGCTGATCGCGCGCGTGCGCCGCGGGGCTACGCGGCAGTGACCCCGCTCGCGCACACGGGGCCGACCCTCACGCCGACCGGCGTTCTAGCCGCGGTCATTGTCGCAACCTCGGTCGTCTCGATTTTGATCTGGATGTTGCGCGTGCCGAAGTCGCCGGTACAAAAAATAGCCGCCGAGACGACTGCCGAGCTCAGGCGGATGGTCGGCAGCATCATCGTCGTGTTTTCGCCAGAAATCAATTCGCGCCACATGATGGCGCTGGCGGTGAAACTTGCGCGCGGCGAGCGTTCCGAGCTGCTCGCCGTTTACGTTATCGAGGTTCCGCTCACGCTTCCGCCGGATGCGGAGATGCCCGATGAGGAGCGCGCCGCCCTCGACGCGCTCGGCGCCGCCGAAACGATTGCGAACACGAGTAACGTTACATTTCGTACCGAAATCGTGAAGGTTCGGTCCACGAAAGAAGCGGTGCTCGGCATCGCCAAACGCGAGAAAGCCGACCTCATCATACTCGGATCGTATCTCGAAGGAAGGTATAGCGGAGCGCGTTTGGGCGGCACCGTTCAGGACATCGCCGCGGAGGCAAAATGCGACGTGCTCATTGGCGTCGAAGGGAAGCACGGCTCGCTCCTCGGCGAAGAACCAAGCTAAGAACCGAGTTAAACGGAGGAATCATGCAGGTTCGTCGGCTTCTTTTATCATCGCTCGCACTTGGTGCGGCCGCACTCGCGCTCGCGTCCGCTTCGACGGTCCGCGCGGAGAACACCGCGTCCGCCATCACCGCCTTCGATCAAGCGTACGCGGCGACCAACGACTACCAGTGCCAGCAGCACGTGCACGAAGCCAAAGGCACGGCCACGCAAGACCGCGTCTATCAAATGTGGTTCATGAAGCCGCACTACGCGAAGACGCTCATCCTCTCGGGTGACGGCAAAGGTTCCGGCGGCGTTTGGGCCGGCGGTGATCAAGTCAGCGGACATCAAGGCGGAATTCTCTCCGGCATTCACCTCAAAGTCAGCGTGCACGATTCGCGCGCCGTGTCACTGCGCGGCGTGACGATTCCCGAAGGTCTGCTGCAAACCGTCGTTCACCGCTATGCGACGACGCCGGGCACGCTCACGCAGCTTGCCGGCGGTAAAATCGGCGGCGTCCCAACCGATCGCCTCGATCTAAAGGTTTCCGATCCGGCTGGTAACGACGGCGTCTCCGAAGAGATCCTCTACATGTCGCAAGAGACGCACTGGCCGCTCCGGCAAATCCTCTACGCCGGTTCGCAAATCGTGCTCGACGAAACCATCACCGATCTCAAAACGAACACCGGCCTTACCCAAAATGACTTCCCGTTCTAGGGACGTGAGCGATTCGCGTTCCATTAACGCGCGTCAAAGCGCGGTTGCGAGCGAAGATACGGCGCGTTGAATCAAGCGGACAACGTGCTTCTGCCCCTTCTTCTGCGAGATCAAAGCATCGTACGTTTCATAACTCGTCAGTGCGAACACGATGTCGGCAAGATCGTCACGCGATTTGGTGAGCGACAACCGCTCGACAATTCGGACGATGGCCTCCTTGCGCCAACTACCGCGTTCGGCCAGTGCCTCGGCGACTTCCGGGTCCAAAGCCGCAAGCCCATTTAATCGCCGCACCAGATCACCCTGAGACTTCCACAGGTGACAGAACACCTCGACGAGGGTTTGTAGCGCCTTAACGGGATCGCCCTCGCGAAATACCTTTCGCATGTTGCTCATGTTGGCACGAGCACCGAAGTCGTCGAAAACGGCTTCCAACAGTTTCCCTTTGGATTTGAACTGGTAGTACACGGTCATCCGCGCGACGTCGGCTCGCTGTGCAACCGCGTCGATGCTAAACGACGTCGTCGCTCGGTCGGCGAGCAGTTCGCGGGCCGCGGCGATGATCTTCGAGCGCGTGGCATGCCGTGCGGCGAGCCGGCGCTCTCCTGCCTGATAGGGCCGAGGGCTCACGATTCCCCCTTTTCGACGTGCCGACCCGATTGACTTTTTTAATCAGATAGTCTAAATAAATATCCATGGACCGAGTCGCCCTCATCACCGGAGCCAGCAGCGCGATTGGCGCCGCCGCTGCCCGCGCGTTCGCAAACGCCGGCTATGCCGTCGCGCTAGCATCGCGGCGCCGATCATCTTTGGACGCGTTAGCAGAATCCATCGCGAGCGACGGGCAGCGCGCGCTCGCGATCGAAACCGACGTCACAAATGGCGCTTCGGTCGAAGCCATGGTTAACCGGACCGTCGAGGAGCTCGGCAGGCTCGACGTAGCATTTAACAATGCAGGTAGCGGCGCGCCGCCCACTCCTTTGGGCGACATCGCGCCGGAAGTATTTTCACAAGCTCTCGGCGTGAACGTCACCGGCACGTTCCTGAGCATGCGCGCCGAAATCCGCGCGATGCTTTTGCACGCCGGCGGAGCAATCGTCAATATGTCATCGACGGCCGGTCTGCAGGGCGTTGCCGGACTTTCTCCTTACTGCGCCGGCAAGCACGCGATCGTTGGAATGAGCAAGGCTGCGGCACTAGACTACGCGGACAAGAACATTCGCGTGAACGTCGTCGCGCCTGGGCCAATCGCAAGCGAACGAATCGACCCTGAGCAGCGCGACCGTGTCGGTCGGTTTGTCCCGATCAAGCGCATCGGCACGCCCGACGAAGTTGCATAGCTGGTTCGGTGGCTCTGCTCGCCCGAGTCCGGCTATGTAACCGGGTCGGTAATTGTCATCGACGGCGGACGGCTTGCGGGCACTCCTTCGTTCGCCGTTGCCGGGAACAAGCCGTGACGTTCCTTTTGGTCGCTCACGCGCTATTATCGACCGCCGGCTATTGCGGCCTCATCGCCGTCAACGTTTATCTCTTGCTGCTAAGTGCCGGCAACGACGCGAGGACGATTCGCGCGGGCTTGGTGGCCTGGCGCAAAGCCTCGCGGATATTCGGACCGGCGTTGCTGCTGGGGATTATCTTGGGCTTTGCGCTTACGCTGGCTTTACACGTCTCGTTTGCGGCAACGTGGCTGCTCGTCACCTACGCGCTCGTCATCGTTTCGATCGCGATTCAGGGACTGATTATGGTGCCGTGGCAACTGCGCAGCGATCGCAGCCTGGAACGCGGCGTGATTCCACCAATGGCTCCGGTGCGGATCGTGCTGACATCGCTTTCAGCGGTCTATACGGCGATCGTCGCTTTAATGCTTATCAGACCAGGCTAAGCGGCGCCGCGCCTACCGCATCGTAGTGCTAGGCCGACAAATATCGTTTGCGGAGTTCGTCGAGCACGACGGCGAGCAAAATGACGGCGCCGAGCACGACCTTCTGCAAATACGAGTCGACGTTGAGCAGATTCATCGCGTTGTACAGCACGCCGATGAGCAGCGCGCCGAAGAACGTGCCGACGATGCTGCCGCGGCCGCCGGTGAGGCTCGTCCCTCCGACGACGACGGCGGCGATCGACTCCAACAGTTCGTCGCCGGTGCCCGTTTGCGGCGAACCCGACGAAAACAACGCCATATAGAGGAATCCGACAACTGCCGCGCCGACGCCGCTGATCACGTAGACGAGCGTCTTTACGCGCGCGACGTTGATGCCGGCCAGCCGCGCCGCCTCTTCGTTGCCGCCGATTGCAAAAACGTAGCGGCCGAAGCGCGTGCGCGTCAGCAGGACCGATGCAGCGATGACGATGACCGCCATCCAAACGACAGGGACGGGAATAGCCGGCAAGTGGAGCGCGTTCGTAACGCCGCCGAGAAACGATCCGATGCCGGTGTTTTGAAAATCCGTGGACTGCAGCGCTATGGGGCGACCGTGCGACAAAATGAACGATGCCCCAAGCGCCATCTCGAGCATCGCCAGCGTCGTAATGAACGGCGGCAGATTGAGTTTCACCACCGGCAGTGCGTTGACCCAGCCCGCCGCCGCGCCGACGGCCAGTGCCGCCAAGAGCGTGACCGCAATCAACGGAAAGCCGCTGAGATGCAGCGCGTTGGCGACTAACGCCGCAACGACGCCCGTGAGGGCGACGAGCGAGCCAACCGAAAGATCGATTCCGCCGGTGATGATCACGAACGTCTGGCCGACGCCGAGCACGCAGTTGTAGGTGATCTGGCGCAGCACGCGCACGATGTTCGAGGGCTCCAAGAACGAGCCGCGCGACGCGATATTGACGATAACGATCAACGCCACGAGGCCCAGTAAAGCGCCGCCGATGCGCAACCAGTAGACGCGGCGCTCGCGTTCCTTCACGCCGCGACGCCGGTAGCGGCCGCGATCACCCGATCCGGCGATGCGTCGGCGCGCGAAAACTCTTTGACGATCGTCCCGCCGCGAATCACCAATACCCGGTGCGACATCCCCAGCACTTCGGGAAGATCGCTGGAAACCATCACGATCGCCGCGCCGCGCGCCGCCAAATCGAGCATGAGGTTGTAAATCTCAGCTTTCGCGCCGACGTCGATGCCGCGCGTCGGTTCGTCAAAGAGAAAGACGCGCGCCTTTCCCAATAGCCACTTCGCAAGAACGACTTTCTGCTGGTTGCCGCCGGAGAGGTTGCGCGCGATCTGCTCGCTTCCCGGTGTTCGGATATGGAGTTCCGCGATCATCGCGTCGGCGGCTTCGTGCTCGCGCTTGCGGTCGATCAGGCGATCGGGTGCGACGAAGTCGGCTAAATGCGCCAGCGTGATGTTCTCGCGAACCGTCATGCCGAGCACGAGCCCTTGCGCCTTGCGATCCTCGGTAATAAATGCGACGCCGGCGGCGATGCTATCCTCCGGAGCCCGTATGCGCACGCGTTCGCCGTCTATCAGTACCTCGCCGCGGTCGGGAACGTCCGCCCCGGCGATCGCGCGCACGATTTCGGTACGGCCGGCTCCAACCAAACCGGCGAGTCCGACGATTTCGCCGGCGTGCACGGAAAACGACACGTTGCGAACAACCGGCGCACGCGCAAAATCGCGCACCTCCAAAACGACGGGGGCGGCTACCGGAATCGCCGGCAACTCCGGATAGTGTGCGTCGAGTTTCCGTCCGACCATCGCCCGCACGATGTCGTCGCTTGGAAAATCCGCCGCCGCGCGTGTTTCGATTGCTTTACCGTCGCGCAAAACCGTGACGCGATCGGCGATCCGCGGCAGTTCGTCCATGCGATGCGAGATGTAGATGATGCCGGCGCCGTTGGCCTTGAGGCGTCCGATGATCGCGAATAGCCGATCGATTTCGCGGCCGCTCAGCGCCGCTGTCGGCTCGTCCATAACGATGATGCGCGCGCGACGCGCGAGCGCTTTTGCAATTTCGACCACCTGCTGTTGCCCCACGGAGAGCCGCGATACCGGAACGTCGAGCGGCAACTCCAATCCGAGCTCTTCGAGTTCGCGCTCGGCTCGTTTGCGCACCGCGCGCTCGTCGATAAGCGGCCCGCGGGTCGGCTCGGCGCCGAGCGCGATGTTCTCCGGCGCCGTCAACTGCGGCACGAGCGTGAACTCTTGATAGATCATGCCGATGCCGAGCAACTCGGCGGCGTGCGGCGAATCGATGCGCACACCCGTGCCGTCCACCAGAATCTCGCCCGCATCGGCGGCGAGCGCGCCGGAAAGAATTTTTACCAGCGTCGACTTGCCGGCGCCGTTCTCGCCGACGAGCACCAGCACTTCGCCGGCATGCAGCGTAAGCGAAACGTCTTCGAGCGCGCGAACGCCGGGAAACGACTTCCCGATCCCGCGCATCTCGAGCAGCAGCGGAGCCCCGTTCAACTGCGTGCTACGAATGCTTGGCGTCGGCTTGCGTAAACGTACCGACTTGAATTTTGACCACTGGCGGCGGCGTTGTGCCGCCGAAGGAATCGTGAATCACGTCAATCGTCGTCGAGCCGATCTGTTTCGGAAACTGAATCGCGTCCCCGTACATCGCACCCGACGCAATCGCGGCGCGCGCTTCCGGCGTCGCGTCGTACCCGACGATCGCAATCTTGCCGTCGAGTCCAGCTGCTTTGACCGCCGTCACCGCGCCCAGCGCCGAATCGTCGTTGATGCCGAAGATGCCTTTGAGATTTTTGTGGGCTTGCAGAATGTCGCCGGTGTCGCTGTTCGCCTTCGTGCGCGTGCCGCCCGAATCGACGTCGGCGACGACGGTGACGCCCGGACACAACTGCGCCAACGCCTGTTTGAAGCCTTTGACGCGATCCTGCACGCTGGTGACTTCGGGTTCGTCGACGATCGCAACGGTGCCGGTTTTGCCGACTGCCGCACAAATCAGCTTACCGGCTTGAAATCCGCCCTGCACGTTGTCACTGGCAATGTGTGCGACAACTTTACCCTGTGAACTCGTGCTCGCGATGTCGGCGGTAAAGACCGGGATTCCGGCGTTGTTCGCCTCGACGATCGCGCTGCCGATCGCTTGCGAATCGTAGGGCGTCAACACGATTGCATCGACTTTTTTCGAAACGAAGTCTTCGACCTGACTCTGCTGCTTCGCGTTGTCGCGATTGGCGTCGACGACGATGAGATTGTAGCCGTACTTAGCGGCCTGCGCGCGCATGCCGGCCTCCATGTCCTGATAGAACTGCGCTTCGCGGTTCTGAATCGAGACACCGATCGTTTTGCCGCCTGAAGCGACCGAGCTGCTCGAAGAGGCATGCGAGCAAGCAGCGAACGCAGCGAGCGTCAGGAGCGCCGAAAATCGAGCGTAAGTCGGCAACATCGTTCTCCCATTAAGGTTTCGAGTACAACGCTGGTGGGTTGGGCGCAAGCCGAACGCGGGCCTTCGTTGTCCACAGCGTGCGACATTCATCTTGTGAAATCTGTGGAGAAGAGCCGCCTTCCGAGGGCGATTAATCCGGCGACGGCGACTAACGACACAGTTGCCCATACCGTGCCGGCCGCCGGACGACCGTACACGAACTCGCCTGCCGAAAACAGCGCGCCGTAAATTGCCGCAAGGGCTAACACCCAACCGAGCAGCGACTGCGCGGGCGAGTCCGGCGACGACGGCAAGCCGGCGGCGTCGCGCACCCGCTTCCAGCCTGGGCCGGCCGGGCGCACTTTTTCGTAAAAAGCCGCCAGCACGGACGCGGCGACCGGGGGCGTCGCGTAGGTGACGCACAACCAGACGACGGTCGTTATGCCGACGGTTACCAGCAATATCGTCGTGCTGGCGACGTGGTATCCGGCCTTACCCGCGGCAAAGAACGCGAGCGACACGATAAACGACGAAAACATCGCGCTCACTTCGCTCCACGCGTTGATGCGCCACCAAAACCAGCGCAACAAGTAGATCAATCCCGTTCCCGCTCCAATCGAAAGCAACAGATTGAAGGCGTCTTTCGCAGTGTCGAGTAGCAGTGTAAAGCCGACGCCGGCCGCCATGAGCAGCACCGTAACGACGCGGCCCGTCAATACCAAGTTGCGCTGACTCGATTCTGGCCGGATAAAGCGCTGATAGAAATCGTGCACGAGATACGACGTGCCCCAGTTGAGATGCGTTTCAATGGTCGAACGGTACGCGGCAAAAATGCCCGCAACCATAAAACCTGCAAAGCCGGCCGGCAGAAATACCAGCATCGCCGGATACGCAATGTCGTTGCCGATGAGTCCCGGTTGCACCGCAGGGAAAGCCGTCGCGATGTCGCGCAAACCGGGATAGACGATGGTCGAAGCCAGCGCGACGACGATCCACGGCCAGGGCCGCAACGCATAGTGCATCACTTGGAACGCTAGCGTTCCAAAGAGCGCGTCGGACTCGGTGCGCGCGGCTAACATGCGCTGGGCAACGTAACTGCCGCCGCCGGGTTCGGCGCCGGGATACCACACCGACCACCACTGCACCGTCAGCGGAATGACGAAAATCGCCAGCGCCGTCGGCCAGTCGGCAAAATTCGGCAGCAGCGACAGCGCGTTCGGATGCGCGCTTTGCACGTGCTGGATCAAGCCGCGCAAGCCGCCGACGCCGGGCGCGTGCAGCGCGAAATACGCCGCTGCGAACGACGACGTAATGGTAATGCAAAACTGGATCGTGTCGGTGACCATCACGCCCCACAAGCCCGCAATCGCCGCAAATACGATCGGAATCGCGGCCAAAATGAGCAGCGTTTCGAATCGCGGCCAGCCGAACAGAATGCCGGCAATCTTCACCGCCGCCAAGTTGACGCTCGCGATGATGACGCAGTTGAAAAACAACCCCAGATAGATCGCGCGAAAGCCGCGTACAAACGACGCCGCTGGGCCGGAATAGCGCAGTTCGTAGAACTCGAGATCGGTCAGCACGCCGCTGCGCCGCCACAGACGCGCATAAAAAAAGACCGTCGCGAGGCCGGTCAGCAGAAACGACCACCACACCCAATTTTCCGCAACGCCGCCGTCGCGCACGAGGTTGGTGACCAAATTGGGCGTGTCGGTCGAAAAGGTGGTGGCGACGAGCGACACGCCGATGAGCCACCACGGCGCCTGACGGCCCGCCGCAAAAAACTCCGTGATGTTGCGGCCCGCGCGGCGCGCCAGAACGATCGCCGGAATGAACGTTACGCCAAGCGACACGACGATAATCGCCCAATCGAGGCGCGTCAAGTGCATGTCGCGCCGCGTTACCGTCCGTTGACGCGCTCTCCTCTTGCCGTTGCGGCGTTTGCGCGCAGAGGTGGCACGATATGCTGTCGCTGGCTTTCTCGGCGGCGATGTTCGGTATCGAGGGGTACGTCGTGCGCGTCGAGGCCGACAGCTCGGCTGGAACGCCCAATTTCTCGATCATCGGTCTGCCCGACCGAGCGCTACGCGAAGCGTGCGATCGCGTACGCGCCGCCATTTTCAATTCGGGCCTTGCCTATCCGGCGGGAAAACTGCTGGTCAATCTGTCGCCGGCCGACGTGCGCAAAGCCGGCCCGGCGTTCGATTGCGCAATCGCACTCGCGCTTTTGGCGATGGACGAACAAATCGATCGCGATGCCGTTCAGACGTTCATCGCGCTGGGCGAACTCGCGCTCGACGGGCGCTTGCAACCGGTCAACGGCATTCTTCCGATGGTGCTGGGCGCGCGCGCCGCGGGTTTTCGCGAACTCATCGTGCCCGCCGGCAACGCTGATGAAGCCGCGCTCGTCGACGGCGTCGAGTTGTATCCGGTAGCGTCGCTGTCGTCTGCCGTTGCCGTCATCGGCGGCCACGGCATCAAGTGGCGCCGGCGAACGTCGCCTTCGGTGCCGGCCGTCGCCGACGATCCACACGGCGATCTCGTCGACGTGCGCGGACAAGTCGCCGCGAAACGCGCGCTGGAAATCGCCGCCGCCGGTGGCCACAATCTGTTACTCGTCGGACCGCCCGGATGCGGCAAAACGATGCTCGCGCGACGCTTGCCCTCGATCTTGCCGCCGATGTCCTCGCACGAGGCGCTCGAGGTGACCAAGATTTACAGCGTCGCCGGCTTGCTGATCCCGCACGCCGGCATCGTCGCCGCGCGGCCGTTTCGCTTTCCGCATCACACGATCTCGCAGACGGCGCTGGTGGGAGGCGGCGCACTCGCCAAACCCGGCGAGATCTCGCTCGCGCACCACGGCGTGCTCTTCCTCGACGAACTTCCCGAATTCTCGCGCAGCGCGATCGAAGTATTGCGCCAGCCGCTCGAGGAACATCGCGTTACGATCGCCCGCGCCGCCGGCACATTCACGTATCCGGCGCGATTCCAACTCGTCGCCTCGATGAATCCTTGCCCGTGCGGTTATCGTGGCACGCGCGGCGCCGAATGCCGATGCGACGACGGCGCCGTCGCGAAGTACGTCGGCAAACTCTCCGGTCCGCTGCTCGACCGCATCGACCTGCAAATCGAAATCGCGCGCGTGCCGTTCGACGACATGGTGCGGTACGAGTGCGGAGAGCGCTCGCCGCAGATCCGCGCTCGCGTTCTGGCGGCACGCGAACGGCAGACGGCGCGGTTTGCCGGCGCCGCCATTGCTTGCAACGCCGAAATTCCCGGCAACGCGATGCGTCGCTACTGCGCGCTCGACGAGCCGGCGATGCGATTGTTAGCCCTCGCTAGTGCGAAGCGCCAGTTCTCGGCACGCGCCCTAGATCGCATTGCGCGCGTCGCACGCACCATCGCCGATCTCGCGGGCTGCGCCTCGATTCAAGCCGAGCACGTCGCCGAGGCGATTCAGTATCGCAGCCTCGAACGACTCGGCGCCGTGGCGTAAGTTGGATTCGAGTAGTCCTGGAGGGACGCCTTACACCGCTGACGCGCCCGGCTTCCAAAGCCGGCTGGGTTTCGGTCTACCCCCCGGTGCACTCGCCCCGAGTTATCGGATTTCGACCCACGTGAACGGACCCGCAAGCGCTAACGATCGACGGCGCCGGCAATCTCTACGCCGCCAACGGCGGCGAGCGCGCGGGAGTCTCTGTGTCTACGCGCCAAACACCCAGACGCCGTTGCGTTGCGTCCGAGGCGAGCGTCTCGGCTATCCGCTTTCGCTAGCTGCAGAAACTCGGTGATTGCAGATTGGAGTGGTTGCGAGTATGGACTCCTTGGCGATCGGCCTTTTCGGCGTCGTAATCGGTTTCATCACCTACCGAGCTTTGGCCCGGTCACCATCGAATGCGGTAAGCGACATCGCTTCAGTCATCGCTGCCATAAGCGGCGCCGCTGTATTAACTTTTCTGAATGTGTATGCTAAAGGCACGTTTCAACCGACAACGCCGTATTGTATTGGCCTGTTTATTGGATTTTTCGGGTATCTCGTTCTAGCGCTGACCTTGAAAAAGCCGATACCCTTCACTTGAGTGCACGGGGTTAGATGGAGTGAACGTCCGGGAAGCAAAACGCGACGAGTTTCCTTTGCTCGAGACGATGCCGCACGCGCTGCATTACGAGCGTCATCTTTCGTTCATTCGGCACGCGCTTGGAACCAAGGAGTGCCTCGTCGCGGAGATCGACGGCGCACTTGCCGGCTTCGTCGTGTGGGATCGTGGCTTCTACGCACGACCCTTCCTCTGGATGCTCGGGGTGGATCCGAAGCACCAGCATCTCGGCGTCGCGTCGGAATTGATCGCCAACGTCGAGCGGCTCAACGACGGTATCGGTGTTTACACCTCCACCAACGAATCCAACGCCGTGATGCAGCACCTGCTCGCACAGCGTGGATTCATGCCGGTTGGACGTCTCGAGAACCTCGATCCGGGAGACCCGGAGGTCTTCTATTTCAAGGATCTCTCAAAGGGAGCGTAGCGTGCTGATTCAAACCGTTCGCTACACGTTCGCATCCGAGGACGCCGCACGCGCCGAAGCAATGTTTCGCGAGTTGCGCGCAGCGTCGCGTGCCGAGGCCGGCGTGGTTGCGTTCGATGTGGGCCGAGTCGTGGATGATCCAAACGCCTTTGCATTGTGGGAGGTGTACGTGGATCGGGACGCGCTCGAATTGCATCGGCAAACCGAACACTTTCAGCGGCTCGTCGTTAACGGCATCCGGATGCTGGCGAAGGAACGCCGCGGCGATATGCTTTCGCCGATTTAGCTCGCGGTAACTAATTGGGGAATCGCGTCGCCGTCCAGGAAAACCGGTAGTTCCGACGGGGAAAACTGCATGCCTGCCCAAAACTCGCCGAACTCACCGTAACGCGCGCTCGCTTCGTCGAAGCGCATTTCGTAGACAAGCTTCTTGAAGACCAGCGGATCGTCGGCGTAGAGGTCGACGCCCCACTCAAAATCGTCGAACCCGGCCGAACCCGAGATCACCTGCGTGACTCGGCCGTGATAGGAGCGGCCGACGACGCCGTGTTCGCTCATCATCTTCGCGCGCGTGTCGAACCCCAGCATGTACCAGTTTTGAACCTCGCCGCGGCGCTTACTCATCGGGTAGAAACAGGCATAGCGTCGTTGCGGAATCTTCGCCCACAGCCGGGAAGCGACGTGCGGATTTTCGGCTTGTTTGCGCACCAGTTCGTCGAAGGCCGCGATCCATTCGGGCGACTGTGGCGGCAGTTCGCGCGCGTTTAGTTCGGCGTGAATCTTTCCGCTGGCGTCGTAGAGTCCGATCTCGAGGACCGAAACGTACGATCCGAGGGGCTGGAGAAAGGCGCGCAGTTCGAGTTTGTCGACCAACGTTTGCGCGTACGCGAGGCCGTCGAAGGTTCGCGCGTAGTGCGTGAGCATGAGGTCACCCTTGTGCCCCACGATCTGCGTGAGACCGAGATCGCCTTCGTCACCGTTTTTGAGGTGGTCGACGAGATCGACGGCGTGCGAAGCAAATTTGTTGCGGCGCTTGTCGGGCAACGCATCCCAGGCGCGCCGGTCGAGCGCAAACATCCGGTGAAGGATCCACCAGCCCTCGAGCGACTCGGGAACGTTCGGATCGCGCATTGTGAGACTAGGCTTTTGCCCGCGCCAGCATTTTGACGCGCTTCATTTCGGCTACCACTTCGGCTTCCAAACGTTCGGGATGCTCGCGATATTTCGCCCACAGCGGCGGTGTGTGGGCGATGTCGTCGAGCACTCTGCAGTAGATCGCGTTGACCGGCGTCGGAACGCCGTATTCGTGTCCGGCGGAGGAAACCGCCCCGTTGAGCACGTCCACTTCGGTTTGCGGTTTGCCGTTGCGCAAGTCGATGAGCAGCGACGGCGCCTTCGTTCCGCGCGCGCCGGCGACGCTTCGCGCGAGCAGGCCGCGCGCGACCGGACTGGGCAGCACCGAAACGTTAAAAAGCGCACGCACGGGATAGCGCGGCAAATCGACCGGGGCGATCTTCATCGCGTGCATCACGGCTCGCACTTCGCGAATCATGCGAATCTCTAGCGTAAAGACCTTCTCGAAGTGCACCAGCCGGTTCGGAAACACGTTCAAAATGGCGCAACTCGCGTTCGCTACCACGTTCAGCGCGAGTTTGCTCCATTTCAGCGCGCGCCAATCCTCGACGACCTTAACATTTAGGCCCGTGCCCGCAAACGCCGCAACCAGCCAGTTGTATGCGTTGGCACCCATCGGTGCAAACGCTAGGCCGCCCTCGTTGGTAAGGAGCACGTTGCCGTCGCGATCGCGCCCGACCGGCGTCGTCAACGCGGCCGCAACCACGTTATCGGCACCGAAGGCCGCCGCGAGTTTTTCCTCGTTACCGACGCCGTTTTGCGGCGAAACGAACGCGCATTTTTCCGGATGCGCGATGGCCGCGCGCAATGTTTGGATCGCCGAATCGGTATCGTAGGCTTTCGTGGTAACGAGCGCGACGTCGGCGTCGTAGGGCTCGCTCACGTCGGCGAGCCGTCGCGGCGCGAACGTCACCTCGATCCCAACCGATCGCAGCAAGTCGCCGAAATAATTGCCGACGGCGCCTTGCCCGACGATGTAGATCTTCATGCGTCGGTCGAACCGAAGCCGCCGTTGCCGCGCTGCGACGGCGGCAGTTCTTCGACGGGTTCGAAGGCCGCGCGCGAGACGGGAGCGACGACGATCTGCGCGATGCGATCGCCGCGCCGAACCACGAACGGTTCCGAACCCAAGTTCGCCAGTACCACGCAGACTTGTCCGCGATAGTCGGCGTCGATGGTTCCCGGCGAATTCAAACACGTGATGCCGCTGCGCATCGCTAATCCGCTGCGAGGCCGCACTTGCGCTTCGTAGCCTTGCGGCAGGGCGATCGAAAAACCCGTCGGCACGAGCGCGCGCGCACCCGGCTGCAACGTGAGGTCGCCGTCGACAGCAGCGCACAAATCGGCGCCGGCTGCGTATTCGCTCATGTAGGCAGGTGCGGGAAGGCCGTCGCCCTCAGGCAGACGTTTGAACGCTACGCGGACGGCGGTCATCGCCGTTCACTTGGCAAGCAGTGCCGCCAACTCTTCCCGGAAACTCTCGACGTCGCGGAACGAACGATAGACGCTCGCAAAACGAATGTAGGCGACCGGATCGAGTTTCTTGAGCGATTCCATCAGTTTCTCGCCGACCAACGCCGACGAAACTTCGTTCTCGCCCCGCGCAAACAGTTCACGTTCGAGGTCGGCAGCAACCGCCTCCATCTGATTTTCGGAGATCGGGCGCTTCTCGCACGCCTTGCGCAAACCGCCGGTGATCTTTTCGCGATTGTACTGCTCGCGCCGGCCGTCTTTCTTTACGACGAACAGTCGCGGCGCTTCCATGCGTTCGTAGGTCGTGAACCGGTGCTTGCAGCGCGGATCCAAGCACTCGCGGCGCCGGCGGACGACGGTCTCGTCGTCGCGCGAATCGACGACCCGGGTTTCGCTCTTGCGGCAAGTTGGACAGAACAGCGGCTGACTCCATAACGGCGGACCCAATATATAGTGGGTCCTTGTATTATACGTCACTATCGCTGCTTGGGAAACCAAAAAGGACCGCCCGGCTGGGCGGCCCCTTTTTACGAGCGGGCCGCGCGCTTACGCGGCTGCGCCGATTTTGAACATCTTCGTGCCGCAGACGGCGCATTTGCCCACCGTCGCGGGCCGACCGTTCTTCATGGTCGTCTGGACGGCGTCTTGGATCTCACGTTTCGCCTTGCACTTGACGCAGTAGGCTTCTGCCACCTCGGGTACCTCCGTTGCGGCCAGGCTATTCCCGTGGCCAGGTGGGAATCCCCCTGCCCCCGCTGCCAGTTCGAGCGAGCCTGGTGCCGGCGACCGTTCGCGTGAAGGAATTCCCGCATGGAAGAGCCGGTTTTTGAGGCGGCGTCCGCGATTCGCGCCGCACGGGCTGGGCGTCCGTTCGAGGCAGCCGCTACGGGACTTTGGTGTGCTGGTAGCCTCGACGGACTCGCCCGCACCTGCGTCGCGGTCGTGGGAACCCGGGCCGCGACCCCGCTCGGAAAGCACCTCGCCCGTGACTTTGCGCGTGACTTGGCTGCCGCGGGATGCTGCATACTCTCGGGCTTAGCGTTGGGCGTCGATGCCGCCGCCCACGAGGGCGCGATCGAAGGTGGCGGCCTGACGATCGGCGTGCTCGGCGGCGGTCACCGGCACTTTTTTCCATCGCGCAACCGCGCCTTAGCAGAACGAACGATCGCTGCCGGCGGCGCCGTCCTCTCGCCGTTTCCGCCCGACGAGCCGGCGCGGCCTGGGCAGTTCCTGGCGCGCAACGGTATCGTCGCCGCGTTGGCCGATGCGGTGGTCGTCATCGAAGCGCCGGCGCGCAGCGGGGCGCTCAACACCGCTGGTTGGGCGGCCGGCCGCATTCCAGTGCTCGCCGTTCCCGGCGACGTTGACCGGCGGCACGTGCAAGGCTGTCTTGCGCTGATTCGCGACGGTGCGCTGCTCGCGCGCCATGCCGGCGACGTCCTCGAAGCGCTCGGCCAGCCCGCGCTGTTTCCAGCCGCTGCCGCACCGCCTGCCGATGGAAGCGCTGTGCTGGCAGCGTTGAGCGCAGGCCCGCTCAGCCTCGACGAACTCGTCGCGAAGACCGGGCTCGCGCCGTCCGCCGCGCTGGCCGAACTCGCCGTTCTCGAGCTGCAAAGCCGCGTCGAATGCCGCTCCCCTTCGGTCTACGCCGCTCGCGGTGTAGGATAACTGGATGTTGGTACGGATGATCGCGGTGGACCGCATCCGCTCGCCGCACGTAGCTGCGCTCTGCGCCGACCTGCGCGAACGGCTCGCGCCGTACCATTCGTACGCCGAACTCGAAGTTCGCAGCGGTGACGGCAACGATCCGCGCGCCGCGATGCGCGACGAAGCCGCGCGCGTTCTACGCCACGTGCGCGGCGACGATCGCGTGTGGCTGCTCGAACGAACCGGAACGCAACTCTCGAGCGAGGTGTTGGCGAGCCGGCTTGCGCGCGTTGCGCACGACGGTGCGCAACGCTTGACGCTGATCGTTGCGGGAACGTACGGTGCCGACGCTACGCTGAAAGTACGCGCCGAATTTCTCTGGTCGCTCTCGGAATTGACGTTCCTTCACGAGTGGTCGCGCGCAATCGTGCTGGAACAACTCTATCGCGCGGCGAAGATCGTTCGGAATGAACCCTACCATCACTAATACGGCGCTCCGTCTCCGCCTCCGCGCCCCCCGCTTCGCGGGTCCCCCAGACCATGGGGCGCAAACACGTTTGCGCGCGCGGAAGATTCCCCTAGGGCGCCCCAAACTATCGGTACTGCTCTAGCCAGCATGCAGCGGGACTCCGACGAGTTCGTGATGGGTCCGAGTTTAGCGGATGCACTTTCAAATGCTACAACGGTATTGGCCGCTTCGGCTGCGGCTTTATACGGCGTGCACCTCGATGCCAGCGAAATAAAATTGGAACCGCCGCGACGCGCTGAATTCGGCGACAGGGCAACTAACGCCGCCTTCTCGCTCGCCAAAATTGCGCGTCGTTCGCCTCAGCAGATTGCAACTGAACTCGTGGAGGATGCGACGAGTCGCGAGCCGTTTCTAACAGAACAGTTTAGCGAAATTAGAGCAGACGGAGGCTTTATCAACCTTCGCCTGGCTCCGGCCGTCTGGCAAGCCGCGCTAGCCGAGATTGTTCGCGAAGCCGACCGTTTTGGCAAATTTCCGAGCAACGCCCGACGCATTTCTTTGGAATTCGGCAGCGCGAATCCAACGGGCCCGCTCGTCGTCGTCCAAGGGCGCGCGCTTTCGATCGGCGACGCGCTTGCCAACGCCATGCGTTTTTGCGGTTACGACGTGTTCACGGAATGGATCGTCAACGATGCCGGCGCGCAGATCGAGCGGTTGGGACGTTCCCTCCACGCGCGTTATCGCCAGGTCGACGATCCGCAGTTTCCATTTCCGGACGACGGCTATCCCGGCGAGTATTTGCTGCCGATCGCGCGCGCGGTCCACGAACGCGACGGCGCGCGTTGGAATGACGTGCCCGAATCCGAGTGGCTGCCGTACTTCGAACGCTTCGGACGCGAAGAAATCGTGCGTCAGCAACAGCGGACCGCCGAACGTTTCGGCGTGCGCTACGATTTGTGGCAAAGCGAAAGAGAGTTGCACGATTCCGGCAAGATCGCGCAAGGCATCGAGCGGGTGCGCGAACTTGGGCTCACCTACGAACGCGACGGCGCGTTGTTCTTCCGAACGACCGAGTTCGGCGACGACAAGGATCGGGTCGTGATGCGCAGCGACGGCCGGCCGACGTACTACGCGCTCGACGTCACTTACCATTACGAGAAACTCAAACGCGCCGATCGCGTGGTGGATATTCTCGGCCCCGACCATCACGGCTACATCTCGCGCCTTAAAGCACTGGCCGCAGCGCTCGGATTCGAGGGCCGGCTCGAAGTGCTGATTTCGGGCCAGATTACGCTTATGCGCGGCGACGACCAAGTCAGCATGAGCAAGCGCGCCGGAAACATCGAAACGCTCGACGACATTCTCGACGAGGTCGGCAACGATGCGGCTCGCTTCTTCTTCGTGATGCTGTCGCCGGAGTCGCCACTGACGTTCGATCTCGCGCTGGCCGTGGCGAAAAACGACGAAAACCCCGTGTACTACGTGCAGTATGGGCACGCGCGCATCGCCTCGGTGTTGCGCAACGCCGGTAATGCGCTTGCGGCCGCTGACGAAGCCGCACTGCGCGCGCTCGTGCATCCAACCGAACTCGCGCTGATTCGCCGCCTGGTCGAGTTTCCGCGCGTCGTCGAGAACGTTGCCAAAAACCTCGCGCCGCACCGGCTAGCGCGCTACGCGCGCGACGTCGCCTCCGATTTTCACGCGTTCTACGCCGAATGCAAGATTCTCACCGACGACGCCTCCACGCGCGCTGCGCGGTTGACGTTGTGCGTCGCAACGAAAAACGTCCTCGCCGGCGCGCTCGGCATCTTGGGCGTCAGCGCGCCGGATACGATGTAGCCGCGGTTGCTCTCCGGCATCGCCGCCGCCCTCTGGCTGCTCGGCCTGCTCGCCGCCGCGCCGGCATTGCGTTCGAACGAGCCGTACACGTTTGCGGACCGACTGCGCGACGCGCTCCTTTTGGGCGTCGCAATTCCACTCGTCCTCGGCTTTCTCGGACTGCTCTACCCGGCGACGTGCTGGCTCGCTCTCGCAATCCTCGTCATCGTGAGCGGAGCGCGCAGGGCGCGCGCACTCGAAGGGCTGAGCGGAGCGCGCAGAGCGCGCGCAGTCGAAGCGCGCCCACCGTACATCCTGATCGCGGCCCTCGCGTTGATTGCATGGCCGCCGCTGATGCGTCCGCTGCTCGACGGCGATACGCTTTCGTATCACCTGCCGAACGCTGCAGCGTGGGTTCACGCACACGGCGTGTGGACGACCGATTCGCGCTACTGGTGGTATCCGCCGGCGTCGGAAATGTTCGCCGCCGGTTTGTTCGCGGTGTCGGGACCGTTCGCGCTCGGCTGGAGCGGGTTCGGCGCCATCGCCCTGCTTGGATTTCGCATCGTTGCGTTCGCGCGCGAAGAGTTCGGCGCACCCGCGTGGCTAGCGGATTCGCTCGGCGCGGCAACCGTGACGATGACGCCGCTCGCGCTGCAAGCCGGCTCGCTGCAAAACGACGTTTGGCTGGCCGCGTTGTTCATCGAATCGTTGTGGACGATCCGGACGCGTTCGTCCGCGGCTATGCTAACCGTTGCAATCACTGCGCTGCTCAAGCCCTACGGCTGGCTCTTCGTTGCGGTCGCCGCCGCGGCGGGGAAGGCACCACTGCGGGTCTGGATTGCCGGCGCACTCGCGTTTGCGATATGGACGTTGCACGACGCACTCCTCTGGCACACCGCAATGGTAACGCCGGGCAGCGCATCGTCGGCCAACACCTGGCAATCGACGATTCTCGCGCACGGTTTGCCGGCGCTGGCGTTACTCGCGCGCGTCGCAGCGGTCGCGTCGCCGCTGGCTCTGCCGGCACTCGTCGCCGCACTTTTCGGGCCGCTCGTCGCCGGCGATCACCGGCGCGATCTCGGATGGGCCGCGCTCGCAGCATTCGCGCTCTTTCTCTTGATGCCGCTGGCCTATGCGGACACCCACCCGCAACTTGCGACCGGCGCGTCGCTGCGCTATGCGGCGCCCGCATTTGCGCTGGGTGCGCTGCTGCTCGCGCGGCCGGCGACGTTTGCGCCGCGCGTTGTCACAGTACTTTTCACGCTGTGCGCCGCGCTCGGCTGCGCCGTCATCATGGCCACCTTCTGGAACGACGGCGGAACGCGCTTCGCGCTCGCCATCTCCCTCATCGCGGTGGTGAACGTTGCCGTGGCAAACGCCACGGGCATTCGCTGGACCGTACCGGCCGGATTTGTGCTGGCCGCGCTCGCAGCCGCCTACTTGGCGGCGCGCTTTCCGGCAAACTACTTCACCGATGCACTGCGCGTCGACGGTAGAACGAGCGGCGTGTACGCGTGGATCGCGCACGCGCAGCCATCGGTGGTCGGCGGGTGGGGATTACGCAGCGGCATCGTCAACGTGCTGGCGCCCGCGGCACGGACGCTCGACTTGCCGGACGGCGCGGCATGCGCGGATGCCGCGCAACAACGCGCGACGCTCGTCGCAGTGGCCGAGAACGATCGATCGCCGGCATTCAACGCGCAACGGCTCGATACGGCGCGTGCGTGCGCGCGGGCCGTGCTGTTCCACGACGGCATCGCCGTCATATCGAGCATGTAACCGCGAGCATGGCGCAAGCGCAAGGGTGCAGAACGCACGTGTAACGTGACCAAATCAGCCGCCACCGGGCTGCACACCGCGCAAGCTTTCTGGCAACAAGCGCGCTGGCGCGAATGCCAGGCCGCTCTCGACGCGCTTCCTTCGCAAGATTTGAAAGGCGAAGCGCTATTGCTCAAGGCGCGCTTGCTGGTTCTGCGCGACCCCGCGGCCGCCGTCGCACTGAGCGGATCGATGCTGCACGGCCGCCAGAGCCAGCGTTTTCGCGCCGAAGTCGGGATCATCTGGGGCAATGCGCTGAGCCGTATCGGCGAATACAGCGAAGCCGAGGAGCGGCTTGCTCAAGCACAACGGGACGCGGATCTGGATCGCGATCTGCTTGCAAAAGTCGCGCTCTATCGCTCGGTTTCGCTCATGCTGCAAAGCCGCATCGAGCGAATCGAACCGCTGCTTTCTACCATCAAAAACGCGCGCAACCCCGACATTCGCGCGCAGGGTGCCGCTATGCAAGCGGTACTGTTGCGGCATCAGGAGCATTATCGCGCGCAAATACCGGTGCTCGTGCGGGCGCTCGTCGAGTTACAAACCGTCGAGCATCCGAATCTCTGGGCGCTCTGCAGCATTTTGCACATGCTGGCCGAGATCGTGATGGAACTGTGGGAGCCGACGCTCGCGACGATCGTCGAAGAGCAGTTCGAACGCATCCAATGGCACCAGGAGATCGGCGACTGGCATTTCTTTATCAGCCGCGCGCTGAGCTGGTGGTACGCGCTCTGCGGCGATTCGTTCACGTCGTTTCGCTATCTCAAACGCGCCGTCGAGATTCCGGTTCGCGACTCGCTCGCGGTCCTCAACCACGCCGACCGCGCGCATCTCGCGCGCGGTTTGGGCGAACGTGCCTGGGCCGATCAGGAGCTAACGGCCGCCGACGATTTGTCGCATCGCGTCGCGTGGGGAAGCGAGCGCGACGAACGCGACGACTCGTCGATCGCCTTGGCATCCCTGGCCGAACTCTTCGCCCGCGTCGATCCGGCCAAAGCCAGCGAGTACGTCGCCCGCTTCCAGATGTTTCATCAGCGGTTGTCGGCGGCTAACACGCGCTCGCACGATCGCATCGATCGCGCGCTGGTGAGCGGAACGCGCGGCGCCGTGAGCGCGGCGCTCGGGAAACTGAGCGAAGCGGTACGCTTTCTCGAGGAGTCGTACGCGATTTACGACGAGATCGGATACGACTGGCGCGCCGGAAAAATTGCAACCGAGCTCGCCGCGGTTTCGGGCGATCAGCGCTATCTCGAACACGCCCGCAAGAAACTGGCACGCTACGACAAGAGTTGGCTGGCAACCGCGTACCGCGAAACGGCCCAGCGTTTGGGCTTTGCCAACGTGTTGCCCGGCGTTCGCCTGACGCCGGCGCAATGGCAGGTCTTCCACTTGCTGGCCGACGGATTTTCGCTTGGAGAAGTGGCGGCACACCTGCGGCGCAGCCTGAACACGATTCGTAATCACGCCCGCGCGATCTATGCCGCGCTCGGTGTTCACTCGCAAAAAGAACTCCGCGGCCTGGCCCGGGCGGCAGGGCAAAAGGAGTCCCATAGTCCTCATCGTACTATGTCGCTCTAGTCCTATCTGGACTCACGCTTGCTTTTCCCGTAGGAGTTCGCCGATGAAACTGTCGATAGCGACGACCCTTGCCGTCTGCGCCGTTCTTGCCACCGCCTGTGCCGGTGGCGGCGGCGTCCAGTCGGCCACCCCCAACGGCTCGGCACCCGTTGCCGGCACCTCATTTGCCGCCGCGCTGCAGCACGCCGCACGCCTCCAGGCCCCGGCCGGCATCGAAGCCCCCGCCGCGATGACGCCGGACGAAACCGCCGCGGCCGCCTACTGTGCTAAGACCGGCGGCACCGTCTACATGCGCATTCCGGAGTACGATACGAACGGATCCAATCCGCTGGTGCTCGCCGGACGCCAACCGTTCTGCCAGTACACGTCGCCGTCTGACGGTTCGCGCATCCACATCTTATTGCTGACGCTGTACTCGAAGAAACCGTCGCTGGCAGCACTCGCCTACATTCTGAAACCGCCAACCGGCTCGTGCAACGGCAATCCGGCGTCGTGTTATTGCACGCTGCTCGGAGGTTCCGATCAGTTCGGCGGCGCCACCGGTGCCGGCGGCAGTTGGGTCAACCAAAACTCGACCGATCAAGACCTCGAGGCGTGCATCTTCCCGGACATGTCGTCGATCGATTCGTGGGGCTTAGCCTATAACGCGAACGGCGTCATTCGCGGCATCAATCTCACGACGGTGATGCGCTACAAATACCCCGGCAGTTAACCTCCACACATTGTCATCCTGAGCGGAGCGAACGTAGTGAGCTCGCTTCGTTCAGGGTGACAACGTTAGGCCGACGACTGGCGGTCGAGTTGGGCGTGCAGCCACGGCCCGATGAAATAGCGCCACAGAATTTTGATCAGCGCGGCGACCGGAATTCCGAGAATCAAGCCGGGAATGCCGAAGAGTTCGCCGCCGGCAAAGACCGCGAACATCGCGCCGATCGGTGAGACGCCGACGGATTCACCCATGATCTTCGGAACCAGGACGTTGTCGCTGATGCGGGCCATGCCGAACATGATGACCTGCACCCAGATCACCATCCAAATTCCTTGCGGCAAACACATCGGGACCGCGACGATCTCGGCGACGAGCATGCCAACGATCGGAATCGCGTAGGCGATTCCCGAGAGCAATCCCAGAATCAACGAGAATTTGAACCCGATGACCGCCGTGCCGACGGCGATCACGGTGCCGGTAATGGCGCAAACGATGATTTGTCCCGAAATGTAACTGCCGAAGAGTTGCGTAACCTCGTCGGCGAGTTTGCGCGCCGTTTCACGCTTGCCGGGCGGAAACATGCCGGCGAACCACTCACCGATCTGCGCGTCGTTGAGCAAGAAGAAAAACGAGAGGATGATCGCCGAGAAGCCAATGAAGAACGCGGTCGCCGTGTTGAGCGCGATGGCGCCGAGCGACGTCAGCACGCCGCTGACCACCGGCGTCGTCTTCGCACCGCTCAGCGCACCGACGTTAATGCCCTCTTGCGGAAAGTGCAACTGCGGGAAGTGTTGGTTTAGCGAAGATTCCGCACCGGAGACCCATGCTTGCGCGTTGGTTGCGTACTGCGGAAGGTTGCTCGCGAGCAGCTGTAACTGGTCGATCGTCAGCGGGACGAAAATCAGCATGCCGATGACGACGAGCAAAATGAGCGCTGCGAACACGACTGAAATCGCCAGTGGCTTGGTCATCCGATGCTCGAGCCGGCGCGCGATTGGCCCCACGCCGAACGCAATAAATGCGGCGACGGTAAAAATCGTCAGCGTGCGCGGGATGTGCTGCGCGAACCACAGCGTCAGCAGCAGCACGCAGATTCCGGCCGTGACCCAGCCGATCCGGCGCCACGTATCGATCGTCACAGCGCCTTACACAACAGACGCCGCTCGGTCGCATAACCGGCGCGTTCGTAGAGTTGGCGCGCCGCGGCGTTTTCCTCAGTCACCATAAACGCCATATACGGCAAACCGCGGCCCTTCGCCTCATCTTCGGCCGCGCGCAACAGGGCCGCACCCACGCCGCGGCGCTGAAACTCGGGTTCGACCGCCATGTAGGCGAGAAATGCTTGCGGTAAGCCGGTGACGTCGTCGGGCAGATCGTCGAGCAGCAAAGCAAAACCGGCACGCTGCCCATCGCACTCGGCGACCAGCGACACGTGCGGTTGCGCCGCGACCGTTTCCAACAAACGATCGTAGGCAGCCGCAACGGCGCCGATGCGTGCTGGCCGCAGCGACGAAATGCTGCTCGCTAACGTGCGCCGTCCGAGGTCCCGAACGAACGCATCGTCGTGTGCGCCCGCCGCCTTCCGTACGACGGCGCTCACGAACGGCGCGAGCCGGGATCGTCGATCGGCATCCCCGACGCGCATTGCGGGCACTCCGCCGAATCGTAGGAAACCATTGGCAGATCGAGCAGCGCGCGCGTGGGTACGCCGAAGTCGGCCTCTCCGCGCATCACGATGACTCCCACGCCGGCAACTTGCGCCCCGCAGCTGCGCACGACGTCGATCACTTCTCGCACCGAGAGGCCTGTGGTGACGACGTCTTCGACGATTAATGCGCGATCGTCGGGTCCGAGCGTGAAGTTACGGCGTAATACCGCGACGCCGTTCTCCTTTTCGACGAAGATCGCTTTGGTGCGCAGGTGCCGCGCAACTTCGTAACCCAGCACGATGCCGCCCACGGCTGCACTGATGACGACGGTCGGCTTGACGGCTGCAAACGCGTCGGCGATGGCGCGCGCCAGCGGTTCGAGCAGTGCCGGATCTTCGAGAATACGAAACTTTTGGATGAACCGATCGCTGTGACGTCCCGAACTCAAGCGGAAGTGTCCCTCGAGCAGCGCGCCGCGCTGCGTCAGCGCGGCTAGCACGGCGCGCGCCTTCGCGCTCATCGCGGCTGCGGTTCGCGCATCTCGGCAAGAATCGCCGTCGCCGCCGCCAACGGATCCGTCGCTTCGGTAATCGGACGGCCGATGACGAGATAGTCCGCGCCGGCGGCGACTGCCATCGCCGGCGTGACCACGCGTTTTTGATCGCCGTGCGCGAATCCCAACGGACGAATTCCAGGCGTGAGCGCCAAAAAATCTTCGCCGAAGAAGCGTTTGAGATCGGCGACCTCCTGCGCGCTGCAGACGACCCCGGCGCAGCCCGCGTCGCGAGCGAGTGCCGCCAGCCGCGTCGTATTCTCGCCGGGTCCGCCCTGCAATCCGAGCTCGTTGAGATCTTCCGGCGCGATGCTCGTGAGAATCGTCACCGCCAAGATTTGCGGTGCGCTGATGCCGATTTCGGCGGCGCGTTCTTCGGCAGCATCGACTGCGGCACGCATCATTTCTATTCCGCCCAGCGCGTGCACGTTGACGATGTGTGCGTTCGGACGCACGAGTTGCCGCACTGCAGCACCGACGGTACGTGGGATGTCGTGCAATTTCGCGTCCACGAACGTGCGCACGTCGCGGGCCTCGCAATAGGCGAAAATGCGCTCGGGATATCCATATAGCGCTTCGAGCCCGATTTTGAAGATGCAGTCGAGATCGTAGAGTTGGTCGATCAGCCGCTCGGCCTGCGCCGGTCCCGGAACGTCGAGCGCGACGATCAGTTGCGCAGGCACCTATCCTTGGTCTCCTTCGTATTCGTGTGCGCTGGCGAATCCTAAGTTCGCTTTGCCGACGAGTTCGCCGATGCCGCTCAGTCCGCGCCGGCGCAGGTACTCCGATAAACCGTCGACGATCCGCTCGGGTATGCGCGGATCGGTGAAGTTGGCGGTACCGATGCTCACCGCCGTCGCGCCGGCGAGAAAGAACTCCAACGCATCGGTGACGGTTTCGATGCCGCCTTGTCCGACGATCGGAATCGACACGGCCCGTGCGACTTCATACACGGCCAGCACGGCGATGGGACGAATCGCCGGTCCGGAAAGCCCGCCGGTGAGGTTGCCCAAACGCGGCCGCCAGGTTTCCACGTCGATGCCCATGCCGCGCACGGTGTTGATGACCGCGAGCCCGTCGGCGCCGGCGTCTTGCGCTTCCCGCGCAATCGCCGCGATGTCGGTGACGTTGGGCGAGAGTTTAACGATGAGCGGTTTATCGGTGGTCGAGCGCGCGGCGCGCACGACGCGGGCGGTGAGGTTCGCGTCACACGCGAACGTCTCGCCCTCGCTGGCGACGTTCGGACAAGAGATGTTGAGTTCGATCGCCGCGATCGGCGCACACGCCGCCAGCTGTTCGCACACGTACGCGTAGTCGTCGATCGAAAAACCCGCGACGCTACCGATCAGCGGATATGGACGCGCGGCGAGTTTTGGAATCTCGCGCTCCACGTACCAATCGATGCCCGGGTTCTGCAAGCCGATCGCATTGAGCAGGCCCGCCGGCGTGTGCACCAGCCGCGGCGCCGGATTGCCCAACCGCGGGAGCCGCGTGACGCTCTTGAGGACTACCGCCCCGACCTTCGACAGATCGGCAAACGGGGCGAACTCGTCGCCGGATCCGTAGCAGCCGCTGCCCATCAGCGTCGGATACGCAAGGTCCAGCGTTCCGAGCGCTACCGCCAGACTCGGCTTCGCCGTCACCATCGCAACTCGTCGCTAAAAAACACCGGACCTTCTTTGCAGACGCGCGCGTACACGACGTCGCCGTTTGAAGACGATGGGAAAGGTAGCGCCTGTGCCGAGGTGCGCGCGAGCGGAACCACGCATCCCCAACAGCCGCCGACGCCGCACGCAAAGGTTTCCTCGAGCGACAACTGTGCGCGTACGCCGCGTTCGCGCGCGATGCGTTCCACCGCGCGCAGCATCGGCGACGGCCCGCACGCCAAAATCAACGCGGGCATTGCGCTGCGCTGCTCGAGCAGTTCGGTGATGAAGCCGTGATGTCCGGCGCTGCCGTCGTCGGTTGCCAACGCGAGCTCGCAGCCGGTGTCTGCAAAACGCTGAGCGTCGACGAGCAGCTTCGCCGTCCGTGCGCCGTAGAGTAACTCGACGCGCGTTCCCTTCTTCGCCAATTGTTGCGCCGCCAGCAACACCGATGCAATTCCGACGCCGCCGGCAACGATCGCGGCGTGCGGCGGATTTCCCGAGAGATCGAATCCGTTTCCAAGGGGTCCGGCAACGGCAAGCGCGTCGCCTGGGCGTAACCCCGCGAGTTCGTGCGTACGCTTGCCCGTTAGAAAGAACAATAGGCTCGCGCGCTCGCCGTCCGCCTCATAGATTCCAAGTGCGATCGCCGTCGCTTCGCCGCCGGGTGGAATCGCCATGACGTATTGTCCGGCGCGCGTTGCTCGCGCAAGATGCGGTGCCGCAAGCCCGAGCAAAACCACGCCGGGTGCTAACTCGCGACGATCGACGACGCGCGTTTCATGAATCCGTGCGTCGCTGCCAACGGTCGCCATTGCTAGAGCGCATTCTCGCCAGATTCTTAAAAACTTTGCAAATTGAGCCGAACCGTCTTGCGGCATTCGCCGTTATAGGGTATAGAGCAGTTAGAAGAAAGGAGGGTCCGCAGATGGCAGGTCTTATCGTTTTCAAATCTTTGGCCGACGCGCTACGTGCCGGCTACCAGGTTTACGACCGGACTGCGGACGGTTATCTCGTTAGAACGCGCACCGCAGCCGGGTGGGCGATGGCACTCGTTTCCTGTAAATAATCGTCTTCATCTTCTATCGTAAACCTAACGGAAAAACCAAAGCGAAGCCGCCGGTCAAAAACCGGCGGCTTCTTTCTGTTGCCTCGATCGCCAGGAAAATGGCGCCTATAGGCGATCCGGGGGACCGGCGGGTTTCTCAATCTCCGGCGTAGGCCCGGGACGCCATCCGCCATAGGAGCCTGGCGGTGGAGGCGGCATGTTCGGCTCGGGGCCGGCCGACGGCGGCGTGCCGACGCCGTGCTCCGCGGGGCCGAAGGAGCCGCCCGCCGGCGCCGAGCCCATCGGCCCGAACTGCGCGCCGCTCAGAACCGCGCTGATGATTTGCGCGATGCCGACGAACATCGGGATCAGTCCGCCGAGCAGCCACGGTCCGTAGACGTAGCGACCGTCGTGGAAACCGATGAACGACAAGCCGATCAGCAGTGCGAAACCGATACATGCCACTTGAATCCCGCGTCGCAGTTGATGCTGCGCGTGATACGCCGGATCGTATGCGCCGGGATGAACCCACGTCGGCGGCGGCACGCTTCCGGGCGGCGGCATCGCGCCGGGCGCCCAACCCGCTCTTGCGCCGTGCTTCATTGCATGGCGCATCATGCGGGAGTCGGGCGGCGGAACGAATCCGCGCCGCAACATTTCCATGCGTTCCTGATGCGCGAGCACGCGCGAGACGATCCATGCCGCGACCGGTGCTCCGACGACGATTAGGAAGAACATGACGGGAACAATCGTTTCTGATGCCATGACGGTTAAACCGCTCCGTTTGTAAGAATGTGAATCGATCCGTCGGCGCTGGTCAGTTGCAAACTGCCCGAGCCGTTTCCGAGGCGGATCGTGCGATGCGTCGCGTCGTCGCTGGAATTTCCGTCGACGTCGACGTCACCGTCGCCGGTGGTTGCGACCACCGTTAAATCTGCGCCGGGCGCGAGCGCGACGCGAATCGAACCGTCGTCGGTATGCAAGACGGCGTGTTGCGCACCGCCCGAGATCGCGAGTCCCTTTGCCTCGATGCGGCCGTCTTTGGTTTGCGCGTCGAGCGACGCGGCGCTGATGTCGTCGAGGATGAGGCGTCCGTCGGCCGACGCTAACGCGACGTCGTTGCCGCGAACTCGCGTCGCGTAAATCGAGCCGTCGTCGGTGCGTGCTTCGATGCTGCCGCTGACGTCGGTGAGCGTAATGCGGCCGTCTTGTGAATGAACGGCGATGCCGCCTTCGATGCCCGCGATGCGTGCGCCCGCACAGCGCGCGATGTCGAGACGCGAGCCGGCAGGAACTTCGACTTCGATGCTGCGTTCGAAATCGCCGAACTCGAAATGAAACGTACCGCGCTGCGGGCGCGAAATCGACACGCCGTCGGCGGTGCGGTCGACCGCGAGTTGCGCAATCGTGCCGCTTCCACCGAAGAACGCGCCGTGCAAGTTCGTAAGATCTTTAACGTGGACGAGTCCATCGTTTGAGACGCTCACGTCGATGCGCGAGTCGACGTCATCGATCGCAATGTGCGGCGAAGTTCCGGCCTCGACCGGCGCCACCGTTCTAGCGGTGAACTCTGCAGCGTGAACGCGATCCATGCCGTGCACGGCGTAGAGTGCGATACCAACGATCGCAATTTCGACGGCGACGAGCATCGCGACGACCGAGGCGCGCGACATTATATGCGCGGCCCCCAGCCGGTGAAGGTGGGGCGCAATGACTGCGCGGAGTTCCGTTCCGGTGCTTGCACGGTTGGCCGTGCCGGATCGGGGAGCGTACACTTTGGGATGATCACCATGATCGGGTCGAGCCTCCGTTTGACTTTCTGTCCTAGTTACGGCGGCGCCGCCGACATGTTTCGAAGCGCCTTGCGCTCGTCGGAACGAAACAACCCCGCCGGGTGCGGCGTACGACGAGCGTGGTGGCTCTCGCGCAGGCCCCCAATGCCGGCCGCATGACGGCTGGCCCGGAGGATGGACAGTTGGTGGCGATGACGCTTCGGGGCAACCCCGAGGCCTTTGCCACGTTGGTCGAACGGTACGACCGAGCGGTATACCACCTGGCCTACCGGACGCTTCACGACGTCGAAGACGCTCGTGACGCGACCCAAGAGGCCTTTTTCAAAGCCTTCCGCAGCCTGCGCACCTTCCGTCCGGGCGCGAAGTTCAGTACGTGGATTTTCGCCATCGCGTATCACGCCTGTTGCGACCGGTTGAACCGCCGCAAACGTTATAGCAATGAGGAACTTCCGGACCGGGCCGATGCGGCGCCCGGCCCCGAGCAGCAGGCCATCGCGTTGGACGAAGCCCAGCGCCTGCGCACCGCGATCGACGGGCTGCCCGAAAAATACCGCACCGTCATCACCCTCTACCATTTGCAAGGACAGCAATACGAGGATATAGCCAAGGTTCTCGATCTGCCGATGGGTACGGTTAAAACACACTTGTTTCGCGCAAAGGAGCTGTTGCGCAGGCTTCTTAGCGGAGCGGAGGTAACGGAATCATGATGTACGACAGCGACGACGCGCTCGACCGAGCACTCTTCACGCTCCCCCTGGAGGAGCCGCCGTCGGACCTTCGCGCTTCGATTCTGGCCTCGACCGCCTACCGGCCGGCGCCCGCCTTCTCCGTATGGGAAGTCGCGGCGCTGGGCGCGATCGCCGCCGTCACGGTGTGGTTCGCCTTCCTGATCGCGATGGGCGGCGGTGGGTTGTTCTTGCGTACTCTGGCGACCATCGGTTCGTCGGTCGCGGCGTCCCTGACCAACGTCACGCTCCTCGCCTGGCTTGCCGCCGGCGCGATGACCGCCTTCTGGCTCGTATTTTTCACCGGATCGCAATCGTTGGCGCCCGCCGGGCGGAGGTTGGAGCGCGACGCGGGCCGATAACCGGTCTACATGGAGACGCCTGCGCAACAACACCCCTATCGAATCCTCGTCATCGAGGACGACGCGGCAATCAGTCGCGTGCTGCAACTCGAACTCGAGCACGAGCGCTACGACGTCGACGTCGCGCGCGACGGCCTTTCCGGCCTCGAAAAAGCGCTCAAAGAACCAGACCTCGTTATTCTCGATTTGATGATTCCGCGAATGGACGGACTCGAAGTCTGTCGCCGCATTCGCGCCAAGAGCCACGTGCCGATCATCATGCTTACCGCCAAGGACCGGGTACCCGATCGTGTCGCCGGTCTCGATTTAGGCGCCGACGATTACGTCACCAAACCGTTCTCGACGCCGGAACTGCTGGCGCGCGTGCGCGCGCGCTTGCGCGAGCGATCGCCGCAATCGAACGTCATCGAATACCGCGACGTCGTGATGGATCGCGACCGCCACGAAGTCCATCGCGCCGGCAAGTCGATTACGCTGACGGCGAAGGAATACGCCTTGCTGGAGTATTTGCTGCTGCACCGCAACAAAGTGCATACGCGCGACGAACTCTTCAACGGCGTGTGGGGAAGCGATTTTCTCGGCGACTCCAACCTCATCGACGTCTACGTGCGGTACCTGCGCGGAAAAATCGACGACGGTTTCGACGACAAGTTGATTACGACGGTTCGCGGCGTCGGCTACACCATCAAGGATTAGGACCCAACCTCGCGTGTCGCTGAAGTGGCGCATCGCGCTCGGCTACGCGTCGCTGCTGATCGTGGTGCTGGCGGTGACGTCGGCCATCATCGCCTGGCGCTTTCAGGGCATCCTATACGATCAAGCCAAGTCCAGCGTTTCGGCGACGATGCGCTCGATCGTATCGGCCGCCCAGCAAAGCAATCCGTTCGCGCTCGGCGATACGACGGGCAGCCTGCAGTATCTCTTCAGCAGCAGTAATCTCACCAACTGGAACTCGCCGACCAGTTACGTTCAGGTGGATTCGGCGCACGGCTATCCGCTCGCGAAAACGGCCAACCTCGGAAGTTCGCGGATTCCGCCCAATCCCAACGTCTCAGCCAAACACGAAACGGAGTTTCGCAACGTCACCATCGACGCCCGGCCGTTTGTCGTAGAAGATCGTTACCTCGTACAGAGCGATGCGACGGCAGTCGTCCACGTCGCCGAGCCGCTCGACGCACTCAACAAAACGTTCGCCCGGGCACGCGACGCGATTGTCTTGATTCTCGCGGGCGCCGCCGCCGCGGTGGTTCTTCTCTCGATCGCGCTGGCGGCGCAGGTGACGACGCCGATCAACCGTCTTTCCGCAGCGATGCGCGAAACCGGTTCCGACCGGCTCGACCGCCGCTTGCGCTGGAATCGCCGCAACGACGAAATCGGAAATCTAGCCGCGAGTTTCGACGATCTCTTGCAGCGCTTGGCGGAAGCGTTCGCGCGCGAACGGCAATTCATTTCGGATGCATCGCACGAGTTGAAAACGCCGCTGACGTCGATCAACTCAAACGCGCAGATGCTGCTGCGCTGGGCCGACCGCGATCCGGAAATCCGCCACGAAAGTCTCGAGACGATCGCGCACGAAAGCGGGGCGCTGGCTGAGATGGTCAACGGCATGCTGACGCTGGCGAAGGCCGATCGCGGCGACGACATTCCGAAGGAGCCGGTATCGCTGGCGCAAGTTGCCAACGAAGCGGTCCGTCTCGCGCAATCACGCGCCGACGCCAAGCACCTCACGCTCGATTTTCACTACGACGGAACCCCGACGATTTTGGGCGAGCCGGCGCTGCTGCGTCAGTTGGTCTCGAACTTGGTCGATAACGCCGTCAAATTCACCGAAAACGGTGGGGTGGAGGTGCGCGTCGGTGAGGATCGCACGCGGGCCTGGGTTGAGGTGGCCGATAGCGGCCCGGGGATTCCGCCCGAGGAACTGCCGTACGTCTTCGACCGCTTCTATCGCGCCGATAAGTCCCGCTCGCGCTCGGTCGTGGCCGGCACCGGCCTAGGCCTTGCCATCGTCCGGTCGATCGCTCGCGTCCATGGCGGAACCGTCACTGCCGCCCGGTCTCCTTCGGGCGGGGCGCTTTTTCGGGCCACGTTCCCGCGCTTGGAACTACCGCTCACCGCGCCTTCATGATGGCGACGCGGGTGGGCGTCTACAATAAGACCGTGTTTGAAAGGTGCTGGCGGGGAGGAGCGGCGCTGTTGCTCGCTTCCTCGTTCTGGTTGGTTCTGGGGGCGCGGGCCAGCGCCGCCCAGCAGATCGCCGTTGGCCCAAACCCCTGGCTCGACGTGCAACTCCAGAGCGGCACCCTCACCGTAAATACCTGGGACCGCCCCGACGTGCAGATTTCCACGACGGGCAAGGTCGGTGTAAGCCATGTGCCCGCCTCGGTCGCTGATTCACGCGTTCCCCATCAGTACACGGCCTGGTCGCAGGATGTCGCGACCGATCGCGGCGACGTGAAGTTGCCCGAAGAGTCGTTTGTGCTGCCGCAACTGCGGGGCGCCTCGCACGATGCGGTCGTAGCGAACGGTCACGGCGACACGACGATCACGATTCCGCGCGGAACGGCCCTCGTCACGGCGCACGTCGGCAGCGGACAGTTGAACCTCAACGGCTATCACGGCGCGTTCATCACGCAAGTGCGTGACGGCGGCATCGCGCTCGATCACGTCAGCGGCAGCGGTTACGCCGAAGCCCTGACCGGCCGCGTTGCTGCGACGAGCTCGACGTTCGACCGTTTGCGCGTGCGCACGGCAACCGGCGACATGCTCTTCCGCGACTGCACGTCTCACCAAATCGAAGCGACGAGCAAGTACGGATCGATCGTTTACGACAACGGCAAGTTTCAGCCGGGATTAGCGCGCTTTGAATCCGAGCATGGCAACGTCGCCCTCGGCGTACGCGGCGGCGCGCAGATCGGTGCGCACAGCGGCGCGGGTCACGTCGTTTCCAGTTTCCATAACGGCTCGCCGCAGCAGGCGCCGGTCGTTCAGGCAGTCAGCAAGCACGGTTCCGTCTTCCTCTATAACGGCGCCGCGCACGCACCGGCAAACGCCTACGCGCCCGTTCGCGACAACGCAGCGGCGCGGACGTACGGCGCTCCGGCCCACGTGTTCGCTCCATCACAAACGTTTGGCGCACCGCACCAGTACGTCGCGCCACGCCAGTACGGCGCACCGCGCGATAACGCGCCGGCCGGCTACGAGCAGCCACGCCGCTTCACTCCGCAGCAGCAATACGCGCCCCCGTATCAGCAACGCCAAGGCACGCCATACGGTGGCCCGCGACAAGGCGCTCAGTATCCTGGGCCACGTCAGGCGCAGTACGGCGGACAGCGCCAACAGCCGCCTCAGCAAGGTAATCCGCCGGGTTCGGGCGGCGAACGCCGCCACAAACCCCCTCTGTCGTCCTGAGCGAAGAGGTACGGGGCCTACAATAGAAATTTCCGCAGCACGGCGACGTCGAGTTTAAACGTGTGCTGCGGAAGGATTGCTTCTTCGCGATAGCCGCAGGCTTCGAAGAAGCGTTGCGCACCCGACGCGAGCGGAACGAGCGCAGTCATTTTGTGACAGTTGTAATAGCTGGCGACTTCGGCGGCGCCGTCGAGTAGGCGACGCCCGATGCCGTCGCGGCGGCGTGCCGGCTCGACGACGACGCGTTCGACGTGCGCGAGCGATGCCGCGATGCGAATTGTCGCCGCCCCAATCGTCACCTCACCGTCGATGGCCGCGAAATCGTATGTCCGTTCGTGCCACACCACGGAGAAATCGAAAAGCGCGCGCAACGCTTCGCGCTCGTTAGCGCGATAAAACGCTGCGACGGCATCGGTCGCGACGCGCGCGATCTCAACCGGCAACCGCCGCGACCTCGGTATCCACGTCGAGCAAATAGCCGTCGTAGGCGGCGATGACGCGCAGCCCGAGTTCGTCTTCGAGTTCCTGAGCGAGCCGCCGTGGATCTGCCTCCAGCATCTTCGTGCCAAAATGCTGAAACACCGCAACCTGCGGGCGCACCTCGGTTACGACGCGCCGCGCATCGTCCCACGTGAGATGGTCGACCGTCATTGCATCGCGGAAGCGCAACACGTTGACGATCAGCACGTTCGGCCGCAGGCGCGCGTAGTCGGCGGCAAGTTCGTCGAAATAGCGGCCGCACGGCAAATAAGCTACGCGCAAACCGGCGTAGTCGAAATGCAATCCATAGGTTTGAACGGCATGGAGGTGCGCGCGCGACGTGCGCAGTTCGACGTCACCGATGTGATACGGTCCGGCGCTCGGCTCCAAGCGCTCGAGGCGTTGGACGAACCGGCGCACGTACGGCAGGATCACCGGCTCGAAATCGAAGGCATCGGCAGGCGCGAGCAGCGTACCGCGCGGACGGAATCCCCCCGAGGTCATCGCCTCGACCATCGCGTTGACGTCGCTGGAATGATCGAGATGTTTGTGCGACAGTACGATCGCTTCGAGCTCGCGCGGATTGCAGGGCGGCACGTGATTGAGTGCGCGCACTAAAGCTCCCGGACCGGGATCGACGTGAATTTGCGTGTCGCCGAAACGCATCCACATGCCGGCGGATGCGCGCAGCTGGCGCGCGACGACGAAACGCGCGCCGCCGCTGCCGAGAAAGAGTACCGAAGACGGCGGCCGGCTCAGGCGCCTTTCTTTCCGCTCGACGTCGCGCTGCGCCGCTGATAGAGCGCGAAAAACGCTTCCAAGTTCGTGCGGTACTGTTCGAGCGCTTCGCTCCACCGGCGCAGTGTCGCCGAACCTTGCGGCGTCAGCGCGTAGAGCCGGCGCGGCGGCCCCTGCTCGGGGGATTCCACCAGGACGAAATACGGCCGTCGCGCTCGAGTTGCCGCAACGCGCGATACACCGTTCCGGCATCGGTAATGACTTCAAACTTTTCGTTGAGTTCTTTGGTGATTTCGTAACCGTGGAGATTCTTTTCGGCGAGCATGACGAGCAGCCACGCCACCAAGTAATTCTTTGGCGTGCCTTTGGGCGGAAGCCCACTATCGCCCGATTTACCGAGCGAAACGACGCGCTGCGAGCTCGAAGCCATGGGCGATAGGTTGCACCGCCCCGTTACGCCTCCCTGGTACTATCCGAGAACGGGCAGCTTCGCGAACGATCCGCCGAGGACGGCTTCGGACGGACGACCGAGCCAGCGCTCGAGCACCGTCGCGTAAACGCTGCGGAAATCCGTCGAGAAGGCGAGATTTCCCATGTTCGTGTTGGAGAGGTCGGGCAGTTTACCGTAAACGCCGCCCTTCACGCCGCCACCGATGAGGAACAGCGGCGAGGCCTCGCCGTGGTCGGTGCCGCGCGCGCCGTTTTCTTCGATACGGCGTCCGAATTCGCTGAATGTCAGCGTCAGAACGCGGCGATCGTTGCCGTGCGCCGCGAGATCCTGATAGAACGCGGAGATCGCGTCGGAAAACTGCTCGAGCAGATTGTTTTGCGTCGCGAACTGGCTCACGTGCGTATCGAACGAGCCGTGCGAAACGTAGAGCACTTTCGTGCCGATGTTGCTGCCGACGATTTGCGCTGCAAGCGCAAGACTGCGGCCGATCGGCGTAGCCGGATACTGCGCTTGCGCCTTATACCCGGAAATCAACTTCGGCAACTCTTCCGACGTGCGTTGCGCGTGATCTTCGATCTCCATTACGTGGGCGAGATACGGCGACGTGAACGGCAAGCGTTTGTCGCGCGACTGTTGCGAGTAGGCCGAGCGCGCTAGCGGATCGCGATCGGCAAGTAAACCGTATCCTCCAAGGTTCGAAATCGACGGAACGTCGGTGCGATTGGCCACCAGCACTTCCGGCAGCACTTGCGAGACCGCGACGCCTTTAAAGAGATCGCCGTCGGGCAAGCCCGCTTCGTCGAGGTAGCGGCCCAGCCAGCCGGTGTGCTCGTAACGGTCCGGCACGCCGGTTTGCCAGATTTCACTCGAGCGGAAGTGCGAGTGGTCGGCATTGGGATAGCCGACGCCTTGAACGACTGCGACGATGCCCTTGTCGTACATCGCCTTGAGCGAGCGCATGTGCGGATTGAAACCGACTTGGGCATCGATTGCGAGCACGTCGTTCGCCGGAATAGCCAGCGATGGGCGCACCCGGTAATAGTCCGAAATGCCGTGCGGCACGATGCAGTTCAAGCCGTCGTTGCCGCCGTTTAAATTTACCAGCACCAAACAGCGGTTCTGCCCGCCGGGCAATCCCGGTAACGGCGTCTGCGCGAGCGCTTGAGCGAAAACGTGATCGGTGCTCGCAACGACGGCCAAACCCGAGACGGTTCCGAGGAGAAAGTTCGAGCGTTTCATATCGTGCCTTGTGATTACTCTGCGATCAACTCAACTGGTACGCCGGCATCGCCATCGCCAGGTAGGCAGCGCCGCTGACGCGCTCGTCGTAGTTCTCCGGCGAAAGCGCCGCCAGTGCCGAGGTGCCCGCGCCGGCTAAATAGCCGTCGAGTTTGAACACCGAAGCCGGCGCGGCGTCGCCTTGCAGAAGCGAAGCGACCAGTGCGTCGGCTGCGTTTTTCGACTGCAGGGGCATCCCGCGCAGCCACGACGATTGCGCGATCGTTTGCGAGTTCACCGTGCGTTTGAGGAAATTTTGCCGCGCGATCATCGTGTCGCTGGTCAACCAATTTTCGCCGCCGGGCCAACCGGCAACGTTAGGCGGATAGAACAGTTCTTGTCCCATGTTGCGCAACGCCGGAATGACGGCCGGATCGGCTTGCGCCACGCCGAGCGCCTTGTAGGTTCCAACGATGAACTCGGCCGGCGACTTCACCAGCGAGCGGTAGGCGCGATCCGAGTAGAACACATTGCTGCGCAAAATCGTTCCCATCACCGGCGCGAGTTCGTAGTTGTGGCGGCGCAGCAAATTCGCGACGCCGTCGACCAGCTGCGGCTCGGGATCGTTGTAGACGAACGCGCTCAGGAAGCTGTTCGCAAAAAAGCGGGCGCACTGAGGCTGCGCGAAGATGATATTGACGATGTCGTCGCCGTTGAGATTCCCGGTTTGGCCCAGGAACGTTTTGACGCCGTCGTCGTGGAAGGTCGGATCGAATCCAGCCTGCTCGGTAAAACGGCTGTACCGCCAGCCCGTCCAGGCGCGTGCCGAGTTACGGACGTCTTCTTCGCTATAGTTATCGACGCCGAGGGTGAACAACTCCATCAGTTCGCGCGCATAGTTCTCGTTGGGATGCGACTTCAAATTCGTTGCGTTGTCGAGATACACCAGCATCGCCGGGTCTTTCGAAACGTTGCGCGTGAGTTCGCGCAGATTCCCCAACGCGTAGGCGCGGAAGAGTTGATTTTGGTTGAACGCAAGAGCCGGCGAAATGCCTTTGAGCAGAGCGGCGGTGGTGAAATGCCCGTGGAAGTACAAGGTCATTTTTTCTTGCAGGGGCGCTTGGGTCGTCAGCATGCGATTGACCCACCACATCTGCAACGCGCGCAGCGAGCGGAATTCGTTGGCGCGAATCTCCTTGTTGATTTCCTTGCGTTGATCGTCGGTCATTGCGCGGAGTCCGCGCGGCCCGTATTGCGAGAGCAGCATGGCGCCGCTGTACGTGTCGTCGGCCGGCGGCGGCTCCATATTGGACTGATAGTGCACGAGCGCCGTGACGGCGCCGTTTACCGACATGCCGGCGAAGCGGCGAATCTCGTCGGGTGAACCGCCGAAACCAGCCCGGCGCAACAGGTGTGCAGCCAAACGTTCGTTCAGTGGCCCCGGATAGGGTTCGAGCGCGGTTGCCGCATCGAGTTGTCCGACAGGACGGCGTATGCCGCCGAAATCGACGGCCGACTGTGGTGCTGCCATTGTCGTGAGTATACATCGCGCCAAGCCTGTCGGCTCGCACGGCGCGCGACATCTAACCGGCGCTTCATTCCGGCGTGGCGCGCGCCGGCGGCTCACCGGAACGAGGCAGCCAAGCGCCGAATGGGCGCGCCGATGGCCCTCCTGGAATCGCACCTCGAACGCTCAGAAAGCTTCGATCGCAACGCCGAGCGCATGCGCGGCTTGGTTGCCGATCTGCGGCAGCGGCTAATCGCGGTGCGCGAGGGCGGCGGCGCCGAAGCGACCGCCAAGCACCGAAAACGCAATAAACTGACGGCGCGCCAGCGTATCGAACGGCTCGTCGACGCGGGTTCGGACTTCCTCGAATTCTCCGCGCTCGCCGCCGGCGGCATGTACGGCGACGATTCGCCGGCCGCCGGAATGGTAACCGGAATCGGTATCGTCGAGGATCAGCACTGCATCATCGTCGCCAACGACGCGACCGTCAAGGGCGGCACCTACTATCCGATGACGGTGAAGAAGCATCTGCGCGCGCAGGAAATCGCGGAACAGAATCATTTACCGTGCATTTACTTGGTGGACTCGGGCGGCGCGTTCTTACCGTTGCAAGCCGACGTCTTTCCCGACCGCGAGCATTTCGGCCGCATCTTTTACAATCAGGCGCGCATGTCGGGCAAGCGCATTCCGCAGATTGCCGCCGTGATGGGTTCGTGTACGGCCGGCGGCGCGTACGTTCCGGCGATGAGCGACGAAACCGTTATCGTCAAAGGCAACGGAACGATTTTCCTCGGCGGTCCGCCGTTGGTGAAGGCGGCGACCGGCGAAGAGGTTACCGCCGAAGAACTCGGTGGCGGCGACGTGCACACGCGCATTTCCGGCGTTGCCGATCATCTTGCCAACGACGATCTGCACGCCCTTGCAATCGTCCGCGAAATCGTCGCCAATCTGCATTTGGAGTTACTGCGGCAGTGGGATTGCGTCGAGGCGCAGCCGCCAAAATACGATGCGCGCGACATCTACGGTGTCATTCCCGCCGACAGCCGCATCGGTTACGACGTGCGCGAAATCATCGCGCGCCTAGTGGACGGCTCGGATTTTCACGAATTCAAGGCGCGGTACGGCACGACGCTGGTCTGCGGATTTGCGCGCATCGAGGGCCATCCGATAGGCATCCTCGCGAATAACGGCATTTTGTTTAGCGAAAGCGCGCTCAAAGGCGCGCACTTCATCGAACTTTGCACGCAGCGCGGAACGCCGCTGCTATTCTTGCAAAACATCACCGGCTTCATGGTCGGAAAGGAGTACGAGAATCGCGGCATCGCCAAGGACGGCGCCAAACTCGTCACCGCCGTTGCGTGCGCGGAAGTTCCGAAGTTTACCGTCGTCATCGGCGGCAGTTTCGGCGCCGGCAACTACGGCATGTGTGGTCGTGCTTATTCGCCGCGCCAGTTGTGGATGTGGCCGAACGCGCGCATCAGCGTCATGGGTGGCCCGCAGGCCGCGAGCGTGCTATCGACGGTTAAGGGTGAAATGTCTGCTAACGAAAAAGCGGCATTCGAAGCGCCGATCCTCGAAAAATACGAACGCGAAGGCAACCCGTATTACTCGACGGCGCGCCTATGGGACGATGGCATCATCGATCCGCTCGATACCCGCCACGTGGTCGCAATTGGACTCGATGCCGCCGCCCACGCGCCTCTGCCACCGACCCGCTTCGGCATCTTCCGCATGTAGGCTCGGCTACTCGGGCGGAAACTTCCCGACATAAAACGCGAAGTACTTGGGTGTCTCGGTCCATTTGCCGTTGCGATAGGCGAGCACGGCTGCGGCTTTCGGTTTCGTCGGGCAGCACATCGGCGCCGTAGCGTTGTAATACGGGCCCGACAGCACGATTGCATCGCGCGCGCCCGGAGTCGATGCGTGCGCGAGCGTCGCTTTTAACGAGCACCCGTTGCGCACCGATACGAGCGGAACGACACCGCCGCTCGCGTTCGTGCCGAGAACCGTGACGGTTGCGCTGCCGCAGTCGGCACCCATTTCGTGCGAGGATACGATCAACTGCTGCACGGCCGGCTTTACGAACGCACCTATACCGGAAATTTGCATCGACTGTATGGGGAACCACATTTTGGCACCGCCGACCGCCTGCGTTACTTTCGATAACGGGCCGCCGTTGGCCGGCGACTGATACTTCAAGCGGTACGCCGTTCCGTCGATGGCGTAGATCGAAAGATACCACTGGTAAAACGCGTTGCCGCCGCCCTGACCGGCGACAGATTTGCTCGCAACCGCGCGCCACTGGCTATGCATCGCCTCGCCGGCGAGGTAGACCAACTGGCTCTGCTCTACCGTCCCGGGCGGCGCCGGTGAAAACGTCGGATGAGGCGGCTCCTCGGCAACTGCCGGAACCCAGAAAAGAACTGCCACCGCTGCTAGAACGTAGTGCGTAAGCCTCATATCTCGTGCTTCGACTTCGTTCGAAGCTTGTCCTGAGCGCCGGAATCAAATCCCGGCGTACCACTCGTAACCTTGATCCTCCCAATACCCGCCGTGGCCGCCATAAATAGTCGCGAAACTTCCGACGACTTCGATGCGGCCGATCCATTTCGCGCTCTTGTAGCCAAGTTGCGTCGGAAGGCGCAGACGTACAGGCGCGCCGTGAGCCGGATCGAGCGGCGCGTCGTTCAGACGTAGCGCCAACAGCGCTTGCGGATGTCTCGCCTGATGCATGTCGAGGCTCTCGTAATACAGATTCCCGGCGCCGTCGTTATCCAAGCAATGGAACACGACGTAACGCGCATCGCCGCGCGGACGTACCGTATCGAGAAAATCGGCAAGCCGAACGCCGCTCCATTTCCCGATCGCGCTCCAGCCTTCCACGCAATCGTGGCGTGTAATTTGCGTTTGCTGCGGCAACGCGTACAGTTCTGCGAGCGAAAACGCGCGTCGTCTTTCCACGCCGCCATCGGCGATCAGCCGGAATGCGGTGAAGTTACCGGCCGCCAACGTCGTGTAATTGCTGTCGCTCGGTGTCGAAAATCCGTTAACGCGGAAGTCGCGATCGACGTCGCCGTCGCGGTACTCGCGCGCCAACCCGCGCGTGCCGATCAGCGCGTGATTCAATCCCTCAACCGACGCGAGGGCCCGCTTCACGGCAGCGTTGTCGTTGAGGGCGTTGCCGATCGGGCCGCATCCCGCCACCAAAGCCGAAACCGACGAGGCCAAGAAGATGCGACGCTTCACGGTCCGACCCCATCGTGCTCGCCCACGCGATACCAGCCGGTAATCATCGACCGCATCTGATTGAATACGCCTTGCGTCGCGACTTGGAACGTGTGGATAGCGAAAAATGCCAACAACGCCAGCATGCCGGCAAAGTGCCATAGTCGCGCGAACTGGCGTCCGCCGAGCAGGACGGTTAGTGGATTCGCAATCGCATCAATGCCCGGAGAGAGCGCGAGTCCGGTCAACACGACGAACGGCGCAATGACGAACAGCACGCTGGTATATGCTGCCTTCTGCAGCGGATTGTACGTACCGTGCGGCGGTGGCTCTTTGCGTAACTTCAAGTAGTACGCTTGCATCGGCCACAGCTTCGGAACATCGCTCGGCCGCAGGATCATGTCGCGCAGGTTTCCTTTAAACGCCGCGGTCGCCAGCCACGCGAGCCAGCACAGCGCGGCAATCCACGCGAAGAAGAAATGCCAGCGGCGTCCGCCGGCTAAATCCCGGTAGCCCGGAACGGTCAGCCACCCGGGAAACGCGCGTGCGTCGCGCGAGCCCATGCCGTCGTCGGTCCACCCAAGCCAGCCGGTCGTGACGAACGTGCGTCCGAGAATCGTCGTCGTACCCACGCCGTCCGCCGGCGCGCCGATCGCGAGCACCCGGCGCGCGGGATTGCTCTTGTCGGATGCGTCGAGATTCGGCGACGCGTTGAAAATTTGCAGCCCGCTCGAAACCAGCACGGCAAAGGCGACGACCCACAGCCAATGGCTCAGCCGAACGGCCAGCGCATAGCGGTAAATTAGGCGCACGGGATCCACGTTGTCGTCACGGTATTGCCGGTATAACGCCGCCCAGGCGCGATTGGATCGAAGCGAGAATCCGCTCGATCCATGCCCGAGCCTACCGTTGCTTTCACTTTTGCCGAGGGCATCGCGCGCGTCACGCTCGCGCGCCCGGCGGTTCGTAATGCGTTCAACGCCGACGTCATCGCGGAGTTACACGCGGCATTTACCCGCATCGCCGCGGCCGACGACGTGCGCGCGGTCGTGCTCGCCGGCGAAGGGAACGTCTTTTGCGGCGGCGCCGACATCAACTGGATGCGCGAATCGCTCGACTTGACGTTCGAAGCCAACGCGATCGACGCAGAACGCATGAGCGACATGTTCCGCGCCATCGACAACTGTCCCCGGCCCGTAATCGCGCGTATCCAGGGCGCGGCGTTAGGAGGAGGCGCCGGCCTAGCCGCCGCTTGCGACATCGCAATTGCCGCCGACGACGCGGTCTTCGGCTTTACGGAAGTCAAACTCGGCATCATTCCGGCGGTGATTTCGCCGTTCGTGCTGGCAAAAATCGGCGCGTCGCACGCACGCGCGCTCTTCCTGACCGGCGAACGCTTCGGCGCCGATCGCGCGGCACAGATCGGTTTGGTGCATCACGTCGTGCCCGCAGCCGAACTCGACGCCGCCGTCGAGACGTGCATCGGCGAATTCCGAACCGCCGGCCCGTATGCCGTCAGCGCCGCGAAGCTCTTGGTTCGGCGCGTGCTCGACGCGACGTATGAAGAAACGCGCGCAATTACTACGCGGGCAATCGCCGATCAACGCATCAGTCCCGAAGGCCAAGAAGGTTTGCGCGCGTTTCTCGAGCGTCGCAAGGCCAACTTTCACGCATGATTCGGCGGCTGCTCGTCGCCAATCGTGGTGAGATTGCGGTGCGAGTGGCGCGCGGTGCGCGCGAAGCCGGCATCGTGCCGCTTGGCATTTACTCGCAAGCCGACGCGTCCGCGTACCATTTGCGCTTCGTTGACGACGCGCGCTGCGTTGGACCGGCACCGGCCACGCAATCGTATCTCGACATCGACGCCGTCGTCGCTGCAGGCGTTGCGATGGGCGCGGATGCGGTGCATCCGGGCTACGGCTTTCTCTCCGAGCGTCCGGCATTCGCACGCGCGGCGGGTGCGGCGGGCATGATCTTCGTCGGTCCGCCGGCTGACGCGATGGCGGCGATGGGCAGCAAGATCGAAGCCAAGCGACGCGTGCGCGAGTTCGACGTGCCGGCAGTTCCAGGGTACGACGGCGACGATCAAACGCTCGCGACGCTACGCACGCAAGCGGAACGCATCGGATTTCCATTAC